>OFCO01000153.1_pt1 | contig 34104 bp, 19 predicted proteins | sample 1520821 | NCBI WGS metagenome assembly OFCO01 (sample SAMEA2699031, study PRJEB24076) | metagenome | biome: Human gut stool | place: Spain | collected 2012-09-21
TTAAGACACCGCCTTTTCACGGCGGTAACACGGGTTCGAATCCCGTACGGACTATTAGTACCAGCTAGAGAAAGCTGGTTTTTTTGTATCCTTTTTGATAGAATAGAGAAGCTAATTGGCCAAAACAAGACCATTCATGCTACTCTAAAATTAAAGTCAATAGAAGCATCTGACGTGACTAAAAAGACTCATGTGATGATGACAGACATAGGTTCGCCTTGCCTTAAAATAAGAATGTCCAAGCGATTCACTGAAGTCTTTCACCTTTCTAGCAAGGAAGAGTTTAAGTTACTGCTTACTTTGATTGAGAAAAATAAATAAGGAATTTAAATGACATACTATAACGTTGGAAAGATTGTAAACACACAGGGCTTACAGGGGGAACTCCGTGTTTTGTCTGTAACGGATTTTGCGGATGAACGTTTTAAGAAGAAGAGTCTCCTAGCCCTTTTTGATGACAAAGACAACTACATTATGGATGTTGAAGTTGCTAGTCACCGTAAACACAAGAACTTTGATATTGTTAAGTTTAAGGGACTCTATCATATCAATGATGTCGAAAAGTACAAGGGGTACAGCCTCAAAGTTGCTGAGGAAAATCTAACAGATCTAGGTGATGGGGAGTTTTACTACCATGAAATCATTGGTCTTGATGTTTATGAAGGGGATACCCTCATCGGTCAGGTTAAAGAGATTCTCCAACCGGGGGCCAACGACGTTTGGGTAGTGAAACGCAAAGGCAAGAAAGACTTGCTCCTGCCTTATATTCCACCAGTGGTTCTCGATGTTGATGTTGCAGCTGGCCGTATTGAGGTTGAACTTATGGAAGGGTTAGACGATGAAGATTGATATCTTGACGCTATTTCCAGATATGTTTGCTCCCTTAGAGCACTCCATCGTAGGCAAGGCCCAGGAAAAAGGTCTCTTAGAAATTAACTATCATAACTTTCGTGAGAATGCAGAGAAGGCTCGTCATGTGGATGATGAACCCTACGGTGGCGGACAAGGCATGTTGCTGCGTGCTCAGCCAATTTTTGATACCTTTGATAAACTACAGGTGACCAAACCTCGTGTCATTCTCTTAGATCCTGCAGGGCGTACCTTTGACCAGGCCTATGCGGAAGAATTGGCTCAAGAAGAGGAGTTGGTCTTTATCTGTGGCCACTATGAGGGCTATGACGAACGCATCAAAACCTTAGTGACGGACGAAATCTCACTGGGAGACTTTGTCTTAACAGGTGGAGAGTTGGCTGCTATGACCATTGTAGATGCGACTGTCCGCTTGATTCCAGAGGTTTTGGGTAAGGAAGCCAGTCATAAGGATGATAGTTTTTCATCAGGGCTTTTGGAGTTTCCACAGTATACGCGTCCAGCTGAATTTCGTGGCATGAAGGTACCTGATGTTCTCTTGTCAGGACATCATGTCAATATTCGACGCTGGCGGATGGAGCAAAGTTTGCGTAAGACCTTAGAGCGTCGACCAGATCTTTTGGAAAACTATGATTTTACAGATGAAGAACGTCAGATTTTAGAAGAGATAAAAGCAGAAGGAAAATAAAATGTCAGAAGAAAAGATTTACGATATTACCATTATTGGTGGTGGACCAGTCGGTCTTTGGGCAGCTTTTTATGCTGGCCTACGTGGCATGACTGTTAATATTATTGAGAGTTTGTCAGAGCTTGGTGGTCAGCCTGCCATTCTCTACCCAGAAAAGAAAATCTACGATATTCCGGCCTTTCCTCAAACGACAGGTGCGGAATTGACAGAGAACCTCTTGATTCAGCTCAAGCGTTTTGAAGACCGTGTCGATATTCATTTGAAAGAGGAAGTACAAACCTTTGAGAAGACGGATGGTGTCTTCACGATAACGACTAGTAAGGGTCAACACTTGTCTAAGGCTATCGTCATTGCTTGTGGAAATGGTGCTTTCGCTCCACGTCCTTTGGGTGTGGACAATGAAGAAGATTATGCAGATAATAACTTGTTCTATAATGTGCATAGTCTGGACCAATTTGCTGGCAAGAAGGTTGTGATTGCTGGTGGCGGTGATTCAGCCGTTGACTGGGCCAATCACTTGAATGGTATTGCTGAGAGTGTGACCTTGATTCACCGTCGTGATGCCTTCCGTGCCCATGAGCACAGTGTTGAGCTACTTCATCAATCGTCAGTTAATGTGATGACGCCTTATGTACCGCTTGAAATTAAAGGCGAAAATGGTCTCGCTCAAAGTTTGACGGTTCAAAAAGTGAAGTCAGACGAGGTTGAGGAGTTGCCATTAGATTCCCTGATTGTCAGCTTTGGTTTCTCAACTAATAACAAAAATCTTCGCAATTGGAATGTCGATTACAAACGTTCAAGTATTGCGGTCAATCCTAAGTTTGAAACGTCGCAAGAAGGGGTTTACGCTATCGGTGATGCAGCAGAATATGAAGGCAAGATTGATTTGATTGCGGTTGGTATGGGTGAAGCCCCTATCGCTATTAACCAAGCTATCCAATATATTAATCCAGATGGTAAGAACCGCCCAGTTCACTCAACGTCTTTGATTGAAGAATAATTTTAAAAGAAGACTTTGCTTTCAATTTCAAGAGAGACTTGTCTCTCTTTTTTCATGTTTAAAAACGTGGTATAATACAGCTATGGCTAGAACGAAAAAAACGAAAAAGGGGACGACTTCTAAGAGCAGTAAGAAACGGCCCACAAAAGCAGAATTAGACAGACAGAAGGCGATTAAGCGGATGCTATGGACCTTCTTTTTTGCCTTTGTCTTAATTTTCCCAGTCTTTCGATTGGGTTTCTTTGGGATAACACTATACAATTTCTTTCGTGTGTTTGTAGGCAGTCTGGCTTATCCATTGATTTTTGCCATCTATGTCTATCTTTTTGGGTTTAAATGGTTGCGTAAACATAGCAATTATGTGATGGGATTTTGGATGGCTTTTGTAGGCCTCTTGATAGAGTTTCATGCCTATCTCTTTACCTTAGATCGTATGGATGGTCTAGATATTTTCCCTGGAACGATGGATTTGCTTTTTGGGGAATTTGTGAGTGTGCAGGTAGCTCGCTTCACAGGGGGAGGTTTGTTAGGTGCTCTCTTGTATAAGCCTAGTTACTTCCTCTTTTCAAATCTTGGTAGTTTCATGATTGGTGGCTTGTTCATTCTCTTGGGTGCTTTTATTATGAGTCCCTGGGATGTTTTGGATGTCATGGATTATGCTAAAGCAGTATGGCAACGAGGTGCTGAAAAGCGTTTGGAACGAACAGCTCAACGGCAGGAGAAGAAGGCAGAGCGTCAGGCCCAGAAAGAGCGTGAAGCGCAAGAACGTGCAGAGGAAGAACGTCTGGCTGATTTGACCGTTGATGAAGAGACTGGCGAAATTTTAGAGGACGAATCAGAGGAATTACCGCAAGAAGCCGAGATTTATACTCCCGAACCAGAAATCAGTGATTATGCCTCTGAGGTCTACGATGACAATTTTCCTCCAAAGGATTATGAGGATTTTCAAGCAAACTTTCCTCCCTATCCAGAGGACTTGCCAACCGAAGAGTTTCCACCATCTATGGTGGTTGAGGGCGATGATGCTCCTGTTGAGGTAGATTTTACACCTAAGGAGCTCTTGCAGTACAAACTCCCTACTATCGATCTTTTTGCACCGGACAAACCTAAAAGTCAGTCTAAAGAGAAAAACATTGTTCGTAAGAATATACGTATCCTTGAGGATACCTTCAAGAGTTTCAACATTGATGTCAAGGTTGAGCGGGCCGAAATTGGGCCATCTGTGACCAAGTACGAGGTCAAACCTGCTGTTGGGGTTCGGGTCAATCGTATATCCAATCTAGCGGATGACTTGGCTTTGGCTCTTGCCGCAAAAGATGTCCGCATTGAGGCGCCTATTCCTGGAAAATCTTTGGTTGGTATCGAAGTTCCTAACTCTGAGATTGCGACGGTGTCTTTCCGTGAACTTTGGGAGCAGGCTAAGACAGATCCTAATAAACTCTTGGAAGTTCCTCTTGGTAAGGCGGTTGACGGTTCGGCTCGTAGCTTTGATTTAGCTCGCATGCCTCACTTGTTAGTGGCTGGGTCAACAGGTTCTGGTAAATCAGTTGCGGTTAACGGAATCATCTCAAGTATTCTGATGAAGGCTCGCCCAGATCAGGTTAAGTTCCTTATGGTTGATCCTAAGATGGTTGAGCTCTCTGTTTACAACGATATTCCACATCTTCTCATCCCTGTGGTGACCAACCCACGTAAGGCGGCTAAGGCCCTACAAAAAGTGGTGGATGAGATGGAAAATCGTTACGAACTCTTTAGTAAGTTTGGTGTACGTAACATCGCTGGCTACAATGCCAAAGTTGAAGATTGGAATGCCCAATCGCAAGAGAAACAGATTCCTTTGCCTTTGATTGTGGTTATTGTCGATGAGTTAGCTGACTTGATGATGGTGGCCAGCAAGGAAGTGGAAGATGCTATCATCCGTCTGGGACAAAAGGCGCGTGCAGCAGGTATCCACATGATTCTTGCCACCCAACGTCCATCAGTTGATGTTATCTCTGGCTTAATTAAGGCCAATGTACCTTCTCGTGTGGCCTTTGCCGTGTCTTCTGGAACAGATAGTCGTACCATTTTGGATGAAAATGGAGCTGAAAAATTACTCGGACGTGGGGACATGCTTTTCAAACCTATTGATGAAAACCATCCCGTTCGTTTGCAAGGCTCTTTCATTTCTGATGATGATGTGGAACGCATTGTGACCTTTATCAAGGAACAAGCCTCAGCTGACTACGATGAGAGCTTCGACCCTGGTGATGTTTCTGAAAATGATTTTGGAGGAGCGTCATCTTCTAATGGTGGGGGTTCAGAAGGCGATCCGCTTTTTGAGGAAGCCAAGGCTCTGGTATTGGAAACGCAAAAAGCAAGTGCATCCATGATTCAACGTCGTCTATCAGTTGGTTTCAACCGTGCCACTCGTTTGATGGAAGAATTGGAAGAAGCAGGTGTTATCGGACCAGCCGAAGGTACCAAACCTCGTAAGGTTTTGATGACTCAAGAATAATGATTTAAAGTGGCCTGTAGCCTATAATATTCTAAAATGACTAAAGGATATGAGAAATAACTGCGTTTAGTGGATTTCTCATATCCTTTTTTGATTGGTAGGGAGAATAGTTCTTACTTTAGAAAAAACGCTTTCAAATTCACCTTTATTTTGTGTTATAATGAGTGTATGTATTACTTAGATAGAAAAGGAGAAAAAATGGACAACAGGGTAATCGTTCATTTTCACAGTATGAACGGTGAATATTCAAAATATAGCATGTGGAGGTGGCTAGATGGCTACTGGGGAAAGGATGCGTTTTTTTCAGGCCAAGATGACTTTGGCTTAATTGGAGAAGTATCATTTCCAGCATCCCGTTTTATTGATTCTGTAAATTTGTTAGTAAAAAGCGGGAACTGGTCTAGTCAAACACATGATTATCATATTCGTCGTTTTTTGGGGGATGCTCCCAATGAGATTTGGTTGGTAGAGGGAGATCCTGAAGTTTACTATTCAAAGCCAGCTGCTTTAACTAGCAGTTGCTTTACTGAACGTGACCACCATGCCTTTGACATGGCCATTCGTAAGAAAGAATTCGACCAAAAATGGGGCTTTCAAGGCTGGTTAGGTCACAAATACCATGCCAAAGAAACAGAATTCCGTTTGTGGGCACCTTTGGCGCACCGTGTTCAGGTCCTCATCTATAGAAAAGATGGAAAACGTCCTCGCATCATTAAAATGAAAAGAGGGACAAGTATCAACAAGGATCACCATCAGTTAAATAATCAGGGTGTGTGGACAGCTAAAATCAAACAAAACTTAGATGGAGTGGCTTACCAATATCGTGTGTATCATGAAGAAAGATTCTACCAAGACACACGAGATCCTTACAGCCTGGCACTTAGCTTAGATAACAAAAAGAGTCTGGTCGTTAATCCAGAACGAATGATTCCAAAGGGCTATCAAAAAGTCACAAAAGCCAATGCCCACTGGCGAACAAAAAATCCTTGTTCTGCAGTCATTTGTGAAATGCATATCCGTGACTTCTCTAAGTCAAAGACTTCAGGAGTCAAAGAAAAATACAGAGGAACCTACCTCGGTGCTTGTCAAGAGGGAACAAAGAATGCTCATGGTGATGTGACTGGATTTGATTACATCAAGGGGATGGGATACAATTACATACAATTGCAACCTGTTTTTGACCACCATAAGACCTATGACGAAAAGGGGAATATCCTTTACAACTGGGGATACGATCCTGAAAACTATAACGTTCCCGATCGCCAGTTTGCCGCTGATCAAAAGAATCCTATCGCCCCTATCTTGGAACTGAAGAATATGATTCAGGCCTATCATAAGGCAGGTATTGGAGTTATTATGGACGTTGTTTATAATCACACCTACTCTTCTTACAGTTCACCCTTCCAATTGTCTGTACCGGCTTATTATTACCGGATGCATGACAATGGTTCGTTTCAAGATGGTTCTGGCTGTGGAAATGAAACAGCGAGTGACAAGGAAATGTTCCGTAAGTATATGATTGATTCCTTGACTTACTGGGTTGAAGAATTTGGCGTTGATGGTTTTCGTTTTGACCTAATGGGATTGCATGATGTTGAAACAATGAATGCTATCCGCTCAGCCATGGATGCTATTGATTCCCGTATTTTACTCTATGGTGAAGGATGGGATATGGGAATAGGTTTAGCCAGTGAACAAAAGGCTAAGAAGGATAATGCAGCCCTCCTTCCTCGTATAGGTTTCTTCAATGACAATTCACGTGATGCCGTTAAAGGGGCAGAAGTATATGGCCATATCAGTAAAGGTTTTGTTTCAGGTGCTCCAACAGAAGATAAAATTGCTAAGAGTCTCTTGGGAAGTCGCGGCTTTGTCAATTACTTGATGCCAGGACAAGTATTAAATTATATTGAGGCTCATGATAATTATAATCTTAACGATCTCATGAATCACTTACATCCTGAAGATTCTGAAGAAGATATTGAAAATCGTATTTACTTAGCTAATGCTTTAAATCTGAGTATGCAGGGAATGTGCTTCATGCAACTTGGTCAGGAGTTTCAACGGACTAAGATGGTGGGAACTGGACCTGATGGTGCCATTACCAATGAGGATGAACAACGTGCTATGAATAGCTATAATGCGCCAGATGAAGTTAATCAGGTGGACTGGAACCAAGTTACGCTTAAAAAATCTTTGATTGCCAAGGTTGCTAAGTTGATTGAAAGAAAAAAAACAAGTCCTGAATTTTCATACCATAGTTTCGCAGAAATTTATGATAATCTTTTTGTATTTAAAGCGGAGTATGACTCAGGTATTGTGGAATTACATGTTTCTGGTCATCTAAATAAAGCATTTGTTTTTAACAATGTGAAAAAAAGTTTAGATATTTTCTGACAGAGCATAGAAAATATGATATAATTTAGTAAACGCTTACATAGAGGCTTTGATAGCTCACGCATTATCTAGAAAAGTTTTAGTGTAGTAGAATTATCAATTTTCAGGAAGGAGAGATGATATGAAACATGATGAAGCTATGTATACATTTGGAATAGGTGAGAATTTCCATTTACAAAATTATCTAGGTTCACATGAGATAGATGGTAGTGAAGAGGGCTATGTTTTCCGTGTCTGGGCACCCCATGCTGAAAATGTTCAGGTGATTGGTGACTTTACAGGATGGTTTGACGAACCCTTAGACATGGTTAAAAATCATATTGGTGTTTGGGAGGTAACGTCAGACCTCCCAGAAGAAGGTCAGCTTTATAAGTTTTTGGTTAAGCGCAAGGGTGGTCAAGTGGTCGAAAAAATGGATCCTTTTGCCACTTACTTGGAACCTAGACCAGGAACAGGAGCTGTGATTCGTAAAAAAGTTGACAAAAAATGGAAAGATGGCCTTTGGATGGGCCGTCGTAAGCGTTTAGGTTTTCAAAAACGTCCCGTTAATATTTATGAAGTTCACGCCTCTTCTTGGAAGTTAAAAGAAGACGGTCAACCATACACCTTTAAAGAACTCAAAGAAGAGTTGATTCCATACTTGGTTGAGATGAAATACACACATGTTGAGTTTCTTCCTTTGATGGCTCACCCTCTAGGGATGAGTTGGGGTTATCAACTGATGGGGTATTTCGCTTTTGAACACACCTACGGTACACCAGAAGAATTCCAAGATTTCGTTGAAGCTTGTCACCAAAATAACATTGGTGTTCTGGTAGACTGGGTTCCAGGGCATTTCACTCAAAACGATGATGCCTTAGCATACTTTGATGGAACGCCAACATTTGAGTATCAAGACCATGACCGTGCCCACAATTATCGTTGGGGAGCCTTGAATTTTGATTTAGGAAAAAATCAAGTACAGTCTTTCCTTATCTCAAGTGCACTTTATTGGATTGAAAATTATCATATCGATGGTATCCGTGTAGATGCTGTATCTAATATGCTCTATTTGGACTACGATGAAGGTCCATGGCTACCAAATAGGGAAGGTGGAAATCGAAACTTAGAAGGCTATGGCTTCCTACAAAAATTGAACCGTGTCGTTAAAGAACGTCATCCAGGTGTTATGATGATTGCTGAAGAATCAACGGCAGCAACACCAATTACTCAGCCTATTGAAGAAGGTGGTCTAGGCTTCGACTTCAAATGGAACATGGGTTGGATGAATGATATTCTTAAGTTCTACGAAGAAGATCCAGTTTATCGTCAGTATGATTTCAATCTTATGACCTTCAGCTTCATGTACTGTTTCAATGAGAATTATGTCCTACCATTCTCACATGACGAAGTAGTACACGGTAAAAAGAGCATGATGCATAAGATGTGGGGCGATCGCTACAATCAATTTGCCGGCCTACGTAATCTCTATACTTATCAGCTTTGCCACCCAGGTAAAAAGTTGTTGTTCATGGGTTCTGAATTTGGCCAATTCCTAGAATGGAAGTATGACTACCAATTGGAATGGGTGAACCTTGAAGATAAATTGAACCAACAAATGCAAGAATTTACTAGCTTTGCTAATGGTTTCTATAAAGACCATCGAGCATTGTGGCAGATAGATGATTCGTACAGCGGTTTGGAAATCATTGATGCTGATAACCGTGCTGAAAGTGTTCTGTCATTCATTCGTTGGAGTGAAAAGGGTGAGTTCTTGGTATGTGTCTTCAACTTGGCACCAGTAGAGCGTAGAAACTTCACCATTGGATTACCAGTAGCGGGTATCTACCAAGAAGTTCTTAACACTGAAATGGAAGAATTTGGTGGTGTTTGGAAAGAAGGAAATCCTAATACGAAGACGAAAAAATCTAAGTGGAAGGATTATGAAAATACCCTTACCTTCACTTTGCCTGCACTTGGTGCAAGTATCTGGCGTGTGAAACGTCGTCTAAAATAACATTTTTAGTAAGGCTTTAGTTTTGCTATTATCGTGGAACGTAACAATAGCTTTATATTTATAATTTGTCATACTCAACTTCGTGAAAGAAAAACGTTAATAAGGAGTTTTATCCATCGCCGTCTTTCTCTTCAAACGATTAGAGGCCAAAACTAATTGGAGGAATTTACATGAAAAATGAAATGTTGGCTTTGATTCTTGCCGGTGGGCAAGGAACTCGTCTTGGGAAATTGACCCAAAGCATTGCCAAACCTGCGGTACAATTTGGTGGTCGCTACCGTATCATTGACTTCGGTTTGTCTAACTGTGCCAACTCTGGCATTAACAATGTTGGTGTTATTACTCAGTACCAACCATTGGCTTTGAACAGTCATATTGGTAATGGGTCAAGTTGGGGCTTGGATGGTGTAAATTCTGGTGTTTCGATTCTTCAACCATATTCTGCAAGTGAAGGAAACCGTTGGTTTGAAGGAACTAGCCATGCCATCTACCAAAACATTGATTATATCGACACTATCAATCCTGAATATGTCCTTATCTTGTCTGGTGACCATATCTACAAAATGGACTATGATGAAATGCTAGAATCACATAAGGATCATAATGCTAGTCTTACGGTAGCTGTATTAGATGTACCACTTAAAGAAGCAAGTCGCTTTGGTATCATGAATACTGATGCAAATAATCGCATTGTAGAATTTGAAGAAAAACCAGAACATCCAAAATCTACGAAAGCATCAATGGGTATTTACATCTTTGACTGGAAACGTCTACGCAACATGTTGGTATCAGCAGAAAAAGGTGGCATTGAAATGTCAGACTTTGGTAAACATGTTATTCCTGCTTACTTGGAAACTGGTGAAAGTGTTTATGCTTATGAATTTTCAGGCTATTGGAAAGATGTCGGTACTATCGAATCCCTTTGGGAAGCAAATATGGAATACATTTCACCAGAAAATGCTTTGGATAGCCGTAACCGCCAATGGAAGATTTACTCACGTAACATGATTGCTCCACCAAACTTCTTTGGTGAACATGCCCATGTTGAGGATTCCCTTGTAGTCGACGGTTCATTAGTTGATGGAACAGTTAAACATTCTGTCCTTTCAACCAATGCTCAAATTCGTGAAGGTGCTGTGGTTGAAGATTCAGTAATCATGAGTGGTGCAGTCATTGCTAAAGGTGCAAAAATTAAACGTGCCATTATCGGTGAAGGAGCACACATTTCTGAAGGCGTTGAAATTGACGGAACAGAAGAAGTGCAAGTCGTAGGATACAATGAAGTAGTGGGGGTACCAAAAGATGAAGATTGATAAATATTCTGCAATTCTAGGAAATACCGTAGGGTATCATGACATGGATGGTTTGACGGCACACCGTCCTATTGCCAGCCTACCATTTGGTGGAAAATATCGCCTCATCGACTTCCCTCTCTCTAATTTGGCTAATGCTGGTATTCGTAGCGTCTTTGGTATCTTCCAAAACGAAAACATTAGCTCAGTTTTTGACCACATTCGTTCTGGTCGTGAGTGGGGCTTGTCTACTCTCTTGAGTCACTACTACCTTGGTATTTACAATACTCCTGTTGAAAGCTCAACTGTTGATGAGGAGTACTACCGTCAAATTTTGACTTATTTGAAACGTTCAGGATCAGATCAGACTGTAGCACTTAACAGTGATGTATTGGTTAACATTGACCTTAATCAAGTTTTCCACCTTCATAATACTACAGACCAAAAAATTACAGTAGTTTATAAGAAATTGCCAAAAGAACAGATTTCATCAGTTAACAGTGTGTTTGAAATCGATGAAACTGATAAGATTGTTTCGCATGAACTCTTCCAAGACAATGGTAAAGAAATTTATAACATGTCAACAGATATCTTTGTAGTTGACACTCCTTACCTGATTGAAAAATTGGAAGAAGAAGCTGCTAAGGAAGAACCTCGTAAACTACGCTATGTTCTTCGTGATTTGGCAGCTGCTGAGGGTGGATTCGCCTATGAATACACTGGCTATCTTTCAAATATCCATTCTGTAAAATCTTACTTTGACGCTAACTTGGATATGTTGGATACTCAAAAATTCTATTCACTCTTTGCTCCAAATCAAAAAGTGTATACAAAAGTGAAAAACGAAGAGCCAACTTACTACTCAAATAGTTCTGATGTTAAACGTTCTCAGTTTGCATCTGGTTCTATTGTGCGTGGCCATGTTGAAGATTCAGTAGTGTCTCGTAATGTAGACCTGCAAGAAGGTTCTAGTGTGACGCACTCTGTTGTTTTCCCTCGTGTTGAAATTGGTAAAAATGCAACCGTTAATTACGCTATCATTGATAAAGGCGTAACAGTTGCTGATGGTGTAACCATTCGAGGAACTGAAAACAACCCTGTTGTTATTACAAAAGGAAGCGTTGTAACAGAGGATATTGTACGATGAAAGTTTTATTTGTAGCAGCTGAAGGTGCACCTTTTGCTAAAACAGGTGGTCTTGGTGATGTAATCGGTGCTCTTCCTAAATCATTAGTTAAAGATGGAAATGAAGTTGCCGTTATTCTTCCTTACTACAATATGATTGCCGCAAAATTTGGTGATCAAATGGAAGATTTGGGCTACTTCTACACGAAATTGGGATGGCGTTGGCAATATGTTGGCATGAAGAAAACCACCCATGAAGGCGTTGACTTCTACTTTGTAGATAACGAACAATACTTCAATCGTGGAACAGTTTATGGTGAATGGGATGACGGCGAACGTTTTGCTTATTTCCAATTGGCAGCCTTGGAGTTAATGGAAAAAATTGACTTCATTCCAGATGTTCTTCATGTGCATGATTACCACACAGCCATGATTCCTTTCTTGCTTAAGGAAAAATACCACTGGATTAAAGCCTATAAAAATATCAGGACTGTCTTTACCATTCATAATATTGAATTCCAAGGTCAATTTGATAGTGGCATGTTGGGCGATCTTTTCGGCGTGGGCTATGAACGTTATGAAGATGGAACACTTCGTTGGAACAACTGTCTCAACTGGATGAAAGCTGCTGTGCTTTATGCCGATCGTGTAACAACTGTTTCACCATCATATGCAGAAGAAATTAAAACACCTGAATTTGGTAAAGGCCTAGACCAAATTATGCGTATGGAATCAGGTAAGTTATCTGGTATTGTTAATGGTATCGATACAGACCTCCTTGACCCAGAAACAGATACTCATATTCCTTATCATTTTTCCGTTAAAGATTTGTCTGGTAAGGCCAAAGATAAAGCTGCCCTTCAAGAACGTGTTGGCTTGCCGGTACGCAAAGACGTCCCTTTGATTGGTATGGTTTCACGTTTGACTGACCAAAAAGGATTTGACTTGGTTGTTAATGAATTGCATAACATTTTGCAACATGATGTTCAGGTTGTTCTTTTGGGAACAGGTTATGGCGATTATGAACATTCTTTCTCTTGGTTTGGACAAGCCTATCCTCAAAAAATGTCAGCCAATATCACATTTAACCTTGAATTGGCACAACAAATTTATGCAGGCTGTGACATTTTCCTAATGCCTTCTGCTTTTGAACCATGTGGACTTTCTCAAATGATGTCTATGCGTTACGGTACTTTGCCAGTAGTTAGCGAAGTCGGTGGCTTGCGTGATACGGTTGAACCCTACAACGCTGTTACTGGTGAGGGTACAGGTTTCTCATTTGGTAACTTCTCTGGTTACTGGATGGTACAAACCCTTGAAAAAGCGCTTGATCTTTATGAAGATGATCCTAAGGCTTGGAGAAAATTGCAAGATAATGCAATGACTCGTGACTTCTCATGGGATACTGCAAGCTTGGCATATGTTGATTTATATAAGCAATTAGTTTAAAACGATGATAACTTTTCTCAATTTGAGAAAAGTTATTTCGTGTCATGAGAAAGATTACTCACATTTTAACCATGACAGGGAATGTCTTATAAAGGCGAATGAAGTTCTAGAGCTTCTTCACAAAGTTCATTTTTTGACCTACAAGGATTTGCTCTGTTGTGGTATAATCTACATAACTAGTCTGTAGTCTGCTTGAACATACTAGAATACGAAGAGATATTTTCCTAAAAATAAGTGATGACATTCTCCTCATATTACTTTGTGATTGGGATGATAGGTCTTATCTAATAACGCCTTTAAAAGGGGCAATGTGATCTTAGTCCTCTCTGCCGTCTATGATTGGTGTTTTATCAGAAAAAGATTTCCCCTTTCGTCTGTGCCTTTAATTATGGTAACTCTCGAAATAGGATGTCCTATTTAGGGGATGTCTTGTGATTTACTGCTTTAAATTGCATTTGAGATAATGGCAATTAAGAAAGGATTTCTATGCAACTTGAAAATTTAACTCCAGAACAGTTTATTCGTGACTTTAAAGACACGCTTCACCAAGAACAACTCATCAAAGTTGCCAAAGCAACACCTACTGAAATTTTTACAGCCTTGGCTGGTTTGATTCGTAAGTATTACACGAACACATGGATTACACGTAATCATGAACTTTCAGAAAAACAAGAAAAGATTGCTTACTACTTCTCAATTGAGTTTCTTCCAGGTCGTATGTTGGAAACTAACCTTCTTAACCTTGGTATTCTTGATGTTGTTAAAGAAGGTTTTGCGGAACTTGACATTGACTTCCGTGAAGTTGTAGAAGCAGAGCATGACATGGCTCTTGGTAATGGTGGTCTTGGTCGTTTGGCAGCTGCCTTCATGGATTCACTTGCGACTACTGGTTACCCAGGTTTCGGTAATGGTCTTCGTTACCGTTATGGACTCTTTAAACAACGTATCGTTGATGGTTACCAAGTGGAACTGCCAGATGGTTGGTTTGGTTCAACAGGAAATGTTTGGGAAACTCGTAAAGACCATGATATTGTAAATGTTAAACTTTATGGTGATGTTTACCTTGAAGCTAACGAAGAAGGCCGTATTGTTCCAACTTATAAGAACGCTCAAGTTCTTCGTGCGGTTCCTTACGATGTGCCACAAATTGGTTTCCAAAACGACGTCATTAACAACCTTCGTCTTTGGGATGTTGAAATTCCTGAAGAATACGAATTGGACTACAGAACATTGGAAGATCGCCGTCGTGTGAAAAATATCACAGCTATTCTTTATCCAGATGATTCAACTGTCGAAGGAAAAGAATTGCGTTTGGTTCAAGAGTACTTCATGACAAGTGCAGGTCTCCAAACAATCATTAAATCTTATCTCAAGATGGGCTTGCCATTGAAAGATATCCATAAAAAAGTCTCTGTCCATATCAATGATACTCACCCAGCGGTTGCGCCAGCTGAATTTATGCGTCTCCTTCTTGACGAATACGGACTTTCATGGATTGATGCTTGGAATGCCACTGTTAAGACCATGAGTTACACTAACCACACTATTCTTCAAGAAGCCCTTGAAAAATGGGATCAAGAACTCTTCAAACGTGTTCTTCCACGTGTTTACCAAATTATTTTGGAAATCGATAACCGTTATGTAGCTGAAATGGCTGGACGTGGTGTTGCTGCGGATGTTATCGAACGCACACGTATTGTGAAAGACAACCAAGTGCACATGGCTAACCTTTCAATCATTGGTGGTCACTCAGTCAACGGGGTTGCTAAACTTCACACAGAGCTTCTTAAAGAAGATACTCTCCACGATTTCTATACTATTTATCCTGAAAAATTCAATAACAAGACTAATGGTATTGTTCAACGTCGTTGGACACAAATTGCAGCACCAGAACTTTCTGCAGCTATTGATGATGTGATTGGTAACGGTTGGCGTAAAGACATCCATGAGCTTGAAAATCTGACAACTTACTTGGATGATAAAGCAGTCTTGAACCAATTCTATCAAGTTAAGACAGCAGCTAAACAACGTTTGGCAGACTACATCAAGGAAAGTACTGGCATTGAAGTATCTACAGATGCTATCTTCGACGTTCAAGTTAAACGTCTTCACGCTTACAAACGTCAATTGCTTAATTTCCTTCACATTATCAAACTTTACTGGGATCTTAAAGATAATCCAGATAAAGACATGGTACCACGTGTCTTCATCTTTGGTGCTAAAGCTGCTCCTGGATATCACTTCGCTAAATCAGTTATCAAACTTATCAATGAAGTGGCTAACCTTGTCAATAATGATGAAAGCCTCCAAGGCAAACTTAAGGTTGTCTTCCTTGAAAACTACCGTGTAAGCTTGGCTGAAATTATTATCCCAGCAGCTGATGTCTCTGAACAAATCTCATTAGCTTCTAAAGAAGCATCTGGTACATCAAACATGAAATTCATGATGACCGGTGCCATTACTTTGGCAACACTTGACGGTGCCAACATTGAAATCAAAGACGAAGTTGGTGATGAAAATGTTGTCATCTTCGGTATGAACAAAGACGAAGTTTACGAACACTATGCTCGTCACGATTATTATTCTCGTGCAGTTTATGAAAATAACCCTGTGATTCGTCGTGTTGTTGATACTTTTGTCAATGGTACTATTCCAAATGCTCAATCAGAAGGTACTGAAATCTATGAAGCGCTTATCACACATAACGATGAGTACTTCCTCTTGGAAGACTTCGCAGCTTATGTAGAAGCTCAAGAGAAAATCGATGCGCTTTATCGTGACCATGACAAGTGGGCACGCATGAGCTTGGCTAATATTGCTAAATCTCATAAGTTTACTTCTGATGATACTATCACAGAATACGCTAAAGAAATTTGGGAATTGAAAAAATAAGCGAAAGCTAATACATCAAAAAAACAACGGCTAGAAATGGTCGTTGTTTTTGATGATTTAGAGAAGTTGAGAGACATACTATCCCTCCTTTTGTTGCGTTTATACATCAATTTTATCTTTTTTGTAGTGTAGACGCAACATTTTTCGATGCTAGCTGTTTCTGAAGTCTTCGGAATCTTTTAGTCATCCTTCCTTAAAGTTTGCAACTGGTCGTTAAGATGATATAATGGCCTATAGATATAGGCATCAGAAAAGGGGGAAATGTTATGGCTTTACGTAGCCAATTAATTACCAAGGAGTTTCCAGATTTAGATAGGGTAGAGCGCTTGAACAATGAGGCCTTTCCGGAGGAAGAACGTATTCCTTTGAGTGAGTTCTTACAACTGGATGGTCGTGAGGATTATCATTTCTTTGCCTTTTATGACGAAGATGATTTTATTGGCTTTGCCTCAGTTCTCTATAATGCTAAGGTTTTTTATGTTAGCTTTTTTGCTATTGTTCCTCAAATGAGGAGTCATGGCTATGGTAGTGAAATCATTAATAAATTAGTGGAGTTTTATGGGCCAACACGATCTATGGTTTTAGAGGTGGAGCGTTTGGATGAGCCTAATGATAATCCGGAGCAACGTGCGGCTCGTTGGGATTTCTACAAGCGTAATGGTTTTAAGACGTCAAATGCCTTTCTGGAATATGAGGGCTTGAGTTTTGAGATTCTCTATCGTGGAGATCATTTTGATGAAGCAGCTTACAGAGAGATTTTCCATAAACTTCAGGAAAATGCTTATTTTGACTTTAAGATTAAACATCGTCACTTGAGTGATTTATAAGGCAGGGAAGCAGGTTAGATACGACCTGCTTTTCATCTATTTTCAGGATTGTCAACCGTTTTCAGTATAATTTGCTGTCCTATGATATAATGGAAGTACTATGAAGAAAGCAATTTTACAGTATTTGGCAAGTGCCTTGGCTGTAATCCTTATACTTGGTCTTGTGGTTTTCGACCGTCGTCGAAACCAATATCTGGTCAAGAGGGTCAAAGACCCTGAAATTTCCTACATTTATCAGGCTTCTTTGGAAAATTTAGACAGACTGGCTCTGAGTCAGGCTGGGGTCATCCAATCTTATCAAATTGATCCGATGTCGGTTCGTAAGGAGGATGGAAAGATTCGTCTAGCCCTCCATATCAATCATTCCTATGATAAACAGGTCAATCTTGTCCTAAAATCGGATGCTTATGGTGATTTGTCAGTAGTTCAAGCGACGCCGTCGGATGCTTTGAAGCTAGCTTTGACAGATGAGGCCTATCAGAAACGCTTGGCTGTGATTTCGCAAAAAGCCGATGCGATTATAGCTCGTGACCACTGGGATCAGGCGATTAAGCCGGCCTATGTGGCTCAGGTAAGAAGTAAAATGAAAAAGACTTCTCTGGACCACTTTGACAACACCTTGAATGACATTGATCAAGAAAGTAAGGAAGTTGGTTCTGATACTTATGCAGCCTTTTTCCAAGCTTCTCAATTACCTAACCATGACAAGCTTAATTTGGTTATGAACCATATGCAGGTTTATGTGGATAAGTACCAGTTTCTCCAACTTGGGAAGTCGGGTTATAAATTTTCCAAACAACTTGAGCCAACCAGTCCTTTTTATAGCTACTTCCGTGAAGCTATCATGGAAACCTATCAGACGGATCAGGGCTTGGGTGTGGATGAGTTAGGCATCAAGCTCCATCTATTCAGATCTTGGATTGATAAGCAGTCTATGGACTATGTTAGGACCAACTACAAGGGCAAGACGGATTTGGATAAGCTTTTGGCCTATAGCAAGGACAAGAAGATTAATCTGGATTACACCACAGGTGCTTCCTTCCATAATCGAACTTTAGGTGATTTCACCTATCCGCATAATATGAAAATTCAGTTGCCTCAGACCAGCATTATGGGGCCCTACGGTGTTAGTAATGCCCGTTTTATTGAATTCATTGTCAATATGGATACAGGAAAATTTGTATCCGAATGGAATGTTTACAAGAAAAAGAAAGATGGTAGCATCGACTCTAATCCTAAGCATTATAAGATAGAGGATGGGGCTGACATTGCCGATACAGACTCGGCTAACTATGGTCTGTCTAAGGGACTCAATGCCGATTTACCGGCTTACCTCAATAACAGCCACACCTATCTGGATGTTCATCATCCTGCTGATAATGCCATCAGACGGAAAATGGTTAAGAAGTGGAAAAATCCGAGGAATGTGCTAAACGGTGGAAACTATGCCGATATTGTTAAAAAAGGAGGCTTGAAAGATCTTGAAACATGGAGACACATTAAAGCTGAAGACCGCCTTCAGGTATACAATGCCTATCTGGATCATATTCGTTCTACTTTTGTGCTTGATGGTTTTGACAGCTTTTACCAAGAAACCTACAAGTTCCAAGGTCAAGGAGGAAGCCAAGCAAACGGAAACCCTTGATAAGGCTCTCGTATCTAAAAATTTCTATCGGGTCAGAGATGCCTACGCCATCAAACTTTATGGACAGGATGAGGGAATGTCCTTTGATGTTGCTAATCAAAGACTCTTTGGATCAAACATTGCCATTAAGGATGGTATCTTGTATGGGTCTAGTCTTGGTGATTTGACGATTGAGGATTATTTTCAAGGGGAGTTGTCCTACCTCTTAGGGGCGACTCAAAAGCTCCCTGTGGATAAGGCTCGCATTAAAGCCGACCACTATACCCAGGACATCCGCTTGGATAGGGTGTGGTCTGAGCTTAAGGATCAAGAAACCTCTAACAGTATCATTTCGCAGTTTCAGGACAAGACTTTACTCAAGTTGCGCATTAGTTATAACAAGGATTTCCTTCCAACTAAGATTCAAGGCTTTTACAATAGTCAAAAGCTTAACGGCTGGCAGGACTTATTTTACATTGACTACCCCTATGCCGATCAGGCAGCCTTTGATCAGGCTCAAGACGTCTATATCCAAAATATTCAGTACTTGGAAGCTCATCCCAAAGAGGAGACAGGTGACTAGTACTTGCATAGAAAAAGCGCCTTTATCACATGTTGATAAAGGTGCTTTGCTTTATGACAGTTTAGTTTTGATGTTTGAGGGCTACTAATTCTGGGAAAAGCTTGTCCAGGATTTTTGGAGTAATAGCTTGACCTGGTCCTTCAGCACAATAGGTGTGCATATACATAGAAGGGTTAAAGTTAAGCTCAATGCAGGTGCAATGCGGATTTTCCTTGCTGGCAATTTGCGTTTCATCTGGAATTATCAGATCAACCCCACAAGCCCATGCTCCCATGCTAGATGCCATGGCTGCGGCCAATTCTTGGTAAGAGGAATCCATAGTCTCAGTGACATCAATAGAGTCGCCACCTGTAGAGATGTTAGAGTTACGGCGTAGGTTAACCTTTTTCCCATCAGGAAGGACATCGTCAGGTGTGTAGCCTTGTTGGGCCAACATTAGTTGTTCGATGTCTCCTAAGGCAATGATTTCAAGCGGTGAGCGGTGGTCGTGGCCACGCAATGGATTGGCATTTTTCTGAGCAACCAATTCACGGATAGTGTGTTTGCCATCCCCAACGACATTTGCAGCAACACGAAGGAGGACAGCTTCACAATGCCCGTCCAAGATGAAGAAACGATATTCAGTACCCGGGATAAATTCTTCAACCAGGACTGCGGTATCTTCTGCGAAGGCAATTTCAAGGGCTTTTTGATAGTTTTTAAGACTGGTAGGTTCTTGGAAAATGGAGATTCCCAAACCAAAGTTGGTTGATTTTGGTTTGACAACGATTTGTTTGTTCTTGATTAGAGGGTAATAGGCAAGCCCTTGCTCAAGGCTGGTAAATTCGTCACCAGCAGGAACTGGAAAGCCAGCATCTGCCAGAATCTTCTTAGTCACAGTTTTATTGGCCATGGCAAGAGGGACCACGTAGTTGTCTTTTGAAGTCATATTACCGTTCTTGACGTATTCGACATGGTCTTTGTGCCAGAGTTTGAGGAATTGGTCCTGTTCATCCAAAATGTCGAAATTGATTCCCTTTTGGATAGCATCAAAAAGCAACATCTGTGTAGAGAGCTCCATCTCTTCGTAGCCCTTGAGGGCATAATGGGCGGTCCAATCGTAGTCCTGATAGGCCAGTGCCTTGTTCAAAGCAAAGTCAGCTAGGGACTTGTCTTTGATATAAGGTAAGAGTTGAGCAGAGAGCGTCTGTTTTGGATCCGCAAAGGTTGCCTTGACTTGCTTAACCAAATCTTGATGATAGTCACCAAGTCCAAAGTGTTGAACCAATTGGTCTAGGGCTTTAATAATATCCTTAGTTTCGGCCATAGCTTGATCAGGTAGTGGTTCTAGCGGATGAGAAAGAGCAATTTTCTCATTCAGTGCGTGACTTTGAGCTAGAACTTGATCGACATTTTCAGGGCTATCAAGCCAAAGGAAGGCTAAAATGAGCAAGTGCACAGTGTCCATAGTAGTCTGGCTAATACCGATACGCTCAAAGGGATTGAGGTCGAAGTTACGGAATTCCAGATAGGTGATTCCCTTGTCCAGGAAGGAACGATTAGCCTTTTGACCACGGAAACGAACAGCTGAATAAAATTCCTTCTCGGCAATCAAATCACCATTGGCAATATAGGTTTCGATATCGGAGACGTAGTCCTCAAGATTATCAAAGGATACTTGGATTTCTTCCTTATTGACATAGCCGTGGTCACTGTTACGGAAGGAACGCACAGGTTCTGGAACTTCTTGGTCGAAGAAGCCTTGCTCAGCAATAGGTGCAGCCCCAAAAAGATAGGTAATCACCCAACGGTAGCGCAAGTAGTTTTGAGCCAGCTTAAGATAGAGGGCGTTTTTGAAGGCAATCATATCGGTCTGATTACTTTCTTGGAATAGGGCCTCAACCAAATCTTTACCCAGTTCCATATTATAGTGGATACCTGAGATAGCTTGTAGTTTAGTTCCGTATTTTTCAGCCAAGTAGTTGCGATAATGGCGTTCGAATTCATTTTCCAGTTGGGCAACTTGAATCTCTTCGGCTTTGATGCGAGGTGGCATAGAGAGGGGCCAAAGAACCTCGTCTTGAGAAATCGAACGTCCGGTCACATCGGTAATAGCTCCTAGAAGACGACGAGCCACAGTGGTGGATTTGGCAACTGGCGTAATGAGCTCCATCTGAAACTCACAAAAGTCAGTCTGAATATAGGGGTGGAAACCACGAGCTCCCAGACAGGATGGGTGAGGCGTATGCGCCAGCTGTCCTTGCCTATCGACACGCAGACTCTCACGCTCGATTCCAAAGTTCGCTTGGAGAATGGGGCTGGTAGACTCCAGCTTTTGAAGCAGTTGGTTTATAGTCATAGAATCACCTTTTCATCTAATGTTAGTGATAGTCTATTATAAATAGGAGAATAAAACAACTTTCCGCTACGGTTAAGGGGAATTTCCGAATGTTTTAGATAAGTTTGTGAAAAATGAACAGATTTTAGGCGGAAAAATGAGGAAATCAGAACAAATCCTAGTCATATAGTATTTTACTTGCAATTTAAGTCACATTAACCTATACTATAAGTAACATCTATATTAAAACGAAGTCTCCCTAGGGCCCATCCCTCAGGGGCTTTTATATGCTCTCAAAAGGGTATAACTGTTCTTTTATAGATAAAATATGAACATTTTGACTGTTCGTATGAAACTTTGCTCTGCATAGAGCAGACGATATTTTTCGCCGTGGCAGGGGTCATCCTGAACCTATTTGCACTTGTTCGAAGTTGCTCACGATTCGACAGCTCGCTCTGCCCACCAGCGATGCTTTCGCCGTGATGGATTACAGGACTAGCTTATATCTATCAATGCCTGAAACACGCTCTGCTCAGAGCAGACGATATTTTTCGCCGTGGCAATAGTTATAGAAGTCAAGAGACTTCTATAACTCGGAAGTTTTGAGACTTTGGCTCAAAACTTAGCTATGAGATTCCGAAGGAAGCTGCTAGCGTCCGAAGCCACTTAAGAAAAATATCAAAAAAAGAAAAAAGAATAAAAAACGGAGGTAACTATGTTTCAAGCCCTGATCGCCCAGATAAAGGAATACAAGAAACCCTCACTCCTAGCGTCCCTTTTCATGATGCTAGAAGTCATGTTTGAGATTTCTATTCCCTTTGTTATGGCTAATCTTTTGGACAAAGGTGTCCAGCAATCGAACATGTCTAACATCTGGTTCTACGGTGGCCTCATGTTAGTCTGCGCCTTTCTATCCCTATTCTGCGGTATGCAGTCGGCTCGCTATGCGGCCTTTGCCTCTGCTGGATTTGCTAAGAATCTACGTCAGGCCATTTTCAAGAAGGTTCAAAGCTTCTCCTTTGAAAATATCGATAAGTTCTCAGCTGGTGGTCTGGTAACCCGTATGATGACTGATGTTACCAACGTTCAGAACTCTTATCAAATGATTATCCGCATCTGTGTGCGTGCCCCACTCAACCTGATTTTTGCCATTACTGCTAGTTTCCTTATCAACGGTCAGATGGCTTGGATTTTCGTTGGCGTAACGCTCTTCCTTGGTGTGATTCTAGCGCTTATTACCAAGATTGTATATCCTTTATTTACTCAAGTATTTGAGGCTTATGACAACCTTAACAACAGTATCAAGGAAAATATCACCAACATGCGTGTGGTGAAATCCTATGTTAAGGAGCAGGAAGAGACTGATAAATTCAAGAGGGCTTCACGTCGCATTTATCAAATGTTTATGCGTGCTATTCGTGTGGTTGTCATGTCTAACCCAGCCATGATGTTGTCAATGTATGCGTCCTTCCTCATGATTTCTTGGTTTGGTGCCCACCTTATCGTTGTCGGTAACCTATCTACAGGTGAGTTGACTTCTATGTTCAGCTACACCATGACTATCCTCATCTCACTCATGATGTTCATGATGATCTTTGTCATGTTGTCCATTTCTATGGCTTCTGTGGAACGTATTAATGACGTCCTCAGTACTGAAGCGACTATCCTTTCACCTGAAAATGGTTTAACAGAAGTTGCAGATGGTTCTATCAGCTTTGATCATGTGGATTTCTCATACACGGATGAAAATGGTGACAAGACCCATGTCCTCAAAGATATTACGCTGGATATTAAGTCTGGTGAAGTTATCGGTATTCTTGGTGGAACGGGTTCAGGAAAATCTAGTCTGGTTCAGCTGATTCCTCGTCTCTATGATGTGGAAGCTGGTCAAGTCAAGGTTGCCGGCCACAATGTTAAGGACTATGATTTGGATAGCTTGCGTAAGCAAGTAGCCATGGTCCTTCAAACCAACGTTCTTTTCTCAGGGACCATTAAGGAAAATATGCGCTGGGGAAATAAACAGGCAACAGATGAAGAAATCATCCAAGCTTGTAAGATTGCCCAAGCTGATGAATTTATCCAAGAGTTTAAGGAAGGCTATGACACCAAGATTGAACGTGGTGGCGCCAATGTCTCAGGGGGACAACGTCAACGTCTTTGTATCGCACGTGCCCTTCTCATGAATCCGAAAATCTTGATTTTGGATGATTCGACATCAGCAGTCGATACCAAGACAGATAGTTTGATTCGTCAAGGTTTCGCTTCAAGTCTTAAGGACACGACTAAAATCATCATCGGTCAACGGATTTCATCTATCCAAGATGCAGACCGTATCATCGTCATGAATGATGGCCGTATCGATGCCATTGGTAGTCACGACGACTTGGTGGCTAATAATGCCATTTATCGTGACGTTTACAAGATGCAAACACAAGGGAAAGGAGTAGCAGATGCAGAATAAGAAAAAAGCCAGCTGGGGCTCACTAGCACGACTGCTACGCTTTTTGTGGCAAGACTACAAGCTTTCACTTAGTATCTCCTTTGTCCTCATTGTTGTTGCTTCTTTGGCAACGGTTAATTTGACGGCTTCGATTCAGTCCTTGGTGGACGTTTACGTTCAACCCATGGTCAAGTCTGGTAGTCATGATTTTGGGCCACTGTTACGCTTCTTGACTTCAGTTGGGATCTTTTGTCTTATCGGTGTGGTTGCTAACTATGTGGCCTCTCTCCTCATGGCGACGATTTCACAAGATTCCTTACGTTCCCTTCGTAATCAGCTCTTTGCTCGTATGCAAAAGCTCCCTGTTCGTTACTTTGACACTCATAAACACGGGGACATCATGTCTATCTATACCAATGACATCGATGCCCTTCGTCAGGCCATTGAGCAATCCATTCCTCAGCTCTTGCAAACGGCCATTACCCTTATCGGTGTGACAGTAACCATGCTTACCGTGAGTCCACTTCTCTTTATCGTGGTTTTAGTCATGGTAGGTATCATGTTTATGGTTATTAAAAATATATCTGCTAAATCAGGCCGTTACTTCGGTGAGCAACAAAAGAATCTTGGGATTGAGAATGGCTTTATCGAAGAAATGATGTCAGGTCAAAAAGTGGTCAAGGCTTTTGTCCACGAAGAAGAAAGCATGGCTGACTTTGACAAGATTAATGAAGAACTCTTCCAATCCTCATACTTGGCCAATCGCTATGCCAATGTCCTCATGCCAATCCTTGGGAACTTAGGAAATGTATCCTTCGTCTTGACTGCCTTGGTCGGTGGGGTCTTTGCCCTCAATGGTGTGGGTGGATTGACTATCGGTGGTCTCATGGCCTTCCTACAATTGAACCGTTCCTTCAACGGTCCTATTACTCAGGTGTCTCAACAACTGAACTTTGTTCTTATGGCGCTTGCCGGTGCCGACCGTATCTTTGACCTTCTGGATGAAGCAGAAGAAGTGGATCAAGGTAAGGTTACTTTGGTCAACTACGAATTGGTAGACGGTCAAATGGTTGTGACAGACAAGAAAAGCAACCATTGGGCTTGGAAGCACCCACGTCCAAATGGCGACTACGAGTTGGTCGAGTTGGTCGGAAATGTGGTCTTCCAAGACGTTGATTTCTCTTACGATGGTAAAAAACAAATTCTTCACGACGTTAACCTCTATGCAGATAAAGGTCAAAAGGTTGCCTTTGTCGGTGCGACGGGTGCTGGTAAGACGACAATTACCAACTTGATTAACCGTTTCTACGACATCCAATCTGGTGTGATAACTTATGATGGTATCGATGTGAAGCTGATTGAAAAAGATTCTCTTCGTCGCTCACTTGGTATCGTGCTTCAGGATACCCATCTCTTCACAGGGACTATCGCTGAAAATATTGCCTACGGCCGTGCGGATGCGACTCGTGAAGAAATTCTTGAAGCGGCTCGTATTGCTAACGTGGATTCCTTTGTTCAACATTTGGACAATGGTTACGACACTGTTCTGACAGATGATGGTGCAGGTTTGTCTAACGGACAACGTCAGCTGATTGCCATTGCGCGTGCTGCCCTTGCTAATGCACCGGTTCTCATCCTTGACGAGGCGACTTCCTCTATTGACTCTCGTACCGAAAAAATGGTACAAGAGGGGATGGACCGACTCATGGAAGGACGTACCGTCTTTGTTATCGCTCACCGTCTTTCAACCATCGTTAACTCAGATGTGATAATGGTTATGGACCATGGACATATCATTGAACGTGGCGACCACGACAGCCTTATGGAACAAGGTGGTACTTACTACCGACTTTATACTGGTGGTCTTGAAATTGATTAAGACTAAAAGAACTCAGGTTTTGCCTGAGTTCTTTTGTATATGAAGAAAAGGTTTCTTTTGAGACTTTTTTTGTAAAAACGATAGATTTGATATCCTAAATCTCAACTTCTTTTAAATCGTGTGAGTCCAGGCGATATATCTTTTGGCAAACTTGTCTGAGGTAGTTGACATCATGTGAGACTGTAAGAATTGCACCTGGATAGTTCTCAAAGAGCTGTCGAACTTGGGGTTGTGAGGTGGGTGAAAAATTTCTGGTTGGTTCATCTAGGATAAGGAGCTGAGGGCTTTCTAAGACCAGGTGTAGCAGGAGTAGTTTTCCTTTCTGTCCTCCAGATAAATCAGAAATGGCATGGTTCATTTCATCATGACTAAAGTTGAGGTTGGCGAGATGGGAGTTTATAACCTCTCGTTCAGACTTGTCGCCAGTCTTACTCAAAAATGCTATTGGAGACAGTTCCACTGGCAAGATAGCGTCATAACGTTGAGGCATGTAGCCAATAGTTAGGTCTGTTTTCTTGCTAAGTTCTTGGTAGAGAAAGTGTAAGAGAGTGGATTTACCACAGCCGTTATCTCCAACAATACCAATTTTTTCTTGCCCTTTCAAAGAAAGTTTGAGATGGTCAATGGTTAGGTGAGGAGCGATGTTTATCTGCTTCTCATCCAGATTTAAGAGATATTTTCCCTGAGGTAGAGGAGTGATATGAGAGAAGAATAGTTCAATACTGTCTTCTTTATCAGGCATTTGTGTCATATCTTGGGCAAGGCGGTCGTAGCGTTTTTCTTGCGAGAGGATAGCTTTCATCTTTTTAGCAAGCAATCGTCCTTGAGTGCTATCATGCGTATTCCGTAGGGTAGTTTGGACATTTTGTTTAATACGGCGATGCTTGGCCATGGCTTTGTCATAGGCTTTTTTCTCGGTCTTGGCTTGCTGCAGCTGTTGCTGGAAAGCATCGTAGCGTTGTTGACTATAGTTATCGTAGTCGAGATGTTCCACACTGGTTCTGGCTTGTCGACGACGTTTAAAGAGTTCTAGGTGGATAATGGTATCTGCTGTCTTGCTTAGTAGGTCCTCGTCATGTGAGATATAGATTATGGTTTGATCAGAATGTTTGATAAAATTTTTTAGCCAAGTCATAGTAGTCAAGTCCATATCGTTTGAGGGCTCATCAAGAAAAATGATGTCGTGAGGACGGGCTAATTCTCGGATGAGTTGAATTTTGAGTTTCTCGCCACCTGACAGAGAGGAGATAAGCTGACTGCTAGCAAAACGATCACTATCAAAATGAAGTTCATCAGCCAGACGATAGAGGGTAGCATAGTCTAGGTCATAAGTATCCGCAAAGAAGTAGTCGTTAAGGGTTAGGGATTGTAAGTCATCCGAAATCTGTTGGGGAATATAGACCTGTGGGCTATCTGGTTTATTAATAGTTCCCTCGTAAGAAAGATGGTCGAAATGTGTTTTTGGATTGACCAGGAGGGCAAGAAGACTAGATTTTCCATTGCCTTCTTCCCCAATGATGGCGACTTTTTCGCCTAGAGTTATTGTTAGATTTAAGTCATGAACGAGTTCACGAAAATCTTTAGTATGTGTTATGGTTAGGTGTTGAATCTGTATCATAGGACCTCCTAGGTCTGAGTGCTTATAGATATTGTTTCATGGGTAGTACAGTTTTTACTTCAAACAATATCAAAGGTCAAAAAACAGTCCTACCTTATAAGATAGAACTGTCTTGAATCTAGCTAAAAAGCCCTCTAGGAGATAGTTATGGTGTGGATGCAAAAAAAAACGCAGATACCACCAATAAATTTTCTACAGAAAAAGAGCACAAAAAAGACATGAGAACAATCTATCAAATAAAGCAGGTTTATTGTGAATAGACTTAGTTGTTCATGTCTCCATTTACCTCCGAATGTTACTTGCCTTGATTGTACGCTGTCTGACGGATTTTGTCAAATGGAAATAAAATATCCAACCTTATTAGACTGCCAATCTACCTTATCAATCCTCCCTGTCTATGCTATACTAAAAGTGATACAGAGAAATGGGAGATTATTTATGGAAAATAAGTTAATGCAAAAGTCCACACCTAAGAGTGATAAGACAACCAAGGCTGTTTTTATTGGTCTCTTAGTGGCGCTTCTCTTTGTTATTGCTGGGATAGCTATCTTTTTTGCTCTCAATGGTAGCAGTAAAAGCGCTAAAGGCTCGAACGCATCGGGCAAGTCAAGTAGTACCCTTTATTCAGGCAGCAATGCAGAGGATCCCTTGTTCAAAATCACCCTGAAAACTTTCGGGGATAACAAGGAATTTCTACTCGTGACACCAAATCCTGGACAGGATAGAAACATGTTTAACATTGTGGGGGTAGCTGGTCAATACCTCGTCACTCAAGAGTATAAAGGGAATCTATCTGGTAAGAAAAATGCCAAGGGTGATAGTCTTTACAAGTATGACTACTATAATATCTATGTGTATGACACGGAAAAACCAAATCAAAAACCTAAACAAATCGACCTCTTGAAATTGGCTAAAAAAGCTGGGGATGAAGATTATTTAAATCAGGCAAGTCTAAGACTTTTCATGCTCAATGGACAGGGCTACCTACAATTGCCATTCGGGGCATCGTCAGCTGATCCGATTGCCAATAAAAAGTTCCTCAATCTTTATTCACAAAAGATAGAGGAAATGTACATTCCAACCAACTCCGATACATTGGAGACGGAATTTAAGCATGCTAATGTTGATATCTCTAAGACGTTAGGGCCTTTTGGTCTTGAGATGTTTCAGAGTGCTACTAATGGTAAAGATTTTGATGATCATAGTAACACACCAACTGGTAATCTGCCTGCTTTATACTACCTTTCAGCCAAGGGCAGAAGTCTTAATATGGACAATACCAACTTTGCCAAAGAGCAAAAAGATGCCTACGAGGCAGTTAAGACCAAACATGCGAGAATCTACAGCCTTCCAAATAAAGTCACTAACGAGACTTGGGTTAATACCCTGTTGCACTGGATGGCGCCAGTGGGGCAAGATACCTATGAGTTACCGGTTAGCGCCTTTAAACCGACTGATGAGGAAGGTAAAGTCAAATCCTATCAAGAATTACAGAGCTGGAACGACAACCATGTAAGGAAGAAATAGACAAGCAGTTCCTCTCTAAAAAAATGACAAGAATCCCAAGTTTATAAGCTTGGGATTTTAAAATTTTAAGAAAAGAGGCTAACTAGACTAATCTTAAGTCTCTGAGAAACCGTTAGTAAGTCACAAAATCTTGAGAGGGTTACCGGGAAAATGGGATGCCTTTTTTAAATTGTGAGGAAAAAATGGATAAAACCAGGTAGGTATTAATAAACTTTTTAAGATTTTTAACTCTTGGGAACCATTTTCAAATAGGGGATTCTGAAGGAAAAGCGCCCCTTAAACAAAAAGAAGGAGACAATCGTCAGTTTAGGCTAGCTTTTCGATTCAGAGGGACATATAGTCCGCCTTTATGTGATTTCTCTACTTTAAGTAAGATATAAATGAGAACATAAATAAAAATAATGATAATTATATGACACATCAACAATCACTAAGATTAAAATTATGATTAATCTGCATGAGTTGATTAGAAAAATAAGAAGTGGTAAAAGATGTAAAATCTAAAGAAAAACTCAGTTATTTACTGCATTTTACAGTTGTTAGGTAAGAATTAATGAGTAAAAACAAAGTAAAATGTCTGACAATTTGATTTTTTTTAAAAAAGTTGTCTAAATCACTTGACTATAAATTGTCAGAATGTTAAAATGCAATTGAATCATGGATACGAGGATACAAATTCTCGAATGCATGTGACATATAACTAACTTTTTTAAAGAGGGAGACTTTATAATGAAAGACATTTTCAACAGACGCCAACGCTTTTCATTGCGTAAATATTCGTTTGGTGTCGCTTCAGTCTTGCTTGGGACAGCATTGTTTGCTGTTCACACCGCACAGGCTGAAGAGGTTGACGCAGCATCAACGTCGTCTTCAGATTCTTCTGCAGCTGTAGGAGCTGAAGGTACTGCAGATCTGGTCAAAGAAACAGCAACTTCTGTTGCTCAATCAGATCCAACTGCTGCAGCTGCGGCTGAAGCCCCAACTTCAACGCTACCAATCTCAGTAGCTTCTGTTTCTGAAGCTCCAAAGGCTGAAGCAACAACTTCTGAAGCAGCAAAAGAAGAAGCTTCTTCAAGCGCTAAATCAGAAGCAGCTAAACCTGCAGAAAACAAAGCTACGTCAGAAGCAGCTAAACCAGCAACTGCAGCTTCAACTGCAGCAGCCAGCGGTAAAGTTGAAACAACAGCTTCAACACCAGCAGCAACAGCCGCTACAGCAACTCCAGCTGCAGTAGCAGCTAACCATTCTGCAGCAACAGCAGCTCCAGTAGCTGAAGAAACACCAGCAGCTGAAACTGCTGCGGCAGCAACAAGTGTTAAGCCAAATGTTACAGCACGTGGTTATTCACGTTTTTATTCTGTAGGATCAGCAGCAGATCGTAGTGCAACGCTTGACCGTGCCGCAACTGATATGACGAATGCTGGTGCTTTGGCAACAAGAAGCAGCCGTCGTAACCGTCGTGCTTTGACAGACCATAACAACCAACCTATTGACGTTGTAACGAATTTGAAAACTGATGAACAAGTGAATCCTACTATGGATGATCCAAATGGGTCAGCTGTTTCATCTCAAACTTTACCAGCCGGTTATGAAAGAAAAGAAGGTGACTTCTATACATACGGTATCTGGGATTTAACGAGGTTTAACGAACGTTATCATACGAATTATTATGCACGTGCCTATAAGAGCTTTGATAATTCAACAGATACAACAGTTGAATTGATTAATAAAAATACGGGCGCTGTTGTTGAAACTAGGAAAATTACTGCCTCAAGTGGTGTCCAAAAATTCACAACTACAACTGCTGCATCGAACGGAGAATTGACTTTCCAAGTAGATTACAATGAAGGTAGGGGAGCTGCTGCTGATAAAACAGATAAACCATTTATTCAAAATGGTTATGAAGTTGGAGCAGCTATCAAAGCCTTAGTTGCTGCTGGTCATACCTTAACTCCAGCAGAGAAAACTCGTTACGATGCGGTTTATAATGCTCGTACGACAACTGATATTATCAACGTTGTTGAACCAGCTTACAATGGTCGTACTATCACAGATTCAAATGACAAAATCCCTGTCACTGTCAATCAAAAAACGCTTTATAAAGTAGTTGATAAAAACAACCCAACTTATGATCCTAATAAAACGGATAAAACTGCACAGACTTATAAACCTAACGGGAATGAAGTAGAACTTGCAAGTTATTCAATAACAGCTATGGAAGGTCAAAACTTCACTGCTTCTGGTGAACGTCAGTTTGTGAATTATAAACTTTATCAGACAGCTGATGCGAATGAAAAGACTGGTTATGTCAGCAAGCCTTACACTGTAGGTACCAGATTTATGGACGCTGAGCGTGCAGGAATCAAACGTATCAAGGAAATCGTAGGTGAAGATGGTACGGTTGTCATCCGTGTTTATCTTTTGGACCCAAGACAACAAAGCAAACGTTCAGATGGTACGTTGAGTACTGATGGTTATATGCTTTTAGCAGAAACTGAACCAATCAAACCAGGGCAAGCCAATACAAAGGAATTGGTGGTTAAAAAGACACCGCTTCGTACGATTGCTTTCAGAGGTAATGATGGCGTCAACCATCCAAATGGTATTGAAGTGCCATTTGACTTCCAAACTGCTGCCGATTATGTACCTAAAAAGACGGTATTTGTTCCATTCTTGGGAGATAATATTGGTCACCTTTCTCCAAATGCCCAATTGGAACGTGGGGTAAAAGGTATTGGTACCAACGTTGACTTGCTCAACACGTTAGTTCCTTACAAACAACCTGTTTACTACTATGTAAAACCAGAGCCTGTAACAGTGACTCCAGAAGTTGAAAAACAATTGGCAGGTCGTACTCTTGTAGATGGTGAATTCAGCTTTAAGATTAAGGAAAAATCTTCTGCACCTGGTGTGGAAGAAACTGTCACAAATAAAAACGGTAAAGCAACCTTCTCCAAATTGACATTTGATAAAGTAGGTACTTATACATACACTATCACTGAAGAAAAAGGCGCAGATGCAGATAAGAATGTCGATTATGATGCTATGGAAGTAACCATGACCGTTACGGTTACTCAAAATGCTGCGGGTGATTTGCAAGCAAATGTTAAATACAGTGGTGCTGGCGGTTTTGCTTCAAGCGCAGATGACAAAGTCTTTAACAACTACGTTGTAGCTCCTGTTAAGACTAAATTTAACTTCTCTAAAGCTCTTGCAGGTCGTGCTCTTAAAGATGGTGAGTTCACTTTCCAATTGAAAGATGCCAACGGAACTGTTCTTCAAACGAAACCAAACAATGCTAGTGGTGTGATCGCCTTTGACGATTTGACATTCACAAACGCTCAAGTTGGTGTCCATCATTACACTGTAGAAGAAGTTGTTCCGGCAAACAAAGAAGCTGGCATGACTTATGACCCAATGAAAGCTGCAGTAACAATCACTGTTACTAAAGATGGTCATGTTCTTAAAGCTGTTAATACGCTTCCAGCAGATACTGAGTTCAACAATACTTTCACACCTGCTGCAACACAAGCACAATTCCGCTTCACAAAACGTTTGGAAGGTAAGACTCTTGAAGCCAATGCCTTCACCTTCGAATTGCTTGAAAACGGCAATGTCATCCAAACTAAGAAGAATGCGGCTGATGGTTCAATCCAATTTGATCCAATCTCATATGCAACTGTAGGTACACACACTTACACAGTACGTGAAAAAGCTGGAACAGATACAAACATTGATTATGATTCAATGAACGCAGTTGTGACTGTCAATGTCACAAAAGACGCTCAAACAGGTCTTTTGAACGCTGCGGTTACAATGCCAGCTGATACTGAATTCAACAACTATGTTGTTGCTCCAGTTGTGACTAAGTTCGACTTTACTAAGAAATTGGCAGGTCGTGAACTTAAAGCAGGTGAATTCAGCTTCGTATTGAAAGATGCTGCTACAGGTGCAGTTGTTGAAACAGTTAAGAATGATGCTGCTGGTAATGTTTCATTCTCTAACTTGTCATTCGACAACACTAAAGTGGGTACTCATACTTATACAGTAGAAGAAGTTATCCCAGCCAACAAAGAGTTTGGTATGACTTACGATAAGATGAAAGCTACTGTTACAGTTGAAGTTGCTAAGAACGGTCATTCATTGACTACAGTTACAAACGTATCTTCAACTGGTGGGGTTGATGCCAACGGTAATGCTACTGACGGTACTGCCGATAAAGAATTCAACAACAAAGTAACACCTCCAGAAACACCTAAATTCCAACCAGAAAAATTCGTTGTAAGTAAAGAAAAATATGATATCACTGGTCATAAATTGACTGATGATGACGATGATGTTCCTGGTAACGAGTACACAGCAACAAATGCAAATCCATATGTTGATGGTGTTGCTAACAACGAACCAGAAAACTTGAATACTAAGACTGTCGAACGCGGTTCTAAATTGGTATACCAAGTATGGCTTGATACTACTAAGTTCACAGAAGCTAACAACGTTCAATACGTTGGTGTATCAGATAAATACGATGCTGATAAATTGACAGTGAACGCTTCAGACATCAAGGCTTACGATTCAGTAACTGGTGCAGATGTGACTAACAAGTTCGACATCAAAGTTGAAAATGGTACAATCACTGCAACTTCTAAAGACGAATTCATCAAAGATAAAGTAAACAACCCAGTTATCGATACAACTAAGTTCGAATTTGGTCGTTACTATAAATTTGATATTCCAGCAACTGTTAAAGAATCTGTTGCGGCTGGTGCTGATATTGAAAATACAGCCAACCAAACAGTTCACGTTTACAACCCAGTAAGCAAGACAGTTGAAAAACCAGAAAAACCAACACAAAAACGTGTTAACAGTGTTCCAATTCCACTTGACCTTAACTTCACTAAGACTCTTGCTGGACGTACGCTTCAAGCTGGTGAATTCGAATTCATCTTGAAGAAAGATGGTGCAGAAGTTGAACGTGTTCACAATGATGCAAGCGGTAAAGTAAACTTCAAGACACTTAAGTTTGGTCGTGATGATCTTGGTAAGACTTACAACTACACTGTAGAAGAAGTTCGTGGTACTGATA
>OFCO01000202.1_pt1 | contig 26358 bp, 22 predicted proteins | sample 1520821 | NCBI WGS metagenome assembly OFCO01 (sample SAMEA2699031, study PRJEB24076) | metagenome | biome: Human gut stool | place: Spain | collected 2012-09-21
TTATATAGGTAGGAACGAAGGTTAAAAAGATATAAATATAACAATATATAAATATATAAAGTTGAGTTCTGAGTATAGAAAGGAGGAGAGCGTATGGCTAAAATAAAAACTATTTTTACATGTCAAGAGTGTGGTTATGAATCACCAAGGTGGCTTGGAAAATGTCCTTCTTGTAATCAATGGAATACTTTTGTTGAAGAATTAAAAGATAACAATACCATAGTAAAAGAAAAAATAAGTAAAAGTATATTGCCAGAAAATATGCCAAAGAGTATAGGTGAAATAAAGTCTGGAGAAAAAGAAAGATTTAAAACAAATCTAAAGGAGCTTGATAGAGTACTTGGAGGAGGATTAGTAAAAGGATCTTTAACTTTAATTTCAGGGGACCCTGGAATAGGAAAGTCCACGTTACTATTACAAACAGCTAATAATATAGCATCTAAGTACGGAAAAGTTTTATATGTATCTGGTGAAGAATCAGAAGAGCAAATTAAAATTCGTGGGGATAGGTTAGGGGTAACTGCTAAAGATTTATTTATAGTTTCCGAAACTAATTTAGATACAATTGATGCATACATAGAAAATATACAACCAGTGTTTGTTATAATAGATTCTATTCAAACTATTTATAAAGATGGGGTAACATCTGCGCCAGGAAGTGTATCTCAGGTAAAGGAATGCTCAAATGAATTAATGAGAATAGGTAAAGGAAAAAATATACCTTTATTTATTGTTGCTCATGTTACAAAACAAGGAGCACTTGCAGGTCCAAGAGTATTAGAACATATGGTAGATACAGTTTTATACTTTGAGGGGGAAAGAACTGAAGAATTTAGAATATTAAGAACCATAAAGAATCGTTTTGGAACTACTAGTGAAATTGGTGTTTTTGAAATGAGAGGGGAAGGTTTGGTTGAAATATACGATCCTTCAAAGATGTTTTTAGAGGATACAAACTTTAATCAAGAAGGTTCAGTTGTTATTGGTATAATGGAAGGAACAAGACCAATACTAGTAGAGATTCAAGCATTAGTCACTCAAACTAATGCTCCGATGCCAAGAAGAACCGGCGTTGGAATAGATAATCAAAGATTGAGTTTGATTCTTGCAGTTTTAGAAAAGAAGTTAAGAATACCTTTTTATAATCAAGATGTATATGTAAATGTTGTTGGTGGTTTAAACATAGATGGAACTACAGCTGATTTAGGTTTGGCGTTAGCCTTATTATCCAGCGTAAAGAATAAAGGAATATCTTTACCTAAGGTAGCTATAATTGGAGAAGTGGGTTTAACAGGAGAAATAAGACCTATAAACTCAATTGATAGATTAGTCAATGAAGCAGAAAAAATGGGATTTGAATATGCTATAATTCCTTTAAGAAATAAAGATAGAATTAGCAATGAATCAATTAAGGTTATAGGTGTAAGTAATTTAAGAGAAGCCATTGGAAAAGTTTTTTAAAAAGTGGGTGAGTGTATGAGGCTAGAGAAAGATTTAGAAATAAAAAAGATATTAGAGTTAATGTGCCCAGGAACTGCACTAAGGGAAGGGTTAGAAAACATATTAAGGGCTAAGACTGGTGGATTAGTAGTATTAGGTGATAGCGAAGATATAATGAGCATAGTAGATGGTGGATTTTATATCAATTCTGAATACACTCCAGCTTATGTATATGAGTTAGCAAAAATGGATGGAGCTATAGTAATTAGTGGAGATTTAAAGAAGATAGTTTGTGCAAATGCTCAGTTGGTACCTTCATCAACAATTCCTACTTACGAAACAGGTACTAGACATAGGACAGCAGATAGAGTAGCAAAGCAAACTGGAAGGGTAGTTATTGCTATTTCTCAACGTAGAAATATAATTACAGTATACAAAGGTGATATTAAGTATGTATTAAGAGAAAGTAGTATTATATTAGCAAGAGCTAACCAGGCCGTTCAAACTCTTGAAAAATATGTTGCTGTTTTAGATAGAGTAATTAATAACTTAAATTTATTAGAATTTCAAGATTTAACAACTTTATTTGATGTAGTTACAGCTATTCAAAGAACCGAAATGGTTATGAGAATAGTAGAAGAAATAGATATATACATATTGGAGTTAGGGAATGAAGGTAGACTTATATCTATGCAATTAAATGAGCTAGTAAGGCATATAGAGAGAGATGGAATTCTATTAATAAGAGATTACTTTAAGAAAGATGATACTGTTGATAATATATATAAAGATATACAAAAGTTATCTCAAGAGGAATTGCTAGATTTAGAAGTAATATCTAGAGTATTAGGATATTCAGGAGAATCTTTAGTTGACACATTAGTTTCTCCAAAAGGATATAGAATATTAAGTAAAGTGCCGAGAATTCCTTCAAATGTTATAGAGAACTTAATTAAGCATTTTGATAGATTTAATCAAATAATAGATGCTGACATAGAAGAATTAGATCAAGTAGAAGGAATTGGAGAAGCAAGAGCAAGAGCGATAAGAAATGGATTAAAGAGGATAAACGAGCAAGTTTATTTAAATAAAGAATTATAAATTAAAACTGTGTCTATAATATATAAGACACAGTTTTTTTATTCTACAGAAAGATTTTATCTAAATGTAAACTTACCTAGTGTGTTAATCCTGTCATGTTCTTTTAATAGAACATCATAAAGATTAATGTCAAGGTCATTACATAAAGATGTTAGATAAAAAAGGTTATTTCCCATTTCTCTCTCAATAATTTCACGACAGTTATCACATAAATCACCTTTAATATGTGTATCAAGTAATTCGCTTATATCTTCTATCGAATCATCAGGAAGATGTTGCTTCTTTGCATTAATAGTAAGACAGCCACAATTTGTAACAGATTTTGCAATAGCTCTGTTTACCCTAGAACATGATTCAGAGTATTTAGTAATTAAATCTAAAATACTTTTATGTCTTAACAAAGAATCGTTAACAGAGTTTTGAAAATCATCAAATATTATATCCTTCATGTATCTCACTCCTTTGTGTTTTTAAAGGTGTTACTTTAAGTTAATTATAGTTATAAAAAGTTTAAAATGTCAATAATAGGTTATCGGTTGTCTTTAACCTATGTACCTATAATAATAGAATAGTTGCTTAATTAATAGGGGGTACAAAAATTAAAAATATCTGAATTTAAAACATATTTTAACTAGAGTATACTTTGGTATGATATAATGTAAATAAATCCTAATACAGTGAGGATTTAAATAAAATAAATTGTCAATAATTATATAAGGAGGTGGTAAAATGCTTAAAAAATTAATTAGAGGGTTGTTTTCTGTAGCAGGACTAATTATTGGTTATGTTGTTGGAGATGCCATTGCAAAAATTGATAAAGTTCAAAGTTTAGGTATTCTTTCAAAAACTTATGGTTCGGTCTTATTTATAGTTCTTATTTGTTTATTATTTGGTCTTATTTTTTATCTTATTTCACCTGCGATATATACAGCAATATCTAATTTAATTGATTATATTGAAAAAAATATTCAAAAGTTAACAATTAGCGAAATTGCTTATGGTGCAATAGGTGCTTTAATTACTTTAATTATTACTACGTTATTAACTAGACCTGTAATGGATTTTCATCCAATAATGGGGCCGTTATTAGTAGTTTTAATAAATGTAATTGCAGCAATAATAGGTATGGATATTATGATAAAGAAAAAGGATGATATAACAAATATATTAGTTGGACTTAAAAAGAATAGTAGCGTTAAAGAAAAGAAAACAAAAACTACTATAAAAACTATACCTAAAGTCCTAGATACATCTGTAATTATAGATGGAAGAATTTTTGATATATGTCAAACTGGTTTTGTGGAAGGACCTTTAGTAATACCTAATTTCGTATTAGATGAACTAAGACACATATCGGATTCATCAGATGGATTAAAAAGAAATAGAGGTAGAAGAGGACTAGATATACTAAACAAGATTCAAAAGGAACTACCTATAGAAACTCAAATTTGGGAAGGTGATTTCCCAAAGATTGAAGAGGTGGATAGTAAACTATTAAAACTTGCACAAACTTTAAGTGGAAAAGTAGTTACAAATGATTTTAATTTAAATAAAGTAGCAGAAGTTCAAGGTGTGCCAGTATTAAATATCAATGAACTATCAAATGCAGTAAAACCTGTAGTAATTCCTGGTGAAGAGATGACTGTAGATGTTGTTAAAGATGGTAAGGAATCAAGTCAAGGTGTAGCTTATTTAGATGATGGAACAATGATAGTAGTTGAAGGTGGTAAAAAGCATATAGGATCAACAATAGATGTTATTGTTACGTCTGTCCTTCAAACAGCTGCTGGAAGAATGATTTTTGCGAAACCAAAAGATAGCTAAGAGAGGATTAATATGATATCTGCGATTATTTTAGCAGGTGGTAGAGGAAAAAGAATGGGTGCAGATGTGAGTAAGCAATTTATTCATATTAATGATAAGCCCTTAATCTACTACACGTTAAAAAGATTTATTAATTGTACTTTAATAGATAGAGTTGTATTAGTATTGCCTAAAAATGAAATTGAGTATTGTAAAAATGAAATACTTAATAAGTATTCGTTAAAGGTAGATTATATTGTAGAGGGTGGAGCAGAAAGGCAGGATTCTGTCTATAATGGATTAAAGGTGTTAAATAATACAGATATAGTTTTAATTCATGATGGTGCAAGACCTTTTGTAAGTGAAAGAATGATAAAAGATGGTATTGATAATGCCAGAAAGTATGGGGCTACTGCCCCAGGAGTTATGCCTAAAGATACAATTAAAGTTAAGGATGATGAATCTTTTTCAGTAGATACTCCTGATAGAAGTACCCTTGTATCAGTGCAAACTCCTCAAGTTTTTAATTATGATTTAATTATGAGATGTCATGAGAGTGTTAGATCTGAGGGTAAGATAGTAACTGATGATACTATGGTGGTAGAATTATACGGAAATAAGGTGTATTTATATGATGGTGAATATACTAATATTAAAGTTACAACACCAGAAGATTTAATTATAGCTCAGTATTTGGCTAAAGATTTTCACTAGAGTTGACACCTTTTTACCTACAAGTTATAATAAATATTACAAAAAAATTATAAAAGTTTATGTAAAAAGCAATGATGAAGAATAGTAAAAATCGCACTTTCAGAGAGAAAATCCTTGGCTGTAAGATTTTCAATAGATTTTGAACCAGCTTCGGAGCAATAGGCAAAAACTATCGGTTTAATACCGTTATCATTATTAGAGAATCAATTTAGGTGGTACCGCGATTAATAATTCGCCCTAATATATTTAGGGCGGATTTTTTTATTTTAAAGGTAGATTAATTTGTTAAAACATATAGAATGATACGAGGAGGAAGTTTATTATGAAAATGTCAAATATGTTAATGCTAACATTAAGAGAAGTTCCAGCAGAAGCTGAAATAGAAAGCCATAAGTTAATGCTTAGATCAGGAATGATGAGAAAGATGGCTTCTGGGGTATATAACTATATGCCACTAGGACTTAAGGTTTTAAAAAATATAGAAGATATAATCAGAGAAGAAATGAATGCTGCAGGGGCTCAAGAATTCTTAGCATCTGCGTTACTACCAGCTGAATTATGGCAAGAATCAGGTAGATGGGATGTTTATGGAGCAGAAATGTTCAGATTAAAAGATAGAAACAATAGAGATTTTTGTCTTGGGCCAACTCATGAAGAAGTATTCACTGATATAGCTAGAAATGAGATTAAGTCATATAAGCAATTACCAGTAAATTTATATCAAATTCAAACTAAGTATAGAGATGAAAGAAGACCTAGATTTGGGGTTATGAGAAGTAGAGAATTTGTTATGAAGGACGCTTATAGCTTTGATAAAGATCAAGCAGGATTAGATCTTTCATATAATAAAATGCATGATGCATATGTTAAAATATTCAACAGATGCGGATTAGATGCAAAATGCGTAGAAGCAGATTCAGGTGCAATTGGAGGATCAAACTCAGCTGAATTTATGGTTAAGTCAGAAGTTGGGGAAGATGATGTAGTGTTCTGTAATCACTGTGATTATGCTGCCAATATTGAAAAAGCACCGTCAACTCCAGAAAAAGCAATAGCAGAGGAATTAAAAGAATTAAATAAAGTTGAAACTCCAGATGCAAGAACAATAGAAGATTTAGTTAAGTTCTTTAATACTACTGAGAAGAAGTTTGCAAAGACTTTAATATTTAATGCAGATGGAAAGATAGTAGCTGTAATGGTTAGGGGTGATAGAGAAGTTAATGAAGTTAAAGTATCTAATGCCTTAGGTGGAGTTGTTAATTTAGATATGGCAACATCAGAAGATGTGTTTAATGCTACATCTGCAAAAGTTGGATTTGCAGGACCAATAGGTATAAAGGTTGATGAACTATTAGTTGACGAAGAAGTTGCTAATATGTATAACTTTATAGTTGGAGCAAATGAAACTGGATATCACATAGAGAATGTTAACTATGGTAGAGACTTTGAAGGAAAAGTTGGAGACTATAGAAACATAACTGCAGGGGAAAAATGCCCATCCTGTGGAAAGGAAGTTACTATTTCAAGAGGGACTGAAGTTGGTCACATATTTAAACTTGGAACAAAGTATTCTGAAGCAATGAATGCTAACTTTATAGCTGAAGATGGTAAACAAAAACCATTCCTAATGGGATGTTATGGAATAGGTGTTACAAGAACAATGGCATCAGTTATAGAGCAACACAATGACGAAAATGGTATAGTATGGCCATTATCTGTTGCACCATACCATGTGTCAGTAATTCCTGTAAATATAAAAGATGAAGAACAAATGAAGGTTGCAGAAGAATTATACAATTCATTAAAAGACCTAGGTGTGGAAGTTTTAATGGATGATAGAAATGAAAGAGCTGGTGTTAAGTTCAAGGACTCTGAAATAATGGGAATACCTATGAGAGTTACTGTAGGTAAGAAGATTAGTGAAGGGGCTGTTGAATTTAAGTTAAGAGCTGGCGGAGATAATGAAGTAATTAATATAGAAGATGTTTGTAATAGAGTAAAAGCATTATTTGAAGAAAACAACCTTAAATTAAAGTAATTTAGGAGGATAAAAGATGAAGCTATATAATACTCTGACAAGAAAAAAAGAAGAATTTATACCTATTACTCCAGGTGAAGTGAAGATGTATGTCTGTGGTCCTACAGTATATAACTTTTTTCATATAGGAAATGGTAGAACTTTTATTGTGTTTGACACAATTAGAAGATACCTAGAGTATAGAGGATATAAGGTTAAGTTTGTACAAAATTTTACTGATATAGATGATAAAATGATAAATAAAGCTAATGAAGAGGGTACAACAGTAAAAGACATTGGAGATAAGTATATATCAGAATATTATACTGATGCTGATGCACTTAATATTGAAAGAGCAACTGTAAACCCAAGAGCTACAGAATTTATAGATGATATTATTGATTTTGTATCAAAGCTAATAGAAAAGGGATATGCCTACGAAGTAGATGGAGATGTATACTTTAATACTAAGAAGTTTGAAGAGTATGGTAAGCTTTCAGGACAAAGTTTAGAGGACCTTCAAATGGGAGCTAGTAATAGAACTTCATCTGCGGCAGATGAAAGAAAAAAGGATCCGATGGATTTTGCTATTTGGAAAGCTCAAAAGCCAGGAGAACCTGCTTGGGATTGTCCATGGGGCAAAGGAAGACCTGGATGGCACATTGAATGTTCATGTATGGCTAAAAAGTTACTAGGAGAAACAATTGATATTCATGCTGGAGGAATGGATTTAGCATTTCCTCATCATGAAAATGAAGTGGCTCAAAGTGAAGCATTAACTGGTAAGACATTTGCTAATTATTGGTTACATTCTGCTTATGTAAATGTAAATAATCAAAAAATGTCTAAGTCTTTAAATAATTTCTTCACAGCTAGGGATATATTAAAAGAATATGATGCAGATGTAATTAGATTCTTTATGATGTCGGCACATTATAGAATACAAATTAACTTTAGTAAAGAGTTATTAGATTCAGCTAAAGCATCTATGGATAGATTATATAATGCAGTATCTAATTTAGAAAACTTAATAGGTGAAGTTTCTAAAGAAGAAATGAATGAAGAAGAGAAGAGTTATTTGGATTCTTTAGATAAGTATAGAGAAAAATATATTCAGAAGATGGATGATGATTTTAATACTGCTGACGCATTAACTGTATTATTTGAATTATCTAAGGATATAAATACTAATATAACTGTTAATTCTTCAAAGGAATTAGCTACAAAGGCCCTAGAATTGATGAGAGAGTTAGGAGGTCCTTTAGGAATACTACAAAAATCAACAAAAGGTGATCTTGAGAGCGAAATAGAAGAACTAATAGAACAAAGACAAAATGCAAGAAAGAATAGAGATTTTGCATTAGCTGATAAAATTAGAGATGATTTGAAGGCTAGGGGAATTGTGCTTGAAGATACTCCACAGGGAGTTAGATGGAAAAAGGTAAATTAAAATGTTTATTAAGGGTTGCAAGATTTGCAACCCTTATTTAAAGGAGAATAAAATGTTAGAGGATTTAAGAGTAAGAGAATTTAATAAAGATGAAGCTAGAATGTTAAATCCACTTCAACTTGCATTGGTTGGAGATGGGGTTTATGAAGTGTTTATAAGGAATTATATATTATCTTCCAATTCTGAATTATCAGCACATAAAATGCATAAAGAAGCTATAGGATACGTAAAGGCTAAGAGTCAATCATTGGCTATGCATAAATTGGAAGATGAGCTTACAGAAGAGGAGTTATATATATTTAAAAGAGGAAGAAACACTAAATCAGCCACTGTACCTAAGAATGCAGATGTTAGGGATTATAGAATGGCAACTGGTTTTGAAAGCTTAATTGGATATATATATTTAATAGGAAATAAGGAAAGATTAAGTTATATAATGAATAAAAGTATCGAAATAATAGATAACGAAGGTTAAAGGAGTAAATTACATGGCTAAAAGAGAAAAAAATAATGTAAATACTGTAAATAAATATAAAGAAAAGTCAGTTAGAGGCGAAAATCATATTGTAGAGGAAAGAGAAGATTTAATAGCTGGGAGGAATGCAGTTACAGAAGCTATTAAAAGTGACAGGACAATTGAAGCATTATACATAGCCAAGGGACAGACTGAAGGATCAATAAATAGTATTATTTCTTTGGCAAAAGAAAAAAAGTTAGTTATAAAAGAAGTTGATAGAAAAAAGTTGGATTCATTATGTGGAGGGGTAGTACATCAAGGTGTAGCTGTAAGGATTACTCCGTATAAATACTACGAAGTATCTGACATATTAAATTTTGCAAAGAAAAAGGGAGAAGCACCGTTTATTGTAATATTAGATGAAATAGAAGATCCTCACAATCTTGGCTCTATAATAAGAACGGCTGAGTTATGTGGAGTTCATGGAATTATAATTCCTAAAAGAAGAAATGTAGGTGTTACTTCTACTGTATATAAGTCTTCAGTTGGTGCAATAGAGCATATGAAGGTGGCAAAGGTAACTAATATAAATAAGGTTATAGATGAGTTGAAAGAGGAAGGTATATGGGTATATGGAGCTGATATAGATGGTGTGGAATATAGCTATGAAGTGAATTTTTCAGGACCATGTGCAATTATTGTTGGAAGTGAAGGTAAGGGGATATCTAAACTTACTCTTAAAAAGTGTGACAAGTTGGTTAAGATACCTATGGTAGGAAAAATTAACTCTTTGAATGCTTCTGTTGCAGGGGGTATAATGATGTATGAAGTGTTAAAAGGAAGATTAATTAAATAAATGAGGGATACTTGTGAAGTTAGTATTTGTAGATGGGTATAATGTACTTAATAGTTGGCCTAATTTAAAGACTGATAAAGAGTATACTTTTGATGGTACAAGGGAAAAGCTGATTGACATAATGCATAATTATGGTTCCTATAGTGACTGCAAAGTTATATTAGTTTTTGACGGATATAAGGTTGCTGGCAATAGAGAAAAGAAGGAAGAAAAAAATAAAAACTTAACTATTGTTTTTACGAAGGATGGTCAAACAGCAGATAGTTATATAGAAAAAGAAGTTCATAATGTAGGTAGAAAGTATGAAGTGTATGTAGTTACATCTGATTGGATGGAACAACAGACTATATTTCAAAGGGGTGCAATTAGAATGTCATCTCTTGAATTCTACAATGAGGTTATGAAAACCGAAAAAAATATACGAATTAAGTCTGAAAAAATTAAAAATCCTAATAAAAATCACTTGCAAGATAATATTGATAATGAAGTGCTTAAAAAGTTAGAAGATATGCGAAGAAGCAAGTGAAAAAGTTGACTTAAATTAATAGGGTAGAGTATAATTTTAATTATATAATATCATAGTTCGGAGGGGGAGAAGTGTTTAACGAAGGGTATTTGATGGAAAACTATTCAGAGTTTGATGAAAAGTTAGATGAAGAAGTTGTTTTAGAAGCAAAAAACGGTAATGTAAGAGCACAAGAGTATCTTATATCTAAGTATGAGAACTTTGTGAAGTCAAAAGCTAAATCTTACTTTTTGATTGGTGCTGATAAAGAAGATATATATCAAGAAGGTATGATAGGACTTTATAAAGCCATAAGGGATTTTAAACCTGATAAGTTAACCTCCTTTAAAGCATTTGCTGAACTATGTGTTACAAGACAAATAATAACAGCAATTAAGACGGCGACAAGGCAAAAACATATTCCCCTAAATACATATGTGTCTTTAAATAAACCAATTTATGAAGAAGAGTCAGATAGGACACTTTTAGATGTACTAGCTGGATTTAGGATAACTGATCCGGAAGAACTAGTTATAAGCCAAGAGCAAATGGAGCATATTGAGGGAGAAATATCAAAAGTGCTATCTGATTTAGAATTAGAGGTACTTACATCCTATCTAGATGGTAAATCTTATCAAGAGATTGCTTGTGATTTGGATAGGCATGCTAAATCTATAGATAATGCACTACAAAGAGTTAAGAGAAAGCTTGAAAAATGCTTGCATTTGGAGTAGTTAATTTGTTATTGACAAATAAAAAATTTGATAGTAAACTTTATAATTGGTATATTGAAAAAGTCAATATATGAGTGCTCACGTAGCTCAGTCGGTAGAGCGTCGCCTTGGTAAGGCGGAGGTCGTCGGTTCAATCCCGATCGTGAGCTCCACGAAATAAGCAGTGAACGCTAGGCAAAGTTTATTTAAGAAATAGTAAGGAGGAATTACAATGGCAAAGGAAAAATTCGAGAGAAATAAACCCCACGTAAATATTGGAACAATCGGTCACGTAGACCACGGTAAGACAACACTTACAGCAGCAATCACAACAGTTTTAGCAAACAGAGGATTCGCTGAAGCATTCGATTACGCAGAAATCGATAAGGCACCAGAAGAAAAAGAAAGAGGAATCACAATCAACACTGCACACGTTGAATATCAAACAGATAACAGACACTATGCACACGTTGACTGTCCAGGACACGCTGACTATGTTAAGAACATGATTACAGGAGCTGCACAAATGGATGGAGCTATCTTAGTATGTTCAGCAGCAGATGGTCCAATGCCTCAAACAAGAGAACATATACTACTAGCATCAAGAGTTGGTGTTGACTATATCGTAGTATTCTTAAACAAAGCAGATATGGTAGACGATCCAGAATTACTTGAATTAGTAGAAATGGAAGTTAGAGAATTATTAAGCGAATACAACTTCCCAGGAGATGACATTCCAGTAATAACTGGTTCAGCATTAAAAGCATTAGAAAACCCAACAGATGAAGAAGCTACTAAGTGCATCATGGAATTAATGGAAGCAGTAGATAGCTACATTCCAACTCCAGAAAGAGCAACAGATAAGCCATTCTTAATGCCAGTAGAAGATGTATTCACAATCACTGGTAGAGGAACAGTTGCAACAGGAAGAGTTGAAAGAGGTATCCTACATGTTGGAGACGAAGTTGAAGTAGTAGGATTAAAAGAAGAAAAGATGAAGACTGTAGTAACAGGAATCGAAATGTTCAGAAAGTTACTAGACGAAGCGCAAGCTGGAGATAACATCGGAGCATTATTAAGAGGTGTTCAAAGAACTGATATCGAAAGAGGTCAAGTATTAGCTAAGACTGGATCAGTACACCCACACAGCAAGTTCGTAGGTCAAGTATACGTACTTAAGAAAGAAGAAGGTGGAAGACATACTCCATTCTTTGATGGATACAGACCACAATTCTACTTCAGAACAACAGACGTTACAGGATCAATCAAATTACCAGATGGTATGGAAATGGTTATGCCTGGAGACCACATCGATATGAACGTTGAATTAATAACTCAAGTAGCAATGGACGAAGGTTTAAGATTCGCGATCAGAGAAGGTGGAAGAACTGTAGGTTCAGGTGTTGTTACTAGCATCATCGAATAATTGAGATAAAATTGGTTTAAAGTATTAGGACTGGGTATTAATACCTAGTCCTTTGCAAAGGAACACCATATTGACAGTAGACAACTTTTATGATAATGTGGAAAAGTAACTCATAATTACAAAATTAATTGAAACAGTAAGAGAAATTGTCTCTTAAAATATAATATATAGGAATAACTGGAGGTGCAGACCGTGAGAGTAAAGATAACTTTAGCATGCACAGAGTGTAAGCAAAGAAACTACAACTCAATGAAGAATAAGAAGAACAACCCAGACAGAATGGAAATGCAAAAGTATTGCAAGTTCTGTAAGAAGCACACTCTTCATAGAGAAACTAAGTAATTAGCGATTTAAGTAAAGACACATACTTACCAATTTTAAGGATGTGATAAAATGGCTGACAATAGTAAAGCTAAATCCAATGCTGCTAAAAAAGGCGGTATATTTAAGTTTTTTAGAGAGGTTAAGGCAGAAGTTAAAAGAATAACTTGGCCTTCTAAAAATGAAACTAAAAAAGCATTAATTGCTGTAGCTGTGTTCGTCTTAATCTATGTTGTAATAATAGGCGGATTCGATTATATTTTTCAAAACCTCTTTGAAGTGATTTTGAAACTTAAGTAAGGGAGGTTTAGGTGGGTATCACCGGAATAAATATGAGTGAAAGAGCAAGATGGTATGTAGTACATACATACTCAGGATATGAAAACAAAGTAAAAGCTACTATTGAAAAAACTATTGAAAATAGAAATCTTCAAGAATTATTCGTTGATATACAAGTGCCAATGGAAGAAGTTGTTGAAGAAAAAGATGGTAAACAAAAAGTAACTTTGAAAAAGAAATTTCCTGGATATGTGCTAATAAAAATGCTAATGTCAGATGAATCTTGGTATGTAGTAAGAAATACCAGAGGAGTGACAGGGTTTGTTGGACCTGGATCTAAACCGGTTCCGCTTACTGAAGAAGAAATTGAATCTATGGGAATTGTTGAACTTCCACAGGAAATTGATTTAGAAGTAGGCGAAGGGGTTAGAGTAATATCAGGACCATTAAGAGATTTCGTTGCACTAGTGCAAGAAATTAATGCTGAAAAGCATAAAATAAAAGCATCAGTAGATATGTTCGGTAGAGAAACTTTAGCCGAACTAGATTTTAATCAAATCGAGAAGTTAGTTTAATAGTTATATAAATTATTAACTAATGTTTTTTAATTAAGTGGGAGGATTGAAAAAATCCGTAATCACCACAGTATAGGAGGAATAACAAATGGCTAAGAAAGTAACTGGAATGATTAAACTTCAACTTGCAGCAGGTAAGGCTACACCAGCACCACCAGTTGGTCCAGCATTAGGTCAACATGGTGTAAACATAATGGGATTCTGTAAGGAGTTTAATGCTAAAACTGCAAATCAAGCTGGATTAATAATACCAGTAGTAATCACAGTATACCAAGACAGATCTTTTAGTTTCATATTAAAGACACCTCCAGCTGCAGTTCTAATTAAGAAAGAATTAGGATTAGAAAGCGGTTCAGGTGTACCAAACAGAACTAAGGTTGGTAAGTTAACAAAGGAACAAGTAAGAAAGATTGCTGAATTAAAAATGCCAGACTTAAATGCTGCTACAATCGAAGCTGCTATGAGCATGATCGAAGGTACTGCAAGAAGTATGGGTGTAACTATCGAAGAGTAATTCATAAATTCGTGGGAGGTCTAGGCCGTTATTACCACAAAGGAGGCTTATTATGGGAAAGAAATATGTTGAAAGTGCAAAGTTAATAGATAAGAATACTTTATACAATCCAGCAGAAGCTTTAGAGCTATCTGTAAAAACTGCAAAAGCTAATTTCGATGAAACTATCGAATTACATGTAAGACTTGGGGTAGATCCAAGACATGCAGATCAACAAGTTAGAGGAGCAGTTGTATTACCAAACGGAACTGGTAAGACTGTAAGAGTATTAGTATTTGCTAAAGGAGATAAGGCTAAGGAAGCAGAAGCGGCAGGAGCAGAATTTGTCGGAGCTGAAGAATTAGTTCAAAAGATCCAATCAGAAAACTGGTTCGACTACGATGTAGTTGTAGCAACTCCAGATATGATGGGTGTTGTTGGTAGAATAGGTAGAATACTTGGACCTAAGGGATTAATGCCAAACCCTAAGTCAGGAACAGTAACATTTGATGTTGCTAAAGCAATTGCTGACATTAAGGCTGGTAAGGTTGAATATAGAGTTGATAAGACTGCTATAGTTCACTGTCCAATTGGTAAGAAGTCATTCGGTGCTGAAAAGTTAAAGGAAAACTTCCACGCATTAATGGAAGCTTTAATTAAGGCTAAGCCAGCAGCAGCTAAGGGACAATATGTTAAATCAGTAACTGTTTCAAGCACAATGGGACCAGGAGCTAAGATCAATCCAGTAAAAGTTTTAGAATAGTCTTGACTTGAACTGAATTAGATGTTATAATCGGTTGTGTTGTTAAAAAGATAATATTATTTCCGTAGACAGTAGGTGCATTGCATAACGTATAACAACCTACCGAGGTACCAATAAAGTTAGTTATGTTTACTTTAGGTCTTCCTTGTCTACGGGAAGACCTTTATTAATATTAAGCAGTTATAAACTGTGAGGAGGTGGACACACAGTAATGAACAAGAACAGACAAATGAAAGAAGCAAAGGTTGCTGAAATCAAAGAAAAGTTAGAAAAGTCACAATCTGTAATTCTTGCAAGCTATCAAGGTCTTACTGTTGAAGAAGATACTCAATTAAGAAAGAACTTAAGAGAAGCTGGTGTTGAATATAAAGTATACAAGAATACTTTAGTAACATTAGCTGCTAAGGAATTAGGATTAGAAGCTATTTCTGAATATTTAGAAGGACCAGTTTCTATAGCATTCGGATATGAAGATGCTACTGCTCCTGCAAGAATCTTAAATGATTTTGCTAAGGATCATAAGAAACTTGAGTTAAAAGCAGGTATTGTTGAAGGACAAATCTTTGATAAAGAAAAGGTTTCTCAACTTGCTACAATACCATCAAAAGAAGTTCTTATTGCGAAACTTCTTGGAAGTATCAAGGCTCCTTTATCAAACCTTGCATACTTATTAAGTGCAATTAAAGATCAAAAAGAAGCTGAATCAGCTGAATAATAACAAAACAATGTGTTAAGTAATTTTGGAGGTGCAATTAAAATGACAAGAGAAGATATCATTCAAGCTATAAAAGAAATGAGCGTTTTAGAATTAAATGAATTAGTAAAAGCTTGCGAAGAAGAATTCGGAGTAAGCGCTGCTGCTCCAGTAGCAGTAGCAGGTGCAGCAGTTGCAGGTGGAGCTGCTGAAGAAAAGACTGAATTTGATGTAGTATTAGCTAATGCTGGATCTCAAAAGATTAAAGTAATCAAAGTTGTAAGAGAACTTACTGGATTAGGATTAAAGGAAGCTAAGGAAATAGTTGACGGAGCTCCTAAGACATTAAAAGAAGCAGTTTCTAAGGAAGAAGCTGAAGACATCAAGGCTAAATTAGCTGAAGTTGGTGCAGAAGTAGAAGTTAAGTAATTTAACTTAAAATATAAAAAGGTGCTGTATAGCACCTTTTTTATTGTCTAATAGTACGGAATAAAAAAATATTGACATTAATTTGGGAATATGATACTATCATTAAATGTACTGTTCATTATGGATAAGTATATAAAAATGGCAAAATGTGTATAGGTGCATAAAAATGTGGCTATACTAAAAAGATGATGTTCTCCGAAAGCATAAAGTCCTTAGGGAAGCTATGCTTTTGGTTATTTTAGTTTATACAAGGGGTGAAGATTCATGGTACATCCTGTCCAAGTTGGGAAAAGAACAAGAATGAGTTTTGGTAAGGTTAAAGACGTAACCGAAATGCCAAATCTAATTGAAGTACAATTAGATTCGTATCAGTGGTTTTTAAGAGAAGGGCTTCATGAAGTTTTTGATGATGTCAATCCGATAAGCAACTTTACTGGTAATCTAGTACTTGAATTCGTAGACTATAAGCTTGATATGGATAATATTAAGTATTCAGTGGAAGAGTGTAAGGAAAGAGACGCTACTTATGCTGCACCACTAAAGGTTTCTGTAAGATTACAGAACAATGAAACAGGAGAAATAAAAGAGCAAGAAGTCTTTATGGGTGATTTCCCATTAATGACTGAACAAGGAACTTTTATTATTAATGGTGCTGAAAGAGTAATAGTCAGCCAATTAGTAAGATCTCCAGGTGTATATTACAGTTATAGTAGAGATAAGAGTGGTAAAAAACTATTTTCTTCTACAGTAATTCCAAACAGAGGAGCTTGGTTAGAATATGAAACTGACTCTAATGACGTAATATATGTAAGAATTGATAAGACTAGAAAACTACCAATCACTATTTTAGGAAGAGCAATGGGATTTGGAAGTGATCAAGAATTATTAGATTACTTTGGAGAAGAAGAAAGATTCAAAGCAACAATAGAAAAAGATAATACTAAAACAAAGGAAGAAGCACTATTAGAAATCTATAAGAGATTAAGACCAGGTGAACCACCTACAGTAGATAGTGCAGTATCTTTAATTGATTCTTTATTCTTTGATGCAAAAAGATATGATTTGTCTAGAGTAGGTAGATACAAGTTCAATAAGAAACTTGCATTAAACTTAAGAATTGCAAATCAAATAGCTGCTAATGACATTATTAATCCATCAACTGGAGAAATAATGGTTGAAAGTGGCCAAAAAATTAGTAGAACAATTGCTGAAGAAATTAGAAATGTAGGAATAAATTCAGTTGATGTTTTAGTAGAAGATAGAGTTATAAGAGTAATTGGTAATAACTTTGTTGATATAACTAAGCATGTTGATTTTGATGTAACAGACTTAAATATTAAGGAATATGTACATTACCCTACATTAAGAGAAATCTTAGATAATTATTCTGATGAAGATTCAATAAAAGAAGAGATCAAGAAAAATATCAATAAATTAATTCCTAAGCATATTATAAGAGATGATATTTTTGCGACTATTAGTTACGAAATTGGGTTAGCTTATAATATAGGATATGTTGACGATATTGATCATCTTGGAAATAGAAGAATTAGATCAGTTGGTGAATTACTACAAAACCAATTTAGAATTGGTTTATCAAGAATGGAAAGAGTAGTTAAGGAAAGAATGACTATTCAAGACCAAGAAGCAATTACTCCTCAAATGTTAATAAACATTAGACCAGTAGCTGCTGCTATTAAAGAATTCTTTGGTAGTTCGCAATTATCACAATTCATGGATCAAATCAACCCACTTTCAGAATTAACTCATAAGAGAAGATTATCTGCTCTAGGACCAGGAGGTTTATCTAGAGAAAGAGCTGGTTTCGAAGTAAGAGACGTTCACCATTCTCACTATGGAAGAATGTGTCCTATCGAGACTCCAGAAGGACCTAATATAGGTCTTATCAACTCACTAGCAACATTTGCAAGAGTTAATGAATATGGATTTATAGAAACACCATATAGAATTATAGATAAAGAAACTAATACAATTACAAATGAAATAAGATATTTTACAGCAGATGAGGAAGACCAATATTTAGTTGCACAAGCTAAAGAACCGATTGACGGAAATGGTCACTTTGTTGATAAAAAGGTAACAGTAAGAAATAAGGAAGACGTATTTGTTGTACCGGCAGAAGATGTAGATTTAATAGACGTATCGCCTAGACAAATAGTATCAGTAGCTACTGCCATGATACCTTTCCTTGAAAATGATGATGCCTCAAGAGCACTGATGGGATCAAACATGCAACGTCAAGCTGTTCCATTATTAAAGACTCAAGCTCCTATCGTTGGTACAGGAATAGAATACAAAGCTGCAGTAGACTCAGGAGTACTTCCTAAGGCTAAGAATGCTGGTGTTGTAACTTATGTAAGTGCTAACGAAGTAAGAATTAAAAGAGATATTGATGGCGGAATTGATACTTATAAATTACTTAAATTTAAGAGAAGTAACCAAGGTATGTGTATAAATCAACGTCCAATAGTTGATAAAGGTGAAATAGTATTTAAGAATCAAGTATTAGCTGATGGTCCATCAACAGATCTAGGTGAAATATCATTAGGTAAAAATATCAGAATGGGATTCATCACGTGGGAAGGATATAACTACGAAGATGCTATGCTTATTTCTGAAGAATTAGTTAGAGAAGATGTATTTACATCTATTCATATAGAAGAATATGAATGTGAAGCTAGGGACACTAAATTAGGACCAGAAGAAATCACTAGAGATATTCCTAATGTAAGTGAAGATGCACTTAAGGATATCGATGAAAGAGGAATAATAAGAATAGGTGCTGAAGTAAGATCTGGAGATATTCTTGTTGGTAAGGTTACTCCAAAGGGTGAAACTGAATTAACAGCTGAAGAAAGACTGTTAAGAGCAATATTCGGTGAAAAGGCAAGAGAAGTAAGAGATACTTCTTTAAGAGCTCCTCATGGTGAAGCTGGTATAATTGTAGATGTTAAAGTGTTTACAAGAGAAAATGGAGATGAATTAAATCCAGGCGTAAATGAACTTGTAAGAGCTTATATTGCGCAAAAGAGAAAGATATCTGTAGGGGATAAGATGGCTGGACGTCATGGTAACAAGGGGGTTATTTCAAGAGTACTTCCTGAAGAAGATATGCCATTCTTACCAGATGGTAGACCACTACAAATATGTTTAAATCCTTTAGGGGTTCCTTCACGTATGAACATCGGTCAGGTACTTGAAGTTCACTTAGGATGGGCTGCTAGCCAATTAGGATGGCATATAGCTACTCCAGTATTTGATGGAGCAACTGAAGAAGATATAGAAGAATGTCTTGAAAAAGCAGGTTATAATGCTAATGGTAAAACTGTTTTATATGATGGTAGAACAGGAGAACCATTTGATAATGAAGTTACAGTTGGTATAATGTATATCTTAAAGCTAGCTCACTTAGTTGACGATAAGATTCACGCTAGATCAACTGGACCATACTCACTAGTTACACAACAACCACTTGGAGGTAAAGCTCAATTTGGTGGTCAAAGATTTGGTGAAATGGAAGTTTGGGCATTAGAAGCATATGGTGCTGCGCATACATTACAAGAAATATTAACTGTTAAGTCAGATGATGTTGTAGGTAGAGTTAAGACATATGAAGCAATCGTTAAGGGTGAAAATATCCCTGAACCAGGTGTTCCAGAATCATTTAAGGTTCTTATTAAAGAACTTCAAGCTCTTTGCTTAGACATTAAAGTTTTAAATGAAGAAAATCAAGAAGTTCAATTAAAAGAATTTGCAGATGAAGATATGGAAAACTTAGAGGTGAATATAGAAGGAACAGAAGAATTTACTTCTGAACCAGAAGCGGAAATTGATGATAGCTATACAGTAGAAGAAGTAGAACCAGAACAAGAAGAAGATTTCGAAAGTTTTCAAATCGAGGGACTACAAGAAGATTTAGTACTAGATGATTTTAATGACGAACACTAATTTTGAAGGGAGGATATACCCTTGTTTGAGTTAAATAATTTTGATGCAATACAAATAGGATTAGCATCTCCTGAGCAAGTAAGAAAATGGTCAAGAGGAGAAGTTAAGAAACCAGAAACAATAAACTATAGAACATTAAAGCCTGAAAGAGATGGTCTATTCTGTGAAAGAATATTTGGACCAATGAAGGACTGGGAATGTCACTGTGGTAAATATAAAAGAGTAAGATATAAAGGTATAGTTTGTGATAGATGTGGAGTTGAAGTCACAAAGGCTAAAGTTAGAAGAGAGAGAATGGGGCATATAGAACTGGCTGCCCCAGTATCTCATATATGGTACTTCAAAGGAATTCCATCAAGAATGGGATTAATACTTGATATGTCACCAAGAGCTTTAGAAAAAATACTATACTTTGCTTCATACGTAGTAATTGATCCTAAGGAAACACCACTTTTAAAGAAGCAACTTCTTAATGAAAAAGAATATAGAGAAGCTGCAGATAAATATGGTGAAGAAAGCTTTGTTGCAGGTATGGGTGCAGAAGCTGTTAAACAACTTCTAGGAGAAATAGATTTAGAAGCACAATCTATAGAGTTAAAAGAAGAGTTAAAGCAAAGTACAGGTCAAAAAAAGGTAAGAATAATTAGAAGACTTGAAGTTATTGAATCCTTCAAAAAGTCTGGTAATGATCCAAAGTGGATGATTATAGATGTAATTCCTGTTATTCCACCAGATTTAAGACCAATGGTACAATTAGATGGTGGAAGATTTGCAACATCTGATTTAAATGATCTTTACAGAAGAGTTATAAATAGAAATAACAGACTTAAGAAGTTATTAGATTTAGGAGCTCCTGATATCATTGTTAGAAATGAAAAAAGAATGCTTCAAGAAGCAGTAGATGCTCTTGTAGATAATGGAAGAAGAGGAAGAGCTGTAACAGGTCCTGGTAATAGACCATTAAAGTCTTTATCAGATATGCTTAAAGGTAAGCAAGGTAGATTTAGACAAAACTTACTTGGTAAGAGAGTTGACTACTCAGGTAGATCTGTTATCGTTGTTGGTCCAGAATTAAAAATGTACCAATGTGGTCTTCCTAAAGAAATGGCTCTTGAATTATTCAAGCCATTTGTAATGAAAAAATTAGTTGAAGATGGAATAGCTCATAACATAAAGAGTGCTAAGAGAATGGTAGAGAGAGTAATGCCACAAGTATGGGATGTATTAGAAGAAGTTATTGCAGACCATCCGGTATTATTAAACCGTGCTCCTACACTTCACAGATTAGGTATTCAAGCATTCCAACCAGTATTAGTTGAAGGTAGAGCTATAAAGTTACATCCATTAGTTTGTACAGCATATAATGCTGACTTTGATGGTGACCAAATGGCTGTTCACGTACCTTTATCTGTAGAAGCACAAGCAGAAGCAAGATTTTTAATGCTTGCGGCTGGTAACATATTAAAGCCATCTGATGGTAAACCAGTTTGTGTTCCTACTCAAGATATGGTTCTTGGCTCTTATTATTTAACAATAGATAAGGAACAAGAAAAGGAAGATAAATATTTCTACTCAAAAGAAGAAGCTATAATGGCTTATGAGTTAAAAGAAATAGGAGTACATGATAAAATACATGTAAAGTTATTTAAGACTGTAGATGGAGTTGAAAAAACAGGAATAATTAAAACTACTGTTGGTAAATTAATATTCAATGAATCAATTCCACAAGATCTTGGATTTGTTGATAGAAATAATAAAGATGAAGAGTTTAACTTAGAAGTAGACTTCTTAGTCACTAAGAAATCTTTAGGTAAGATAATAGATAAGTGTTACTTAAAGCATGGTCCAACTGAAACTTCGATAATGTTGGATAAAATAAAAGCCTTAGGATATCACTATTCGTCAATCGGAGCTATAACTGTTGCTGCATCAGATATGATTGTACCTAAAGAAAAGTATGATTTATTAAGAGATGCGGATGAAACAATAGAAAAGATCTTGTGGAATTGATTCATTGAATATTGAAAAAATGTATAAAAGAGGTTTCATATCTGATGATGAAAGATATGAAAGAGTTATAGAAAAATGGACTAAGACAACTGAAGAAGTTGCTGATACTCTAATGGAAAGCCTTGATAAATTTAACCCAATATTTATGATGGCTGACTCTGGTGCCAGAGGTTCTAAGTCACAAATTAAGCAATTAGCTGGTATGAGAGGACTTATGGCAAGTCCATCTGGTAAGATTATAGAATTACCAATTAGAGCATCCTTTAGAGAAGGTCTAGATGTACTTGAATACTTCTTATCTACTCACGGAGCTAGAAAAGGTAATGCCGATACCGCCTTAAAGACTGCCGATTCAGGATACTTAACTAGAAGATTAGTTGATGTTTCTCAAGACGTAATTGTAAGAGAAGAAGACTGTGGCGCTACAGATGGTATGGTTGTATCTGAAATTAGAGAAGGTAATGAAGTTGTTGAAGGCTTAGCTGAAAGATTAACAGGTAGATATCTTGCAGAAGATGTAATAAACCCTTCTACAGGAGAAGTTATTGCTAATAACGATACTTATGTTGATTCAGAAATGGCAGAAACAATAGTAGCCACAGGAGTTAAAAAGGTTAAAATTAGATCTGTATTTACATGTAAGTGTAAAATAGGTGTATGTGCTAAGTGTTATGGAATGAATATGGCTACTGCTAAGAAGATAAACATAGGTGAAGCAGTTGGTATAATAGCTGCTCAATCTATCGGTGAACCAGGAACTCAGCTTACAATGAGAACATTCCATACAGGTGGTGTTGCCGGTGCGGATATAACACAAGGTCTTCCTAGAGTTGAAGAATTATTTGAAGCTAGAAAACCTAAGGGTCTTGCAATTGTAAGTGAAATTAGTGGTACTGTAAGAATAGAGGAAACTAAGAAAAAGAGAACTGTATATGTAATGGGAGCTGATGGCGAAGAAAAGAGCTATGATATTCCATTTGGATCAAGACTAAAAGTTAACGATAATGATGTTATAGAAGCTGGAGATGAAGTTACAGAAGGTTCTGTTAACCCACATGATATCATGAATATCAAGGGTATAGATGGTGCTAGAAGATATCTGCTTAGTGAAGTTCAAAAAGTTTATAGACTTCAAGGGGTTGATATTAATGATAAGCACTTAGAAGTAGTTGTTAGACAAATGACTAGAAAGATTAAAGTTACAGATTCTGGTGATACTGAACTATTACCTGGAACAATGATTGATATATTTGACTTCGAAGAAGCAAATGAAAAGGTAAGAGAGTTTGGTGGAGAAGAAGCTACAGGAGAACAAGCGCTATTAGGAATTACTAAAGCTGCTCTTGCAACTGACAGTTTCTTATCAGCAGCATCATTCCAAGAAACAACAAGAGTACTTACAGAAGCTGCAATAAAGGGTAAAACTGATCCTCTTGTTGGATTGAAGGAAAATGTAATAATAGGTAAGCTGATTCCAGCTGGAACTGGTATGATGAGATACAGATCAGTAAAGCTTGATGTTGAAGAAGATTTAACTATGGATGACAGCTTATTAAAGGTAGAATAATACAATTCAAATTTATTGACATGCGTATGCTTAAATGATAAAATACGAGATGTGTGATTTTTAGATTCACATAGATTTGATTGTCTACATGTTTCATGGAGGCAAAGTAATTATTACTTTGCCTTTATGAATTTAATTAACTTGTTTTATCTTTTTATATTTAAATAGATAAATAAAATTCAGGAGGTGAAAGAATGCCAACTATAAGCCAATTAGTAAGAAAAGGAAGAAAAGTAGCTGTTACAACTTCAACTGCTCCAGCACTTAAGGAGTGTCCTCAAAAGAGAGGTGTTTGTACTGTTGTTAAGACTACTACTCCAAAGAAGCCTAACTCAGCGTTAAGAAAGATTGCCAGAGTAAGACTTACAAATGGATATGAAGTTACTGCATACATTGGTGGTGTAGGACACAACTTACAAGAACATAGCGTTGTTCTTATAAGAGGTGGTAGAGTAAAGGACCTTCCTGGTGTTAGATACCATATCGTAAGAGGAGCATTAGACTGTGCTGGTGTAGCTAACAGAATGCAAGGAAGATCAAAGTATGGAGCTAAGAGACCTAAGAAGAAATAGTCTCTTAACCAATTGTAGTGCTTATCTTCAGCATTTACATAGATTTATAACTTAAGTTTATATAGATGAAGGAGTTAGCACTTTACGGTATCGAAATAGTACCGAGTACCGATGAACTTAAATTATCATGTTAAGGAGGGAAGAAAAGTGCCAAGAAAAGGACATATAGCAAAGAGAGATGTATTACCAGATCCAATGTACAACTCAAAGGTTGTTACTAAGTTAATAAACAACATAATGGAAGATGGTAAAAAGGGAGTAGCTCAAAAAATATGTTACAATGCATTTGAAGTTATGGCTCAAAAGACTGGTAAAGATGCATTAGAAGTATTTGAAGAAGCTATGAACAATGTAATGCCTTTACTAGAAGTAAAAGCAAGAAGAATAGGTGGAGCTACTTACCAAGTTCCAATAGAAGTTAGAGCAGAAAGAAGACAGACTTTAGGTATCAGATGGATACTAGCTGCTGCTAGAAAAAGAGGAGAAAAGCTTATGGCAGAAAGATTAGCTGGAGAATTATTAGATGCAGCTAATAATACTGGTGCTGCTGTTAAGAAGAGAGAAGATACTCACAAGATGGCAGAAGCTAATAAGGCTTTCGCTCACTACAGATACTAATATAAAAACTGTTTTGGTTCTTTTACCAAAACAGTTTTCTAGAATTTATAATTACTCGTTGAGAGGAGGAAATTAAATGGCAAGACAATATCCGTTAGAAAAATTCCGTAATTTCGGAATAATGGCCCATATAGATGCAGGTAAGACTACAACTACAGAACGTATACTATTCTATACAGGAAGAACACACAAAATTGGTGAAACTCATGAAGGGGCTTCTCAAATGGACTGGATGGTTCAAGAACAAGAAAGAGGTATAACAATTACTTCTGCAGCAACAACTTGTTTCTGGGAAGGTCATGAATTAAATATCATTGATACTCCAGGTCACGTAGACTTCACAGTAGAAGTTGAAAGATCATTAAGAGTACTTGATGGAGCAGTTACTGTTCTAGATGCTAAGAGTGGGGTTGAACCTCAAACTGAAACTGTTTGGAGACAGGCAGATAAGTACGGCGTACCAAGAATGATTTATGTAAATAAGATGGATGCGACTGGAGCAGATTTCTTCAGATGTGTTCAAACAGTAAGAGATAGATTAAAGGCTAACGCTGTTCCAATACAAATTCCAATAGGATCAGAAGACCAATTTAAAGGAATGGTAGATCTTATATCAAATAAGGCTATATTATTCTATGACGATCTTGGAAAAGATGTTAGAACTGAAGAAATTCCAGCAGATTTAGTAGATCAAGCTGAAGAATACAGAAATGCTATGATAGAAGCAATAGCTGAAACTGATGAAGAATTAATGATGAAATACCTTGAGGGTGAAGAAATAACAGCAGATGAATTACATGCTGCTTTAAGAAAAGCTACAATAGCTAATGAAATTTATCCTTGTATTTGTGGTTCTTCATACAAAAACAAAGGTGTTCAAGAAATGATTAATGGAGTTGTTGCATACTTACCATCTCCACTAGACATTCCTGCTGTAGAAGGTACTAATTTAGAAGGTGAAGCAGCTACAAGAGAAGCTTCAGATGAAGCGCCTTTATCAGCATTAGCATTCAAGATTGCTACTGACCCATTCGTAGGAAAGCTTGCTTTTGCTAGAATTTACTCTGGTATAATAGAAAGTGGTTCTTACGTTCTTAACTCAACTAAGGGTAAGAAAGAAAGAATTGGTAGACTTGTTAAAATGCATGCTAATCATAGAGAAGAAGTTGAATCACTAGAAGCTGGTGAATTAGGAGCAATTATAGGATTAAAGAATACTACAACTGGAGATACTCTATGTGCAGAAAATAATCCAATAATTCTTGAATCAATGGAATTCCCAGAACCAGTTATAAACATTGCGATTGAACCAAAGACTAAAGCTGGTCAAGAAAAGATGGGGTTAGCATTAGCTAAGCTTGCAGAAGAAGATCCAACTTTCAAGACTTGGACTGATCAAGAAACTGGTCAAACAATTATCGCAGGTATGGGTGAACTTCACTTAGATATTATTGTTGATAGACTTCAAAGAGAATTCAAAGTTGAGTGTAATGTAGGTGCACCTCAAGTTTCATATAAAGAAACAATTAAGAAGGCTGTTAAGGCTGAAGCTAAGTATGCTAAGCAATCAGGTGGTAAAGGACAAT
>OFCO01000218.1_pt1 | contig 24420 bp, 25 predicted proteins | sample 1520821 | NCBI WGS metagenome assembly OFCO01 (sample SAMEA2699031, study PRJEB24076) | metagenome | biome: Human gut stool | place: Spain | collected 2012-09-21
GCCCAAAAAATCCATTGTTCACGGTAAACAGCTGTCATCAAGAGCTGACCGACACCATTTGTCGCATCGATAATAGAATCACGGAACGGACGATTGGCGCCAACGGATTGGTAAATGAAACCAAAGGTTAACCACCAAAGCACACTAATTGATAAGTACTTGATCCATCCCACCGCATCCAATTTACGGGCAACAAATTCCTGCTGTTCTTTTTTGAACTGGGCTTGATAGATCAAAAAGTGTTAATAATAAGACAGTAACCTCAGAATAGATACTGTCTTATCTCTTTTTTTTACTTAAAGCCTTGATAGACTTGACAAATGGTAGAAAAGAACCGTGAGTTCTTGCCAGAAGCTGAAGTTAATCCTTCAACCTGGAAAACCCGCAGAGGTGACTTTTTCTATACATCTCGATTTTTCTGGCAATAATCATTAACCGATAAATATGTCTGTGAATCACCCAGCGACTCCGCTATGTCCATAATCCGCGGTGGTAGTAATCCCACTCGCTGGACAAGTTCGTGATCGCTGAACAATTCTCGTGGACTGCCGGCGAAGCCAAACTTCCCGTGTTCCATAACATACACCGACTCAAACTCGGCGGCGACCCAATCCATGTCATGGGTGATGGTCACAACTTGGTGGCCCGAATCAGCCAACTGATGGAAAATTGCGGTCAACTTGCGCCGGCTTTCCCAATCAAGCGACATCATCGGCTCATCAAATAAATAAATCGCCGGATCCACTGCCAAAACTGTGGCAACGCTCAACAGCTTGCGTTCCGACAATGACAGGTCATATGGACTTTCAGCTGTTTTATCATCCAAGCCAACTCTTTTTAGAGCCGCTAAAGCCCGCCTCGTAATCGTGTCGTGGTCATCCATGACCTGCGCGACACTCCACTCCACCTCTCGTTGAACGGTCGGGTTGAAAAGCTGATCGTCAGGATTCTGAAAAGTAATCCCAACTTTCAGTAACTTTTCGACTGGTTTAAGATCATTAAAATTTTCTCCATCAATCTTAATAACACCGGTTTGTGGTGTCAGCAAGCCCGTCAACAATTTGAAGAGCGTTGATTTGCCGGCACCATTTTGGCCGACAATCGCCACCATCGGTTCGGCGAAGTGTTTGTCTTCAACATCCAAGCTAAAGGACCGTTCCGGATAAGTGAACGTCAGGTTGCTCAGTTCAATTGTGGACATAACGAATCTCCTTCAGATCAGCGCCATTCACCGGATACCGGCCATCAGCCAAGTGCCAATCCATTTTTTGAGCAAGTTGCTGGATTGTCGGGGCTGGAATCTGCCAGTCAGCTGCCAAATGATTAAACACCTCACCCGGCCTACCCTGGGCTACCATTTGACCCTCGTGCAGCACCCACACAACGTCGGCAACTTCGCACAAATCGTCAATTTCACTGGTGACAATGAAGACAGTCGTCTCTTTGACTTGGGCCAGCCATTGGAAAAATTGCCGGCGGCCAAGGGGATCCATCTGACTGGTCGGATCATCCATAATCAAAACAGCCGGATTAGCCACAATCGCCGTGGCAATTGCCAACCGCTGGATCTGACCACCGGAAAGGCTCTCGGGACGCAAATTCAGCTGTTCAATCAGCCCCATTTGCGTGGCAACTTCTTCAACCCGTTTTTGAATCAGTCCTTCAGCCATTCCCTGATTAATCAAGTCGAAGGCGATTTCATCGGCAACCGTGTCTGCCAACCCGCTTAGTTGGCCAGCTGGATTTTGCAGTACAACTCCATTCATGGCATTATAAACGGGCCAATTGTCGGACACTCGCTGGCCAAACATGTGCCAGTCGCCCTCAATCTCAGCAGACACAATTTTGGGAATGACCCCTGCCAGCACACGGCACAAAGTCGATTTGCCGGAGTGGCTATTCCCGATAATCCCAACCACCTGGCCGGTATGAACCTCCGCGTTAATCTGACGCAGTTGTGGTTGCTCAGTACCCGGATAACGGGTGGTCAAATTTTCAATTACAATCCGTTTATCTTCTTCCATATCTTCCACCCAATCAATAAAATTGCCAATCCAGTCAGACCAATGTGCAGCGTCCGCGACAGGCGATACACGCGCTGGGAGGTTCTGACAGTCCGGTTGGGATTATCAAAACCTCTCAGTTGGAGAGAAATCGACCGCGCCATCGATTGATCCAAGGTCTTAATCACCAATGGAATTAGAACCGGCAGGACTGACTTTAATTTCTGAATCAACGTTTTTTGCGGATTGGTTCCGCGAACTTTTTGTGCCTGCTGGATTTTCCGCATATTGCGCATCATTTCCGGCAAAATATAACACACCGACATCAGAACGTAGACGGTTTTATAAGACAATCCGGACAGTTCCAAATAGGTCGCGTTTTCTGAAATACTCGTGGTCACCATAAAAAAGCCACTGGTCAAAATAATCACCAAAACTCGACAACCCAGAGTGGTGGCGTAAATCAGGCCTTCTTTGTAGAACGACATCCCAAGCACAGAAAACAGCACAGTTTGATTCCGACTGTAAAATAACCCTTGGATGATCAGCATGGTGCAAATCAGAAACAGGCTGAATCCCAGCGCCTTAAAGATGGTAGAACTCAATTTGGAAAATAACAATAGCAGTGTTGCGACAAGAATTAATCCGACCTGAAGCAATAAATTCATACTGGCAAAACTCAACAACGTCATGTCCAAGATGAACAAGAGCTTAGTAATCGGATCGATCACCTGGTACCACTTGAGCTTGACCCGTGGCGCTCCAGAAATCAATGTTTGATCAGTCATCATTTATCACCGCTAAAGAAGTGCACCATCCGCTTCGGTAGCTGACGATAGATGAAGAATGCCAGGTAGGCCACGCAGACTTTATCCAAAACATCCAAGACAAACTCATCGATAAATGAGGCCAGCCACACTGGTGCATGATTGGCGACCATTACCGCAAACAATGAGTCACCCCAAGCGATACCGGTCTGACCACCCCAAAAGATGACGTTGAGTGGCGTTGAAATGGTAGCTGAAACGATGGCAATAATAATAGCAGAAACAAATACTCGTCGCGCTGACGAGAACCACCCCTTGGCGTGCAAAACTCCGACAGCAATACCAATTCCGATACTGGTTATCGCATACACGGTTGAAATTGGCGATAAGGTCAGCCCATAGATCACGTTGTTGATGAAACCACTGATGGCACCGGCAACCGGCCCAGCCAACATGCTGGCAAGAAAGGTTCCCAAAGACCCCAGCCAAACGGGCAACTTTAACCCCTCCGCCAAGGCTTTGGCAACATAGTTAATCCCCACAGCAGCGGGAATCAAAGTCATGGTGGCAGCACTTAACTTAAATTTCCACATACTGGTACGATGAATCGGTTCTGTTTTCATAATCTTCTCCTTTTGTTTTTAAAGAGCCGTGTCGGGAATGACTTTCGGACGTAACGCTCTATAGTATAGTCAACTGAACTCTTAGGTCTTATCACTTTACTAACCGTAGTCGACATAAGTTAATATAGTAAAAATACTATTTTCGAGTTCTTACTCATATCATACGCTTATTCTCGAAATTGTCAAGTCTTTTCTGAAAATTCTGCGAAAAAGTTCGGTAATTGAAAATGCCTAGCTTCTGCTAGACATCTTTTGTTTTTATAATGACTTTAATCCTTATTGCTTATACTTCTTTTTTTAACAAGACAACATCTAGTCTGTTACATAAATCTCGCCACGACTATAGAGGGCAGCTTTTCCTGAAAGGTAAATCCGATTTCCCTCCAAGCGACAAATAAGAACTCCACTTCGCTCAGAGGCTTGATAAGCTCTAAATTCTACTTGTCCTAACTTATTAGCCCATAAAGGAATGACATGACAATGACCTGACCCACAAACTGGATCCTCCTCAATGGATATTTTTGGAGCAAAACTTCGTGTAACAGTATCGTATTTTTTCCCTCTAGCAGTGATATTTAAAAGGAGTCCATCTAAAGCTTTAACTTTATCGAAATCTGGAGTCGCAGCAATGACATCATTTTCATGAGGGAGGATACAAACTAGGTCCCTTCCAAGCCACGCTTCAAGCGGACGCACTCCGATTGCTTCTTCCATCTCACTTGTGACTGGAACTTGCTGCATAGAATATACTGGGAAATTAAGCTCATAATACTCAGCTTTCTTAGTAACCACAAGGTCGCCACTTTGTGTTGCAAAGGTAAGATTTTCAGCTTCTTTTTCTTTAAATTGAAAGAGAACAAAGGCCGTTGCCAAAGTAGCATGACCACACAAATCGATTTCTCCACCCGGAGTAAACCAACGTAATTCATAGTAATCATCATTTTTAACCGTAAAAGCTGTCTCAGAGAGATTATTTTCTCTGGCGATATTCTGCAAGGTATTATCCGATAACCATTCATCCAAAAGACAAACAGCAGCTGGGTTCCCTTTAAAAACGGTATCTGTAAAAGCATCAACGATAAATTGTGGGATGGTATATTGGCTAATTGGCATGGACGACTCCTTAAATTATTGTTTTTATTAAATCTGAGAGTGCAAAAGAATGTTTAATCATGTGATATATACTATATGTTAATCCTCCCCTTATTCACTAAACCACGCCATACTCGGTGAGTTCATTATTATTTTGGTTAGCTCTTGAGGACTTTCTTGAGCTCCATTTATAATCCACTCAGTAATCACTCCAATAAGTCCTGAAACAAACATATTTATGGCATATTGTTCAGGCATATTAAAAGTCTCAACGATGATGGGAATTGAAGACGGAGTGTTCTCTATAACTCCATTAATAAAGGAACGTACATTATCTGCAAAACTAAAATCATGCTTTTGAGCAATTTGTGAAAAAAGGGAAATATCTTCTGCAAAGTAAGTCAGAACCTCTTCCAGCGCCTTTTTAGGATTGCCTCTCTTGCTTTGAAGAATTTCAGCAATATCTTGCATAGTTTCTTCTTTTAGTTGTTGGAGAAAGTCTTCCTTATCTATATAATGCAGGTAAAAAGTTGAACGATTAATACCTGCTTTTTTTGTCAATTGACTAACAGAAATATCATTAAGATTGTTTTTAGACAAAAGAAGAATAAAGGCTTGTCTTATATCATCTTTAGTAGTTGTTTTTCGTTGTTGCATAGGATCTCCTTAAATAGACGTCATGTTGTTTCTATTATATTCTCAATAGAGACTTTGTCAAGAGCTGTAGCTTATTACTACATTTTTTAACTTTTTGACGACTTAAGACATCTTAAATCTTATTTCAACATATTGTCTATTTTTGTTGTAGCATTTCGTTTTGAAATGATTTATAATAACCTGCGTATTAATTCAACAGGTTGTTGTTTTAACATTTATTAACCTATAAAGGAGACAATGCGCAATGGCATATATTGAAATGAAACACAGTTACAAACGGTATAAAACTGGCGATGTGGAAATCATCGCAAACAATGATATTAACTTTGAGATTGAAAAAGGAGAGTTGGTTATCATACTAGGTTCCTCTGGCGCTGGGAAGTCAACCGTCCTTAACATTCTTGGTGGTATGGACACCAATGACGAAGGAAAAGTAATCATCGATGGTAAAGACATCTCCAACTATAATGCTAAACAATTAACAGCTTATCGCAGAGACGATGTTGGTTTCGTCTTTCAATTCTATAACTTAGTATCAAACTTAACAGCCAAAGAAAATGTAGAGCTAGCCTCTGAAATCGTATCAGATGCTAAAGATGCTGAACAGACTCTGATTGATGTTGGTCTTGGTAAACGTATCAACAACTTTCCTGCGCAGTTGTCTGGAGGTGAGCAACAACGTGTAGCTATCGCTCGCGCCGTAGCGAAGAATCCTAAGATTCTCCTCTGTGACGAACCGACAGGTGCCTTAGATTACAATACAGGGAAACAGGTCTTAAAAATCCTCCAAGACAAGGCCCGCAATGAAGGCGCTACAGTTATCATTGTCACTCATAATGGAGCGCTTGCGCCAATTGCAGATCGAGTCATTCGTATGCATGATGCGCGCGTCCAGAGTATTGATTTAAATTCAAATCCTCAAAATATTGATACTCTCGAGTACTAGAAAGGATGTCCCATGAATCGTAAAACTTATTGGAAGGACGTCAGAAAGTCTTTCTCCAGTTCTAAAGGACGTGTGATTTCTATTGCTTCACTCATGGCCTTGGGGTCTTTCGCTCTTGTGGGTCTAAAGGTGACGACTCCTGATATGCAACACACTGCAACAAACTATTTCACCAAACACCAAACAGCTGACCTCACACTTACAGGTAGCTATGGTCTTAACCAATCGGATCAAGACCTTATAAATCAAGTCTCATCAGAAGCGAACATTGAGTACGGTTACTTTAAAGATGTAGTCCTGAAAAATTCCTCTGATGCCTTTCGACTATATTCAAAACCTAAAGATATCTCAACTTATGATCTCGTAAAAGGGAAACTACCAAGCAAGCAAGGTGAAATTGCTCTTTCCTCAGTCTATAAAGACAAATATAAGATTGGTGACAAAATTGACTTTACTGAAAAAAGTTCTGACAACGGTAAAAATGTCTTAAAAGAGCACAGTTTTACCATCACTGGCTTTGTTCAGTCATCTGAAATTTTATCAAGTGTTGACCTTGGTTCATCTACAGCTGGGAGTGGGGAGCTCAAAGGTTATGCGGTTGTTCCTGAGTCAAGTTTTGACTCTGATGTCTACATGATTGCACGATTAGCTTACAAAGATGTGAATACTGCTAATCCCTATACCCAGGATTACACTAATAAAATGTCCAAACACAAGGATGATCTTAAAAAATTAGTAAAAGATCAACCAGTTAAACGTTTGAAAGAATTAAAAGCAGAACCTCAAGGTGAAATTGACCAAAAAACAAGTCAACTTCAGACAGCAGAGACTGAACTTAACAAAAAAGTGGAACAAGCCAAAACAAGTGGTCAAGATAAGAACCCACTTGTCCAGGAGCAATTGACACAAGCACAAAATGAAATCACTGATAAGAAGAATCAAATAAAGGAAGCTCAAGAAAAAGTAGATAGCATTACTGAACCAAGCTATGATGTTTACACACGTCATGAAGCTCCTTGGTCACAAGGTTATGTTTCCTATGAGACTAACGCTTCTGTTTTTCGGAATCTAAGTAATATCTTTCCTGTTATTCTCTACTTTATTGCTGCCTTGGTAACCTTCGTAACGATGGGACGCTTCGTTGAAGAAGAACGCATTAAGGCTGGAACATTCAAAGCACTTGGTTACCAGAATAAGGACATCATCCGCAAATTCCTCATTTATGGATTTGTAACCAGCATGATTGGTACTACTATTGGTGTTGTTGCAGGGCACATTCTTCTTCCTTCCATCATATACAATAGCTTTAAAGAACGTATCTTACTCGCACCTATTGAGCTACACTTTTATCCTTTTAAAACTGTTCTAGCTATTATTCTTGCTTTCTTGTCTGCAGTTCTTCCTGCCTTTATGGTAGCTAAGCGTGAATTAGGTGAAAAGCCAGCTCAACTTCTTCTTCCAAAACCTCCTACATCAGGTTCTAAGATTCTTCTTGAGCGCATCAACCCTCTTTGGAAACGAATGAGCTTTACACAAAAAGTAACTGCCCGTAATATTTTCCGCTATAAACAACGGATGTTCATGACTATTTTCGGTGTTTGCGGTTCGATCGCTCTTCTTTTTGCTGGACTTGGTATTCGTTCTTCTATCGGAGACCTTAACACTCGTCAATTCCCAAACATCATTCGTTACGATATGATTGTAGCCAATAAGGATAATCTTAATGAGCAAGAAAAGGAAAACTTACAACAATTAATAAACAAAAACAATGTCAAGGAACATCTTACTATTCATTACGAGACATTATCAAAAGATGTAGGAAGTAATAATGATCGTCAAGATATCACAACACTTGTCATCCAAGACAAAGATAAAAAAACTCTTCAAAATTACATCAAACTCAATGATCGTAAAACTGGTCAGAAGCTAGATTTGACAGACAAAGGGATTATTATCTCTGAGAAGTTGGCAGACCTAGCCGGTGTTTCTGTAGGTGATTATTTAACCGTTCAAAATAGTCAGGACAAGAATATTAAACTCAAAGTTGCTGGTATTTCTGAGATGTACATGGGACACTTCATCTTTATGAATGAAACCACTTATAAGAAAGCTTTCGGTGAAAAATCTAACCAGAATGCTAATATTCTTACACTGAAGAATCACTCAGATAAAAATGTTGAGAAAACAGCAAGTCAATTTATGGAGCTTGATGGTGTAAAAGGGGTTGTTCAAAATACAACTCTAAAAACACAAATCAAGACCATTGTCAACTCACTTAGCCGTGTTATGGCAGTATTGATTGGTATTTCTATACTTCTTGCTTTAGTAGTTCTCTTCAATCTTACTAATATCAATGTGGCAGAGCGAATCCGTGAATTATCAACCATTAAAGTTCTAGGTTTCTTTAATAAAGAGGTAACGTTCTACATATATCGTGAAACGATTTATCTCTCTATCATTGGTATCTTAGTTGGATTCGGACTTGGTTTGGGACTGCATCAATACATGGTAGATGTTATCCCACCAGAAAATATCATGTTCAATCCAAGTCTTGGTTGGCTCATCTACGCCGTTCCAACACTTGTAGTTATTGTCATTCTGATAGGTTTGGGTATCTTTGTCAACCAACATCTTAAGAAAGTCAACATGCTCGAAGCTCTGAAATCTGTTGAGTAAGAGATGCTACTACCTAATAAATAGAACTAAAATATAAAATCACTTCGCCGTTTTAGATAAAAAAATTCTCAAGATAATGCTTGAGAATTTTTTGTTAGTTCTTTACAAACCCTTCTTTAACTAAAAAGTCACGCGCCACTTGATTAGCTGACTTACCTTCTACTCCCACTTGGTAGTTCATCCGGCTCATTTGCTTCTCTGTGATTTTACCAGCTAACTTGTTTAAAATGCCTTCCAATTCTGGATGTTTCTTAAGAAGAACTTCTTTCATAAGGGGCGCCCCTTGATAAGGTGGGAAGAGTTGTTTGTCATCCTCTAGAACCACAAGGTCATAGCGAGCAAGCTCCGCATCCGTTGAGTAAGCATCTGTTATCTGGATCTCACCGGACTGGATAGCCTGATAACGAAGGGCTGGCTCCATGGTGGAGACTTGTAGATCAAGACCATAGACTTTCTGCAAGCCCTTGTTCCCATCCTGTCGGTCATTAAACTCTAGGGTGAAGCCTGCCTTAAGCTGCCCTTCCACCTTTTTCAAGTCAGAAATGGTCTTGAGTCCATACTCTTGAGCAATTTTCTTAGGCACTGCAACAGCATAGGTATTTTCATATGCCATAGGTTTGAGCAAGGCCAGGTCGTCTTGTTGCTTAATACCATCTCGGGCAGCTTGATAGACTGCTTCTGGATCATGATTGACTTGTGGTGCCGGCTTGAGGAGACTTTCCGTCACGGTGCCTGTAAATTCTGGATAGATATCAATATCCCCTTTTTTCAGAGCTTCATAGAGGAAAGTGGTCTTGCCAAAATTTGGTTTAACAGTCACTGTCATGTCCGTGTTTTCTTCGATCAAGATCTTATACATATTAGCTAGAATTTCAGGTTCAGGCCCTAACTTCCCAGCAATGACCAGGTTTTCTTTTTCTGGTTTGGGGAGAAGACTCGGAACACAGGACGCTCCCAATCCGAGGATCATGACTGCAAAGGCCGTAAAGATGGTCCGTAATTTGGCCTTTTCCATCCATTTGAGCAGAAGGTTAAAGGTGATGGCTAAGAGTGCCGAAGAAAGGGCACCAATCAAAATCAAACTGGCATTATTGCGATCAATTCCTAAAAGGATAAAGGAACCAAGTCCTCCAGCCCCGATAAGTGCTGCCAAGGTTGCTGTCCCGATAATCATTACTGCAGAAGTTCGCACACCTGACATCACCACAGGCATGGCTAGAGGAATCTCAAACTTCTTGAGGCGCTCCCATTTGGTCATCCCAAAGGCAATCCCTGCTTCTTCTAAACTGGGGTCAATCCCACGCAATCCTGTAATAGTATTTTGAAGGATGGGGAAAATGGCATAAATAACGAGTGCCGTCAAAGCAGGCAACGTTCCAATCCCCATAATAGGGATAAAGAGTCCCAGAAGGGCCATAGAAGGGATGGTTTGAAAGATCCCAGCAATCTGCAAGACCCAGTTACTCGCACGATCGCGCGTGCTAAGATAAATAGCCAAAGGAATTGAGATGAAAATAGCTATAATTAAGGTCAAAAGAGACAATTGTAAGTGTTGTCCGAGGGCTGTAAGCCAGTCGCTAAAACGCTCTTGAAATGTTGAAATTAAATTAGACATGAGGGCTACCTCCAAACAAGTTTGCTACAAAGTCTGTCGCAGGTGCTTGTAAAATTGTTTCAGGTTCTGCGACCTGACGAATTTCTCCATCTTGCAAAACTGCAATCCGGTCGCCTAATTTCAAGGCTTCGTCGGTATCGTGTGTAACAAAGATAGTGGTCATGCCGAACTCCTTGTGTAAGTTTTTGGTAAGAGTCTGCAACTGCTTGCGGGAAATAGCATCCAGAGCAGAAAAGGGCTCATCCATCAGTAAGATTTTTGGCTCCCCAATCATGGCTCTTACAATCCCGACACGTTGTTGTTCCCCACCAGACAGCTCATGGGGTTTGCGATCGGCGTAATCAGAAGCTGGAAGACCTACTTTTTCTAAAAGTTCGACTGTTTTGGAAGCAATTTGTTCTTTAGTCCAGCCCTTCATTTCAGGAATGAGGGCAATATTTTCCGCAACTGTCAAATTAGGAAAGAGGGCAATGGCTTGAAGCACATAGCCGGTACTGAGACGTAACTCCCGTTCATCATAGTCCTTGATGCGTTTCCCATCCATGTAGATATTGCCATCAGTCGGCTCAAGTAGCCGATTGATCATCTTGATCATGGTGGTTTTCCCAGATCCTGAGGGGCCTACGAGCACCATAAATTCACCATCTTCAATACAGAGATTGACATCTTTTAAAATTGCTTTTTCTGTGTAGCGCAAGGCTACGTGTTTGTATTCAATCATAAATCATCCTCATTTTTCACGATCACTTTGCCGAAAGAATGGCTTCCTTCCAGATAAGCATGCGCTTCCTGGATTTGGTCAATCTTATAAACCTTTTCAGGTCGTACATCCACATGATACTGCTCGACAAAATCTACCAAAGCCTGAAGCTTGTCTGGAGACACATTGCCAGAAGCAAAGGTCGTCAAGTAGAGATTGCGAGAGAGCATCTCAATCGGATCAAAGTCTGGAACAGTCCACTGACCACCCAGAAGGCCACAAGAACAGATCATCCCGTCTTCCGCTGTCCTCGCAAAAGTATCGAGAATAGCGCTGGAACCAACAAGATCTAAAACCTTATCGAACTGTTCTTGTGTTTGCAAGACACCATCCTTCTCCAGAATCACCTGATCAAATCCGACTGCCTTCAATTGGTCTTCCTTAGCTAAATTTCGGCTAGTTCCCGCCAGATGAACCTTAGGAAATTTGCCTTTTAGCAGTCTAGCAAAGGCAATTCCTACACCACTGGTTGCTCCGCGAACTAACACGCTGTCCTTCTCCTCAATCTTGAGGTTAAGAAAAGAGCCAAAAGCCGTGTAATAGGTCTCAGGAAGAGCGATCAAACTTTCCAAATCAAGCTTTGTCTTGATCGGATAAATTTGCTCATTGGGGAGAAGCGTATACTCTGCATAGCCTCCATCAAAGGCACGTCCCATCTCCCCCATAATGGAAATGATTTGCTGACCAATCTTCAAATCTGGTCGTGTCGTTTCTTCCACAAGACCGACACACTCAATTCCTAACACACGAGGAAAGTTCACAGATGGTGATTGTCCCTTACGGGTAAAAATTTCACTATGATTGATGTCAAATCCTTGGATTTTCACCAGACTCCAACCTGCCTTTAGGACTGGTTTTGGTCGTTCGACAACTTCTAATACCTCTGGCCCACCTGGAGTGCTCACAACAACTGCTTTCATAAGGTACTCCTCTTTTTCTACAGTTCATTCTCTTTAGCTTTTAGATTTGAGATAATCCGCTCTTGATAGGCTTCAAATTCTCGGATTTCTTGCTCAGAAAAACCTTGGTAGAAAATCTCACCCAGTTCCTTGCTGACACGATCCCCAATTTCTTTTTGCGCCCAACCGAGGTCTGTCAAAGAAATATATTTTTTTCTTTTATCCTGCGTACAAGGTTGAATCGTGACCAAGCCTTGTTCTGCCAACTTCTTAACCATACTGGTCAATGTATTATTGGCTAGACCTGTCGCAAGAGCAATATCGGTCGCAGTAGCGCAACCCAATTCTTGCTTCCACAAAATCGTTAAAATTTTCCCCTGTTCACTTCGGTATTGGGCATCTGGTTCCTTGCTCAGCAACTTTTGAAACAGTCGCCCGTTCAACAAACGAATCTGTAGAGCTTGGTAGCCCCCTAACATCTTGTCCATTTTGTCTCCTTTTTCTTCTATATCGAACTTTCTACATCTATTGTAGATCTACTCATTACATCTGTCAACTATTTCGATATAGAAATAATTATAAAAAAACTTTCCTAATCATCTAGGAAAGTTCTAACTATAATCGAATAATATCTTTAAACGAGCTTACTCAGCCTTGGTAATATCTTCACGCATTTCATCGACATTGAATTTAGCGAAGAGATACTGACGATCTTGAACTGGGAAACGTTGATCGAGTTGGTCAACTGGACCGACTTCAACAATACCATTATCAATAATGAAGTCCATAACGTGCCCACCGAAAGACAAATCATCCGAAATAAAGTGTAAATGATAGCCAGCTACACTAACTCCATGGAACATCTCAGGAGTCCAAATACCAACAATGGTACCTGAAATATTATCAGCTTCATACTCCGGCTGATGTGTTGCCACCTCTGCAAACTTAGTATCCGGGGCAGATTTAGGAATCATACGAACATGCATGTGCTTAAAGTGACCCTTAATTTTGATGGAACGGAAGAGATTAACCCCATCATAGTAAGATTCAATACGTTCTTCAAGTTCCTTATCAGTCATTTCAAAGCGTTGTCGGAAGATAACTTCGGCTTGGTGTGGAACTACAGCTGCATAAGGTACTTTTTCATTAGCAGCAACCTCAACAACCTCAACCTTACCTTCTGACCCCTTGGCCTGATAAGCTTTACCATCAAGGACAATTAGCTCCCCATCAATGGAATCAAGGGTTCCAAGCCCCAAGTCCCCATGTTCTAAAAGTTCACCAACTGTTAACGTACCCCCGTAAAGCCCAGCCATCAAGGCTCCCAAGGTATTATATTGAAATAATTTTATGGCTTCAGACATGTGTACACCTTCTTCTTAATAAAATTCATCAGGCAAGATAGTTTCGCCGAGTTTAATATTGTCTTTGTAGTCTATTGGCACATCTATAAGAACAGGTCCATTATCAGAATCTTGAAGTGCTTGTTGAAGTAATTGCGCAAAGGCTTCTTTGCTTGTCGCACGATAGCCCTTGGCACCAAAGCTCTCAGCATATTTTACAAAATCAACAGGACCAAAGTCAACCCCTGACGAGCGACCATACTTCATTTCTTCCTGAAATTCCACCATATTATAATGCCCATCATTCCAGATGATATGAACAATTGGCAGTTTCAAACGAACCGCTGTTTCCAACTCTTGTCCAGAGAAGAGGAAACCACCATCACCAGAAATTGAGATAACCTTTTCCTTTGGACGAACCAAGGCTGCAGAAATCGCCCAAGGAAGAGCAACACCCAAGGTTTGCATCCCGTTTGAGAATAGCAAATGACGAGGTTCATAAGATTTGAAATAACGCGCCATCCAGATATAGTGACTACCAACGTCAACTGTAACCGTCATATCATCCTCAGTTTGATCTTGCAAGACTTCAATCAAATCAAGTGGATGGACCGTACCTTCTTCAGGCTGACGGTCAAATTTGACATCATCAACGACAGTATCTTTCAAACCTTTAAGATATTCAACTGAGCCTTCAGGTAATTGATATCCTTGGATTGCTGGCAAAAGCAAATCCAAAGTTGCTTCAACATTACCAATCAACTCACGTTCTGGTTGGAAATAAGTATCAACGTCAGCAGGTTCTACATCGATAACAATGATACGAGCTGAAATCTCAGCATTCCAGTTTCGTGCTTCATACTCGATTGGGTCATAACCGATTGCTATAATCAAGTCTGCTTTTTTAAGCAACATATCACCAGGTTGATTACGGAAAAGCCCAACACGGCCAAAGAAAGTGTCCTCTTCGAGGTCTCTAGAAACAATACCTGCTCCTTGGAAAGTTTCTACCACTGGCAATTTAACATACTCCAAAATTTGACGGATAGACTGAGTTACCGCCTCTGATGAAGCACCATTCCCCAAAAGGAAAACTGGCAAAACCGCATTTTTAATGGCTTGTGCCAAATAATTAATATCAGAGACAGAAGCTGACCCCAGTTTTGGATCAGTCAATGGTTTAATAGCTTTGACACTGACTGGAGCGTCTGTAACGTCTTGAGGAATAGAAATGAAACTTGCACCAGGCTTACCTGCTTTAGCATGACGATAAGCATTGGCTACAATCTCAGAAAGGGTATTGGCATCATGGACTTCGGCTGCATACTTCGTGATTGGCTCTAACATAGCAACGTTATTCATTGATTGGTGGGCACGTTTCAAGAGGTCTGCACGCTTAACCTGACCACCAATAGCAAGAACAGGGTCCCCTTCATCAGTTGCCGTAACCAAACCAGTCGCCAAGTTAGAAACACCGGGACCAGATGTCACCAAGACAACACCGGGTTTTCCGGTAATTCGACCAACTCCTTGAGCCATAAAAGCTGCATTTTGCTCATGACGAGCAACAATCAATTCCGGCCCCTTATCTTCAAGCGTATCAAAAACCCTATCAATTTTCGCTCCAGGTATCCCGAAAACATACTTAACATCGTGGTTAATCAAGCTATCAACCACTAAATCAGCACCATACAATTGCTTTCCTTCTGACATTAACCAAGTCCTTTTGGCTCATCAACTACAGAGCCTACTTTCCTTTCAAATATAAGTCATAAAGGGTCAAAGCCTGATCGATTTTTCACAAACTTTAATCACTTCACAATTCTGTTATCATTATAGCACAGTTTTTAAGCATTCTTGTGAAAAAAAGATTGTGAATTTTTGCACTTCTAAATCAAAATAAACACCTGAATGCTATCAGATGTTTATGTGTTTTTGACCTTAGAAAATTCACGATTCAGATAATTTTGCAAAGCCTCAAAAATATTCAAAAGTTGTAAATAATTGGATAGACTGGAGCGTCCTGGAATATCATTCACATCCAAAGAAATACGCTCGACATCTTTTTCATACAAAATACGGAAAGAGACCACAGGCTGATCCGAAAAATAATTGTCACCAGCTATGAGCTAACACTCATAGATAATACCGATAGGGTTAGAGACCTTCATCTCAATGCGAATAGCTCCAAACCCCAAGTCCTCCACCTGCTGAAAACGCTCCAAAATAGCCTGTCGCTGACTGGGAATAAAGTTTGTAATCTCCATAGCAACCTCCCAACGCTTCTTTTTGTCTATTATAGCTTAAAGATGGGAAAAAATCTTAATAGATAATTCCAAATTTACATTTCTCCTAATTTTAGACGATTAACATAATAAAAAACAAACATCATTTTCTGACGTTTGTCTACATTTGTAAGTCTAATATAGTTTAGACTTTTCTATTCGGCTTTACCAGTGAAATGGAATAGATAATCATCAGCAGTACCAGCATTTTCCAACTCATCAATTTTTATTTCTTTACCACCATTAGATAAACTAACTACATAAGTATAATTAGAACCATCTTTTCTATACTTTTTATCTGTGGTGATAATAAAATAGTCCTTTCCATATTCTGACTTATGTTTATTAAATGCTCCTTTATCTTCAGAATTTAAACTATCTTCAGGGACAACTGTGAACTCAATTTTTTCTCCGGCAGACTTATTTTTAATAACGTTATTCTTTTTATCAAAAATTAAGGTTGAGCCTCCTTCTGAGAAAGCTAACGTATCTCCTGGATTTTCAGAGTAACCAGTGTATTTATCTTGTAATTTATTTGGAATACCGTTAGCATCTTTTGAACTACATGCTGCTAAACCAGTCACAGCAAAGGCTAACATCACAATACTCAATAACTTTTTCATTTTTAAAACCCCTTTTTATTGTTAATAACAAAATTTGTCAACAAAAATATACTGATATTCTACCAAAAATTCTAAAACTTGTCAGTATCAATATAAAATCTAGATTTCAATATAATTAAAAAAGCCTACTTTAAAGGTAGGCAAATTTAACAATTAAGAAATTAAATGAGTTTAATTCATAGAAATATAAGTTATTTTATAGCTCAATAGCCAGAACATCACATTCTGACTATTACTCTTATTTCTCTTCTTCGTCCATAGAAAGCACAGACAAGAAGGCCTCTTGTGGGACTTCAACCGAACCGATGGCTTTCATACGTTTCTTACCGGCTTTTTGTTTTTCGAGGAGTTTACGTTTACGTGAAACGTCACCACCGTAACATTTCGCCAAAACGTTTTTACGAAGGGCCTTAATATCAGTACGGGCAACAATTTTTTGACCGATAGCCGCTTGAATGGGCACTTCGAATTGTTGACGTGGAATGATTTTCTTAAGTTTATCAACAATAAGTTTTCCACGCTCGTAGGCAAATTCCTTATGCACGATGAAGCTAAGGGCATCGACCTTGTCACCATTAAGGAGAATATCCATTTTCACCAATTGTGAGCGACGGTATTCTGACAATTCATAGTCAAAGCTTGCATAACCACGTGTTGATGATTTCAATTTATCAAAGAAGTCAAAGACGATTTCAGCAAGTGGAATCTGATAGATAACGTTCACACGATTATCATCGATATATTCCATGGTTTCAAAATCACCACGTTTACGTTGTGCCAACTCCATAACCGCACCAACATATTCTTGAGGAACCATGATTTGGGCTTTAACATAAGGCTCTTCAATAGCATCAATGCGTGTAGGATCTGGGAACTCAGAAGGGTTAGACACTTCAAGCATCTCACCGTCAGTAGTGTTAACATGGTAAACTACCGATGGTGCTGTCATGATAAGGTCAATGTTAAACTCACGTTCCAAACGTTCTTGGATAACATCCATGTGAAGAAGACCCAAGAAACCACAACGGAAACCAAAACCAAGGGCTTGAGACGTTTCAGGCTCAAATTGAAGACTGGCATCGTTCAACTGGAGTTTTTCAAGAGCTTCACGCAAGTCGTTGTATTTATTTGACTCAATTGGATAGAGTCCTGCAAAGACCATGGGGTTCATTTGCTTATAGCCATGAAGTGGCTCTGCTGCTGGATTGTCCGCAAGTGTTACTGTATCACCGACACGGGTATCCGCGACAGTCTTGATTGAGGCTGCCACATAACCAACATCACCAGTCGCAAGGTAGTCACGGCCAACAGCTTTAGGTGTGAAGATACCCACCTCAGTAACGTCAAAGGTCTTACCATTAGACATCATTTGAATCTTATCACCCAGTTTCACCATTCCGTTAACCACACGCACTTGGAGGATAACCCCACGGTAAGCATCGTAAACAGAGTCAAAGATAAGGGCTTGAAGAGGCGCATCTACATCGCCTTGAGGCGCAGGAACCTTTTCTACAATTTGCTCAAGAATCTCTTCAATACCAATACCGGCCTTGGCTGAGGCAAGCACTGCTTCAGAGGCATCTAGACCAATAACATCTTCAATTTCTGTACGGACACGTTCAGGATCTGCGGCTGGAAGGTCAATCTTATTAATAACCGGCAAAATTTCCAAGTCATTATCAAGTGCCAAGTAAACATTGGCGAGTGTCTGTGCTTCAATCCCTTGAGCAGCATCTACTACGAGGATAGCACCTTCACAGGCAGCAAGAGAACGAGACACCTCATAAGTAAAGTCCACGTGTCCTGGTGTGTCAATAAGGTGGAAAATGTAGGTTTCACCATCCTTAGCTGTGTAGTTGAGCTCAATGGCATTTAGTTTAATAGTGATTCCACGTTCGCGCTCAAGGTCCATACTATCAAGGAGTTGCGCCTGCATCTCACGACTAGACACTGTCTCAGTCTTTTCCAAGATACGGTCAGCAAGCGTTGATTTACCATGGTCAATATGGGCAATAATCGAGAAGTTACGAATCTTCTCCTGTCGTTGTTTTAATTCTTCAATATTTGGCATTCTTATCTTTCCTAGTTCTTACTTGTGATTATAGATAAACTAATCGTTACCTTCTATTATACAAAAAAGACAGGCATTTGCCTATCTCTAATATCTGCTTTCTGATTCCGGTTAAGTCATCCTACTTCTTAAAAGTATCGTTGTAGTGCTTATTAATTATTGCCGAGCGCTTGTTTTCTGTAGAACTGCTTGAAAATGGTGCTAAACCAAAGGATAACACGACAATTCCCAATAGAATGAGGCTGAAAAATGGGTGCTCAGCAATATAGTGTAAAATGTCTGACATAGGAAGACTCCTTTAAGCGTAATTATTTAACCTTATATTATCAGAAATATTATGATTCTTCAAGAAAAAAAGAGAGCTTCCGCTCTCCCTCTTAATCTTAATGGAATTGCATACCACCATCAACAATGATTGTTTGGCCTGTAATGTAGTTTGAGTCAGGTCCAGCAAGGAAGCTTACTGCAGCTGCCACATCTTCAGGCTCAGAAAGACGTTTCAAAGTGATATCTTTTGCGAATGTTTGCATACCCCATTCGTCATCTTTACCAGCATTTTTACCAACTTCGTGGGCAATATCAAACATCATTGGAGTCTTAACGATACCTGGTGCGTAGGCATTGACAGTAATGCCTGAGTCAGCCAAATCACGCGCCAAAGTTTGTGTGATACCACGAACTGCAAATTTCGTACCACCATAAATAGTCAAGTTAGGGTTCCCAACGACACCAGCTTGTGAAGTCGCATTAATGATTTTACCACCATGTCCAAGAGCTTTAAATTGTGCTTGTGCAGCTTGGGCACCCCAGATCACACCACCTACATTGATATTGAATGTACGATGGAATTGTTCTTCAGTGATTGTATCAAGTGGAGTTGTAGGTGCGACACCAGCATTATTGACAACAACGTTCAAATCGCCAAAGTGATCGACAACTTTTTGGAAGGCAGCAGCAACTTCTGCTTGTTTAGAAACATCTGCTACGACAGCAAAAGCCTTATCTGCAGATAATTCAGCTACCGCTTTATCAGCAGTTTCAGCGTTGTAATCTAAAATCCCAACTTTAAATCCATCTTCAACTAAACGTTTTGCAATCGCAAAACCAATACCTTGACCTGCACCTGTAACAATAGCAACTTTAGACATATAAAATCCTCCTCTACCAATTGATACCCTACTTCGTTGATAAATCCAACAAAGCTTATCTCAATCGGGATACGCAAAGTTAGTCAAGTTCTGGCAAAGTCATTTTCATAGGCTTTGTCTTAACTTAAATAAGATTCTACGCTTTTATGAAAACGTTGTCAAGCAAATGTCATACTTTTCTGAAAATAGATAAGGAATGTCTGTTATTTTGTCCTATTATAAAACGAACTCAAAGCCTAGTGCTTCCATGTCGTCCAAGCCACCAAGGTTGGTAACATTGCTATAACCTCTCTCATGAAGCACTGCTGCAGCAAAGTCAGCCCGAGGTCCCATTTTACAATAAAGGTAAATTGAATCGTCTTTTTTAGCCGGAATGTCAGCTGTGAAAAACTGCGTGTGAGGTATTAATAAAGCATCCTTTACATGTCCTTCTGCATACTCTTCCGGACTACGAACATCGATGAGCAATCCACCTTGAGCTATATCATTTTGAATCTGCTTTAAATCCATGTTATTCACCAAACCAAAGATCGATTTCTCGAGCCGCAGATTCTTCTGAATCGGATCCATGAACAATATTTTGTATGCCATGTTCATCGGGTGCGGTCGCAAAGTCACCTCGAATTGTGCCAGGAGCAGCTTCACCAGGATTTGTCGCTCCCATCATATCACGCCATGATTTGATAACACCTGGCCCCGAAAGAATTCCAATAATTGCTGGCCCACTCATCATATAGTTTGTAATACTAGAGAAGAATGGCTTATCTACCAACTGAGCATAATGCTTTTTAAGGTGCTCTAGGTCAAGCGTTAGCATTTCCATACGTTCAATAGTAAAGCCACGACGCTCAATACGGTCAATGACTTGTCCAATGAGGTGACGTTGAACAGCATCTGGTTTAATGATAAATAATGTTTTTTGCATGATTTCAACTTTCATTATTTTCTTTTCATTTTACCACAGGATGCCACTTTTTGCAGACTTGGGCCTTTTATAGTCTCTAACTATATGACAGGTAACAAATTAACTATTTTCCATTAGCGTGATTATGCTGCTAATTACAAAATCCCTTACCAATACAGTAAGGGATTTTGTTGTTTTCTATGCTTGAATAAAAGCTTGTAAATCTTTAAGAGCTCGCTCAGCAATTTTTTCATAGCGCTCTTTCTTGTCACGAATACGTGGGCCTTCTAACTCTTTGATAATACCGAAGTTAACATTCATTGGTTGGAAATGTTTGCTTTCAGCATGTGTCACATAATAGGGAAGACTACCGATAGCTGTTGTCTGAGGGAAGATAACTTCATCTTCACCCTTAAAGAGACGGGCAGCATTGATTCCAGCAACCAATCCTGAGGCAGCTGATTCAACATAACCTTCAACACCAGTCATTTGTCCTGCAAAGAACAAGTTAGGGTTTGATTTTGATTGGAAGGTCTGTTTAAGCAAGTTTGGCGAATCCATGTAAGAATTGCGGTGCATAACCCCATAACGCACAAATTCAGCATTTTCAAGACCTGGAATCATTTGGAAAACACGCTTTTGCTCTCCCCATTTGAGGTGGGTTTGGAAACCAACGATATTATAGAGGCTACCAGCCGCATTGTCCTGACGAAGCTGCACAACCGCATAAGGTGTCTTGAAATCCCCATCACGTGGCCCCTTGTAATCTTCAGGATACTCCAAACCAACTGGTTTCATAGGTCCATAGAGCATTGTCTTGATACCACGTTTGGCCATGACTTCGATAGGCATACAGCCCTCGAAATACTTTTCTTTTTCGAAAGAATTTAAAGGGGCTTCTTCAGCTGTTGTCAAGGCTTCATGGAAGGCCATAAATTCTTCCTTGGTCATTGGACAGTTTAGGTAAGCTGCTTCACCCTTGTCATAGCGTGACTTAAGGTAGACTTTGTTCATGTCAATAGTCGCTTTATCAACGATTGGTGCAGCGGCATCATAGAAATAGAACCCATCTCCACCATTGAGCTCATGAATTTTTTTAGCTAAAGCATCAGAAGTCAAGGGACCTGAGGCAATAACTGTAATGGCATCATCAGGAATTTCTGTGATTTCTTCACGGATAACTTCAATTAATGGATTGTTCTTAATTTCAGCTGTCACTGCTTCTGCATAACCTTCACGGTCTACAGCCATGGCACCACCAGCTGGCACACGGTGAGCTTCTCCATTACGCATAATGATAGAGTCCAAGCGACGCATTTCTTCTTTAAGAAGCCCTACAGCATTGGTCAAGCTATCTCCACGAAAAGAGTTAGAACAAACTAATTCTGCAAAATTTGTTGTCTTATGCTGCGGTGTTGCTTTGACCCCACGCATTTCATAAAGTTTTACCGGAATACCACGTTTGGCAATCTGATAAGCCGCCTCGGAGCCGGCCAAACCAGCTCCAATCACTTTAATATAATCTGCTTTTGATTGAGACATGACACTAATACCTCTTCGGGAACAAGATGAAATCCTGCCCCCACAAATCTTTCTTCATTTTTTACTCTTAGTAGTATAGCAAAAAACTCCTCGTCTGGCGACTAGGAGTCATCTGTATTTAAAGGGGTAAAATGATTGTGACTTTAGCACCACCTGTATTATCATCATTTGAAAGCGAAAGACTACCATGATGTAAGCGAACAATATCATTGGCAATAGTTAGACCAAGACCACTATGATTGCGGCTCTGTCTGCTTTTATCCTCTTGATAAAAGAGCTGAGTAGCCTTTGCGAGAGATTCAAGGGAAAATCCAGGGCCAGAGTCAAGGCAGATAAACGTAAATTCATCTTCTTCTACCCTAGCAGTTAAGAGCAACTGACTACCACTTGGCGTATGCTCTACCGCATTAGCAACAATATTCATAAAAGCTCGATTCAACAAGGACCTGTCCCAATGGCCTATGATTTCTTTCTTAATATCCTTCTTGTCAAATGCAACATTGATTTGTTTGGTTTGAGCTAGTGACAAGGTTTGATCGTAAATGTCTTCAACAAATTCCCTAGCCGAAATGTCTTCAAGCATCAAGCTTTTCGTCAAACTCATTTTGTTGAGTTCAGACAACTCTTTAACATAAGCATCAACCTGTGTAATCCCCTTTTGAAAATACTTTAATAAGTCCATTTGCTCTGCATTTAAGGGTGTCATGGCTAAAAGTTCCGCATTGCCACGGGAAACTGTAAGTGGTGTCTTTAAATCATGTGTCAAGGCTGAAATCTGATTTTGCTTATCCTGCTCTGCCTTCCAATTTTCCATCAAAGAGTCACGAAGTGCAGCACGCATGTGGTCCAAACCACTTAAAACTTGATTAAACTCCTTAATGGTAGACCGGGAGGTTTGAAAATCCAAGTCTTGCTCTGCTATTTTCTCAGTTGCTCTCAGTATTGGTCTAAGCTGTTGACGTAATTTATTGGCATAGAAGAATGTTAAAACAACAAAGATGAGTAAAATGGATACCATCATTGAACCAATCATCATAAGATCAGCATTGGGAAAATACTGGTTCATCCAAGCGTTACGATACCGAGGTGATAGTTGATAGTTGACAATGACTATGCCATCTGACCGTTCAAAAGACTGAAAATAGCCGTATTTTCCACCGTGAGCATTCTTGAATTGGTAATTTAGTAAGGATTCTTCTTGCAAGTTAACTGGCATGTTAGACTTCTTAAGCTTGAAATCCCTAGTCAAAAAGACATAGCGAGTACCATCAGGCAAGACATTTGGATTAAAGACCTTAGAAGTTTCAATATCACTTCTCAAAGCAGACAAATCACTCTCAACTTGATTTGCTGGAATCACTACCCCAAAACGATAAGACAAGCTGAACAAAGACAAAATAAGTAGGCTACTGATTGCCGATAGGACCGTCAAGCTGACAACATAAGATAACAATAGTGTTCTTAGAGAGTGTTCTCGTTTTTTAATTAGTGCCACTTGTAACCAATCCCCCAGACTGTTTCAATAGGATTTTGCCCAACTTCTTTTAGCTTTGCACGGATATTTTTAATATGTTCAGCCACTGCTGTTGGACTTCCTTTATCCTCATAGCCATACAAATGCGTGTAGATTTGTTCTTTTGAAAAGACTTGGCCCTTATTTTCAGCCAAAAATTGACAAATACCGTACTCCGACTTAGTCAAATCTAACAACTGATTCTCAATATAAAGCTTCTGAGCCGACAAATCAAACTGAAAATCACCAAGTGAAAGCTTATGATGGCGCTCACGATGTTCCCGTCTCAAGTGAGCAGCCACACGCGCTTGAAGTTCTTTAACCCCAAATGGTTTACAAATATAATCATCCGCCCCATAGCTCAATCCCTGAACGATATCTCCTTCTTGCGTTCTGGCTGTTATAAAAAGTATGGGGCAATCCACCTGTTCCCGAATCTCATGACAAAACTGGAGACCGTCAACATCAGGCATCATGATATCCAGCAATATCAAGTCAAACCGTGGAAGCGAGTTCTTATCCAAATCTAAAACACTTGTAAGTCCTGTCACCTTATGGTTTTGAAGCTCTAAGGCCTTTACAACCAATTTCACAATATCTTCCTGATCATCAATAACAAGTATCTGAGCCATAAGCTTTCCTTTCGTTCACAGTTACCCTTATCATATCATCTATAGAAGATAACTGACAAGGCGTAGAGTAGATAAATATGTGTTGGGTAAAAGACATAGAATAAATATTTTGACCCGTTCCCTCTTTGACCGTTATAACAAAGCATCAAAGGAGCTGCAAATAGCTCCATCCATTCAATGTATTTAAACATTAGGTCGTGAATAGAAAGTCTACCTAATACAATCGCCATTAGTACCCAAACAAGACTAACACTCACAAAAGCAAGCACTTCATCTATACTTTCAGATGCTTGTTGCATTGATGCACTTATTAAATCTATT
>OFCO01000253.1_pt1 | contig 20153 bp, 20 predicted proteins | sample 1520821 | NCBI WGS metagenome assembly OFCO01 (sample SAMEA2699031, study PRJEB24076) | metagenome | biome: Human gut stool | place: Spain | collected 2012-09-21
GCATTTTGTTGTAGAATTCAACGACAAGTGCTTCGTTGATTTCTGGGTTGATTTCGTCGCGTTCTGGCAAGCGAGTCAATGAACCTTCCAATTTTCAGCGTCGAATGATACGAATTCTTGACGTCCAAGAGTAGCTTCTACTGCTTCAAGGATAGTTGGAACTTTCAATAATTTTTCACGAACTGAGATCACTTGACCTGGAGTTACGCGGTATGATGGAATATCAACGCGTTTTCCGTCAACAAGAATGTGACCGTGGCTTACGAATTGACGAGCTTGACGACGAGTAGTCTCAAGACCTAGACGGTAAACAACGTTGTCCAAACGACGTTCCAAAAGAAGCATGAAGTTGAAACCTAGGATGCCACTTTTGATTTTTGTAGCTTGTACGAACAAGTTACGGAATTGTTTTTCACCCACACCGTAAGTGAAACGAAGTTTTTGTTTTTCAGCCAATTGCAAACCGTATTCTGACAATTTAGAACGCTTGTTTGGTCCCTGTTGTCCTGATACGTAGTTACGACGTGCCAATTCTTCACCTGTAAGTGAAAGGCCAAGGCGACGAGCTTGTTTCCAAGATAGTCCTGTATAACGTGACATATGTATGTCCCTCCTGATATAAATAATATTTCGGTGGAAATAGTCACTTAGAGAGCCCTGATTCGTGCAGATGCCCTTCACCTAAACAGCCAAGGTGACTTGTCATAAGACACCTGTTGACGAGCTTCATGCTTTCTTGCTGCTATTTTACAAAAGGTTGTTTTACCATGAAACGCTCGATTTGTAACGGGATTTTACGGCTTTATTTCAAATTGAGAGAGAATGTAAACTTGCTACCTAAGCCATACTGACTTTCTGCTGTGATGTCGCCTCCAAGCTGATGGGCTAGTTCTCGTGCAATCGCAAGACCTAAGCCATGACCACCTGTTTTCATATTGCGCGAAGTTTCTACACGATAAAGTCGTTTAAAAATCTTTTCCAAATCCTCAGGAAGGATCCCCTGACCCTCGTCTTTCACACTGATTGTCAGCTCTTGTTCTGTTAATTGGGCAAGAACCTCAATTCTGGTTCCTGGGAGTGAATATTTAAAGGCATTGTTTAACAAATTGACCAGAATTCGAGAAAGTTTGTCATGATGACTCTTGACTTTCGCTGACTCAGGTGACACTTGAATGTAAACATCTCGCTCTTCTTGTTCAATCTGGAGTTGAAATTCACTCATCGACTCAATCAACAGCTGATCTAAAAAGACCTCTTCGACTTTTTCATCAGCAGTATCTTGAGGTTGAGTGTTGAGAGTCAAAACATCCAACTCCTCCACTAGCTTGTTTAAACGCTCGGTTTGCCGACCAATCGTGGTTAAGTAATGGAGCCTCTCCTCTTCCTTAATCACCCCATCTAGAATTCCCTCCACAGTAGCCTGAATGGAGGTAATGGGAGTTTTAATATCGTGAGAGAGCTGCGCAATCATCATTTTTTTTTCTTGCTCACTCTCATCAAATGATTGAAAGCTAGCCTGCAAATTGTGGGACATGTCATTAAAAGCCTGGCCCAGCTCTTGAAATTCTAATGGTCCTTTGGTTTCAATTTCTGTGCTGAAATCCTTGCCAGCTATATTCTGAGCTTGTTTTTTCAAATGTTTCAGAGAAGAAAAAACAGGCGACAAAAGAAAGATGCTCACTGCAGCGCCGATAAAACTAGCAATCAAGGTCATTCCAACTAGAAAGTAAACTTCACTTTTCTCAATCAACATTCGTTGGACTGCCCAGAAAACGACCAAAATCGTTAGCAGAGTCGAAACTAGGTACCCCACTAAAATATAGTTTTTTAATTTCATTTTCTACCTCTTGGTCTTTCCATCTTATAGCCCAAACCCCAAACAGTTTTGATAGCAGGAGTATTTGAATTTGTATACTTGGTCAACTCTTGCCTCAAAGCATGGATATGAACATTGAGTGTATTGCTATCATCCACATAGTCCTCTTGCCATACCTTCTCGTAAAGTTCCGTCTTTGAAAAGGCTCTCTCAGGATTACTAGCCAATATCCATAGAAGTTCAAAGGATTTCACTGTCAATTCCAAAGGTTGGTCCCCTATGCGAACCTCATGAGTCACATGGTTGATCACTAAGTCACCAAGCTCGATCCACTCTGTCTCACCTCCACGGCTAAGGCGACGTAAGATATTATTCACTCTTAAAACCAATTCACGTGGGCTAAACGGTTTGGCTATGAAATCATCTGCCCCCAAACTTAATCCATAAATCTTATCCTGCTCGCTTGTCTTAGCAGTTGTAAAGAGAAAGGGTTGATCAGGAGCAATATATTGAACCTCACTGATAAAATCATAACCGTCCATATTAGGCATCATGATATCTGTGATGATGAGGTCAATAGATTTTTTTCTGAAAAGTTCTAATCCCTCCTTGCCATCATGAGCGACTAAAACATCGTATCCTGCCTGTAAAAGATAGCGGTTTTGAATATCTAGAATATCTATCTCATCATCAACCAGCAAAATTGTCTTTTTCATCTGACGCTCCTTTGATAAAAACAGTGTTATACTTGCTTCAGTATAACACTATTTCTTCTAATATTTAAATGATTTGAATATTAATCTTCTCGTTTGGTTGTCAAACCTAAAAGTCCAACAAGGCCTGCCAAGGCTAGACCAAAGATACCAAGGCCAGCTGTAGCCGTTTGAGCTTCCCCAGTATTTGGTAGCATAGGTTGCCCATCATTTTTCCTAGTCTTAGCCATGGAATTATCTGTGGAATCAGCCGTTCTCATCTCTGAAACATGGGCTTCTTTCGTCATATCTTTCATTTTGTTCATTGAGTCTGACGTAGAAGAAGACATAGATATCTGATCTCCTTGAGGAGTTCTGGACATCATTTCTGATCCATGAAGTCGAATCGTTACTTGACGAGTAGCAACTAGATTGCTCAAGTCAGGTTTGCCATCTTTAGAACCATACACTTTGACAGTAGCTTGGTAAGTGTGAGTGCCATTGGCACGAAGTTGGTCTAGAAGGGCTTGTCCTTCTTTGCCTGTCGTGTTGCCATTCAAATCTACTTCGTAGAAATATTGGCCTTTAGCCAAGCCTTCAAGTGGCAATAGCGCTGGGTTATTCGCTGTTCCATTGTCAGACCATGGGGCTTTGTCTGAGGCTTTTAACAAGAGACGAGTCAACATACCATCTCCACCAAAAGCTTCATATGGAATAACTTGGTTGACACCGGCGGTGAATGGACCTGGGAAGTTAGCTTTATCCAAGTAAGTAGCTGGGACATCTACTGTGTCTTTAGTATTGTCAGCCACGCCTTTTTGCACTTCAGCTGGAGTGGTTGCTGGTTGCGCTTCACTGACTTCACGGTCTTGCCCAGAAACTGTAGACGCAGGGCTTTCCACAGGTTTAACTGCATCTTCTGTTTGTTTCTTAGAGTCAGGTTGTGCTTGCACTTCTTCTTTTGGTTCTACTACTTGGTCTTTAGCATCGGTATCCGATTTTTCTGAAGAGCCTGTAGCATCCAAACTTGTTTTAGGTGTTGGAACAGACTGTTCTGAAGGAAGAGCTACATCAACTGCTTCTTTGAGAACCTCTACTGGTAAGTCGCTCTTTGCACTCTCGGAAGCAGCGTCTGGCACGACTTGAGCAGGGGTTGGATTGACGACGTCAGCATGTGCAGAACTTGGTTGACCGACTAGGACAAAAAAGCCACTGGCTACAACAACTGAAGCGACACCGACACTTAGACGGCGAATAGACCAACGAGTATATCTCTGATTTTGATTGAATTTCATAGGATTCTCCTTAGAGCTTTCTTTTTTTGATGACTCTAGTATAATCTCCTAAATTTAAAAAGGATTAATCAAAAGTTGAAATTTTTCTTAAATCCCTCTTATAAAATACTTATATTGACTCAATAGCTATTGAAAAAAGAGTAGTCCTTCCTCTTCTACTCACTCAGCTCTGTTAGAGTATCCAAATGTTGGTTATTAATCACCGCTATGATATAGGTGCTTGACCCTAAAAGGTCATCAGAACCGAATTGAACATCTAGAGGAGCACTTTCATAATCACGAAATCCAAGTACATTGAGGTTGTATCGCCCACGCAAATCTAGCTGGCTAAGGCTTTTCCCCACCCAAGATTGGGGAATTCTCATCTCGACAATCGAAACATTCTTGTCCAGCTGAAAGACATCCACGCTGTTATGAAAGAGAATTCTCTGCGCTAACGAACGTCCCATTTCAAATTCCGGTGAGATGACCGAGTCCGCAACAATTTTCTCCAGTACCTTTTTGGTCATGTGACTTTTTACCTTAGCAATAACTCGGAACCCCTAGACTCTTGCAGTGCATAACTTTGAGAACACTAGACTCTAAATTTTCACCCGTTGCGATGACTACGGTATCACAGGTGTCAATCCCAGCAGATAGAAGGAGTTCTTCATCCGTGATATCCCCAACTACCCCACGCGCTAGCACTGGTTCAAATTGATTAATGTGCTCCTCGCGGTCATCAATAGCAATGATATTCATATGATGCTTGGCAAGAGCAGCCAAAACACTGCTCCCAAAAATTCCCAAACCTAAAATTCCAACTGTTCGATCTGACATCGTTCATCCTTTCTTATCCGATGGTAATATCTGCTTTCATATAGTGAATCAAATCTTTCTTGTCTGGCTTATATTCTGCTAAGCTGACCAGTAGTGTCAAGGGGCCAATACGGCCAATAAACATCAGCAACATAACGATACTAAGGGCTAACTTACCTAACTCTGGTGTTAAATTTGCCGTTACCTCAACAGTAGCAAGTGCTGAAATGGTCTCAAACATGAGATAGATAAAACGCAGATTTCCTTCTGCTGTTATCCCTAGTAAAATCAAGCCCAGTAAGAAAGTCAGCAAGAAGATAATAAAGACACTGAAAGATTTTTGCACGGTTCGGGGTTCAATGGTCCTCCGAGCTACATTGGCATGAGGAAAGTTCAATAGTTCGCTGCGAGCAAAGACCAACAAGACAAAGAAAGTTGTAATCTTAAGCCCTCCTGCTGTCCCTCCAGGTGCACCGCCCAAAAACATCTGCAAGATTTAGATCAGTAAGGAGGTGACTGGTCAATCCTGGGTGTAATTAATTGAAGCAAAACCTGCCGTTCTCATGCTGACGGTCTGGAAGAAACTAACCAGCAGTTTCTCTGGAGTACTGAGATTTCCCATAACTAAAACTTTCTTGAATGGTCTCACGACCACGAAGAATGAGCTTTTGCTTGCCTTGAATATAAAAGATTCCAATAAAGGTCATAAGGCCTAAACAACCGATCTGGATCAAAATCATACAGATCAACTGACCCCAGATATTGTAAGTAGAGGCCACCGGCTAAGTGAAGAGCCCTGTCACACAGACCATGGAGACCGTCGTAAAGAAATGGTCAAAGTAGGTCGCTTGTGACGTTGCTGCTTGCACAAAGGGAAGGCTTAAAAGGAGCGAGCCCAGGAGGATAACCAGAGCGAAACTTAAAAAGATGCGACGGGCTGGCGACAACCGTCCCAGTGTCGTCTTTATTTCTTCAAAAAAGACGGTAGTATGCTTTCTGATGATATTGACGGCAACTACACATACTATTATGCTGATAAGGACGATCATCTACAGTTTGGGTGGGGTAATCACAATAATGAAACCTACTATATTAGCCCACCATGGGGAGCTGAAAATCGAACATATCTAAAAACTATCAATGAAAAGACCTATCTTTTTGGCCCTAAAGGACTATTTCTAAGGAATACAGCTACAGACATCTCAACCACTTGGAATGGTTTCTGTGTTTCTAATGAAAATGGAGTTGTAAAAACAGGTGTCATTCGGTTAGAAGAGAATAGGCTCTATTATTTCAACCCTGAAATTTATTTGACTACTCCTTTAAGTGGCGAATGGGCAGAGTTTGATGGTAGACTTTATCATTTTGGAAATCCGATATCAGTGAGTCCAGACTCAAAAGGTTCTCCAATTACCACTAACACTACGCTTGAAAAAGATGGAAAAACCTATATTATTGACGAAAATAGCGTAGCTACAGAGAAAAAAGATTAATATTCAACAATAATTTAAAAACAGCAACCATTTGAAAAACACTTCATTTTTGCCAAAATCTATTCAAAAACACCAGAAATCATTTTTTCTGGTGTTTTCTTTTTGTTTTCTAAAACCTAGTAAAGCTACCTGCAAAATCTCTTCCATAAATCTACTTCAAATCAAAATATTCCTTAACATCTTTAACATAGCCAAATTGTTGGTTCAAAGTCTCCAACAAGTCTTTATTATGACCTGGATAAGTGTCATTACTCACCATCATCCTCATACAAACTTGCTACCAAGCGTTCAAAGGGCTCTATATACTCCCAATACTCAAAAGGGAGATTCGAAATCTTACTTAAATCATTATCATCAAAATGATACACGAGATGGCGTAGCATTTGATTTTCAATAAAATGAATATCTCTCAACTGCTCAAAACTAATTGTATCCAGTTCCGAGATATACTGACACAAGTCATCAAGTGCTTTTACATCAAATTTTTTCTCCTCGTGTAGGAAGTAGAGAAAGCTCTGATTCTCAGCTCTTTTGTTGTCTTCTATCAGATTCCTTTTATACGTCATTCTTGAATCCTTCCCTTAAATGAAATGGCGAAAATTGGGTAACAAGACACTCCAGATAAGAACAATAAAAGATCAACTAAATCCAACTTAGCAGGTTGAATTCAGTTAATCTTTTTGGTCATTTTACTAATCATCACAAGCAGATAAATCATCTAAAAGACAACATGCCGAGTGATGTTAATCCTCTTGCTAGATTAAAGTTACGTTCTGATTTTTCTTGGAATTCTGTGAGTGTCTTACTCAAGTCACTCACTCCAGAACTCAGTGATTTGCCTTTAGAAAGATTGCGGACTGCTAGAACTTGAATAGCTCTGCATAATTCTGCAAGAAGTTCATCATTATCCTTCTTTCCAACTTCGATTTCATTTTTAAACGTTACGAGCAACTCTCTCTCATTTTCAGTTGTTTCTGGATTTACAATCAGATTATAGATATTGTTTAAGATATCCGTAATTTGCGTGTTATTGCTTTTTGTCATCTAGATTACCTCCTATAACCTGTAGCAAGATTAGGTCGAGCAAGTGAATTAAATTGGTTAATTGTTTGTGTTGTCATGAGCAACGACCTCTTTTAATAGTTCGCTGTGACATCATTATACACATCTAGCATATCAAATTCAAGAACAAAAATATCTTTCTGTCACGAATGCACGAACGGACAAAAAGAAGTAATCAGACGATTACTTTCTTAAACTGCGAAAATTGGGTAACAAGACACTCAAGATGAGAAATACAAAAATACCTAAAATAATAATTGTAGTATAGGGATTAAAGCAAAGACTGATTAACAAGGCAAGACTCATTGTAACCATTAGGTAGCCTAGCTTTCTCTCTACTGACTTACTGATCTCATTGTGATTTTTAGTTGCTAGGCCAATACTTTTAGGAAGATAATTCCCGATTACTAGAAAAATGAGTGCCACTAACCAAATGACAGTCAATCGAACTTGAATTTGGCCTCCTAAGGCAAAAGTCAATATGAGACCTTGGATGACGACCGAAAAAATTGGGATAAGCCATAACATAAACTCTTTAAAGAATGAAATGGTTATTTGTTTAAAGAATGAAAATAAGAGATTATAAATGACAAGAGCAATAAGAGGAAAGACAACTATTGCTAGATTGCGATCCATAAAACCATTGGCTTGTTCTTCCACATTAAAATGGATAGCCACCCGATTTGGGAGTTGATTGTAAAAGACTAGTCCGACAATAACCGGTGTAAGTATCACTATATTACCAATGACTCTTTGCATATTATTTTTCATCTTCTTTTCCTCCAAGTGACTGAATCCAGGTTAGAATTTCTTCAAAAACGGTTAAGTTCAAACTATAGTAAATAAAATTTTTCTTCTTGTCTTCTTCAATAAGTCCTGCTTTTCTCAAAGTAGACAAATGATGAGAGACTGTTGCAGGAGCCAAGTCAAACTGTTGGCTGATTTCTCCAGCTGACTTCGGTCCCGACTTTAGATAGTCTAAAATTTCTCTCCTCACAGGGGCAGAGATGGCTTTTAAGGTTTCAGATAAGCCCATGAGTTTCCTCCTTTTTCCAAATTCGGCGTGTCAGGAGTCCGACACCTAGCACATAAATAGCTAACATGACTTCGATTAATAAGATATTCCTGACTATCCCTTGTTGATAAGCACCTGCCAAAAAATCGATGGTAGCATGAAGTAATATCGCCCAGAAATAGAATGAAAGCTTATGCTTAGTGACTGCTAGAAAATCCCAAACTGTAAGCAAGACTTGTAGTAGTAAGGCAACCAGTCTTTCAAAGAGAGACATAACCACAGCAAATCTAGTTAGTTGCTTGACCTGACTCACAAGAAGTGACGGTAACTGACTGGCCTGCCCTGAATGGATGGCCTGTAAAACAATGATGTTAGTGAGTAAGCCCATCACCCCAAGTAAAATAAATTCACTAAGACCATGTCCAAAACCGTAGGCTACAATATCAGACGTTATCAAACTTCTTTTCTTAGCAAAGACCCTAAAAACCACATAGCGTGTTGTTTCTTCAATAAGGCCAGCCATAAGTCCTCCGTAAACAACGGCAAAACATTTAGAAGAGTGAACAAAGCTTGAAAGAACTAAAGCATTGATAGGTCCTTCAATCATCATGACAGGTAAGGCAAAACCAATCAGACCTACTAAAAAGAGCTTGATTGAAAATTGCCATCTTTTCTTCAGAACGATAAAACTTATGATGGCGATAACTAACATGGCAAGAATTGTCATAAAAAGGAATGTTTCCATTTGATTTATCCTTTCCTTGATACGGAGCATCAGTACGACTTAAGTCAGAATACCTATTTCTATACTTTTCGAAATAGATTCTACGCTTTTTCGAAAGCACTGTCAATACTATTTCGAAAAAAATCGAAATAGCACATACAAAAAAAGACCGTTTTCACGATCTTTTCTATTGAGAATTTTCCCTCATTCTCGGCTGTATGTTCTCTAGTCAGTCACAGGGGCCACTACTGCTTATCTTCCTGGGATATATTCGCCAGTGTTAGCATCGTAGTAACGGCGTTGGCCGTTGACTGTGACGTAGGCCCCTTTAACTTGGCGACCTGATTGGTCAAAGTAAAGGTGTTGGCCATTGATGACTTGTTCGCCTGTTACGGCATAGCCATCAGCTCCGAAATAAGCCCAAACGTTTGGCTCAATTTGAGCAAAGCGGTTAGTTACAGGTTGACCGTCGTTTTCGTCATAGTATTTGTAACGACTGCCGACCTTAACGGCCTTGCCCTTGTATTGGATACCATTTTGGTCAAAGTAATATTCCTTGCCATTGATCGTCCACTTGCCTTTGAGGGCTTGGCCCTCCGTGTTGAAGTAAGCCCATTGGTTTGGTGCAATCTCAGCAAAGCTACTTGTGACAAGAGCCCCACTGTGGGCATCATAGTAATAAGTCTTACCATCTTCGACAATGGTTTTACCCTTGACTTGGATACCATTTTTATCAAAGTACTTAAGGTATCCATGATCAGCACGAACTTGGCCGATAGCCAGTGAACCGTCTTGTTTGAAGTACATCCACTGGTCATCACCAACTTGGAGGTAGCGTCCGCTAGCAAGAATACCTGATTCTGGCTCATAGTAATACTTGATGCCATTTTCTTCAATAATTTCACCCTTAGCTTGGCTACCATCTTCCTTGAAGTAATAGAGGTTACCGTCAATGTACTGACGTCCTGTGACACGGTTACCTTCTTTATCAAAGTAGTTCCAAGCCTTAGTCGATGGGTTATAGACAAAGATGCTACGTCCGATTTCACCTGCTGGGGTGATGTAGCGTGCCTTACCATTTTCAAAGATAATAGAATCTGCACGATTGCTGTAGGCCGTACCGACACTACCATCTTGGTTAAAGTAATAAGTCTTACCGTCAATGACACGTGAACCAGTCACAGTGTTACCATCAGCGTCAAAGTAATAACGTTTGCCTGTCCTGCTATCTGTCGCAAAGACATTGCGTCCCATGTCACCTGTTTGGGCAGCATAGTAATGCAACTTGCCATCATCGGTACGGACAATGCGATCCTTGGCCTGAATACCCGTTTCACGGTCAAAATAGAAATGGTGACCGCTCCAATGAAGGTTACCTACTACCATGGTTCCTTTTGTTGTAAAGGCACGGACCTGCTGATGTTTGTCGTCAAAATCAACGAAGGCATTCTTAATCATGGCACCATCTAAACCGTAATAGTAAGTATAGCCGTTGCTAGCACGACGAAGGGCGTTACGCAATTGAATACCATTGTCAAAGAAATAGTAATCCTTGCTATTGATAGTTTGAATACCCTTAGTCATCTTACCGTCAGCACCGAAGTAATACAAGTTACCGTTACCGTCTTGAACAAATTCATTCTTGATAACTTGATTATCACGAAGGAAGTAAACATCTTGTCCACGACGTTGGAAGACTTGAGTGCTTGTAACGGCACCTGTGTCACGAAGTGGTGTTGGCAAGAGTTGGCCGTTGGCTGAAGTATTAAAGTACTGATTGGTCTTGTCATCACGAAGGACATAATTGATGCCTCGTCCAAGGATGTTAGTTCCGTTGAAGTACTTAGCAGACCATTTGGTAATCTTTTCATTCGTAGGCAACTGCTTACCATTTGAAATTTGCACACGGTGGAAAATAGATGGATACTTAGCTTTCAGCTCATCAAGGAAGGCACCACCGTACTTGCCTTGATAGTCTGTACCATCTGTACGGGTATTAGCCACATAGGCTTGGTCCACAATTTGATAACCTTGTTGATGATAACCGTAGCCGTTTACACGTGTGGCATTAACTACTTCTTTTCCTGGAAGGTTATAAATTTGGTCTGGCACCCAGTCAGCAATGGCTTGAATACCATCTTTGTGGAGGGCACGAAGGACATTAAGGAGGTCCTCAAGTGAGCCATACTTATTATTTTGACTCAAGGCCATGTCATAACGGTCGTCAAAGGCATAACCATTGTCAATTGTTGAATCGAGGAAGGTACCATCCTTACTTGAAACGTACTGTGGTGGAAGTCCAACAGACGTAACACCCCAAGCTTTGAGCAAGTCAGTGTTCTTAGACAAGACACGGTTCATGTAGAGTTCTGGCTGATCGTCCGCAAAAGCTTGGAAGTTTGAGAAGGCTTCATACATGACTTGCGAATCAAGGGCTGCTGAAGACTTGTAAACTTGACCATCGCTATTGGCACGGTTACTTGGCTGTGTACGTGCGTCTTGGTTAGCCTTAGCCCCGACTGGTACCCAGACACCGAGGTAACCTGATACTTGCACATTTTCCACACCAAAAACATCATTGGCATTGAAGGTCAAGTTTCCGTTTCCGTCTGTTCGCTTAAGAAGGTTTGAAGGTACATCAGAATCGTTGAGGTAGGTTGCTAGACCATCCTTAGTCGTCAAAAGTAATGGACGGTAAAGCTGATTACGGTGGGCTCTACCCATATTCATCGTTACAGTTTCATTGCTACCCAAGCGGAAATCGTAGTTATTGGTCAAAATAACACCCATCCCTTGCGTACGGGTTTCAGCAGTTCCCCAATCAGTGCTGTTATTGGCACCCTTACCATAACGAACAGATGTCAAGAGGCCGTCATTTCCGACTTTCTTCACTTCCATGTCTTGACCACCGGCCACATACTTGATACGGGCACGCAAGAGGGTGTCGATAGCATCAAAGTAAGGCGTCTTCTTGGCCATGTAGTGCCCATCCTCACGGTAGAGGTCTCCATAATAAACACGTGTTACAGAGTCCTTGTTGGTCAACATGAGGGCATAGACAGATGGCAAGTTATATGATGCATAAGTCTTGTGAGCTGTATTGATATCCGCATTGTAAATCTCGAAGGCCTTCTTGATTTCATCACGGGTGAAATTGTAGCCAAACAGATTTGGGTTGATACGATCACGGATGATACGTTGGATAATGGTTTGCGCTTCTGTATCGTGGGCACGGGTGAAAATATAGTTGGCCATACGTTCACCGTTCTTATCGTTAGCACCACGTGGATTCAAACTACTATTCATAAAAGCAGTCATGTCCCCAAGCTGCATACGTGTATTTTTATCACGCATCAAAAGGTTGGTAAGAGCATTACGAAGGGCATTATCAATCGGTAGTTGTGCCCCCTTAGTGTCCTTGTTGTAATATGGGTCGTTGGCAGACCAGGCTTCCAAGTATGATAAGTGTTTGATCGCATTGGCTTCAGACTTGTCAACACCATAGGCTGCTTTGAAGTAATCTGAAGCGATTTGGAGAAGGTCAGCATCCACATTGTCCAAGGCATCGACACGCAAACCGTCAAAGTTGGCTGTTGGATCGTTGGCCATGATACTTCCGATATTCATCATGAAGTGGAGCCAGTTAAGTTGCTCCGCCTGAACAGCTGGGTTTGAGTTGTCAATATCGTTGGCAAGCAAGAACTCAAGACCACCGATAGAATTATCCTTGAAATACTTACGTGTCCCACTCTGGTTTGTCGGTGTGCGGTTAAGCAAACGATAATCAGAGTTGGCGTAGCTAGTACGGTTACCAGTATCACCCTTACTGTTGTTAAAGAGCAACTGTCCGCCTTGCAAGTGGTCGTATGAACTATTTTCAGTGCTACTATTCCAACCTGGCTGAGTCTTGATGAACTGATCAATACTTGTACGCAACCAGTTGGTATTGCCTTCACGCGCAATACGTTCTTCAATCTTAGTCTGAACCGCTTTAGCAGCTAGATTTAGACTTTCCTGGCTAGAGTTAGTTGAAAATGATCCCGCACCAAGACCTTGATTTTGCATGTAGTTTAGGTAGTTAACCTGAGTCGATTTGTCAGGCCACCAAACCATCAAGAGTGGACGTTTGTCCGCTTCAGTTGAAGCTGTCCAAGTCTTACCATCCTTGAGAATACTCTTTGGACGGTACCAAGCATCCGCAGTGATGAAGGTGTCGAGTTGGTCCAAAGATTTGTTATCGTTTTTGTAGAGCTGATTTCCAGATGAAAAATCCACAGCTGCCTTGATAGGTTCTGTTGAAAATTCATCCTGTGACTTGGTCGCAAGAGCCCCTGTTTCAGCATCAAAGTAATATGACTTACCATCTTGCTCAAAGACGAAGTTCTTACGCACACTACCGTCACTATTGACATAGTATTGTTTGCCGTTAATCCATTGGATACCAGTCGCTGTGTTGGTGTTGGCTTCACGAGTTGCTGCCAAGGCACGACGACTACGTGTACGAGCTTCTGTATTTGCCGTATCAGTTGTTGCTGCACGGTCTGTCGTAGCTGTTGCAGTCGCATTATTTGTATCTGTAGGTGTAGTACTCGTATCAGCCGCAGCTGCTTGCACATTTGTACTTGGTGCTGCTTGACCTGAGTTAGTTTCCACTGTCGCTGCGTTTGCAGCAGGTGCCACTGCCCTATCTGTAACATCGGTTGTCGTGTTAGTGGCATCTGCGACAGGAATGTTGACGCTAGCAGTATTGACATCTGCTGAGATAGTTGGTGCTACCGTAGTTGCTGTATCATTAGTTGTGGCAGGCGCTTCTCGAAGCAAATCCTGACTGCTATCACCCGACTGATTCGCAGCATTTTGCTCATCGGCCTGAACCTGTTGGTCTTCCAACAAAGTGCCACCAGCAACGGTAACCATTGAGAGTGCTGTTACCCCAATCGTTACCCAATTCTTCTTCACTTTATGCAGTTTAAAGCGTACTTTTTGTTCCATAATATATAACCTTTTTCCCTTATAATATTTCTATCATAAGCTATTTGACAAGGGAATACAATTACACAACTATAATGTCAGCTTAATGTAGGCACCTTTCTTTTCTCAGAAAGGTTGTCTAAATGAGGTAACTCCTAAACTAGAGATGACATAACTAACGATAATCATTAGGCTAGGGACTTTTTAACAACTCCTCCCAAGCCTACAAAATTAATGTAAATTTAAATAAAAAAACCTTCATTTCTAAGATGAAATAAAGGATTTGGCTAAGGATATTGACATATAACTGTGAAAACCTGCGTGATTAACTCTTTCGAAGGTCATGGCACTTTCCATGTTTGGTAGCCTGCGAAACTCTTGGCTGGTATTTTTACACAAGTTGTTTTATCTGTGACATTAAGTTCCATAACACCCTTACTCTTTGATCAAAAGTAACTGAGTCTTTTTGATAATTATACCCCGTTTTCAGCCGATTATAACTAGGATAGTTCAGTATTCCTTGGTCGGTTTCAGAACTTTCAACGGAAGCCAAAGTCATCTTATTTTGACGAGTAGTTTTAAATTTTCCATTTAATTAGAGACAAGGGTAGCACATCTCAACTTATTATCTTTTTCGAAGAAATTTTTATTTTTGAACATTTTATATTTTATATTGTGTGAAATATAAAAGGTCTTTTATCAAAAAATAAGAAAGTTTTCTTTTCGTAAAATTCTTTGCTATAATCTAACCATGATAACGATTACACACCTCATCTTACAACCTGCTAAGAACATACCTACCTCAAATATATAGGGGTGTAAGTATTGAGAAAAATAGGAGAAATAATGAAACCCAAATTATCTTTTAAAGATCTTATTCAAAAACTTGAGGATAAAAATATATCTCCTGGTAGCTATACTGAAGATCAAATTGAAAACTATCTCAAAACTAGAAGTTACTATTATAAAATTTCTAGTTATAGAAAAAATTTCCCTAAACTTCCTCAAGGAGGATATGATAAGTTAACATTTGATCATCTCGTTGCCACTGCTAAATTAGATGTACGTTTAAGAGAATATCTACTCATGCTTTGTTTAGACATTGAACATGCAACAAGAACTAACCTTATGAGAATCCTAACTGATGATGATAACGAGGATGGTTATACAATTGTTAAAGAGTTTCAAGATAAATTCCCTAAAAAGTTCAATGAGGTACTGTCACATTTTAGAAGCAGTAAATATCGATTAGACATGTTTCGTAAAAGAACACAAATTTCATCTTGGGTCCTTATGGAAATTATTGATTTTGGAACGTTAGTCCAATTTTTAGAGTTCTATATTGAATCTAGAACCCCTAAATACGAGAAACTTTATGCTAAGGAACACAGATTCATTAAGAACATCCGTAACTCTTGTGCTCATAATGATGTATTTTTAATCAATCTATTTTTAAAAGAGGATATGATTCCAAGACCTTATCCATCTACCAAATCATTTTCAAATACAATGGGTATCAATAACGGATTAGTTAAGTATCCCAAAATTATTGATTTAGTTAATTTGTTTTATATACACTCAAAAATTTGCTCCGACGAACTTAATCAGAGACGGTATAAAGAGGGAATTGAAGTATTAAACAGATATTATGAGAATAGTGAGATGATAAATCATTCAACGTCTTTAAAAAAATTCTTTGAATCAATTTTCAAAAAATCAGTTGACTTTTTGGATAAAACATAATACTATTGATATGAGGAAACAAGGTAAAACCTTGGCTCGCATTTTATATCGGGTTATTGAAAAAAGTCAGCGGTCTTTGCTGGCTTTTTTCTATTTCTCCTGATATATAAACTGTTACACCGCTAAAAAGAGCTACTGCTATCACCTCATTCGCCAAGAAAAATCAAAAGCCAGCAACTGCTGGCTTTGAATTATTTAATAATCTAGAGATTTGATAGGAAAAATTAATAATTGAAATTGGAAAGGGAAAAAGTTCTCTAGATTCTTAAATCATATTAATATTAACGACCACGTCGCAATTCGCCAGTTCTGGCATCACAAAAGAGACGTTTACCACCAACATAAACATGGCGACCTTTCACTTGACGACCTGAAGCGTCAAAATAAAGGTGTTTACCATTGACAACCTGTTGTCCTGTCACTGCTTGACCAGCTGCGTTGAAATAATACCAGCAACCACGTGTCACTTCGACAAGACGGTTGGCAACCTGTTCACCTGTGTGAGCATCAAAGTAACATTTCTTACCATTGATAGTAAGCACTTTACCTTTAACTTGCGCACCATTGCTTCCAAAGTAGTAAACCTTATCGTTAATGGTTTGAAGGCCTGTTACCTTGTAGCCTTGTTGGTTGAGGTAAGCCCATTGGTTAGCTGCCATTTGGATGAACTGGTTGATGGCTGCTTCACCAGTGACAGCATCATAATAACGCCCTTCTGCCCAGCCACCTTTTAGCTGACTGTGATCTTTGTTGAAATAATACTGTTTGCCATCAATCACTTTTGCTCCCTGAACGAGATTTCCTGAAGCATCAGCATAATACCAGTTGTTATTTTCAAAGATAAAGCGTGACACAGCCATTTCACCTGTTTGAGCAGAAATGTAGTAACTTGTGCTGCCTTGATTCACCAATTGACCTTTGATTTGACGGCCTTCTGCATCAAAACAGTATTCCTTACCATTAATGATACGCTTTCCTGTCACAGCATATCCATGTTCATCTAGGTAGTACCAAGCTTGGTTTTCTTTGTTTTGAACAAAGGTGTTAACCGCCATGTAACCAGTATCTGGAATGAAGTAGCGGATATGACCGTCAGCAAAACGAATAAATTTGTCCTTAGCTTGGATACCTGTTTGCGTGTCAAAGTAGAAGGTCACACCAGACATTTCAACGAGGCCAGTTGCCATATGTCCATAGCAATCAAAGTAGCGGACATCTTTGCGGTAGCCTGCAAAATCGTAGAAACCATTAATGGCTTTGACACCATTTTTATCATAGTAATAAGTGTAGCCGTCGCCACCTTTAAGAAGATAGTCACGAGCTTGAAGACCGTTATCTAGGAAGTAATAAGTCTTACCATCGATAACGTGTTCACCTTTCACTTTTTGGCCGTTTTGGTCAAAATAATACCATTGATTTTCACCTACACGGACAAATGATGACTTGTGAGTGTTTGAATCTACACTTGGTTTTATCTCACCTGAGATGATTTGATAGCCTGAATTATTTTGTTTGTTTCCTTGTGTAATGATAGTGACATTCGATGTTGAACCATTTGAATTTGTCACTGACACATTAGGAATCAATTTATTTGAATTTGAAATAATGGTTACATTTGGAGTCGTTCCAGAAGCTGTAATCGTGATTGTTGTGTTACGACGACCATTTAAATTAATGGCATTCAAATCAGGCCAATTCGTCGTAAATGCTGCAAATCCACTAGCATCAGATGATGAAGACCATGATGATGAAGACGAGTAAGAATACCATGCAGAACTTGATGAGCTTGAAGAACTTGACGAACTAACACTCACTGACGCAGAACTGCTACCTGATTGATAACCTGAACTAGGTGTTGTTGTATTAGAGGTCTGTGTTTCAGTAACTTGTGCACCTTGTGAAGCCTGTGAAGTACCTGATGACACACTTCCTTGACCAGTACTTACAACCTCTCCACCACTAGTTACTCCAGCACCAATAACAGACGCTGATGAGCCTTCTGTTGAATAAGATGATGACGCCTCGTATCTTGCAGTCATTTGACTTCCAGAGTTTGATGGCACCGCTGACACGTAAGTAGCATCTTCTGTTAAGGTTGGCGTATAGCTTTGATTAACCAGTGATGCACTTGATTCAATACCAGCATCTGATTGTTCATAACCGCCCTTATTAGGAACTGGTACTTCATCTGCCTTTGCAGATTGATCTGTCAAAAAGGCACCACCTGCTAAAGCAACCATTGACAGAGTACTCACTCCGATAGTCACCCAATTTTTCTTAACCTTGTGTAGTTTAAATCCAACTTTCTTTTCCATAACATACACCTTTCTATGCTTTTTCCATTTAACACCTAATATGATAAGCTATATCAATAGCGAATACAATTACAGTCGCATAACCCTAATCTCATAAGACTAACCTTCTAGTCATATTTCTCACGGAAAAGCAGGGTAAAGCTATGTAACCCATACCTTTTTATCTTAGAAAGCTTTTTTTAAAAATCTCTTATTTTTTGTTAAATAACAAAGAAAGCCTCGCTTTCATCTGTTTTCAATCCTCATACATTAGAGCGAATGAGTATCCTTTGTAGCCAAAGTAAGCCCTATATGGCGAATATTTTACGTAAACCTTATTATTTGCTTACACTATATTGATAATTTTAGAAAATAAAAAAACAAGCCAAACAACTTGCATAAACGCTTAAAAGCTTGTCTAACATGACTTTTGACGCTTTTAGAAAGCTACTTGAAAATATTTTTTCTCTCTCACAATCAAAAGTAGCAAAAAACTCTAAGTAACTTAGAAATATACCTAGAGTTTTTTACTAAATATTTACTACAGTGATAGATACCACTACTAATCAGGAAACGAGTGCCCATCCTGTTGACAAAATCTATTTCTCCTTAATCTTCAAGTTATAAGTTACATTAGTCATTATTTTCTTCCTCCAGACTACCTACAATACCTTCCGTATGCCGACATTTCACTTGATTCTGATAAAACCAAATTGGTAAGAAATAATCACCTTAAATTGCTCCAGAATAACTGCCCGATCAGATCGCTTCACCTTACTAGCCAAATTTCGACTAATATGAATTAAGCAACGTTGTTGTTTAGCTAATGGGTAAGCCTGACTGATAATCTGCTCAAGCCCCTTGAAACCATCGGTCACTACAAGAGAAACCTGTTGGATTCCTTGGTTTTGAAGCTTGTCTAACAGGGTGGACCAAGAAGCATTGTTTTCATTTGGGGCGATTTCATATCCAAGAACAGCCTTCTGTCCTTCTGGTGTAATGCCAAGTGCGATATGAATACATTCTTTATTAACGGCTCCACGTCTTAATGGAAGATAGGTTCCATCAAGAAATAAAACAGAGTAATTGGCTTCTAAGCTTCGCTCATGAAAAGCAGCGACATTCTCCTGAGTTGCTTTTGAGATATTAGAAATTGTGGCAGGACTATAGTGATGACCATACATTCGCTCGATGATGTCACTAATTTCTCGAGTCGTTACGCTAGTTTGATAGAGTTTGATAACCATCTCTTCTAAATGGTTATCTCGACGTCCATAAGCAGGGATCAAAGTTGGACTAAAGTTTCCATTACGATCTCTTGGAATAGTTAACTGAACAGTCCCATATTTGGTTTCAAATTTCCGTGCATAGGTTCCGTTACGACTATTCCCGGAATTATAGCCTGCTTTTTTCGTAAGGCTCATACCCTAAAAAATGCTGATAACTCTGCTTGAAGTAGATCATTCATAGCTGTTTCAAGAGAAGAACGAAAAAATTCATCAATATCTTGCTTTTGGGCTAGGAAGTTAAGCAATTCTGTGGTAAACTGTGTCATAGGAATAAATCTCTTTTTAGTAATGTGTTGCAACTCTACTATAACGGATTTATTCCTTTTTGTGTTTACACAACTTATTTTACACTACCTCTCAAGTTTATTACTCATATAATGTTATAATCAATAATTCATTAAAAATCGAATTTTAGAAATTTTTTGTATTATCTGTAACTAGATATTGATTCCTTTACCTCAATATCTATATCTAGTAATTTTTTCACAATGTTTTTTATATCATTTTTACTTAATGTACATTTAGGTCCGATACATACTTCTTCGATTGCATCTGGATTAAAGTCTAGTTTTACAAATTCAGTAATATTATCGCTTCCAATAACTCTAAAATCATGCATCAATTCTATAGCTTTCCACTCTTCAGAAAAGCCACCATAATAATCAACTATTTTTTCAAATTTCATATCACACAATAGATTAAGCGAACTTCTTTTTCTTCGCTAAAAGCAGGATTTTTATATTTTACAAGTTCAGGAATTAATTCATGTAAAAATACTTCTATTTGTTCTTCTTCAGATGTAATTTTTTGTTCTTTAATCACCATTCTTATTGTATCGGCTACACATTCAACATCACTTTCATTATCACCATAAACTACATCATTCGTATAAATTACGTCTTCAACAAGTAAATTATCTGCTTCACTTAATTTTTCTAAAGAACCAGATATACTGAGTCAA
>OFCO01000273.1_pt1 | contig 17804 bp, 13 predicted proteins | sample 1520821 | NCBI WGS metagenome assembly OFCO01 (sample SAMEA2699031, study PRJEB24076) | metagenome | biome: Human gut stool | place: Spain | collected 2012-09-21
TGGACGGAAGTATCATTGTCCTCTTTCCATGTCATTGCGCTGCACCCCGCCACAGAGTGCTTTCAGCGGACTGTATTCGCTCGATACCATATTCTGCGGTTTCAGTGGTTATCAACGGCCACCGTGGTTGTCTTCGCGCATCCCATTCGCGCTTGCCGGCCTGGTATTACTCCTGGTTACGGCTGGAAGAGAATGTTCAGTATAGGATGGATATTCTGTTTTCAAGGAACACCAACCCTCTTGGTGCTTGACAGGACTTACATCCCGTCCTCGTTTTTCAGAGCAAAGTCGCGAAGGATGCTTTCCATAATATCGCGGTCTTGGCCGGAAAGTGTTTTGGCCAATCTCTTAAGTAAATGTTGCTGTGCCGGATTCAGATATTTTCTATCAAGCCGATAGCCATCCAGTACTTTTATGCCTCCGCCATATTTTCCTCGTGTCGTTATAATGGGGTATGTACGTGATAATTCATCAATGTCATTGCTGATTGTACGGAGCGATACACCGAATTCGTGTGCTAAATTTTCTCTTGTATCTTGTCTACGTTGACAAAGAACTTCCAGAATAGCTCGCCGGCGTTCGCTTGCCCCCAATGCGCCTTTCCTCCCTCCTTTGCTCTTTGCGTATTGTAAAAGTTAAACTTGCAGGTTTTTTGCATGTTTAAAAACTATTTACATTTTATCTTATCAACAAATAAACCCGTTTTTTGATTCCAATCAAAAAACGGGTTTACTTCACTAATTTATTTTCCACAAATTTGGAATAGCAGTAAAAATCACGAAAATTCGTAGTTTCTACTGCTAACAACATACTGAATAAGTATCAAATGTTCCCACATCCGTCCAGCTGAACCGATTCCCATAGCTCGCCCGGAATCTGCGATGTAAAATAAGTTCTCATTACAATCATATTATTGATTGACAAAGAACCCGGCAAAACCATAGCCCATATTGTATTATACAGACCCAGCTTATTTATAATCAAAAAGTAGAAATCGAACCTCCGGAAAAGCATCTCGTAATCCTGCACAATACCATAATCAATTTTCTCAACTTAAAGTCTTTACGTGAAAGCGGATAGGCACAGCAAATTGTAACCGATAAACTAAGGAAGCACTGAATAATTCGCCATTCAGTGACTCTGTTTAAGAGAATATTACTTTTTTGAAGAATATAAGGTCAAAAAGTGCAGCATTCATGCGATTATCACCTCATATTCTTACTCAATCCTTGAAAAAGTATAGACTGCCCCTATCTCAGCAGATTGTGGAAAGTTTTCGGCCTGCGGTCACAAAAGCATAGAGATTCGCGCAGACGAACATGGCGTACAGCCGGTTCTCGTTTTTCTTCAAACCACGGTACACTGTTTTCCTGTAGCCAAACTGGCATTTGATAATCTGAACTGTGTATTCCACTTTGCACTGCACGGAGGGTTTGCGGCTTTCAATATACCAATACCAATCAATTGCGTTGTCGAACACTTTGGCCAGTCTGCCAAGGCGGCGGTTGATGCGATATTCAATGTTGGACAAGTGCTCATTTTGGGTAACTCCTGGTCACTTCTGGATGCCAAGATAGCCGGAATCGCCGTAAACAACTTCACCATCTTCACGGTTCAAATCTGCTGCCTGGGTGATATCGTGTTCATTTGCTGCCGTGACAATTATTGTGTGAACAAGTCCACTTCTGGCATTTACACCGATATGGCATTTCATGCCAAAACGCCATTCGTTCCCCTTTTTCGTCTGGTGCATCTTAGGGTCCCGCTTCTTTTCGACATTTTTGGTAGAGCTTGGGGCGTTGATAATGGTAGCACCAACAATGATACCGCCCTTCATCATATGTCCGGTTTGACCATAATCTAGTGGATTGCGTCAAAAACAGCTTGTTCAGCCCATTTGCTTCCAGCAGATGGCGGAACTTGCATAGAGTCATTTCATCGGAAACGGTCACTGCCAAGAAGTCAATTCGGTAAAATCCCGCATAGCATAGCTATCATAAATGGCATCTTCTGTTGCCGGGTCAGACAGATTGAACCCAATTTGAAACAGATACATCCACAGCATATTCCCTATTCCCATGAGCGGACGACCGCGCCTGCCCTTAGGATAGTAGGGCTCAATAATCCTCACCCATTCGTCCCAAGGAATAATTTCGTCCATGATTTTCAGAAATTCTCCACGCTTGTTTTTTTGCGGAAGCTGTATTCGATGTCTGTAAATGTTTCCTGCTTCATCGCTGCCACCACCATTTTTTTGATGGTAATATGATATCATATCCGAAGCCTTTGTGATTATGTGGAATTAATCAGATTAATCATGCTATTTCAATACGCAGAGTAACGATGCCAAATGCCTCCACCGCCACCGTGACGGTATCGATGTTCTGCGCCAGCAGGCGCTCCGGCTCCTCCATCAGGTTACAGAGCCAGATGTTCTTTGCAGGCTGCCCCAGCTTCAGCGATGCCTGTGTCCGGCAGTTTTCAAACTCATACAGCCGGACGATCAGCTCCGGGCCATCCTCCGCCTGCTTCACCGCCTCGATCATGATGTTCCGGTGTTCGTGGGTGACAGGGTTGTAGGTTTCGGGCAGTTCCCGTTGCCCTTTGCGTCCGTCGAACACCCGCATGGGGTTGTTCAGCAAATAGGCCTCCCGCACGGTCCCTGCAGCTTTCCAGTCTCCCTGGTGGGGGAATACACTGTAGACCGCCTTATGATGCTCCCTGTCAGCCAGGGGATTGGGGTAGCGTCCGCACTTGAGCAGGGACAGGCCCACCACGTTCTCCTCCACACTGACACCATACTTGCTATCGTTCAGGATGCTGACACCATAGCCGCCCTCCGAAACATCCATCCACTTGTGGCAGCAGACCTCAAAACGGGCGGCATCCCAGGAGGTGTTCACGGCGGTGGAGCGCTTCACGTTGCCATATTGGATATCAAAGGTGGCCTCCGTGGTGTTGAGATCCAGGGGGAACAGCGCTTTCAGCAACAACTGATCTTCTTTCCAGTCGGTGGTGAAACGGATATCCACCCGTGGGGTGCTGCCGTAGAAGTACAGCGTCTCGGCAATCTCCGTGTCCTGATACTGCCAGCACAACTCCATGGCATAGCGGTAGGGGCCTTGCTCCGTCACCTGTGCGGACAGAAGCTGCTCCGCCGGCCAAGATTTTTCTTTGTAGTAGTCAAACAGGTTCCAGTTGTCATATTTGTGGGGCTTGTCCTCGTAGGTCATCAAGACGTTGGCGCATTGTCCCGCCTGTAGCAACTGGCGCTGTGCCATTTTGTCATACCAGGAGGTGATCTGCCCCCGGTTGTTCAGGCAGATTTCCGCAAAGGGTGTCTCCACCCGCTCCGGCGAGATCTGCACCGTTCCGCACTTGGGCGCACAATCGGGTAGCAGGCCATATCCCTTGGCCGGGACAGCCTCTGCCCAAGCCAGATAATGCCCATCTGCCGTTTTCTGCACCTGAGTCAGTCCGTCAGCGTTGTCCAAGGTCACAAAGCCGTCCATGGTCTGGCCGTTGGGATTCCAGACAATGCGCCCTCCCACCTTGTCGGCCAGAGTCTGCAACAAACGGTTTTCCAAGATCCGGGTCGTCCCCAGCAGAGTGGCGTACTCCGCTGCGGAATCCTCATAGACTTCCCAAATGGAGGAGCCGGGCAGAATGTCATGGAACTGGTTGCGAAGTAACACCTCCCAAAGCTCCTGCAGCTGCGCCTTTGGGTAAACTTCGCCCCAGAGGTGGTTTGCCAGCACGCTCTGCGTCTCAGCGTTGGCTAGGGCGAACTCTCCCCGGCGGTTGTCCCGCTTGTTCCGAGCCATCGAGGTATAGGTGCCCCGGTGGTATTCCAGATACAGCTCCCCCGACCAGATGGGTACGGGCTTTCCCTGCAGATCCTGCTCCAGCTTCTCAAAGAAGGACAGGGCCGTGGATTGCTTGGTGGCGGGACAGCCGGGGATTCCGTAGGCCAGACGGCGCTGGGTTTCCAGCATCTGCTTCGTGGGGCCGCCGCCGCCGTCGCCGTAGCCATAGGAACACAGCACTTCTCTGTTCAGCGATTTCTGCTGATAGCGCTGCCAGGCACCTTTAATCTGGCAGGGGTGGATATAGCCGTTGTAGTTGGTGGTAAATCTGCCGGTGTGCTCATTATTGGTAACTACATGACGGGTGGAAGAGACGTAGTCTCTGGTAGGGATGAAGTGGCTCAGGATTTTGGTACCGTCGATGCCCTTCCAGTAGAACGTATCATAGGGCAACTGATTGCACTCGTTCCAGCTGATTTTCGTGGTCATAAAATAGGAAATACCGCTTTTCTTGAGAATCTGCGGAAGAGCCGCCGAATAGCCGAATACGTCCGGCAGCCAGAGAATCCGGTTGTCCTTCCCGAACTCCTGTCGAAAAAACCGTTTGCCATAGAGCAACTGCCGAACCAGTGCCTCACCGGAGGCCAGATTGCAGTCCGGCTCCACGAACATGCCGCCCTCCGGCTCCCATCTGCCCTCGGCCACTCGCTCCTTGATCTGGGCATAGACCTCTGGAGCGTTGCGCTTAACATACTTATAAAGCTGAGGCTGGCTGGACATGAAGATATACTCGGGATAGCAACGCATCAACTCCAGCACAGTGGAGAAGCTTCGGACAGCCTTATCCTCCGTGACGGACAACGTCCAGAGCCACGCCACGTCGATGTGGGTGTGGCCCACGCAACACACCAGGGCCTCCGCCGGACGAGGCTGCGTGTACAGACGCTGCCTCAGATGCTCTTCCGCCCGGGTCGTTGAGGTATAATAGGCATCGGAGCCGGGCTTGCGCAGATCCAGCAGATTCACCGTCTCGGTGAGAGTTTGGATTAGTTCCAAGTAGCTACTGTCCGACGGCTCCAACAGGCACGCCGTCTGCCAGGGAATCAGTAGGTCGTAATACAGCTTGGTGATAGCATCGTCCACCACCCGCAGCTGCGCATCAAAAATCAGATGGAAGTTCTCCACGCCCGTGTAGGCCGACAAAAACAGCCAATGGTTCTCGTCCGCTTGGGCGTAGTCGGTCAGGCGAATTTCATGGTGATTGACATCGAAGCCTTGGCGCAACACACCGTCCACATACACGGAAAACTGCGGATTGGTGGCATCCCACTGCCCTTCCTTCCCGGTGAGCAGAGAGAATTCAACAGCCTTCCCCGCAAATTCTGCAGGAATTGTAACCTGTGCGCGGAACACGGCGTATTCGCAATGACCGCCCCAGACCCCTGCAGCGGGAATTTCCTGCCATAGGCCGTCCTGATCTGACGGCTGGGGCTTTGACTCCCCTGTTCGCCACTGCATCTGCCAGCCGTACAGTGTCTGCCGAGCCGGATAGCGTAGTTCATCCAGCTGCTTCAGAATTTCGCCGATCCTCTCTTCAGTAAACATTGGTATCCTCCCACAATAGATTTGTTTCGGACTGCAGTAGGCATCGTTTTATTTCGTTCTCTCGATGGTCACACGGAATCCCCGGGGCGGTTCGCCTAGAAGGGTGATCTCCTGGGGAATTCGAAGCAGATATTCCCCGATATCCTTGTTCCAGTCCACAAAAATGGGACCGTAAGGCGTGGGGATGGCTCCGCGGCACCACCGCAACTCTGTCTCCGGGAAGTCGAAAGCCACCGCAGCATAGGCATCGGCCTCTCTGCGGATGCCTAGCAGATACTTCTGCATCAGCGCAGCTGGTGTGGCAGACCAGGAATTGCAGTAACTTCTGGTGCGGCTGTTCTCATAGAACCCCGGGAACACCTCCCAGCAGGTGGTGGATTCATAGCGCACCATCTCTCCCCAGCGTCGCTTGATGTCCTCGAAAATCTCCGTCCGGCGGCCCAGCTTCGCCCAGCACTCATAGAGGTAATACAGCATGAAGGGCGAGCCAACCTGAATAAAGTCCTCCGGCGCATCCAGCAGATACTGCCGTGCCTTGGCGGCCTTTACTGGATCGTCGATGGCGTCATAGAGCACTAGCAGTGTGTGCGTCTGAACGCTCCAGCACCGGGTCAGACCGGTTTTAGGACTCCAGCTGTCGCAGAAGGCCTTCCGCTCCGAATCCCACAGGTTTTCGTCCAAATAACGGGCCGTCCGACCAGCCAGCGCGCGGAACCGGGTGCCATCCGCCGTCTCTCCCTGCAGATTGGCCAAGGCGGCAAACCGACGGAAACAGTAGGTAAGCATGCCCTCATAGGCCGTGGGGACGCAGTGACTGGTGATGCCTAGAGGCGCCCAGTCAATGTGGTTCCAGGCGCTAAGCAGCAGACCGCCGTCCTCGGTCAGCAAACCCGCAAACACATTCAGGACGTCTCTGGCGCTGTCATAGACCTCGTCCAAAACCGTGTAGTCGCCGCTGACCTCCAGATACTGCAGCAACATAATCAGCCAGTGCATGGTCCACATGGGAATGGAGGTTCCCCAGTCCGTGGGAGTCAGGGCGTTGAACATGGGCGTATTTTCCTTGGCCGACGGGGCTAGCACCAAGCACCGCCGGATTACATCATAGTCACCGAACATCAGGGCGTTGACGATAGCGCTGGTCTGGGCATCACCCAGCCAGAAGGCCTGCTCATAGGTGGGGCTGTCGGTGAAGGTGTCCTCGGTGCACAGCTCATGGGACTGGCGGCACATCTTCCAGATGTGATTCATCTGCTCGTCATTGCACTGGAAGCTACCCAGGTTGGAGGAGGAATAGGTGGTGTGGTCGATGGAGAATTCCCGCAGTTTCACGGGGCCGACGGCATTGCGGACGGAGATCAGCGCATAACGCACACCGATACGGGTCATGGCGCTGTAGCTCTGCCAGCCGTCCCGGCAGATATATCGCATCCCATTGTTCAGGCCGATGGTGAAATCGATGTCTCCCCGGTACATATTCTCAAAGCAGTAGATATCCAGAATGGTACCTTCGTTGGCCCAGACCGTCCAGTTGAGATTGCCCACATAAAGATCCCCGAAGTCCAGAAGAATCCGACGGTAATCCCCGCAGGCAGGCAATTCAATGGTGGTGACAGAGGTATTGTTCCACAAAACGCCCAGATGCTCTGTCCGCACGCTGTAGTCCCCCACCACCTCAGCCAGTCGAGCAAGAGACAGCAGATACGCGTCGGACATCACATACTGCGGCGCAACCCACCGCAGCTCCGCCCCGGCCTGCTGCAGCTGCTCTATGGTGGAGCAGGCAAAGAACCGATGATCCAGCTCCGTCAGAAGCTCCGTATCGTCATAGATGGTTCCGGTGCCGTCCAGCCCGCAGGTCACCTGGGCCGTTGGGCCGACGACAAAGGCGCAGCGGTCGGTACCCAGGCCCCGAAAGGCCACCTCCCCGGGGAAGCGGAACTCGATGTGGCTGTAAAGATCGTCGAACTTGCCGTTGATCTGCATCAGGAACAGGGAACTCCCTGCGGGGAGGTCCACGGCTATGTCCCGCTCTCGGTCCTTGACCGGGTAAATCGTCTCTCCGATGCGGAAAGTTCCAATGATTCCGTTCCAAGTGCGATTGGGGAAGGAAACCCGTCCGGACATGGCGGCTTCGCTGGTCACAACAAAGCCTATAAGACCGTTGAAGATGGTTTCGTCGGCGTCCCGGCGGTCACCGAAGAAAACCTGCCGCGTGTTTATAGTCAGTACCTGCACCGCTTTTTTCACATCCTGCACTCGAACCAGTTGGGTCGGATATATCCGGCGGGTGTGATACTGCCGGATGGGCCGCTGCAGCAACGTCCGGCTGACCGGTGGGCACAGGGCAGCAGGTTGCCACCCGGCTGTCTTTTCTTCATTGAACGTCCAGTTTTCCGTGAAGCTCCGGCCGTCGTAGTAATCGGAGAAGCCGAGATTGACGTTGCGCTTGGGGGAAAAGGGCAGCTGTCCCAGATCCAGGTGGGCCTTCACCGTCTCATCCGACTTGGCCACCACCTGGCCGTCCACCACAATCTCGTACAACAGCCCCCCGTCCTCATACAGGGACTGATAAGTAGACCAACCGTAGCTCCAGACATGCACGGCCAGATAGTTTAGTCCGGTTCTCAGATACGACTCCAGCGGCAGGGTGTCACAGTAGCACACGCCTCTGGGCGCACGGATGGGCCCCCGGCCCACCAGCCGCCCATTGCAGTAAAGGGCATATTTGGATATCGCAGCCACATGGATTTCGCAGGTTTGTACTGTCTCCAGAACGCGGAAGGTCTGCACAAAGCAAGCCCGTTCGTTTTCCGTCCGCTGCCCACCGGACAGCCATATCCATTTTCCTTCCATCGTTGTCTCCTCTCCCGGCTCAGCCGACGATTTATATAAACTCCGATTCATTCGCTGCACAAGTACCGCTTCTTCAGCGCCTCATTTTTGTATCTATTTTTTACACTTACATTTTACAAAGATTGTTGCGCCCGGGAAACCCGGTATCGCCTTTTCGTCGATACCGAGTTTCCCTTTTTGCCAACTGAAATTTTACACTAACGGAATCCTGCCATTCTCCTCACTGACGCCGTACTTACAGTCATTGAGAAGCGTTATGCCATAGGATGGCTCGCTGAGATTGGTATGCTTGAGTTTCTCCAGTAACTTTTTGTTTTGTTTGGGATGTAACATCATAACGGTCTCTCCATTTTGCGAGCAGTCAGCCTTTCAATCCAGAAGTAGCGATTCCTTGCGTGAGATAACGCTGCATCGTTGCAAAGATGATGAAGATTGGAATAAGCGAAAGCGTTGCCATGGCGAACATAGCTCCATAGTCTGATTGAGAGGTAGGATCGCAGAACAGCTTTAATGCAAGACTGATAGTATATTTTTCCGTACGACGCAAATACAGCAGTGCTCCCATATAGTTGTTCCAGTTATTCAGAAACGAGAAGATCGTGACGGTTGCCAAGGATGGCTTAATCAAGGGAATGATGATGCGAAAAAAAATCCCATAAAAAGAACAGCCGTCTATACGGGCAGATTCGTCCAAAGCCTCGGGAATACCATCAATAAAATTTTTCATTTGATAAATAAAAAAGCCCGAGGTTGCAAAGAAAAGAGGGACTGTCAACGGCAGATAGGTGTTGACCCAGCTTAGCTTATTATACCAAAGGTATTGTGGAATCATCAAAATTTCCCCAGGCAGCATCATCGTCAACAGAACCAGCGCAAACAGCGGCCCGCGAAGGCGGTAGCGAAGCCTTGCGAAAGAGTAAGCAACCATGGCGCAGGAAGCCACGGTTCCGAGAGTAGCAATGATGCAGACGAAAAATGTATTTGCAAAGAACTGGCTGAAAGGAGTCCTTCCGATACCTTTCCATCCGTTAATGTAGTTATCCAACGTAAATTGGTCTGGAAACAACTGGGTTGCCGTGGCAAAAATCGAATTGGTTGGTTTAAACGAACTGAAAACCATCCAAATTAGCGGATAGACCATGGAAATGCCAATGCCCATCACGAAAATGTGATAGATCACCGTTACAATTTTGTCTTTTGTGGACTTCTTCAGCACGGACACACGTACTTTCCGCGAACGATGAACCGACATCTTCAATATCCTCCCTCATAGACCCAGAATTTTTTTGTGGCGAACAAAAACACAGTAAATAGCGCAATCAAAAGGACCATAACCCAGCCCAACGCTGAAGCGTATCCAGCCTTGTTGAATTCGAACGCCTGTTGATACATGTAAAGCACATAGAATTCTGTAGATCCCATTGGCTTACCCGCCGTGATGATCTGCCCCTGTGCGAAAACAAGCAGTCCGTTGATGCTCTGCATGACCAGATTAAAAAAAATAGTAGATGTCAGCAACGGTAATGTGATGCGGAAGAAACGAAAAAGTGGGCCTGCGCCATCGACCTCGGCAGCTTCATACAGTTCCTGTGGTATCTGTTTCAATACTCCCAAAAAAATGAGCATTGAAGACCCGAATTGCCATACAGACAGAAGAATCAGAACCCAAATAGCCGTTTTCGTATTGCCCAGCCACGAAATCTCTGCCCCCAAAAGCTGATTAATAAGGCCGTCCCCGGTAAACAGCTGTTTCCACAAAACAGAAACTGCCACTGAAGCGCCCATGATGGAAGGCAGATAATAAGCAGCCCGGTAAATCGGGGTAAGACGCGTCGCCCTCAGCAGAAGCAGTGCGACCAGAAGCGAAAACAAAAGTTTTAGCGGAACCGCGAACACTGCATATTTCAGCGTCACCTTTAAGGAATTCCAAAACTTCGGATCCTGAAAAAGACCATCGTAATTTTTTAGGCCGACCCATTTTTCCGGAGATAAGATGTTGTAATCACAAAATGAAAAATAGAGGGACATTGCCATCGGAACCACAATAAACGCACTGAATCCGATGATAAAGGGAAGCGCAAATACATAACCGGCCACATTATTCTTTTCAATCACTTTTCTGACAGAAAAATTTTTGTTTTTATTCATAAAGCTGCTCCTTCAGTGTTACTCTAAAGAAAAGCCGCAGGTCCTCATCAGGCCTGCGGCTTTACATCTTAGGTGGTTTTAACCTGCAGACATAGCCTTGTTCCCTTCGTCAAACAGGCGTTGCGCGCCCTCTTCGGCCGTGAGAGCACCATAGTACATCTGCTCCTCCAGTTCATCGATCAGGTCACGAACCTGCGTAGCGCCAGTTCCTCCAACGGGGTTTTTGGGCGAAGACTGAGGAACCACTTCCTCCAGTACATAGGTGAATGCGCGACCGTTGGCTTCATCCAGCACTGGAATCACGCTTTCAGCGCACTGGCTGTTTGCCGGCACGCCAAATTCACCAGCCATAATCTGCTGAACTTCCGGTGTATTAATCCACCAGTTCAACAGAGCGACCGCCGCATCTGGATTTTCTACGTTTGCCGGAATGGTCCAAGCCATGGCACCAGCCAGATATCCGGAAGCTGCTCTATCAGAGGTGGGCCAGGTCACCATATCGAGCACAACTCCCTCCGGGCAGGGATCTTGCAGGCCAGCCATCTGGTTGGAATTCCACATCGCGCACCAGGAGCCCCCAGTTACCACTGGCTGTGTGGCAGAATCACCGCCGGCGGTGACCCAAGTCTCATAATCCAGCAGCCACCCTTCATTGCGGCCCCGTTCCATCAAATCAAAATAGGGGCGCAAATCCTCCGGGCTTTCAGCGCCAATCTTAGCTTCGTCATAAAGCAACTTACCATCCGCTCTCAGGAGATACTCTATAAACGACTCAGGATTGTTAATTGCCGTTCTGACGCCCGTCTTCTCGTAAATCTCTTTACACTTATCGCCAAATTCTTCCACGGTCATACCGTTTTTAATTTCGATGCCGTTTTCCTCAAGCAAGGTTTTATTGTACTGAATGCCTGGCGTATTCAGACCGGCGGCAATGGCGTAGATCCCACCATCCGCGGCACGCCCGCTTTCCAAATCTGAGATATTCGTTGTATCCAGAGCGCCACTTTCGATATAAGGTGTCAGATCCAGAAGTTGACCGTTGGAAACATATTCGCCCATCCACAATTGAGTCTGAATCAACCACATATCCGGCAAATCGCCGGAGGCCGCAGCGGTAGACATCGCCGTCTGATGATCACTAAAATTATTGGTGGCGGTGCTGAATGTGACATTCGGATGTTGCTCCGTATACAACGCCAAGGTTTGCTCAACCCGTTCGTTGCGGGCGGCGCCACCCCACCATGCCACAGAAAGCGTGATTGGGGTGCTCTGCTGCGTTTCCGATACTTCCGATTTCGTGCCGGCGGATGATGCTGTTACGCCACTCTCTGTAGAGGAGGCTCCGCCACCGCACGCTGCCAGGGAGAGAGCAAGCGCCGCACTGGCCAATAGTGCTGTCATTTTCTTCAACCACTTCATTGTTTTGTCTCCTTTTCTCTTTTTTGAGATTACGGTTTATCCGCTTTTGTTAAATCTATTATATAGCGCTCCTCCGCAATTCCAAACCTTTAAAACCGACCCAAAATCCCAAAAAACAGGCATTTCGGATTATGCCGTCTTTTTATTGATTTTCATTGTTATTTATTATAATATAAATATAAAATTATCGATATAAAGGATAAAAACCATCTTTTTTCACAAATAATAAATGGGGAAATGCACAGAAAGAGGCACAGTATGTGGACAGTAAAAACAAATAGAAAGCGATTGGGCTTCAATCTGCAGGCGATTTGGCGTAACAGCCCACTAAAGAGAAAATTGATGTCTATCCTACTTTTGGGGTTGATCCTGCTGGCGGTGGTATCTGTGGATGGCTTGTATCGCATCCAACGTCAATACGACCAGATACTTTCAGAAACATACGAGATGCTTTTGACCTCTGTAATCAACAACTTTTCCGAGGTGCTTGACAAAACCTCTAACTATATGATGTCCATTTCAACGGACGACACCCTACAGTCCGCCCTGTCGGGAATTAAAGACACGGACGACCGGACATCACTAGGCCTCATGAATCATTCCCGCAGTGTACTGCAAGGTTACTTAAACAATACCATGAACCCTGCTCTTTTCGCCTTAGGGGTCTGCACGGAAAAAGGAGTGTTCTACAATAGCACCTATTACTCTGATAACGGATTTGACCCAGAGTTGGGAAATAAATTTACAGATGAGGAGTTTCGCACGCTTGCCGATTCTGTTCCGGAATATCAGCAGCTGTGGATTACAGACTATACGCAGTATGGGCTTGTAGTCGCGCAAAGGATTCGAAGAATTCACCCCCTGAAATTAGATGATTTGGGGGTTATCATTGGTTGTATTGATTTGGAAAATCTCATTAATGAGTCTGTCACGGGAAGTAGCCACAACGGATTTGTCTTTTCTCTTTATGATAAAGAAGGGAATCTATTTTACCAGAACCTCAAGGAGGACATCACATTGCAATTCGACCAGGTTTATCCCCCAAATGCATCCTATGCTATTCTAGAAAACGAATCAGGTTCATGGTTTGCCATCTCCGGTTCCATCAAACAGTACGGTTGGTGTTTTTCCTACGCAGTACCCTATGACTCGATTCAAAAGACTCTTCGCTCGCAGCGAATCCATGTGATGATTATGCTGAGCATTTGTGTGATTGCTTCCTTTTCGTTGGGTGCGGTTCTTCTTCGTCAAATTCTCGCCGATTTGGACAAATTGATGGATATGACGGAAAAAGTCAGCCGTGCCGATTTTGAAAACGTCTCCATTGCCAGTGAGGACCAAGAGCGCCAAGATGAATTGGGGCGGTTACTACGGCAATTTGTCTCCATGTCCTGTCAAATTGACAGTCTAATCCAAGAAAACTATCAAAGCAAGCTGTTAACGCAGGAAGCCAAGCTTCAGGCATTGGAGATGCAAATCAACCCGCATTTTCTCTACAACACATTGGAAAGCGTCCGTTGCTGCGCCAAACTGGGAATGAATGAAAACGTTTGTCATATTGTTGATTCTTTAGGAAATATGCTACATTTTATCATGAGCAAAGATGACAATAAAATTCGACTTCGGCAGGAGTTAGGATTAATTGACGACTACCTTGCTATACAAAGTATACGTTTTGACGGCAAGATTTCTTTTCATGCGCAAATTGGCGAAAACTGTTGCGATGCCGTCGTGCCGAAGCTGACGCTTCTGCCTTTGATAGAAAACGCAGTAATCCATGGTGTAGAAAACAGTATGGACGTATGTCAAATTCTATTTTCTGTTTTCCGAAAAGGCGATTTCGTCTGTGCTCAAGTAAAAAATAGTGGCACACGATTTCCTCCTGATTTGTTGAATCGACTTCGAAACAAGGAAATCATCCCGACTCGAAATGGTATCGGATTGCTCAATGTCGACAATTGTCTCCGGCTATTCTTCAAACAGGAATATGAACTCTCATTTTACAATGAGGCATCCTATGCCGTTGCGGAGGTTATATTTCCTTATTGGACAAACCGAAAGAAGGAAAATAATACATATGCTGAAATTGATAATTGCTGATGATGAAAAGCTGATTCGGGACGTACTTTCCCGTTGCACTGATTGGGCTTCTTTGGGAGTTGAACTTGTCGCAGTTTGCAAAGATGGACTGGAAACGTTTGATGCAATTCAAAAATACAAACCCCAACTCGTGCTGACCGACATCAAAATGCCTGGAATGTCTGGGCTAGAACTGGCCGCGTATTTTTCCAAGCGCGAGTCCTATGTGTTGGAGTTTCTGTTTTTGACAGGGTACGAAGAATTTGATTTTGCCCTATCCGCCATCGAAAGCGGGGTTCATCATTATCTGGTTAAGCCTATAAGTGAGGCACGGTTGGCAGATGCCATTCGGCAGGCTTGTGACGAAGTCAACCAAAAAATTGCCACTACAAAAGAGCAAAAAGTGCTACAGGGCACCGTTTTTTACAGTGACTGCGTTCGTCAAATCCTTGATATCGTGGAGGTTGAATATACTGACCCAGAGCTAAGCTTGAAAAAAATTGCGTACGAACGCTTGTTTATGAATGAAGACTATCTAGGCCGACGTTTTCAAAAAGAAACTGGGAAGCGATTTAGCTCGTTTTTGACAGAACTTCGCATCAATAAAGCAAAGTATTTTTTGCAGCACTCCACTGATGGCATCACCGAAATTGCCGAGAAAGTTGGATACGGAAATAACCCCAAGTACTTCAGCAGTGTGTTCCGAAAAGTCATCGGACAATCTCCTCTGTCGTACCGCCAAAACAAACGATAACTTCTCAGCATGTTCCCCAGGGGAACCCGTCTCTCTTTTTTGTCCTTTTCGGTCGGTTTTTTGGCTTTTCATTCTTAGGCGTTCTCGTTACAATAAAATCAAATAGCGAGGGCAGAGAGGATGATTCGTTATGAAAGGTCAAAGGATTGAACTCTATGATCTGAGATGCAATTACCAACATGAGCCGATGGCAGTTGATGATGCTCCCGTATTTTCATGGAAAGTAAGTTCGGAACGGCAGGGAGATTCCCAAACCGGTTACCGGTTGCTTGTAAAGACTGGCGGCAACCTTATTTGGGACTCTGGCATTGTGAATTCTTCCGATCATTGTGCTGTTTCCTATCAAGGTCCTGCTCTAGCGGCAAAAACGCAATACCAATGGGAAGTGGCTGTTCGGAACAACCAAGGCATTTGGGCCGAATCAGGTTCGAGATTTGAGACTGGAAAATGCGGCCGGCCATGGAGCGGGAAATGGATCAGCGCTCCTTGGTGCAAGCTAGATCGCGATGACCAGGCGGCAATTTACCTGAGGAAAGCACTTTCTCTCACTTCTTCCGCAGCCAGCGCAAGATTATACATCTGCGGACTTGGGTTATATGAAGTCTGGATCAATGGGAAGCGTATCTCGAACACAGAGCTGGAGCCAACCTATACCAAGTATGATGCGGAAGCTTTATACCGTGTTTTCGACGTAACCTCGCACTTTCAACGGCCTGGAGCCCACACATTGGGTGTAATTCTGGGAAATGGTTGGTATAATTGTTTCACAAAAGACGCTTGGAATACACCACAGTCTACCTGGAGAGGCGTCCCCCGGCTTTTGTGTGAGTTGACAATCTGTGGCACAGACGGCTTTGTGGCACAAACGACATCCGATACAAGTTGGACAACAAGCAAAGGCCCTATTATCTTTAATTCCATCAGAAGCGGAGAACATTATGACTCCCGTCTGGAGCAACCCTTTTGGAGTTGCCCGAATTCAGAAGGCGAAGGTTGGCAGCCTGCCATCCAAGTGCGTAGCCCTGGCGGAATTATTAAAGCTGCGCAGGGATACCCAATCCGTGTTGTGGAGCGGATTCCGCCAAAACAAAGCTGGCAAACTTCTGAGGGACGTCGAATCTTTGACTTCGGGCAAAACCTTGCCGGTAGAGTCGTATTGAGTTCTTGGGGGCCTGAGAACAGCGAGTATATTTTACGTTATGCGGAAGAGTTGACGCCGGATAAGCAGCATGTGGATCAATCTCATTTGCGCTGCTTTATCCGAGAGGGTGAATTTCAAACAGATCGCTATATCTCCAACGGCTCTGGAAAAACACACTGGAATAGCCGATTTGTATACCATGGTTTCCGCTATGTGGAACTGGAAACTGTCGGCGCTCCGCTTTCCTCTGCAGATCTGATTGCCGAGGTTCTTCACACAGATTTTCCACAAACAGGGCAATTTCTTTGCTCCGACGAGGATTTGAACACGATTCAGCGTATGGCTCTTTGGTCGAGCCGTTCAAATTCCATGGGTCTGCCCACGTCCGATCCTCATCGGGAAAAGAATGCGTGGACTGGGGATAATGGCTTTGCATCAGAGCAACTGATGCTGAATTTTGACTCACTGCTGATGCAATCCCAGTGGCTTGACAGCGTGTGTGACTGTCAACGAATCGATGGGGCCATCCCTTGCGTGTGCCCGTCAACAGGATGGGGCTTTAACTGGGGAAACGGGCCCGATTGGTCTCTGGTTCTGACCCAAATGCCGTGGCGCTTTTATTGCCACACTGGTGACCGTCGTTTTATAGAACGTGCCTTTCCTTTTGTAGAAAAACATTTTCACTTTATGGAGAGTATGGCCAATAATAGAATTCTGGATTATGGCATCGGAGATTGGTGTGCCCCCTTTGACGGGCCGGCGATTTCCGTAAATATGGAATCCTTTAAGGCTCCTCGTGCTTTGACAGATACGCTTTGTTTTTATGAAGCTGCTGTTATTCTTGGGAAAATGTGTGATGTACTAGGGCGAGAAAACCCCTATCAGAAAAAACAGGCGCTAATCCGACAGGCGCTGGTTCGGCGTTTTGTCAGCCTCTCACTGGACATCGAGGGCGACTGTCAGACCTCAGACGCCGGAGTAATCTGGAATCATATTCTTGATGAAACAAATGAAAAACTGGTGCTTGACCGTCTTGTCAAACGAATTGTCGAAAATGGGAACCACTTGGATTATGGTGTTTTGGGGCAGCGCTACGTTATGGAAGTGCTGGGAGAGTCCGGTAACGTGGAGCAACTGTTGCTTATGCTGAAAAATCCAACCTATCCTAGTTATTTACATTTGGCCAAGCATGGCTGTACGACTCTGACCGAGTGCTGGAATCTAGAAGGCTCTCATAACCATATGATGTTCAGCTATGTCTCGGCCATTCTATATAAATACATTGCCGGATTAACGGGAGAATGTGATTCTGGATTGGGTAATTACCTTGTACGGCCTAGCCTGCTTACGGACAGTATGAGCTGTTGGGAGGAAACCAGGCATGGAAAGTTGTCTATTGAATGGAATAAATGGGACGGTGCTGTGGACTTAGTGCTGGAGATTCCTTTCGGCTGTCAGGCACGGTTGATTCCACCGCATACTGTTTGTGCCCAATTAGAAGTATTAGATTCTGGGACTCATTACAGAAGATGGAAACTATCGTCATTATCAGCAGAAAAATAGACCTGTTATATATCGTAAATAATTTATTGTGAAATAAGATAAAAAGCGTAGCAAACAAAATGGAGAATGCGTGGGGCTGTAAAAACAGTGTGCGTAGAAAACCTTCTAATTCTAAATAGTGTCTACACAAGATCAAGCCAAAACAGCACAACAAATAGCAATGCAACGAATTTGCACTGCAGCCAGAAAAGATGTTGTAGTTTTGGCATATCGAGTAGCAACGCCTCGCCAGCGTTTCAGGTGCAAAAAAGCATTTTCCACCAAATGACGACGCCGATACAAGTAACGGTCATACTCCCGCTGCTGCTTGCGATTTCGCTTAGCTGGAATGACGATATTCATTCCAGCATCAGCGGCATAAGCAATGATTTGATTGGCGTCATACCCACGATCGGCCAGTAATGTTTCCGCCGATATTCCATCAATCAAGTGA
>OFCO01000297.1_pt1 | contig 16020 bp, 20 predicted proteins | sample 1520821 | NCBI WGS metagenome assembly OFCO01 (sample SAMEA2699031, study PRJEB24076) | metagenome | biome: Human gut stool | place: Spain | collected 2012-09-21
TTTCATCTTGGTTTCTTGTTGTATAGTTACTTAAATCTTGAGAGTACAAAAACATTGTCACTTAATTCTGGAGTATTTACCGGTTGTACAGTTACTTAAATCTTGAGAGTACAAAAACGTCAAGATCGTAGTTGGTTCGCAAAGCTCGGTTGTACAGTTACTTAAATCTTGAGAGTACAAAAACCGGCTTGTTTAATTTTCATCTTGGTTTCTTGTTGTATAGTTACTTAAATCTTGAGAGTACAAAAACATGATGAGTTGCCATATCCTGTAAGCACAGTTGTACAGTTACTTAAATCTTGAGAGTACAAAAACACGCATTCAGTGGGTTAGCAACCGCCCTAGGTTGTACAGTTACTTAAATCTTGAGAGTACAAAAACGTCATTAACTAACTTACACTAACTATTATAGTTGTACAGTTACTTAAATCTTGAGAGTACAAAAACACACGAGAACCAGTAAGAGTAGTTACGTTTGTTGTACAGTTACTTAAATCTTGAGAGTACAAAAACGCACGTAGGACTGCTTTTCCTCCAGCCATTGTTGTACAGTTACTTAAATCTTGAGAGTACAAAAACGTCATTAACTAACTTACACTAACTATTATAGTTGTACAGTTACTTAAATCTTGAGAGTACAAAAACCTGTGGTTGAAATAGCCTTGTCTGGATTCAGTTGTACAGTTACTTAAATCTTGAGAGTACAAAAACATACGGCTTTGAATGTCCATATCAAGATTTGTTGTACAGTTACTTAAATCTTGAGAGTACAAAAACAAATCAATGTGGCGCATAACTGGTTGCGTTGTTGTACAGTTACTTAAATCTTGAGAGTACAAAAACATACCCTCGTACCCTTTAATTGGTTTAAACGTTGTACAGTTACTTAAATCTTGAGAGTACAAAAACTAGCCTTTCACTTGATCTAATGGCAGTCCGGTTGTACAGTTACTTAAATCTTGAGAGTACAAAAACTTCTCTGGTGTACGAGACCAGTTAACTTGGGTTGTACAGTTACTTAAATCTTGAGAGTACAAAAACCAATTCCGATTAAAAAAGGGTTTAAATACTGTTGTACAGTTACTTAAATCTTGAGAGTACAAAAACGTGCCAGAAAATATCTGACCTTTAAATTGGGTTGTACAGTTACTTAAATCTTGAGAGTACAAAAACCAATCAAGGACACTAAAATTCTTTATTTGGTTGTACAGTTACTTAAATCTTGAGAGTACAAAAACTCAACTTGAAACGTGATGTCATGATTGAAAAGTTGTACAGTTACTTAAATCTTGAGAGTACAAAAACACGTTGTTGGCCTATTAGCGAAAATCAAAGGTTGTACAGTTACTTAAATCTTGAGAGTACAAAAACTCCAGAGGAACCAGAAAAACCGGTGACACCGTTGTACAGTTACTTAAATCTTGAGAGTACAAAAACGCTCTTTGAGTTGTGATTCAATGGATCTCAGTTGTACAGTTACTTAAATCTTGAGAGTACAAAAACCATAAGCCATTGCGATAGATTCATCAATGCGTTGTACAGTTACTTAAATCTTGAGAGTACAAAAACTTCCACGCTCTAGGATAGAGCGAATAGTCGGTTGTACAGTTACTTAAATCTTGAGAGTACAAAAACATTCTGCTCGTCAGATGTATCAGAAGAACGGTTGTACAGTTACTTAAATCTTGAGAGTACAAAAACTGGTATGGTTAACTGGGTTGACAAGGATGGGTTGTACAGTTACTTAAATCTTGAGAGTACAAAAACCTCAAATAAATTTTTGACGTTTTCATACTCACATAGTGATTATAAAATCAATAACCGTACTTGTCAATTCTTACTTTCTAAAAATTTATGTAATAGCTCGTCATCAGGAGTTTGTGAATATCTTATACGGTAGTTAAAGTGAAACAAATAATTTAGAATATTCAAAATTACTGAATCATTAATAGAGAAACTAGGTTGTCTCATCATTTTTGTTAATAAATAAGGCGTCACAGTCTCTAAGGACATCCTAAAACCTTCTCTCATTGGAAAATTATTACTTGGATAATGTTTCTTTACCCTTTCATACATAAACTCAATATCGTACAAATGCTCCACCTGGTCAGATAAAATATTGACGAACTTGCTATTTTCTTCATCAATCTTTAAATAGCCTTGATCACTAGGAAACAAAATAAAGGTCAGGTTTGGATATTTTTTGACTAGCTGACCAATTTGCTTATAAAAACTATCATATGATTCCTCTGAAATAAAACTATCAATATTTTTTAGCACAATGAGATATTTCTCTGTTGTTTGTGACAGAAGGCGGTCTAACATTTCTAAAAAGAGGGATAGTTTATCAGTATTTGAAACCCATTCAAAAGATAAATTCTTATTCTCAATGGCAAAAAATGCACTAAAGTTTTTTGAAAGTAGTTGATTTAGTGTCAGAGGACGATTCTCTAAATGGTATTCCACCTTACCACAGTTTAAGTTTATATGATGATTCATTGCCCCTTCTATAAGCTCTACTTGTTCATTAATTTTCTCCAAATGGTCTACAATATCAACCTGATTGAAAATTTTACTAAGGTAACCCTGAGCAAGTGTTCCTTTCTTGTATTCCATCTGCTCCAGTAAATCCTTAAAGCTTGAAATATCGATATAGTAATAGCTACTTCGCTTCACTATTTCTCCAGACTCATCAAGTATAGTAGGTTCCTCATAATCAAAAATACTTAAGTCCTCACTTGAGTATTTTTTTCCACCAAAATACCAGCTCAAAATCTGCCAAATATAATATTTGAGCTCTTTATTTTGACCAACAATTTGAGTGATTTCACCAATATTCAATTCAATACGTTCTTTGTAAGGATGTTGTACAAAAAATTTCATATGACCACCAACTTATTATTACTGACGATTTCTTCTTGCTTAGTTTTGCCACCTATAATTAATGTCATCTCTGAAAATTGCTTTTCAGTAACCGCCAAAAGTCTCACATTTCCAGCAGGTAGATTGCTCATCTTTAACTTCTTATAGAATTTATTTGCAAAGCTTCTATTAGGACAAGTGCGATAGTAGACCGAAAATTGTAACATTTCAAATCCATTTGAAATTAATTCTTTACGAAAATTACGATAAATTCTTTTTTCATCCTTGGATTCCATTGGCAAATCAAAAAAACATAATAATCTCAATGCTTCATACCTCATCTTATTTTCTCCACTCTAAACTTGATACCACCGGACAGTGAAATTTACTAATATCTTTTTCCGAAATATATTTGATAAAGCCTTTGACATATTTATCCATAGCAACTGTCACTGAGCAAGTCTCTTTGCCATATTTGATTTTAGCATTGAGTAAATCTGTCAATCCCAACCTATACTCATATTTAAGAAATTCTTGATCTCGTAGATTATCATAAACCCAAACATCTACAATCTGTCTAAATGGCTCCATCAAGTCATCAACCAAATTAAACTGATTGTATTCATTTTTATGGAAGATACCTAATAGGCCATTTAAACCATAACCCGCCACTATTCTAGCCATCTGTGCCCTCATGATAGCGTAGCCATAGTTTAAACCAGCATTGATGACATCGGCTTCTTGTTGGGTTATTCTGACAAATTGTTTACCAAAGAGTTCATTAAAGTAGACCTTGGCAGCATGTCCCTCTCTATTGGTTCTATCACCTAGTTCTATCTGCTCTTTATAGTCTGAAAGTAGTCTAATGTTATCCAGACTTTTTTCAAACATAGCTAGGACATCCTCTTGGTTATTGATTTTATAGTAAGTCACAATCTGCCATGCCTTATCCTTTTGCTTCTGAGACCAGTCCATCTGTTCTTTCAAGCGTTTATAAGCTCTAAAGTGCCCATTTTGAGAGTGGTAAATCCCTGTTGGTAAATGTTCGTTATCACAAACAACTAAGGCAATATTATATTTACTAAGGGCGCTTAATAGTCGAAGGGTAACAACTGTATCCCCACCTTCTGCAACTATTATCGAAATATCACTAAGTGGCACCGTAAACTCTTGTCCCATCTTTTGCACTAACAAGTTATCAAGCTTTAAGCGCATCTTCTCACTTTGACTGACATGTACAACTCTCCAAGTCATTTCTTCTCCTTTTTAAATAACGAAAACACCCTGCCATAAAATGACAGGGTGTTGATTTCGGCATGAAGCCTTATCTTTGTAGCTTCTGCAAGATTTAAGTAACTGTGTAAGGCGTCCCTTACACGATTATTATAGTATATGATAACTATAATTGCAACACTTTTTAACAATCAATATTAAAAATCTAGCTTAGGCTTATCACCCTCATTTTTGATGATATGCTGATTTCCTAGGATATCTGTTCTTATTTTGTAAATGGAAATATTTGATTTTCCTATCCCCTTAACACATTGACCACCATTAGCAACATTACCTAACACTTTAATTAATGCCTCACCACCTTCAAATTTTTGTTTGTCATATGGTTTTAATTCTACATAGTGTTTAACATTAGGTTTAGTCCGAGATAAGAAACGGAATAGCCTTTGTTCTTTTGTTTCCGTATCTTTAATAAGTAATAAGTCATTTTTGTAAAGTGTAAACTTGAATTCTGAATCAGAATCTACACCCTCTTTTTTCTTAATGTCATTGTATTTTTCCTGGGAAATCTTATACGTTCCTGTTCCTTTTTCAAATTGTAGATCAGCATATTTCAATCCAAGGATTTCGTACTTTCCAGTAGTCTTATTGAAATAGACATCCGCTCTCCATGGAGAAACTGACTGCAAGACAACCTTATTGTTACTATTCTTTGGAGTGATATCAATATGATTACCTAACTTACTATCATAGTATTTAAGACTCCTGATTTCAGGACCATTGCCTTTTTTACTATATTTACGAATATAGTCACCATGTTCTTCTTTATATTTTAGGAAAGGATTACATGGTACTTCTTTCCCTTTTTCATTCATTTCCTTATTGGGATAGTTCTCTAAAATTGGTTCGATAACTTTCTCAAAGGTTTGTGGGTCGTGACGATACATGAGGAATTTTGACTTATCCTTCTGATAAATCTTTATAAAGGCATCATAGCCAGTCTGGCTATAGATATCTTTGATTTTCCCTAATACATAAGTTTCTTCCTTCTTATCTTTTCCTACTTTAGCATGTCTTGTTGCGTAAATTGTTGCATCAGAAATCTTTCGATTAAACTTAGAATCCACTTGATATGAGAATAAGATACTGTCTTCAAATTCTTTACTCTTCAATGTATCAACAAAATGTTGATAAGGGGCTTTGAATACCGATTCCTTGTACTCATCGTCACTAATAAGTTCACCTGTTTCAATATCAAGTAGTTGATCTTCTGAATAACTTACAAGGGTATTCTTTTGTTTTTTCCACAAATTCAACTGACTTGAAGCAGCAATAATCAATGCATCGACAGCATGGTGATGATAAGTATCACGAGTCTTCTCAATTCCCCAATGGCGTCTCAATTGAGATGTGAATTGACCACGAACTACGGAAACTTTTGTATCAATCTTGTGAGCTTTAAAGTGTTCTTGAAGGGCATTGAGGACAACTCTCGATGCGTATCTTGTATCTACAAGGTTTCGTTCAATAAATTTCTTTCGAACATCAAATTTTGAAATATCCTCTTCTGTAAGAAGGTATTCTTTTTTCTTGTTTGAAAGTGCTTTTGACTCACGTACAAAAGTTTTTAATTCACGGAAAGACCATGCGTCATCCATACTATCTAAAGCCTGATAAGGTGTTCGTTGTCCTTTTTCTTGGTTAGCTGTTGCATAAACCAAAACCTTATTAGCAAGGCTATCATCGAAGGTGATAGAAAGAGGTAAAATATGATCTATTTCAAACTGATTAGGATTATTTATCAAATCATGGATTGAAATCGTCTTACCAGTATAAAGGCAACGTTCTCCTTGCTGATGCCAAAGGCGGATTTTAGTCGCTAATTGCTTATGACCATGGAAAACGCTATGTGGTAATTCAGCCTTTCCATTATATTGGTTGGCAGCCTTACGCATTGCTGCATCCTTTTCAGCCTTATTAGCTTTTTGAATCTTTTGAATAGCTTTCTTTTCGTCATCTTCATTCGTTTCTCGAGCCATTTCGATGACAATATTATCAAAGTCTCCATATTTTTTAATTGCTACATTTACAATTTTAATAGCTTGACGAACAGACTTAGCAACAACAGGATTGTAGATTTCTTCCGTTAGTTGTTTTTCATCAATGTATTTTGTTTTATTTGAAGACGAAGTTGTTTTTTGTTTTCCTAGTCGTGTCAAGATAGTCATTTGCTCTTCTGACGTCGCATATAATTCTGGGATTAACTCCATCATCAGCTTAACAGAAAAACTATGCCAGCCTTTTCCAAAAATGGAACTATTTGCTTTGCGGAATTGCACCAATTCGTCAACTTGTTCCTGACTAAAAGTACCATCAGCAAACTCATGATCTAACGCTTCTTGGATACCTTCCCTCTCAGTGTTTAATGTTAAGACATAGGCTAACTTATCAAGTTTTTCTCTCTCCATTTGCTCAACATCAATGGTTTCAAGCGTCTTCATTTTTCGATAGGCTTCAAAAGTATGAATTTCAGCTTTATCTGATTTATCGATACGGTATCCTTTGATATCCGCAACATCGCAAGAAAGTAGCTTAGCGATATATTTAAAGAGTTTCGCTGGACCCATCGCCTTTTCATTTTTGACATAGGTAATGATTTGATGTTTCTGTTCTTCACTCAACTTCTTGGTTTCTGTTGGAACGGTTAGATTGTTCAAATCATTTAGCAAATTGAATTCTTGAGCCGTGTAAGATGACTTTGCTGCTCTAAACTCTTCCGGATAAAATGTACATTTCCCAATTAGGATTCCAAAAATATTATTTAAGGTTATGTACTCACCTTGAGCATCTTTCTTAGTAGTATACTTTCCATAATCAGTCCGTGACTTTTCATTTCCAGGTCCGTGATAATATTTACGTTTTCCAGTTAATATTTCGAGATAGCTATTAATAAATTCATCTGTAATCTGTGGATTAAATTCTTGCTGAGTCTGCAGTATTCTCAGTGCTTCTGCATGATAAGCTGATGTTGGAAAGACATTAATTAAGCGATGTTTTTTTCCATCTTCCTCAATAGTAAAATCACCACGTAATTGACCATATTTTTGGTAGCGTTCTAATTGAATCTGACCCGGCGTTTTCGTCTCTAATTGTTTACTGTTTTCCTTAACAATTTGTGCATAGTCTCCTACTGATGAATTTCCGTCATCACTGGCATCATCAAGATAACTAATCCCACGGTGTTTCACCATATTTTTAAGAGCAATGAACAATTCTTCATTTGACAATTCAGCAGTCAACCCCTTAACTCGTAATTGATATGGGTTAAGGTTAATTGAGACCTTGGTGAAATCTGTGATTAAGCCCCTCTCCTCAAATAAATGATTTAAACGAACTCTACGATGTTTTTTACGTCGTGTCAATCGTCTTCCTTGACGATTCGTTCTACGTTCAAGGTTATTCTCAGCTTGAGCAGCTGGAAAAATGCGAGAATTTTTATGGATAATTTCTCCTGTAACTTTATTAAGGATACCTACACCAACAGAACCTATACCGATATCAAGTCCTAAAACTAAATCACTCATTTAGTATTCTCCTTATGCTTTTTTCTAAAATTTTACAATAATATCTGAAAAATTACAACTGTATTTGTAAACGCTATAATCTATGTTTTAAAAAGCCAAATCAATTTCATTTTTAGCTAAAAAACTTATTCATCTCCTTCCGAAACCTAGGGAGAATACAAGTACTACTCCCTTTGACAACTTTGCGCATGCAAAAAACCAAGTCAGCCTGGACTTGGTCTTGGATTTCATTTTTGAACAAATGGTTGTAAATTACCAACTGGTTGGCAAGGAAATTGGAATGTTGAGTTTGACTTTCATCTTACCGTTGGCAACTGAGGCTTGGTCAATCTCGTAGCCGATGTCAGGGAGTTTAAGCTGAATCTGATCGTTAACCATGCGGATACCACTATTAGATTGAGCGATGCTCTTCTTGAGGTAAGGTAGAACCAGTGATTTAGGGACTGGAAGGCGACCTAGGTGAGCACCTGCCAAGTCTAGTAGGATGACTTCCTTGTTCGTACTAACTGTAAAATCAAGGCTAAATGTTGATCCGACTGGGCCAATGGAAACCGGTACCTTGACTGTCAGATAGGAATCTCCCAAATCTACGGTGCTATTTTGTAGTGTCTCGTCCTTAGAATCCGAAAGGCTTGCTTTAAGCACCTGACGCAGTTGGTTACTATCAAGATTAATTTCAGTTGAAAGGCCTCCTGATGATAGGGACGCCCCTCCAATACCTGCTTTAGCTAGGTCAGCTAAAGTCGTTTGTGTTGATACATTTTTTAATTGGTCTTGACTGTCAATCTTGTCCGGAATGAGAAGGGCCGCCATTGCAATAAAGAGCACAATGACGAGGACAATGAGTCGCTTAAACCATTTCCACATAGGGAATACCTCGTTTCAAATTTTCACTTTTGAGGTCTATTGTACTGTAATAAGGGGAAAAAAGCGAGTAAGAACTGGAAATTCTCTCATATTTTCTTAATGCTCAAGTTAGTTCACAGTTCAAAAGAAATAAAAGTGATGAGTAGTATCAAATAATCACCTGCTCTCATAGGCTCATTCCTCCCCCTCTAAAGGAGTGACATCGCTAAGCAAGACCTGCAGCAGTATTTGCAAAAGCGTGGATAAAGACACTTGGAAGAATAGAGCCACCTGCTTTTTTCTCATTGATAGCACCAAAGACGTAAGCTATGAGACTGATAAAGGCAAAAATCATAACAGCTTTTAGAAAGCCTATTAGTTGGATAAACATAAGCGCATGAATCAGACCAAATAATAATGACTGGATGAGATTTGCTCCTAGAAATCCTAGTTTTCCTTGCAATCTTTTCAAAAGAAAACCTCTAAAAAAGATTTCTTCTGGTAAGGCAGTCCCTAAGATAGCGTAAGCTAGGATGGCAGGGAGAGCTCCAATTCCCTTTCCAGAAAAATCTGCTGTGGCTGTTTTGCTAGGGTCAAACCAACTGAAAAGCACTACCGAAAAAAGAAGGAATGAAAGAGACGATGATCAGTTTCAAAATACCGTTCACCAGTTTAGACATAAACAAGTTCATGAGTTTGTCCTCCTTTTCGAGTCAAAAGACAGTTTTGACCTTTTGAAAACGATTACCTTGACGACTCGATTATACTATTTTTAAGAAAATAAGAAAGCCATTTCTTACCAGTCTTGCCAGGTTTCTTTGGCACGAATCACACGGTCTTGCTTATACTCGATATGGTAAACGCGCCAGCCACCAATCCAATCGTCGGCCAGCTTGTACTCAACACTTCCTTGAACATCATCCCCCTGGCCCAAAAGCTTCTCCACTTCTTTTCGCGCCATTCCTTCAAGCTGATACTGGCGTTGAAAACTCCACATCAACTTGCGACGCATGGAATCTGGGGTATGGGCCCATTTTTCGGGAGTAAATACCCGGTCGCGAGGGACAATGATTGCAACATGAACGAGGCAAATGATTTCAATGATTAGCCACAAGGCTTTTCGTCGTCTGCGTCTGCTTTCTAGAGTAAGGTATGCCATCAGACTACCTTACCTTCTCTTGCTCCCAATGCTCATCAATCTCGACGGTATGCTCCTTAGCAAAATGGTAGATTATATCTCTAGCCATGTCCTGAGAAACACGAGCCACATTAGTCATATCAGTGTCTAGGTCTTCCGTGTCGTGCTCTAAGCGATACTTGCCATTCTCGTACTCTACAAAGATAAAACGAGGGGACTCTTTACCGCCATAGGTGAAATAAAGGCTTTCGTAGGATACAGGAAGTTTCACAAGAGCATCCCAGATGTCACTGTCACTTGGGCCTGCAATCGTATCGTAGTTCACCTCATCTGCTGTCGAAATACGCATGACTAGACCTTCTGATTTCTTCCTAAGAACCGTTAACCAATAAAATAAATCCATCTTTCTTCTCCTTTAAATAATGATGCCTTTTTGCTTCAGATTATCCAGACATTCCTGTAAATAGACAGTATCATGCTCTGGATAAATGATAGGCGGTAATTCTTCCTCTTCAAGCCTGTCGTAGGCTGGCAGTTGCTTTCCTCGATACTCTTTTTCAAACCATTCGGGGCTGACACGATAGCCCCGTTCTGTCATTTCTTGCATAATGAGCTCATGGTATTTAAACAAGCGATACGGTGAATAGTCAAAAACATAATTGACCGTAGCATGTTTACGTTGCCATCCCTTGCCACGAAGGGCACAACATTCTCGGTGTTGCCCTAATAATTGCTGACGGGGTAGTTTTGAAATCAAGACTTGATGCCATAGTCTCATTTGCTACCTCCATTAATCAGAGTTGACTCCTCAAGATAGCGATTAGGGTACTTTGTGAGGAGCTCTCTGACGGATGCCACCAAATGAATCTGGGGAATACGACCTGCCGCATAGCTATCCAATTGGGCCATAAACATCTCCTTCTCACTGGCAGTTGCTTTTTTCTTAAAATAGCCCCAGATATGTTGGAAGGCATTAACGACCTGACCTGGATTTTCAGGAAGGTCCAGGGCTTGATCAATGTAGGCCTGAACCTGATCCAAACGAACCTCATCTTGCTTTAGATAGGTACGGATTTCTAGGTAAATCTTGTTGGAATGGCTGAGCACCAGATATTTATTTGCTGCCCAAAGTCGCTCGCACTGGCGGCGGGGATTGCTTGTTGTCATTGGAGACCTTCCTTTATTGCTTTCTTAACAGTATAGCATAGTTTAAATAGGGAGCATAGACCATCCTCCTAATCCGTATCGGTTTAACTTTCAAAAATAGTCCAAACAATTTCAGAAAGGAGATTTTGCTTGGTTCGTTTGAAAACGTTTCCTATACTTGAGATATCAAAGAAAGGAGACAAGCCTATGACATTGTCCAAAAAACTCACACTTTCTCTTGCCTCTATGGCAGTTCTTGGTCTTTTAGCATCCTGCTCACACCAGAAGGCTCAAACACCTGAAAGCTCTGCTAGCACCCAACAAAGTTCAAGTAAGGTTTCATCTTCACAAAGTTCTGAAGCTACCAAACAGACTGAAGGGCTAGATGGCACCTATAAGGGAACTGATGAAAATGATCGTATTACTCTTACCATCTCCGGAAATACTGGAACTTGGGAGGAGGACAAAGCAGAGGGCGAGAAGGAAAGCAAGTCTGTAACAGTCAATCCTGACAATCAAAGTCTAACAATTGGGGATGATATCAAATGCTATAAACTTGATGGGAATCAGCTAACTATTGAAGATGATGACTACGATCCTAACGATACCCTTGTATTGAAAAAATAATATGAAAACCCTTAGCCACAACCTGTCTGGATTTAGCTAAGAGTTCTTCGTTTTTATGCTATACTATAAGCGTAAAGAAAGCGAATACAAGTAGGAGGTTGACGATGAATCAAAGAAAACTATGGGTGACGCTCTTTGCGGTATCCATTATGGTGACTCTTATTGGGTTGGGATTTTCTGTATATAACTATTTTGTCTTTGATAAGCCTTTTATGACTCCCACTACAAAAGGGTTACTAGCTGCATTTTTCCTGTGTGCGACAATGGTTGCCATTAGTCTATCCAAGTCAGATAGGAAGTAAAGATAAGAAAGAGGTATAAGTTTGGAGACTTATACCTCTTTTGATACAACATTATTTAATTTTGTGTTTGTTCATTTTTTCTTCAAAGATGTCTGTCATAATCTTACGTAACTCTTCTTTCTCTTTTTCAGACTTTTGATGATGAAATGTATCCTTGGCCAAACGAGTCACCTCCTAAAAATGAAACTGTGTCATTATATCAACAGATAAGAAAGAAAAGCTCCCACCGAAATTCAGTGGGAGGTTCAACTCTATTTCTATGATTTTCGTACCGCCACCAGCCAAGAGGCTAGTAAGATTTCGAAAATAACCAGAAGGATAATCTGAATAAGAGAGCTCTGAACTAGCATGAGAACTGCTAGACTATCGATCAGCATATGAGCTAGGATACAAGGAGTAGCTCCTTTCGAATACTCTTTGAGAGCTCCAAATAGAAAAGTATTTCCTAAAATCATCAGGTAAAAAATGAGATAGTTGGAGGAACCTGCTGTAATCCAAGGGAGTTGATAGATAGGGATATGCCAGAGGAACCAGACAAGGGAAAGAACCATCATTTTAGTTATAAAGTGCTTACTAAAGTAAAGATGTTCTTGTAAAAACCAACGCCAACCTACTTCTTCCAGCCCCCCATATAAAAAGGTCCAGGGAAAATATAGTAAGAAGGCCAAGAGGGTGTTCCCAGTAAAGCTAACATTCCTGAGAAAGAATGAGATTCCATAGTAGATGACTGGTACGAAGAGAGCTAGCATCCAGGACAAGTTACTTTCTTTTTGAAGAAAGACCTTTTTGAAAAATTCTCCCAGGGATTTGACTTCACTCAACACAAGAGAAAAGACAGCCGCCATAATCAGGGGAACACAGTTCATTAGGATAAACAGTAGTGAGGCACCCAGACTACTCCTGTCTGGGAAACACCATAGGATAACTTGCCCTACTATATATGTAGCAAAGAGGGCAGTCAGTTCATACCAGATAGCGACTGATTGTTTTGAAATAAATTTGCTCATTTTTTCTCCGTAACGGGATGGTAAAATTGACAGTATCTCTTTTTTATGGAAGGTTGATTAGTAATTGTAGAAATAAACACATTGTCTTTAAAAATCTTATTTAATCTTGTGTTTGTTCATCTTTTCTTCAAAGATGTCTGTCATAATCTTACGTAACTCTTCTCTCTCTTTTTCAGGAAGGTCCCCTTGGCGCTTAGCCACTGCATAAAGTTCAGGATATTGCTTGGCTACACGCTCGACTGTCTTAGTCGTCGCATGCCCTCTGACAAAAAAAGGAATGCGTTTAATCCATTCTTGTGGTACGAGAGCGAGCAACTTCTTAGCCGCTTCCTTGTTAGAAATCTCAGCTGTGCTCAAACCTTTTTCGATTTGCTTTTGTTCTTGTTCTGTAAAATCTTTTAATTCCATAACTTGCTCCTCTTTATCTTTATATAGTAGATTTTACACCCATGCATGAGAATATACAACTGATTGGGACTGATGGGACAAGTTATAAAAAACTAAATCAAAATTCATATACACTGTCTCCTCAAAAATCAACTATTCGAACTAGAGCTATAAAAAAAGATAACCTCATAAAATGAAGTTATCTCTTTCCTACTCAATCACCAATAGCAGCATTTCAGAGTTTCCACTCTTCAATCAACCAATCCGAAAAAGCATCATATCTTTCTTGGAGATGCTCATGATGACCGTAGGGGTCAAATGCTGCATAAGTGGACACGCACTGTTTTTTGATAAGTTCATGCACTTCTTTGGCATAACTAGGAGCTTTGGCCAGTCTATTCTTATGATTAGCCCCCTCGGTCAAACCGTTATGTAAATAGACCGAGCAAGTCTCATTAAGAAGCTGATGGGCTTTGCAGTAATCTACAAAATTTGGATACCAGAAGGATCCACAAATGGAGAAGATCAAAGGCATCTTATCACTGCTATAAAGACTGTGGATAGCAGCCAAACCACCTAGTGAGTAGCCTCCGTAAGCCATACGACTGTCATCCAGTCGACACTCCTCTTGGATGCTATTTAAAATATGGCCAAATAATTGGTCATGATAGCTGCCTAGCTTGCCACCAAAATCAGGACTTCCAGGTCTCAAAGCCTGAGCATACCAAGGTGTAAAATCATCCAAGCGATGCTTGGGCTCAAGGCCTATCAGGATAACAGAATCCGCTAGTTTTCCCAGATAATCCAGTTGTCCATCGTTCAAAAAAACAGCCGGATAAGTCTTAGTAGCATCGTAAGACTCAGGAAGGGCAATCGTCACTCGAATGCCATGGCAGACAAAGTCTTTATTTATTAACAAAGTCATTAACCTTCTCAAGAGAATCAATCACAGATGGACCGTAATCCATAAGCTCATCATAAGAAATAGTCATGATTTTCTTGTTTTTAACAGCTGGAACATTTTCAAGAACAGCGTTCTTTTCCATCTTGTCTTTAGCGTCCTTGTCTATAGCTTTGTTTCGGTCGCTGGTTACATAGATAATCAATTCTGGTTTCATAGACACGAGATTTTCCAGAGTCAAATCTGATGTTCCTGTCGCAACATTGGTATAACCAAGCTGATTAAGCATACTTTCTTGAAGGGAAGATTTATAAGTTCCAAAGGTCTCATCGTTGTAGGCACACATGATCAGAGCCTTCTTCAAGTCTTTGTCAGAAGACTTGTTTTTCTTTTTAACGGCGTCGATACGCTTTTGGAGTTGTCCTGCATACTTGTCTGCCTTGTCTTGAACGTTGAAAATGTCACCAATATTTTTAACATCTTCGATGATATTATTCAAATCTTGTTTGGTTGTTGAAACAGAAGCTTTTTGCGTATAGACGGGAATGTCGTTGCTGTTCCACGTGCTGATGGTTCCCATTGATTTGTCTGAGAACATCATGTTACGACCAATAAGGGCATCAGGTCCGTAAGCCAAGATGGCTTCTTGAGAGATGGTCTTCTTATCACCGATATGTGGGATTGAGGCAATGTCTTCCTTATATTTATCGGTTACTTCATTGTCAGGGTTAAGCATACCGACAATCTTGTCTTTTAAACCAAGCTCAATCAAGATTTCCGTTGATGAAAGGTTGTTTGTGATAACCTTTTCTGGTGCCTTTTTGAAGACTTGATCTAACTCTGTTCCCTTATCGTCATAAGTTTTGACGGTCAAAGGATACTGGGTTTCTGACTTGGTCTTTTTCACCGTTTCTTTTGCTGCTGATGACGATGATGTGCTGTTTTTATATGTAGAACTGCATGCTGTCAATGTGAGGACTGCTGCAGCGATTAATGCGATACCAAAAGTTTTCTTGTTCATAAGGCCTTCCTTTCCTAGGCTTATAAATACTGAATCATTGCCTGCTGGTCATCTGTCCAGGTAATACGACTCTGAACATCATAAACCGCCTGCAAGGATTGTGGGGTTACGGCATCCCTTGGGACACCTTGGGCAACAATCTCACCTCCTTTCATTAAGTAAATATAATCTGAAAAACGACAGGCCAATTGAATATCGTGGAGAACTGCGAGAACATTAATGCCGAGTTTCTTGACCAAGGCCAACATCTCCAACTGATACTTAATATCCAAATGGTTGGTAGGCTCATCCAATAAAAGAAGTTTGGGTTCCTGAGCCAAAGCACGCGCTAGGATAACTCTTTGTTTTTCGCCACCTGATAGGGATGAATAATAGCGTGCCTTCTTTTCAGACATACCAACCTTGTCTAGGGCATCCTGGACAAGCAAGAGGTCCCGCAGTAAGTGATGAAAGGTGTGAAGCAGTGGGACAATGCGGGTAAATGGAATTCACATCCACCCAACCGCTAGGAATTGATGCACACGGCTAACATATGTGAACCATTGTAAGGGTCGTGATACTTGAAATGGTGAAAGTGACTGATACACCATTACCAAAACGGTTAGAGGGCGCGGGCTGGCGGTTTCGATATGCGCTGAGCCGAATGGACGAAGCACCTCCGGCCTAAAAGATGGAGCCTAAATGCATCGCAATAATTCAAGCAATGGAACTGGGAAACCCTTTTGTGCTCCTTTCACAGGTAGGTTAATCGTAAGAAAAATACAATGCACAGGAGGAATGGATGCCAGAAGAAGCGAATGCTGTTGTGTAATGCAACAGATAGGGATTCAAACTTTGTCCCATCCGAAAGGAGGCAGACGTCTGGCGCGGGTCTAATCATATGAAAGACTGGGAATCTATGAATGCACAAAGTTCAATGACGCCACCTGCGAGGACAATGCAGACATACAGAAGACCGAAATGGAA
>OFCO01000300.1_pt1 | contig 15831 bp, 10 predicted proteins | sample 1520821 | NCBI WGS metagenome assembly OFCO01 (sample SAMEA2699031, study PRJEB24076) | metagenome | biome: Human gut stool | place: Spain | collected 2012-09-21
ACAGAATGACGCCGGTACATGCGCCTGCGAGAGTCCAACCGTGCCTCATGTTCTCGGGGAACGGCACAAACATCAATACCAGACCGAGTAGGGCAATCTTCACCAGGTAGCTGACCACTAACGATTTGGGTACGCCCCAGCCGAACATGGGAGCAACCAGCATAACTAATACGCCCAGAGTGAAGCATATATAGATTATCAGAAAGCCCAATGTTATTCCTAGCGCGCCCACAGGGCCCGCAAACAGGCACGCACCCATCATACCGCCGAACCAGGCCAGCAGAGTGCAGACCGAGACCCTATAGAACAAAATTTTCCAAGAAAGCTCTTGACTCACACTCGCTGAAGAGCTAGACGCACCTGCGTTTAGGCGGGCACGGATACGACGACGTTCCGAACGCGGGTACCATAACACATCCACAGCTCGACGCCCCAACGTTTCAGAGAATTGAACACCAGCTCGATGGCCTCCCACCAACGACTTACCATCCCCCACAGCCACTAGCGGTGATCCTTCTGAGTGCGATCAGAGGAGTCAGTGTGGAGCGGTTCAGCATCCCCCGAATGCTGCTTCACCGAGCCCGGAATAATGGGCGCGGGATGCAGAGAAGTGGGCTCCACACGCTCCGGAGTTGCAGGCACACCGGTCGCAGACGAAGACGAGGTACCCTGCCCCGCCTTCTTCGGAGAGGCCGACTGCTCAGCCGGGGAAACCGACGGAGAAGTACTCGCCTCAGTAGAGGATCCACCGTTCGCCGCCTTCGTCAGGTCAATTGTCGAACTGGGAGCCTCACCACCAAAAAGCTGAGGCATACGCAGATACACGGCCAAAACAGCAAGCGCCACAAGCACCACACCAAGCGCCGCAAAAGCGGCACCCGAGGTATACAGGTCAGAAGCAAAAGCCAACAGGACCCACACCAGAATCGTCACACCCGTAACCACGGCGGTCGAGCCCAGGTGGCTGAAGCCCACGTCCGTCAGACGCTGATACACGTGGGTGCGGTGCGGCTTATACCACTGCTCCCCCGCCATGAAGCGACGGAAGAGAGTCGAACCGGCATCGGCCAGGTAGGTGACAAGAGGAGCAAAAGCCAGCAACACCGGAACATCCGCAAACCAAGCACCCACAGCCAGAGTGCCCAGGGCCGTACCCAGCACATAGGACCCAGCATCCCCCAGGAAAACGTTCTTACCCGGGCGCACATTCCACGGCAGAAATGCCAGGTACGCGCCGGCCACCGCCACACCCGCCATCGCCAGCCATGGCAGGTTAACCATCCAACCGGACAACGCATACGCCAAACCGGCCACAAGACCGTGAGCACCCGAGATGCCATTAATGCCGTCCATAAAGTTGGCCACATTAATATAGCCCGCGATGAACACAGCACCAACCACCACCAACAGCGGATTCGTGCCCTGAACCATCGCAAAACTAACACTCACCAGCACACCAATCACTAGCTGCAAGGATGCGCGACGAACAATACTCACACCGCGAATATCTTCAAGCCAGCCCAAAGCCAAAGAGCAAAGCATAGCAGCGGCAATCGTAATGGCCAGCTGCAGAGACTCGGCAGACCGGTAGGTCCACCCCAGCAGGGTCGCACCGCAGAAAGCCAGCAGGGTCGCCGCAGCCGTCGCCAGCCCCATACCACGATAGGTAGGCGTGGTGTGCGAGGATCGCTCATTAGGGATATCCACCATGTTGTTGCGGTGCAGAATCGGACGCACCGCAAAGGGCAGGAGGGCGCCGGCAATCACCGCAAGGATGAATATGCTCGCTAGCTCGGGAATGGAAGTCATGATGGTTCCTGGTCGTACTGTCTTGTGATTGTGTTATCTGAAGGTATGATTCCACCGGCCTTACCCAGCGGTGCGGTTTCGGCAGAAAGACGTGGTGTGTGTGGCTATGACACGCGGGCATGCGCTTGCCAGACGTAGCACTCGCCTTAAACGCTCCCTCTTGGCACGTTGGCCTTAGCACGCTAGAAAGACGCTCATGAGGGCGACTGGGGTGAAGAACCGAGGTAGGCTAGAAGGTCTGCGCGTTCTCCAAAGTGCGCGGATCGGGTGCACGTTCCAAACCGTGGCGCTCGTAGCCGCTGTGCTCGCGGTAGTTCCGAATCCACAGCTCGTAATCAAGCTCGTCCGGGTTCAGTGCCGGAGCTGTAGGGTACTTACAATCTTCATATAATTTGATAGATTCAAGCTTCTCAGCATCGCCGAAGAGCGTCTCGTCCAGCTTCTCACCCTTGCGCAGGCCAATCTCCTTAATCTCAACGTCGTAACGTTCGTAGGCCTGGCGCATCGCCTTGGCCACATCCAGAATCTTGACCGGCTGGCCCATATCCAGCACCATGACCTCACCCGGACGGCCAATCGCCCCAGCCAGCATCACGAGCAGACAGGCATCCGCAATGAGCATGAAATAGCGGGTCGCGCGCTTATCAGTCAGGGTAATCGGGCCGCCCGAAAGAATCTGCTTGGTGAAGAGCGGCTTAATCGAGCCGCGCGAACCAAACACGTTACCGAATCGCACCGACACGTAGGTGTTGCCGGTCTTCTCGCCAAAGTATGCGGTCAGGCGCTCCGCCACGCGCTTAGACTGGCCCAAGGCCGTCTTCGGGTCCGCCGCCTTATCGGTCGAAACGTTCACGAAGGTCTTCACACCCACCGCCTCGGCGGCACGCAACACATTCAGGGTTCCCAGAGAGTTCGTCTTCCACGCCTCCTGCGGGTAGGCCTCCAGCGCCGACACATGCTTCAGCGCCGCAGCGTGGAACACCACCTCGGGGCGGCGCTCCCGGAAAACCTCCAGCAGGTTATCGCCCTCACGAATATCCGCAAGAATGATGCGGTCATCGTCCAGGCTCGACTCGTGCGTAATCGACACCTTGGTGTCCATCAGCAGGGTCTCGTCGTGGTCGAGCATCATCAGGGTCTCAGGCTCAAATTCACTAATCTGACGGCACAGCTCCGAACCAATCGAACCGCCCGCACCCGTCACCAAAACGCGCTTACCGTGCAGGTACGAGCGGAGGATATCGCGGTCAATATCGTAGTTAATCTCGCCACGAATCACGCGCATCAGGTCGTTATCGCTCGCGTTCACCAGGCGCTCACCCATCAGACGGGCGTTCGCGCTGCTGATGCGCTGCACCTCAACCTTCAGACGGCGCATGCGGTCGCAGAAGGCCTCGAAGTGCGCCTCCGGTATATCAGAAATCGTGACAATCACCTTACGGGTGCCCGATTCGCGAATCGCGCGCTCCAGCTCACGGTAGGTTGTAATCACCTGGATACCGTGGAACTTAGTTCCAGCCTTCAGCTGGTCATCATCGAAAACCGCCACGGGGCGTAGCTTCGCCTCCTCATCGTGCAGCATGGAATCCATCACCATGCCGCCGATAAAACCGGCACCATACACGATGACCGGTTCACCCGTCAGCTCACGCACCGCACCACGCTCAGTATAGACACGCTTAGCCATGCGGGCACCCGCCATCATAATCAGGCTGAACGCCGCGGCAATCGCCGGCACACTGTGCGGGATATGCGGCAAACCAACAAGCTCATCAACAAAAGAGAAACCGGTCAGCACCACGCCCGTGCTCAACGCCGCCGCCGCGGCACGCCACGACTCGTCAAAGGACCCGTAAGAGTACACACCGTTATAAATCTTGGCAGCCGCCAAACCAAAAATTAGCTGCAACAGAACCGCCCCGATCGCCGTAATCGTGAACGAAACGGGGTGAATAATGTCAAACACCGAGCTATGGTTCAGCAGCACACTATAGCGCAACATGTACGCAAACAGCACCGCAAGGACCCAAGCACTCGAGTCAATCAGCACCTGTACGATAAGCCACCACGGCTTACGCTCATATAGACGATTCACCAGAACAGCCCCGGAATCGCCCTCCGTCATCAGTGTGCCGCGCTGAGCAGCGCGTCGTACCGCCTCGTGGGCGTCAGATTTCAGCTGGGCCATTAAAAGCCTCCTTCAGATGCGGCACCGGTAGAACGGCCCGAAGATGAGCGAGTAAAGGACGCGCGGGCGGCCACAGTAGACAGCGCGCGGAAAGCAGAGCGGCGCAGGGACTCAGGCACAAAGCGGTACACGCTACGCACCGCCATATTCTGCACCCAACGGGTCTTCGAGATGGCGTGGCCCGTGTACAGCCGACGTTGAATAGCCCAGTCCTGCTTCCAGGCGTCCACCCCGCCGCGCTTCGTGTAGGCGCCAGCGCCCACGCGGTAGCGCACAAGGGGTGCGGGCAGATTGCCCAGGCGGTACCCGGCGTCTCGCAGGCGCATCCACAGCCACCAGTCTTCGGCACCGGGCACGTACTCGTAACCGCCGAGGGTCAGCACGGCACTCTTACGGAATGCTACAGAGGGGTGGTATATCGGGTTGCGCGAATCCATAGCACGGAGCAATCGTTCAGAATCGACGATGGCCTCGCGGACCGACTCGACCTCCGAGTTACTCTCGTTGACCTCGAGCATAGCCGAGCCGAGTAGAGTGTAACCGCCCTCGACCAGCGCCGGAATCAACTCAGCGAAGCGGGTGGGTTCGGAAAGATCGTCAGAATCGGCGCGCGCCACCAGTTCGTAGCTACAGGCCTGCAAGCCCGCGTTCAGAGCCTCGGCCAACCCAATGTTCTGCGGCAACTCCACAAGCTGAATCGGCGGGCAATCCAGGCTCTCAGCGCGGGCAACCCAGCGGTCCACCACCGCACGCAACTCGGGGGTAAGGGGACCGTCCAGGACCAGCACAAGTTCCGAAGGACGCAGAGTCTGGTTCAGCAGATTCGATTCCAGAGCCTGATCCAGGTACGCGGGATTCTCCTTCGCATACACACTCATGAGCACCGAGAAATCGGGGGCGGAGCTCACGCATCCGGCGTTCCCGGTCGCGGCCGGCTCGGGGTTCGAAGCCGGTACGCCGTAACGCCCCGGGAAAGTCAGCGGGTAGATGCCCTCCAACACACGACGGTTCGGGACAGGCGGGCGCAGACCGTCACGCAGACCGTTCAAGAAATACCCCAGGTAGGTGCGGCGATCATCAGTACGAAGCAGGGTGGAGACCCACAGGCGGGCCGAAGAGCCGCCGTACAGCAACTTCTCCAGCGGGTTCAAGGTACGCGAGCGCGTAAATACCCACAGCTTATTGCGCACGTCATTGTAAAAGCGCGGGCCGGGATTGGCGTTCGTCGTACCGAAGGTCTTGGTGTGGTGCTTAGCCACCGAAGAAGGCACCGCAATACCGTTACGGTGGTGAATCAGACGGGTTGAGAATTCAAAATCATCATTCCAGATGAAGAACTCGGCGATCGGCAGGCCACCGTTGCGACGAATGGCCTGCGCGTCCATCAGAATCGAAACGAAGGAGGCACTACGAATCGGGCGGGCCCCCACCGCGCGGGCGCGGACGTGACGCTGCTCCCCCGCCGCAAACATCGTGCGGGGAGTGTTCATCGGGTGGTCCTCACCGTTCGTCCACACCACGCGAGACGCCACCACCGCGGGGCGCTCCGAGGGAACCTCGGAGTAGCCGAGCCACGCCTCCACGGCCTCGGCCAGGGTGTTCTCGGTCGGCTCGGTGTCATCATCCATAACCCACACGAGGTCGGGGTTGTGACGTTCCAGGGCGCGGTCGATACCCACCGCAAAACCGCCGGCGCCACCCATATTCTGCCGCAGGGTAATGCGGTCCACCGGCAACTCGTACTCTAGTGAGTCCAGGTACGCGGCAGTGTCATCAGTAGAGGCATTATCGACAATAACCACGGCGACCGGGCGCATCCGACCGGAGGCGATACCCGCCAGGGTTTTGGGCAACAAATCGCGGCGGTTGTAGGTCACGACCACCGCAACGGTGCGGGGCTCAGGCTGACCGTCATGTTTCGCGGGGTGCTGGGCAGGGGCGGGTCGGTCGCTGTGCTGTTCTGCCATAGTGTTCTCCCTCCGCGGCGCCGAGGCACCTTATCCGTTCGATGTCGAGGTATATCCACGTTCTCCGCGCGAGGACCGGGTGTTTCGGCGGTACCCGTAGCGTTCATACCGCGAGGATATAGCTCTCCAAAGTGACTATTTTACCGGGGTCTTGATCTCGAGGTGAATCTTCCCATCTAACGCACCCCATTATGACGCATATTCAACCTCAAACGGTTGTTTTTCTGCATGTCGGATAGCGCAGAATCCACCATAACTCACTCTCAACCAGAAGATAAATTATCGCTAGACATGAGGCAGAGATTCAGAGGCACGGGTAATGGACTGGGCTCCATAGCCTGTAACAGGGAGCAAGCCGTTCCGCGGGTACTTTCGACGACTCCCCTGTGCCCAAGCTGTTCCCGCCATACGAAAAAGCGACCAAAAACCGGTCACCGCCCCAACAATTCACCATAACCGGTGCAAATATGCGAAAGTTGAAATGACCCTGTTTTTCCCCGCACCGACCGCGGGCTTTAGAGAGGTAAAGACATGTCCGAATCCAGGTGGAAAGTCATTGGCGCCAGCGGCTTTGTTGGCTCCGCCATCGTTGCGCGCCTCAACGCAGAGGGTATCAGCGTCGATCCCATTGAAGCGCCCCGCCTCGCCACCCGATCCCTTGACGTAGACAGCATCATCGACGAGGCAGAGCAGCTGGAGGGTATCATCGATTCCCTCGCCGAAGCCTTCGCCGGCGCTCAGGTCGTGGTGAACGCCGCCGGCCTCGCCGCCCCGAACATGCAGGATCTGCCCCCGCTCATGGGTGCGAACGCCCTGCTACCGGCCGTCATTGCGATTGCCGCCCAGCGTACCGGTGTGCGCCGCGTCATTCATCTCTCCTCCGCCGCTGTGCAGGGCCCCCGCCCCGTGCTCGACGCATCTGAAGAGACCGCCCCCTTCAGCGCCTACTCGTTCTCCAAGACCCTGGGCGAAGAAGCACTCCTCGACCTGCAGGACTACTTCCTGGACGAGCATCCCGAGAGCGCACCTGAACTGTGCATCCTGCGCGCAACCAGCGTTCAGGGCCGCGGCCGCCGCACCACCGAGCTCTTCGCCAAGATGGCCTCCTCCCCCTTTGCCTCGGTAGCCGGCGCGGGCCAGGGCAAGTCCCCCGTCTCCAGCGTGTACGCGCTGGCCGAGTTCGTGGTGATGCTCGGCACCTTCCCCAGCGAGCTGCCCGCCATCGTGTTGCAGCCCTGGGAAGGCGCAACCGTCGCCTCCGCATCGCTGGATGCAGGCCGCCGTAAGCCCCACCGCCTGCCCGAATGGCTCTGCCGCGCGGCCATCAAGGCAGGTTACAAGGTATCGGAGCTCATGAATGACAAGTTCTCCGGTTCGGTGCGCAAGGTCGAGGTCATGTGGTTTGGCCAGGGCATTGACGACTCCTGGGCCCGCGAGAATAACCTGCTGCCCACCCCGCGCGTGCGAGAGGTACTGCGCACCGCCCACACGGCCCTGGGCAAGAAGAAGGACCGCCGCTTCGCATAGGAGCCGAGGCCACTCTCTAGCCGGAAAACAACCCGCCAAAAGCCATAACACTATGGAATAGCATGAGGGAACGCCCGATATATCAACTGATATATCGGGCGTTCCCTTGAGTTTTACCCGCGGCCGGGTCTACAGGTGATCTCCAGCGGCTTCCGGAGCCTCGGTCTTAGGTTCAGCCTCGGCCACAGGTTCGGTCTTCTGTTGCTCGGGCTCTGCCTCCAATCCAGCCTTCGGGGCGGCGGGCGCCTCACCGAAAACCAATGCGCGAGCCGTATCAGCAGAGACAGGCTGAACCTGCGGCTCATCCGCACGAATCGGCTTAGGGGTATTGTCTCGGTAACCGCGCGAACGCTCCTGATCCACCGAGCTGATGCCGAAGCCCGAACCCAACGTGCCCGTAGAACCCAGCAGGGAGGCAGCAATCGAACCGACCGCCGGTACCTCAGCACGACGAGCGGGCTCACCGCTCACCGTGTGGGTGCTATCCCACTGTTCGTAGGCTTCGTCCAGGCCATCCTGCTCATCCAGCGCCTTCTGGGAGGCAACCGAGATGCTCGACTCACTCTGCGAGGAGGTCTGCGCCTCCTGCACCTTGCGGGCTGCCTGTTCGTCGGCCTCGGCGCGAGTCAGAATCGAGGGAACCACCTCGCGGAGCTCCTCAACGGGAATCGCGCCCTCACGCACCACCACGTAGGGGAATGAGGTGCAGTCCAAGATGGTCGAGGGAGCCGGCTCGCGTTCAGTCACCACCGTGACCCCGTCCTCGTTGGGCTCGGACTCGTGCGGCTTCGGGCGGGAACCACCGTCGATAATCACAGCGACGTCCTCACCCAGGGAGTCCATTGCGGACTGCGCGGTCGCAGCAGCCTCGTGGCCGGTCTTGTTCGCGCTCGAGACAGCCAGCGGACCGTACTCAGTCAGCAATTTCAGGGCGAACTCGTCATCAGGGACACGCACCGCGACGGTGCCTCGGGTCTCCCCCAGGTCCCAGCTCAGTGACGGGTACGCGTGAAGAATGATGGTCAGCGCGCCGGGCCAGAAGCGGTAGCCCAGGTCATAGATATCGTCCGGAACATCGTCCACCACACCGGCGAGCGCCGCGATATCAAAGATGAGTACGGGCGGCGGCATAGTGCGGTCGCGGCCCTTATCTGCCAGCAGCTTGGCGACACCCTGATGCGATAAAGCATCGGCGGCAATACCGTAGACGGTATCGGTGGGCATCACAATCGTGTCGTGTGCCTTGAGGGCTTCGCGGGCGGCGTCCAGCGCCTCGCGGGTCTCGGTTTCAGTCGTTACGGGGTACAGCTTTGCAGTCACGGGTTATATTGTCTCACGTTTTATGGATTGCGGCGATACGCCGGGGAGGGCGCACGTCACGGGGTTGGGGCATCACGCCTCGTTGGCGGCTGATGCGGCTGACGCGACGGCTGAGAGGCACGGCGGCTCCCCCACCCCGGAGGCTAGGAGTCGGCCCTGATGCTAGGAGCCCGCGGCGGCGGGTTTGTAGCCCGCGCTGTGCCGGGGCCTGCCGTTCAGGTCCCGTACCGGGTAGCACCGCTCAAAGCCCACGCGCGCCAGGAGCTCAGCGACGGCCTCCTCCTGGGTGTCATCATGCTCCATCATGAAGAAGCCTCCGGGGGTCAGCAGCTCGTAGGCGCGGGCGGCGATGGCGGCCGGCATCTGCATGCCGTCCGCTCCCCCGCCGTACAGCGCCATGTCCGGATCGTGCAGGGCAGCCTCCGGGTCGGCAGGCACGTTCGCTGGCGGAATGTACGGCGGGTTGGAGAGCACCGCATCGAAGGTGCCGACCAGCTCGGTAAGTGCAGTGAGGGCATCCCCCTGCACCAGGTGCACACCCAGCGGCTCCAGGTTCTTACGGGCGTAGGGAATGGCGTCTTCGGAGAGCTCCACCGCGAACACCTGGGCGGCCGGCAGTTCGCTCTTGATAGCCGCCGCGATGGCGCCGGAACCCGTGCACAGGTCGACGACGCGCGACCCGCCGGGTGCAGTGTCAGCACGCGCGCTCAGCACTTTGAGGGCTTCTTCGACGAGCAATTCCGTTTCGGGTCGGGGCACGAATACGCCCGGCCCGACCGACAGCTCTAGCCGGTAGAAGGGAGCGCGTCCCGTGATGTACTGCAGCGGCTCGCGGCGGGCGCGGCGGGCGACCAGCACCTCGTACTCAGCGACCTGCGCTGGGGTGAGTCGCTCCCCCATAAGCAGGGCCCGCTGCAGCTCGGCCCGAGAACCACCGTGGAGCAGGTGCGCTGCGAGTAGCTCGGCGTCCACGCGAGGGCTGGGCACCTGCGCCAGGGCCGCGGTGGCGCGCGTCAGCACCTGCGCGAGCTCTTCCCCGCGCGGGTCGTGCACGTTCACCTTCATAAGTTCCCCTTCTTCTGCATGTTCCCCGTCAAGGACGGGCGTAAGGCTCGGGCTGCTAAGCCGCATACACGCGAAGGGGGCCATCGCATGACACGATGACCCCCTCTTGCGTTCAGACAGCCCACCCGCCTGCGAGCTGGGCCTGCGAAACGCCTACATCTGTGCGGAACTACTTCTGTTCCTGACCCACCTGAGCGAGGCGGTGCGCCTCGTCCATCTCAATAGCGGACTGAATCACCGGCTCCAGGTCACCGTTCAGCACGGCGTCCAGGTTGTACGCCTTATAGCCGGTACGGTGATCAGCGATGCGGTTCTCCGGGAAATTATAGGTACGGATACGCTCCGAACGGTCCATAGTACGCACCTGCGAAGCACGGTGTGCCGCATTCTCGGCGTCAATCTGCTCCTGCTGGTGAGCCAGCAGTCGTGCACGCAGCACGCGCATCGCGGCTTCACGGTTCTGCAGCTGAGACTTCTCATTCTGCATCGCCACGACAATGCCGGTCGGAAGGTGGGTAATACGCACCGCCGAGTCGGTGGTGTTCACCGACTGACCGCCGGGGCCCGACGAACGGTACACGTCAATCTTCAGGTCGTTCTGGTTAATCTCGATTTCCTCAGGCTCATCCACCTCGGGGAACACCAGCACACCCGCGGCGGAGGTGTGAATACGGCCCTGAGACTCGGTCGCCGGAACACGCTGCACGCGGTGCACGCCACCCTCGTACTTCAGGTGCGCCCACACGCCCTCAGCCGGCTCGTTCGAGGAACCCTTAATAGCAATCTGGGCGTCCTTGTAACCACCCACGTCGGTGCTGGTCGAAGAGATAATCTCAGTCTTCCAGCCCTTGTGCTCAGCGTAACGCATGTACATGCGCAACAGGTCACCCGCGAACAGGGCGGCCTCGTCACCACCGGCACCGGCCTTCACCTCAAGAATGACGTTACGGCCATCATCCGGGTCACGCGGAATCAGCAGGCGGCGCAGCTTCTCCTGAGCAGCCTCCAGTTCCTCCTCCAGGCCGGGAATCTCCGCCGCGAAATCCGGATCCTCAGCAGCCATCTCACGGGCAGCCTCGAGGTCATCCTTGAGCGAGGTGTACTTGTTGTACGCAGTCACGATACCGGTCAGCTCCGCGTAACGGCGGCCCACTCGGCGTGCCTTACCCTGGTTCGACTGCACGGCGGGATCGGCCAGCTGATTTTGCAGGTCAGCGTGCTCGTCCAGCAGAACCTGAATAGATTCAAACATTCTGTTCTCTCTTCCATCTCCCGCACTTTACGCCGCACGGGCGGGCACTAGAATTCATCACTCCCCTAACGGGGCGCCTCTCTGAGAGGCACAGGTGAACGCCTCACGCGCCCCACCGTCGTACCGGGATGGGGCGCGTGAAACACGGGTCTTAGTCGACCAGGCGCAGGCCGTTCTTCTGCACCGTGAGCAGGAACTCCACGTTACTTTCGGTCTTGCGCAACTGGTTGGTCAGAACGCCCAGAGCCTGCTCTGGCTCCATGCCGGCCAGGGCACGACGCAGACCCCACATAATCTTGATTTCGTCCGGGGAGAGCAGGTTCTCTTCGCGGCGGGTACCGGAGGCGTTGATGTCCACGGCCGGGAAGATACGCTTGTCAGCCAGCTGGCGGGACAGACGCAGCTCCATGTTACCGGTGCCCTTGAATTCTTCGAAGATCACTTCGTCCATCTTCGAACCGGTCTCAACCAGGGCGGTAGCCAGAATGGTCAGCGAACCGCCCTCTTCGATGTTGCGGGCGGCGCCGAAGAACTTCTTCGGCGGGTACAGTGCAGCGGAATCCACACCACCGGACAAGATACGACCAGATGCCGGAGCAGCCAGGTTGTAGGCGCGGCCCAGGCGGGTCATGGAGTCCAGCAGCACGACCACATCGTAGCCCAGCTCCACCATGCGCTTCGCGCGCTCAATGGCCAGCTCGGCAACCGTGGTGTGATCCTCGGCGGGACGGTCGAAGGTCGAGGCAATAACCTCGCCCTTGACGGTGCGCTGCATGTCGGTCACTTCTTCAGGACGCTCGTCCACCAGAACCATCATCAGGTACACATCGGGGTTGTTCACGGTAATCGCGTTCGCGATGGACTGCAGCATGAGGGTCTTACCCGCCTTCGGCGGGGACACAATCAGACCACGCTGACCCTTACCAATCGGGGACACCAGGTCAACCACGCGAGTACCCAGCTTCTTGGGAGTGGTCTCCAGGCGCAGACGCTCCTTGGGGTACAGCGGAGTCAGCTTGGAGAACACGCGGCGGTTAGCGGCCTCTTCAACGCTCTGACCGTTGATAGCCTCCACCTGAACCAGGGCGTTGAAGCGCTGGCGGTTATTCGACTCACCCTCGCGCGGCACGCGAATCGCACCGAGCACGTGGTCGCCCTTACGCAGGTTGTACTTCTTCACCTGAGCCAGGGAGACGTACACGTCATTGGTGCCCGGCAGGTAGCCGGTGGTACGCACAAACGCGTAATTGTCGAGGATGTCCAGCACACCCGAAATCGGTGCCAACACATCGTCTTCGCTCAGGCGAGGCTCGTGTTCCTCACGGCGGCGTGCCTGCTTCTCGGCGCGCTCAGCCTGGCGGTCACGCTTGGAACGACGCTCGGTGCGCTCGGAGTTCTTACGCTCGGCACGCTCTGCGCGCTCAGCCTGGCGATCACGCTTGGAACGGCGCTCGGTCCGCTCTGCACGCTCAGTACGCTCGGTGCGCTCGCCATCCTGATCACGGCGACGCTCGCGGGTGCGGGTACGCTTAGAGCTCTTCTCGCCATCAACGGCGCCGAAGGTCATATCCAGGGCAGCATTCAGACTATCCAAGCTTGCGGTACCGTCTGCAGTGGAAGCCTTCAGCTCAGAGGAGTTCGGAGCCGACTCGCCCGGCTCAGAACGCTCAGAGATGCACTCCGCGGCCAGCTCGGCGCGCACATCCAGCGGAGGAAGCTCTGCCGGCTTCTCATCCTTGCGGCTACGGCGGGTACGCTTCTCAGATTTCTCGCTCTTCTCCACCTTCTCAGAAGCTTCGGGGGTGTCCTGGCCCTCAGCGGCGCGGCGAGCGCGAGCACGCTTCTGGGCAGGGGTCTCGTAACGCGAAGAGCGGGTACGCTTCTCGGACTTTTCGGAACCCTCGGACTCGCTCTTCTCTGCCTTCTCGGCTTTTGCCTCGGCCTCCTTCTGAGCGCGGGTGCGACGAGTACGGCGGGTCTTCTGAACGGGCTCGGAGCCCTTCTCACCCTCAGCAGGAGCCTCGACTGCCTTCTCCTCGGTCTTCACGGTGGACTTTTCAGAAGTCTTTTCGGCGGGAGTCTGAGCCTTCGGAGCGGCCGGGGCAGCTACGGCGCCACCACGCTGGTGCTCCTCCAGAGCCTGAACCAGCTCCGCCTTCTTCAGTTTCAGGTAGCCACGAATGCCCAGCTGCTGAGCCAAGACGCGCAACTGCGCGACCTTCAAATTTGCCAGTTCCGGCGCGGCCGATGCCGTGCCGAACTCATCGGTGACAACAATGTTCTTTGCCAACTACAATTCCTTTGGTTGTAAGCCCTGAAAATCTTCAGAATAAAGATCGGGCGGGCGCTATAGCGCGGTCAAAGGTTCCTGCACCGCCGCAGAACGCGGCGACCTGCACCTTCGACTCCCTCGAACCGCACTAGAGGCGGTTCGCGTCTCTTACCGTACCCACCGATTCAGACACGGCGGGCACACACGGAAGATAAGGCGCTCTATCATCATGTGTGCACCCCTCATTCATCGGACCCGCACCTGCGGCCTGGGGCCAGCGGGTCAAGAATGAACGGTTGGGAGGGTTCAATCGCCGTGACCGAAACCGCCCCCTTCACATCGACACCCTGCGGGTGAGGCATTACAGAAGGTAAGCTCCCCTCCGAAACCCAACCAGGCACAAAGTCCGGAACGGGGTGAAACGGGGTGAGGTACAAAACGTACCTGCCAGGAAGCATTAATTACGGTCATCGTCGAACGGCGGGCAAAACCCACAATAGGACGTTACACGTCCTACTGAGTAACTATAACACCTTCAGTATCAATTTCAAGAGGGAGCACACGCCAGTTCAGGCGGCGGCCGTCCACCTCGCTCGCGGGGCTCTGCGCCTCAAACTCAGCAATAGCCTCAGCAGTCTGCTGCACCTGCTCTTCATCGCGGGCGAAGGTCAGAACGGTCGGGCCAGCACCCGAAATTACGGTAGCCAGGCCACGCTCACGCAGGAAAGCAACCAGGGCAGCCGAAGGCTCCATGGCGGGAACACGGTAGCCCTGATGCAGGTAGTCCACCGTCGCATCCATGAGGTACTCGGGAGCATCCGAAAGCGAACGCACCAGCAGCGCGGCCCGCGCCGAATTGGCGGCTGCCCAAGCGTGAGGAATCTCCGCGGGAATCAGGGAGCGGGCCAACTTCGTGGACACCTCGTAATCAGGCACAGCCACCACCGGGTGAACATCAGGATGCACCGGAATAATCAGGGACTTCCAATTGCCCATCTCGCCCCAGGACACCGACAGGTTGCCGTAAATCGCCGGAGCCACATTATCCGGGTGACCCTCCATATCAGACGCAACCTGCAACATGCACTCGCGGTCCAGGCGGTGCTCCTCCGGCAGCAGGCCGCTCGCCGCAGCCACACCCGCAACAATTGCGGAGGCCGAAGAACCCATACCGCGCGAATGCGGAATCTTGTTATCCGCAATCAGCTTCAGCGGAGGCAGCTCCTCCAGGCCGGCCGCCTCAAAAGCCGCCTTCATAGCACGAACCACCAGGTGGTTTTCGTTGCGCGGAACCTCGGCGCTTCCCTCACCCGTCAGCTCAAACTCCAAGCCAGACTCAATGCGCTCAACCCTCAGCTCATCATAAAATCCCAGGCCCAGGCCCAGGCTGTCGTAGCCGGGGCCCAGATTGGCGCTCGTGGCAGGCACGCGCACGGTGACGGATGCGCCCACGGGAATATCAGAAAGGTTCAGGGAAGACATGTGAAGAGGTACCTCGCGATCGGTGACGGAGTGAACGAGCAGGATGCTGAAAATCCGCACATCCGCCTTAACAAATAGGTGGTGACGGGGTACTGAGACCCGCCATCATGCAGGTGCACCCCGCCCCGAAAACCGGGACGGAGTGCACATCGTAGTATGAATAGGCTAGTGCAAATCGAGAATATTTGCCACAGCCACCACGTCGAAGGGGGCCTTAGTCGGCTCAACCTTCACGCCGTTCACAGCCTCCAGGGCCCACTGCGGGTCCTTCAGGCCGTGACCGGTCACGGTGATAACGATGGTCTTACCCTTGGGCGCCTCACCCGCGCGGTGCTTCTTCAGCAGACCCGCCACACCAGCAGCCGAAGCAGGCTCCACGAACACGCCCTCACGAGCAGACAGCCAGCGGTGCGCCTCCAGAATCTCCTCGTCAGTCACAGCCTCAATCACACCACCGGACTCGTCGCGAGCGGCCTCAGCCTTCTCCCACGAAGCGGGGTTACCGATGCGGATTGCGGTTGCGATGGTCTCAGGATTCTCGATGGGGTGACCCGCCACGATCGGGGCGGCACCGGCGGCCTGGAAGCCCCACATAATCGGGCGCTTGGTAGCCACGGGCTCCAGAACCTCACCATCACGGTTGGTGTAGGGCTCGGAGTACTCCTTGTAGCCCTTCCAGTACGCGGTGATGTTACCGGCGTTGCCGACCGGCAACAGGTGGTAATCAGGGGCATCGCCCAGGGTGTCAACAACCTCAAACGAGCCGGTCTTCTGGCCCTCAATACGGTAGGGGTTCACCGAGTTCACCAGGAACACAGGGTAGTTCTCGCTAAGCTTGCGAGCAACCTCAAGGCAGTTGTCAAAGTTGCCGTCAATCTGGAAAGGCGGATGAGCATCAAACATAGTACAGCAACCGGGCAACGCTCGGCGGGATGATCAATACCGATGC
>OFCO01000308.1_pt1 | contig 15224 bp, 9 predicted proteins | sample 1520821 | NCBI WGS metagenome assembly OFCO01 (sample SAMEA2699031, study PRJEB24076) | metagenome | biome: Human gut stool | place: Spain | collected 2012-09-21
GAAGATACAGGCCCATCTGGTCGGGATTTTGCTGCTCGTCGGTGGCCGTTTTGAAGTTACTTTCATCCACGTTCACGCCGTAAACCGGGTTTGTCCAGTCGAGGTCATACTGTGAGCCGCTCCCGCGCGCCAGCAGCTGTTTATCCTTACTGGTCTTGTAATCAAACCCGCCGAGCAGGGTGTGGTTGACGCTTCCGGTCTCCAGTAGATATTCCAGCTGGTTATCAAGGCCAAATTCGTTGGTCGTGCGCTCTTCACGCTGGGCGCGACGGGTCAACACCGTGCTGTTGGCCGCGCTGTTGGCGTAAACCAGATAACGATATTTCTGCTTGATGGTGGCGTAACGGGCGTTCTGGCGGAAGGTGAGGTTGTCGGCGAACTGGTGTTCCAGCTCGTAGCCAATCATCGTCTGCTCGCGCCAGGATTGATTGTAATTCGGATCGCTGACGTTAAAGTCGCGCGGGATGTACTTCCCGTCGGCACTTTTCACCGTGCCATACGCGGGCAGGAAGTTGCGGTATCCGGCATCCGGATCTTTCTGGTAGCTGGTCAGCAGCGTAAAGCGGGTCTGATCGTTCGGGTACCAGGTGATCGCCGGGGCGATCGCCATCCGCGTCTCTTTATAATCGTCCACCTGATTATGCTGCGTACGGGCGATACCGTTCACGCGATACAGCACGCGGCCGTCGTCGCTCAGCTTGCCGCCGAAATCAAACGCACCTTCGGCGAGATCGTTATTGCCGGTGCGGAACTGCACGTTGTGAATGGCCTCCGCCGTCGGGCGCTTGCTGGTCATACTGATTAACCCGCCCGGATTCACCTGTCCAAACAGCACCGACGCCGGGCCGCGCACCAGCTCCACGCGCTCCTCCAGGGAGAAACGGTACTTCTTGGAGCTATTGTGCGCCACGCCCACAATCACCTCGTCAAAGAGCTGAGCGGCGCGGGCAATAATTTCCAAATGGCCGTAGTGCACGGGGTCAAAAGATCCGGGGCAGAGGGCAATCATGGCGGTCCCTTCACGAATAAATATCAGAGGTTGGAATTACTAGATGCGGCTAGGAGGTTAGAGGCAGTCGAGCGCGCGGGGGATGCGCGAGCGTAGGCTTAGGGCGGCGAGATTTGGTGTGAGATTAGGCGGCAATCTTAAGCAGTGAGCTCTTCAGTGCCCTCACCGGACTCGTCGCCCGTCTGCTCCTCCACCTCGTCAGGCTCCACATAGTAGAGAACCGTCTCGCCGTGCTGACGGGTCGAAAAACAGTACAGGCCCTCTCCCCACACCGGCTCGGGGTCGCGCGAAGAACGTTCCACCACGACCACGGCGCCCGGTGCAAGCTTGGGGGTCAGCGCCCGCATGAGCTCGCACACCTGCTCATTCGACATGGCGTAGGGCGGGTCAACAAACACCAAATCCCACGGACCGGAAGCGGACTGCACGTAGGTCAGCGCCTGAGACTGCTGCACGCGCGCCGCAGAACCGGTAGCGTTGCGGCCCATTGCCTTCTCCACCGCGGCAACGTTCTTGCGAATCACCGCAACCGCCTTCGGGTACGTGTCAAGCAGGGTCACGGAGGCCGCACCGCGAGAAAGCGCCTCGCACCCCAGCGCGCCCGAGCCGCCAAAGGCGTCCAGCACGCGGGCGTCACCCAGCAGGTTGTAGCTCTCCAGCTTGGAGAAGAGGGATTCCTTCACCCGGTCGGTGGTGGGGCGAGTATTATCCCCCGGCACCGAGGCCAGGCGCACGCCTCCGGCGGCACCGGCAATAATGCGGCTCATAGGTCTCTCCTCTAAAAGTAGTTAACTAGCGTAGCGGCGGTGTGGTGCAGTTACGGTTTGGGCGGGCAGGGCGTTCTCCCCCGTTGGGCGCTTATCCCCTGCCGAGGAACGCCTCACGGTCAGCGTCCAGGGCACGGTCAATCGTACGTGCCAAAGACGGATGCTTAGCCAGCGTCGGGTCTTTCTCCACCACCGAGCGGGCATCCTCACGGGCACGCTCAATAATGTCGGCATCGGCGAGCGCCCGCAGGAACCGCAGGGTGCTCTTCGAGCCCGATTGTGCAGCACCCAGAATATCACCCTCGCGGCGCTGGGCCAGGTCGATGCGGGAAAGCTCGAAGCCGTCCGTGGTAGAAGCGACCGCATCCAGACGCTCGCGGGACACGCCACCTTCCTCCTGGCGGGTCACCAGCAGGCAGGTGCCCGCGTAACCGCCACGACCCACACGACCGCGTAGCTGGTGCAAGCCCGAGATACCGAAACGGTCCGCGTCCATGATGATCATGAGCGTGGCGTTTGGGACGTTCACGCCCACCTCAATGACGGTGGTGCTGATGAGCAGGTCAATCTCGCCGCGCTCAAAGGCGGTCATGACGGCGGTCTTCTCCGCCGGGTCCATGCGGCCGTGCAGGGTGCCGATACGCACGCCGACGAGGGCGTCCTCCGCGCTCAGATAGGCGTGCATGGAGGCCACGGAGGTCAGCTGAACCTTGCCGTCACTGCTGGCGCTACCGCCCTGACCGAAATAGCCCTGGGCAGAGTTGCCCGCGCCGGTTCCTGCACCGTTGAGGCTGGATGCGCCAAAGAACGCGGCACCCTCCTCCAGGCCATCACCGTCCTCCCCGATTTTGGGCACGACAACATACACCTGGTGGCCCGCATCGATTTCTTCGCGGGCGCGCTGCCACAGGCGGGAGGCCCAAGCGGGCTTTTCTGCCAGGGGAACCACGTGGGTTGAAATCTTCTGTCGGCCGGCGGGCAGGGTGTCCAGCACGGACACGTCCAGGTCACCGAACACGGTCATGGCGACGGTGCGCGGGATGGGCGTCGCGGTCATGACCAGCCGGTGCGGCAGAGCGCCATCGGGACCGCGCAGGCCGTCACGCTGCTCCACGCCGAAGCGGTGTTGCTCATCCACGACGACCAGGCCCAGGTCATTGAAGCGCACATCGTCGGAGAGCAGGGCGTGCGTACCAATCACGATTTGCGCGGTGCCGTCGGCAAGCTCCTTCAGCACCTGCCGCTTAGCGCGGGTGCCCATGGAGGCGGTCAGCAGGCGCACACGCACGCGGCCGGGTTCCCCGCTCCCCGCGGGGCTTCCCTCGGCAGAACCGGCGGCATCAGAGTCTTCGGGCGCCGCCATATCCCCCAGAATGTCCAGCACCGAACGCAAATGCTGCTCGGCGAGCACCTCGGTCGGGGCGAGCATCGCGGACTGGCCGCCCGCATCGGCCACCTGCAGCATGGCGCGCAGGGCCACCACGGTCTTACCGGAACCCACATCACCCTGCAGCAGGCGGTTCATGGGCGATTCGCTCGACAAATCCGCGGCAATCTCAGCCCCCACTTTCTGTTGCCCCTCGGTCAGCTCGTAGGGCAGAACCTCAAGCAGCCGATCGGCCAGGCCACCCTCCACAGCGGGGCGCGGCTGGGTCAGGTGCGCGGCTCGGGCCGAATGCAGGCGCGCCAGGGCGCTCTGCAACACGAAGGCCTCGCGGTAGCGCATCTGCGCCTGGGCGGCGCGCCAGGTGTCCTCGGTGTCGGGGGTGTGCAGGGCGCGGTACGTCCATTCCAGAGACGGCACCTTGCGGGCGCGACGAATCGTGTAGGGCACCGGGTCTTCAAGTTCTTTGAGCGGAACCTTTTCGAGCAGCTGCGCCATGTACCCGGCGATGCGGTCGGTGGGAAGCTTCACGGGGGCGCGGTAGACGGGCACGGGGGCGGTGGCGGCATCGGTGACGTCCGCACCGGAGGCATCATTAGAGAGCAGGGCGTAGTGCGGGTTGGTGAGCGTGTACTCGCCGCGGTAGATGCCGACTTTCCCGGAGAACATCATGGTTTCACCCTCGTGGATTTCGCGGGCGGCGGTCCAGGCGTTGAAGAAGGAGAGCTTCATCTGCGAGCCAATAAGAGCCCCCGTGCCTGGGTTCATGCTTGGGCTGGGCGCGGGCACACCAAAGAGTCCTCCCTGCGCGAAGCCATCCTGTGCAAAACCATCCTGGCCGTAACTGTCTGCGTAGCCGCTATAGGAGGCGGGCTGCGCTCCCCTGCCCTGCGCAGGGTTCTGCGCACCGGGGTTCCGCGTGGCATGAGCGAGCGCGTTGATGCGCGGGTTGTGTATCCCGGTTGCCTGCCAATTCTGTGCGGGTGCTACAGAGGAACCGAGGCGGTTAGCACGCCCGGGCACCACGGATACGGGGCCGCCAGCGCCGAAACCAGTAGCACCGTAACCAGCGGCGCCGAAGCCGGCAGGAGCGTCCTGCCCGGTGGCGTCTGCGAGCCGGTCGGTGATGGTCACTTCCGTGATTTTGCCGCGGCGCGCCGCCATGGTTCGAGTACTCACGTGCACCACGCGGGCAATGATAGTGACGTCCTGACCCTCAACGAGCTCGGCGAAGGAGCTGAGCTCACCGCGCGGCAGGTACTTGCGCGGGAAGTATTCGAGCATCTGGCCGACGGTTTCCAGGCCCAGGTGCGTGGAGATTGCCTTGGCGCTGGGTGCGGGCAGGTACTTTTTGAGCGGTGCGTTTTCGAGGCTGTCTTCGGCCGCGTAGCGCGCCAGGGCACGACTTTTGGCCTCCGCGGCGGCTGATGCGGGCTTCTCAGCCGCGACCTTCTCAGCGGTTGCCTTCTTCGTGGAAGCTTTCTGGGCGGGCGCTTTCTTTGCGGGAGCAGTCTTCTTCGCTACGACCTTTTTAGGTGCAGTCTTTTTGAGTGCAGGCTTTTCAGCTTCCGCCTCGGGCGCGCTCTTCTTCGGCGCAGGCTTCTGGTCGTCCTCCTCGCCCGAGGTTTCCGCCTTCTGCGGATGCGCCAAAGCAACCCGCGCGGCAGTTTCGCTCTCCTGCGGGCTTGGTTCGTTCTGAGTTAGTTCCTTCTGAGCAGGTTCCTTCTGAGCTGTTTTCTTCTGAGCTGGCTTCTTCTGGGCGGGTGCTTTCCGGGCAGGTTCCCCCGGCAGATGTGATTCCGGCTGAGTAGCCTGCCACGCCGCCAACGCAATATCGACCAGCTCGTAGAGCGCATCGTCGGTCATGGTGTGCGCGGCGGGCCCCAGCGAATGTTTGAGCGCCTTGAGTGCCTTGCGGTAGGGTGCGCTGGCGCGCTGTGCTGCGCGTTCACTCAGCTCGGCGCGGCTCACCTCGCCTCGGGCGAAAGCGGCAAGGTCGCGCACGGTCAGTTCGGCTGTGGTGCGCAGCTGCTCATCGCTGAGAAGGGCAGCCCGGCGCTCCTTCTTTTGAGGCTCGGTAGGTTTGGTGGGCGCGGCGGGTTTAGCGGATTCAGCCGTTTCGGCGGGCACAACAGTCCCGGCGGATTCTGCGGGTGTTGCGGGTTCAGCCCCGAAAAGGCCCAGGTCCAGGGCCTCCTGTTCGGGGCTGTGCTTCGGGGTACGGCGCGGGCTCATCCGCAGGCCTCCGCGTGGTGCCCGTCTGCGAGCGAGGAGATGCGCTCGTCCGACCACTCCCCGTAGGAGGTCACGAGTTGGCGGGCCGGCTCCACCTCGGGCACGTGCACGTGCACAGCCCAGAGGCCGGCGGCCATGTCCAGAGGCGTGATGAGCAGGCTATCGCCTATGCCCTCCAGTTCTAGACGTAGCTGGGCCATCCCGAGGGGTTCACAGCGCAGGGTGCCCATGAGCTCCCAGCCGCTTTCCCTTTCCTCGGCGGGAGTCTCCGTGCCCGTTTCGGTGGTGTTCGGCGCGGGTGCCGCGGAGGCGGGGGTCAGCATACCCCGGACCTCTTCTTCATTCAGGGTTGCGCCCTCCCAACGCGGGTTGGCGTGCACGACAGCCAGGTAGAAGCCGAGGGCGCCGGCGTCCACGCTTCCGGCCAGGTGCGGTGCGGGCGGGTACTCGGCGGTGCGTTCCAGGGCCCTCAGCATGGCGGCGCGGCGGGCACGGTTCAGAGGAGCTTCCGCGCCCTCGACATCCACCCCGTCGACGTCCTCCTCCTCGGAGCCATCCGCCCCGTTCGCTCCGGGATTGCCGGCTTCGGGCTCATCAACGCCGGGTTCGCCTGTACCGTGCGCCGGCTCGTCGGGGGCGTTCTCCCTCTCGGGCACACGGTGGTACAGGTCCAGGCTGGCCAGCTCCATCATGACGGACAGCATCGTGGAGGGCACCATCTGCTCCCCCACGCTCGCGCGCACACGCTCGGCGGCGCAGGCCATGGCGCGGGCCTCGGCCACCGCGTAGTCAAAACCGCGGAGCCCCTCGGAGCCCTCACCTCCCGAGGCGGCCGCGTGAGCCGCGCGCACCCGCTCCTCATCCCGAGCGAGGGCGCTCAGCAGCGGTAGCTTCTCGGCCTCCGGCCCCAGCTCCTGGGTAAGGTTGCCAGGCAGATCCCAGTAGCTGCGCACGGCTTCCAGTCCCCAGGCACAGAGTAACGTTCCGGAGTTACCGCGGGCCATCCGCGAGGCGCTCACGATGGCGCGCTCGTAGATTCCGCCCAGGCGCACCCACAGGTGGGCCAGCCCGGGCACGGTACCGTCTTCGCGGTCCGCGGGGTCCTCGAAGAGGAGCTCCTCCATGCCCCGGTCGAATTCCTCGGTGAGCGTGCGCAGGGTGTGGGCCAGGTTCGACCCGGTATCGTGGTCGGGCACGGGAAAGCCGTTAAGCTCGTTGAGGGGCTCACGATAGTGATCCACCACGGCGCGGGCGCTCGCGGACCAGGCGATACCGAACCGGTAGGCTCGCATGCAGGCACGGCGGTACACCTCGCGGGCCTCGCGCAGTGAGTCGTTGCGTTCTGGATTGCTCGGCGCAGAAGCACGCTGAGCGGCGGTCTTCAATCCCTTGTTCAATCCCTTGGAGCAGGCGGCGCCGCTGGGGCCGGTCCCGACGGGCTGAGCGCCCCGCGAGTCTTCACGTTCTGTCCTCATGCTCCCCTCCTGCTTTTCCGGTTTCTGCCGTTTCTGTGGGCCCATGCGTCTGCGTGCACCAGGGCCAGCCAGGGCTAGTCCGCGCCACGGCTCATTACGGTAACCCCCAGGTCGGCGGGTGGGCGCAGTCTTTATGCCCGAGCCCCACCTCCTGCTTCGTATTTCTATTCTAATAGAATTTTCGATTAAATGTACGGTATTTGCTGCGGAATCCGAGAACTCGCAGGGCCCGGATCGGGCCAGGCTCCGTAGATTGCGCTATGCTCCGTAGTGCTCCCAGCCCAGCTCACTCAGGGGCGCGCCGTCCATGAGCACGGAACCGGCCGCAAGCGTCCCACGATGCCCCGCACCGTAGTGCCCGCCAGCCAGAGGGTCCGCGCTGTGGGCTCGGCCCGCGCGATCCACGCGGCACGAGCCCAGAATCGTAAAGCCCTCGGGCACCTCAGCGGGAAAGGCCGCCAGCAGGCCGTGATCCTCTCCCCCGCCGAGTACGAAAGCCCTTGCTAGGGAGGCGGGGCTCTCGGCCCCCTCATTGCGTTCGACGATGGTCAGCAGCAAGCGAGCCACAGGTAGCAGGGGTGCGGCGAGCGCGTCCACGGCGGCCTCATCCAGGTGAATCTGCACGTTGGATGCGCGGGCAATTCGCCCCGCGTCCTTAACGAGTCCGTCAGAGACGTCCAGCATGGCGTTTGCTCCCGCATCGCGCGCCACCTCACCGAAAGGTACCGGGCTGACGGGGCGCATCTGGGCGTCGATCGCGCGTTCGCAGGCCTCGAGCATTTCGGCAGCTTCGGCGCTATTCAAGGTTCCCACGAGGTCCAATAGCCCCTCGGATAGGGGGATTTCAGGCAGTGGGTCGTGGGATAGCCCGCCGTTCGCAATGCCCTTTAGGAGCACCAGGGCGGGACGGGACAGCGGGTTGAGGAGCAGGCGCACCCCGGCGTCGGCCCAGCCGGTACGCCCAGCCAGCGCGAGTGTGTCACCAGCCTGCGCGCCGGAGCGTAGCACGGGCCGATCAGTGCGCCCCAGAGCGGTGACGGTTACCGAGATCTCGGAGGAGGCACCCATGTCTCCTCCGGCGATTGCGCAGTCTTCGGCTCCGCAGGCGTGCACACCGTCCACGAGCCCTCGGGCGAAGTCTTCAACCCAGCCGTAGGGGGTCTCACCCGGCAGACTCAGGGAGACGAAGAGACTCACTGGCCGCGCACCCATGGCGGCGACGTCGGCTAGGTTTTGTGTGGCCGACTTGCGACCGACCTCGTACCCGCTACTGCGGGTTCCATCGAAACCTCCGGGCCAGGGGTCCATGAAGTCTTGGTCTTGCACGAGAGTATCGGTGGTGACCACGGTCCGCTCAGTCGAGGGGGCCAGTACGGCGCAGTCGTCTCCGGGCCCTACTTCGAGCGCTTCGGTGCGCCCCGATGCGCGGAGTGCATTGGCCACTCGTTCGTTATGAGCCTCGATGATGGGCATGAAGGCGCGCAGAACGCGGGACTCTCCCAGCTGCGCGAGAGGTGTCTCGCGTGTGGGATGGTCCCGCGTTTCATGAGATGTTTGAGGATTCACACCCTTAATTATCGCGTATTCTGCGCTACGCGTTAGCTCGCGGCCACTTTTCTCACAAGGGAGAACGATGGCCTGTTTGGGAGGCTTAGCTTCCCTGGCTGAAGTAGCGGATTGCCAAGGCAATCAGCACAATGCCGATGAGCGAGAAGAGAATCAGCGGCGCAATGCCGGACAGACCCGAATCGTCTGCGTCGGCGTTCTTCACGGCCTGTTCCTGCGAGGCGTTCGCACCGTCAGCCTTGGTCACGCTCTTGGCGGAGCGGCTGGCGGTAGCAGACGCGGAGGAGCTGGGCGACTTCGAAGCCGCTGCCGAGCTGGGCGATTTTGAGGGGCTGGCCTCTGTGGTTCGGTCGTCCTCAGATTTATTGCGTGAGAGGTAACCGGCCACCCAATCGGCCGCACCGGGAATCGAATCCTGCGAACCATTGTTCGCGGCGATGCGTCCCAGTGTCGTAGAGCCGGCAGGCAGAGGATCTTCGTCGGTATCGCCACTCGGATCAGGCTTTGCGGCCCCCTTCGATGCGGAGGTCGACGGGGTGATCGGGCGCGCTACCTCGATGGAGATAACGGTATCCTCTTGACGCCTGGTCGGTGCGATAATCTCACGACCCACCGAAGGTGCCGGCGCCACGGGGTCCGTCTCCGGAGGGGCTACAGGCTGGCTCGTGTTGTCTTTGGGATCATCAGAAATCACGGGTATGACGGGAACCACCGGATCCTGAGAAGTGCCCTTCGTGGGTTCCTGAGTGGGCGCGGGAACAACCGGCTGTTGCGTGGGCTCCTTGGAAGGCTCGGGGGCGGGCTCCGGTGTGGGGTCCTGAGTAGGCTCAGGGGTCGGATCTTGAGTCGGCTCAGGGGTGGGGTCCGTGCTCTTGGAGGGTTCCGGAGTCGGCTCGGCGGTCTTCGAAGGTTCCGGAGTAGCCTCCTTAGTCGGTTCAGCACTCTCAGACAACTCAGTCTTCGGCTGGGCATCAGAAGTAGCGCGAGGAGATGCCTCAGCATCAGCCGTCGCGGAAGAAGTAGCGTTGGTGGTAGGCCACGCACTCACCGTAGCTAGGGTAGGAACTGCCGCCTGCGAATGTTCGTCAACGGCGGGATTTAAGGTTTGATCTGCGGCGTTTTCGGGGTGCACCGGTACCCGGGCAGCGTCCTGTATATCCTGCGCAAACGAGGCTACAAAGGGGCTTCCGGAAGCAACCAGTGCTGTCGCCAGACTCGCAGAGACCACCTTACGGTTTCGTTTTCCCAAAGGTTGTCCTTGACTTTCTGATATATCGTGAGTGAATAGGTATCCCATCAGCTAGCGACGGAATACCATCAGTTATTCCACCGAATTGGCGGAGACTTTCACGTTTATCTTACCGCTTTTAGGCATGTCTTCGAGGCATGTTATAGATTTTTATACCCGCTCATACGGACTTATTATCTATGACAAGTATTGCGTTCACTGGTGAGAAACTTTGCGTTACCCCTAATCGGTATACATCCTCATTGTGACGATTCACAAAGACACTCTCACAGTATAAACCCTCAGTGATTTTTCACACCAGAAAAATAAGAATATCTCTCGCGCATTCCCGAGAGTCTCCCCGGCCTTCCCAACCAGTAAGACACGGCAACATCAGAGGGCATATGCAAGCGGAGGCGCACCGTACAGCAGAAGACACCATACGGCGCACCCCCGCCCACAGCGAACGCAAATCTAGCGCAGACCCAGAGGACGTTCCATCGCCAGGGTCAACAGCTCGCTAATCAGGTCGGTGTAGGAAATACCGGTGTTCTCCCACATGGTCTTATACATCGAAATCGGGGTGAAGCCGGGCATGGTGTTCACCTCGTTGATGACCAGGCGGCCATCCTCAGTGTAGAAGAAGTCCGCACGCGACAGTCCCTCGCCGTCCAGCGCCAGGAACGCCTTGACCGCCAGTTCGCGCAGGCGCTCCTGCACATCCTGCGGCAGGTTTGCCGGGCACACGGTCACGGCCGAAGACTCAGAGACGTACTTCGCCTCAAAATCGTAGAAACCGTGATTCTGATCCACGACCTCAATCTCGCCGGGGTACGATGCGCGCGGCATCTCGCCGTGATGGCCGTCCAGCACGGCGCACTCAATCTCGCGGCCCACAATACCGGCCTCAACGATAATCTTCGGGTCGTGGCGGCGAGCCTCCTCAATGGCGGGCACGAGCTCCTCCACCGAATCCACCTTGGTAATACCGAAGGAAGAACCGGCGCGGGTCGGCTTGACGAACAGGGGGAAGCCCAGCTTCAGCACGCGCTCCAGAATCTGCTCACGGTCCTCGTGCTCCCACTGGCGGTTGGTGACGACCTCATAGGGGCCGACCTCCAGGCCAGCGGATTCGAACGCAACCTTCATGAAGTGCTTATCCATACCCATGGCCGAGGCGGTCACACCGCAACCCACATAGTGCAGGTCAGCCATCTCCAGCAGACCCTGTACAGTACCATCCTCACCAAAGGGGCCGTGTAGCAGCGGGAAAACAACATCCACCGGCGCGGTGCGGGTAACGGTGCCGTCCTCGTCAATCAGGGCCAGACGGGAATCGCCAGCACCCAGAGGCAGGAACACCTGCTGGGTGCCCACAGGGAACTCCGCGGTGCCGCGAGTGCCAGCAGTCAACTCGGTGAGCTGCCGCTCATCAGTCAAGTACCAGCGGCCGTCACGGGTAATACCGATAGCGATGACGTCGTAGGCGGTGCGGTCAATAGCGCCCAGCACGCCAGCGGCGGTAATGAGCGAAATGGGGTGCTCAGAGGAGCGGCCACCGCACAGCAGGGCGACGGTCTTCTTCTCGGTCATGTGTTTCTCCTAGTCAGTGTTCCTCTTACCGCGGGCGAACCTTACCGCGGGCGGAAGGACGGAACGGTGAAGCGTCGGTTGAGACGTTACGGGGTGAACGTCAAACGTGCAAATACCGCCGCGACTCCCCGGCCATTGTATGCCCGAAGGTCGCAACGGTATCCGTCGTTGGATGCAAATCTTTTTTCTAGTATGTCCGCGCAAAGGGCCCGCGCGCAAGGGGTCGAGCAAGGGGTCGAACGACCCGGCCCGCCGGCCCCCTAATGCCCCTCGTGCTTGAGGCGGCGGCCCAGCAGCAACGGGGCGAGATTCTCAATACTGATGCGGCCCGAAAGCACCGCCACCACCGCCTCCACGATGGGCATCTCTACACCGTGACGGCGAGCCAACTCAGCCACCACAGGAGCCGACTTAATCGACTCAGCCGTCTGGCTCATATGCTCGTGCAGGCGGGAAGGCGCAATACCCTCGGCCAGCAGGCGGCCGGCCGTGTGGTTACGAGACAGCGGCGAGGAGCAGGTAGCAATCAAATCGCCCATACCGGCCAGGCCGCTCATCGTCGCAGCCTCACCACCCAGCGCCACCGCCAGGCGGGGGATTTCCGCCCGGCCACGCGTCATGATGGAAGCCTTCGAATTATCGCCGTAGTTGCGACCCTCGCAGATACCCACGCAGAGAGCAATCACGTTCTTCACCAGGCCACCAATTTCGGTGCCAACTACGTCAGTGTTGGTGTACGGGCGGAAATAGCCACAAGCAATGACGCGAGCCACCGCCTCAGCTACCGGCATGGTGCGGGCCGCCACTACCGAAGCAGTCGGCTCCTCCCCCATAATCTCGGTGGCCAGATTCGGACCCGACAACACGCACACGCGATGCGGGATGTGCCCAATCGCCCGCACATTCGCGCCGCGCATCGCCAGGGCTTCCTCCAGCTCCTCGGTAATGACCTGCGACATGCGCAAACCCGTGCCGGTCTCCAGACCCTTGGCCAGAGAGACCAGCAGCGCCTCCGGCTTGATGAAGCGGGCATAGTTCTGCAACTGCGACCGCAGTACCTGCGCCGGCAGAGCCAGGACCACCAGGTCTGCATCGCTCAGAGCCGACGCCGCATCCGCGGTGAAGTGCAGGTTATCGGGAAGCTTAATACCCGGGAAGTAGCGAGAGTTCTCGCGGGTGCGTTCACACTCGGCCATGGCCTGCTCGTCGCGACCAATAAGAGTCACGCGAGTATCATCACCGCGCTCGCGAGCAGCATCCGCCGCGATCTTGGCGAAGGCCGTACCCCAGCTACCCGCACCAAGAATCGCTATGGATTCCACGGTGGGTGAAGGGGCGAACTCGGGGCTCGGTGCCGGGGTTCGTCCAAAGAAACTCATGGGAACCTGTCTCTCTCGCACTCCCTTGCGGATGCGGGGCGCGGGCGTTGGTGTGGCTGGTAGGGGGTGGCGGCAAGCCGGAGTCACGTGAGCGGCCAGATTGAAGGTTTACTTTGCGTCCGGTTCGCCGAGTGCACCGCCGACCGGGCCCGAAGGGGTTCCGGGGGCTTCACGGCGCTTGGCGCGCGGGTTCCAGCGACCCTCGGGGGCCTTCTCACCGCGAATCTCCTCGAGCTCGGCGGTGATGGCGTCCAGCATCGCGTCGGTCACTACGCCCAGCTCGGTGCGGGTGTGCTTCGCCTCGGGGCTGGGGTCAGCCACGAGGGAGGCAAGATCGAGAGCCGGGCCTACCTTCACGCGCACGGTCTTACGGGGGAAAAGCGAAATCTTGCGCTTCTCCTTCACGCGGCCGTCTTCACCGGGCTCGTCCACGTAGCCGAGGATCTGCTCGTCACCCCAGTGCGCCACCGGGTAGACGGGCGCACCGGTGGACAGGGCTAGGCGAGCCGCGCCGGTACGCGCCTGCATGGGCCATAGCTGCGGGTCGTGGGTGGTGGTGCCCTCGGGGAAAATCACGACGGCACCGCCAGCCTCCACGACCTTGCGCGCGGTAATCAACGACTTGCGGGCGTCCACCGATCCACGAACCACGGGAATGTGCGCAAGTTTGCGCATGATGTAGCCGAGCACGGGGGCGCGGAAGAGCGAGTCCTTCGCCAAGAAGCGCGGCAGGGCGCCGTTGACGAACGCGGGGAAAGCCACGGTGACCGGGTCGAGCTCGGTCGTGTGGTTGGCAACGATGATGTACCCACCGTTCTTCGGAAGGTTTTCGCGGCCGGTAATTTCGACGTGGGCAATGAGCTTGTACACTCCGCGTGCGGCGTTACCGAGCACCTTGTAGAGCGCATCACCGTAGGCGGTGGGCTCAATCTCCGGCAGTGCCTTCTTTCCCTGCTGACCGCTCATTAGCCCTGAACCTCAACTTCCTCGGGCTCCACCACGACAATGGCGGCGTCCGGCTTGGGGGCCTTAGTGGTCTTGCGCTCAAGCACCTCGAAGTTAGCGCCCAGGTTCTTGAGCTTCTGCTCAAAGTTCTCGTAGCCGCGGGCGATCAGCTCAACACCGCTCACGTGGGAAGTACCCTTAGCGGTTAGCGCCGCAATGATGTGGGAGAAGCCGCCGCGCAGGTCGGGGACCTCAATGTCGGCGCCGGTCAGCGGGGTGGGGCCGGAAATGATGGCGGAGTGGCCGTAGCCCTTACCCTCAAAGCGGCAGGGTGCGCCACCCACGCAATCGCGCATTACCACAATATCCGCACCCATCTGCTTGAGGGCGTTGGTGAAGCCGAAGCGTTCCTCGTACACGGTCTCGTGCACGATGGAAGCACCCTTTGCCTGGGTCAAGGCCACAACGAGCGGCTGCTGCCAGTCGGTCATGAAGCCGGGGTGTACGTTGGTTTCGAAGACGATGGGCTTAAGCTCCGCGCCGGGGGTGCGGCGTGCGGGGTGGGTGAAGCGGATACCCTCGTCGGTCACCTCGTACAGGCCACCCATCTTACGGAACTGGTTCAGGAACGCGGTCATGTCCTTCTGAGCGGCACCTCGCACGAAAATATCGCCGCCGGTGGCCAGAGCCGCGGAGGCCCAGGAAGCGGACTCATTGCGATCGGGCAGGGAGGTGTGATCGTAGCCGGTCAGCTCGTCCACACCCTCGATCACAATGGTGCGGTCCTCGTTGATGAAGATGATAGCGCCCATCTTCTGCAGCACAGCGATGAGGTCAATAATCTCGGGCTCAATCGCGGCATTGCGCAGAACGGTCTTACCCTTAGCGCGCACACCGGTGAGCAGAACCTGCTCGGTAGCGCCCACGGAGGGGTAGTTCAGCACAATCTCAGCGCCCTTCAAACCATCCTTAGGCACAATCAGAGTGGTGCCGGTCTCGTCGTCCTTCTCGACGACGGCGCCGAACTTACGCAGAGCAGCCATGTGGTAGTCAATGGGGCGGTCACCAATCTTGCAACCACCTAGGTTAGGAATACGTGCGGTACCGAGAGTATGCAGCAGCGGACCCACCATCAGAATCGGGATGCGCGAGTTACCGCCGAAAAGCTGAATCTCCTCCGCGTTCTTGGCCGCGGTGAAGGCGTCCTGCGCGGGGTTGAGGGTGAGAACACCAGACTCGGGGTCATAGTCAACCTTGGCGCCGTGTAGCTCGACCAGGGTGGTCACAATCTCCACGTCGCTCAGGTCGGGGACGTTGCGCAGGGTCGAGGGCGTCGAACCGTGCAGCGCTGCGACCATCGCCTTGGGCACCAGGTTCTTGGCGCCGCGTACATGGACCTCACCGACGAGCGGAGTACCACCTTCGATGCGAAGCTTGCTGATGTTCTCAGTCATTAAAAATCCTTTGGAGCGTCGGTCGGTGCGACCCGAACCGGAAAACCATGTGTAACTGCGCCGTCGTTATGTACGTGCCGTGCCTTCAAAAACGAAGTCAAAACGGGCGCATATATTCATCATTATTCTAAGCCCCCGGGTAAAGGTGCTCAAAACAAGGGAAGGGCGTTCAGCCGTAGCATACTACTC
>OFCO01000311.1_pt1 | contig 14971 bp, 9 predicted proteins | sample 1520821 | NCBI WGS metagenome assembly OFCO01 (sample SAMEA2699031, study PRJEB24076) | metagenome | biome: Human gut stool | place: Spain | collected 2012-09-21
CCTCTGTAGAAAATAAAACCCCGCCCACAGCTTAGTTTTTATGCTTATCAGTGCAGGATTTAGGTATATTTTCCACCGTGTGCACATAGTTTTTAAAGTTATACTTTAGCTTAAGGCCAACCTCTTGGCGTGAGACTTTTTCCGAGTCCCCACCCATTCCAATTACGGCAGGTCTTATCTATTTGCTACGGTGTTGATACGCACTTCCATACAATGCGTCACACCGATAAAACTGATTGGATACCTATGTCCTCACTTCCAAGCCACCCGCGTTTCGTGTTCCCCAAAAACATGGTGAAGGGCGGTTGCGCCCTCACCCTTGCCGGCGCGGTACTCTTGCCTCTCTCCCCCGCCATGGCAGCTCCCGCCGCGAATACCCCGGTAGCAACCGGTGCTGTGCATCAGGGAGAAGCACAGAACACGCAACGTCTGCAGGTTACATCCGGCACCTTCGATATCCTCAAGGGCGGCACTATCACCATTAATGGATCCGGATTCTCCCGCAAGTTCGTACACGATAAGTCTTTCCGCCTTTACATCGTGCCCAAGGGCGAGAGCATCGCTTTCCCGCCGCATCACCCGCGTGACTACCCCTACTATACTCAGGACGTGCCGTCTTCTGCCTTTGCTGCGGACGGCACCGTGAAGCTCACTGCGTCGGTGGGCGCCAACTTCTTTGAGGCAACCGGCTCTTCCTTCGATGTGGTGCTTGGTTACCGTGACTCCAACCAGGACGGTTGGATTCCGGCGGGTGAGACTCGCACCGAGCTGAAGGTTGCTTCCGTTCCCACGGTCTCCTCCCCGACTCTGAGCTACAGTGCTTCGACTGTGGATGCCTCAGCAAACACTTCAATCACCGTGAACGGAGCGGGATTCCAGGACATTCCCTATAACGGTAACGAGTCGCTGATTCTAGCCGTGCGCGCCGTTGATCCGGCCACCGGCAAGCCGACCGGCCCCGCTCTGGCTCAGTCCGAGGCAAAGTTCACCTCCTACTCGGCGTTCTTCAGCCAGTACATGGGCTACGTCAACGGCCGCTTCAGCACGAACCTGAACATTCCCGCAGGCACGCTGAAGGCTGGCACCTCTTACGTTGTGCAGACCTTCGAATACACCGTTCCGGAGGATAACGATCAGGCGAATGAGCAGGCTCTGAGCACCCAGGCATTCGTGCCGATAACTGGCGTAAACGCCGTCCACACTAATCCCTCGGTTACCTTGAGTACCGATTCGGTGGATCTGGGATCTTCCACTACGGTTCGCGTGAAGGGTTCTCATCTCAACGTTCCGGCAGGTTCTTCGGTTCAGGTTCTCTTCTGCGCAGCAGAGGCTGATGGCAAGCCTACCGGTGAAGCCATCCAGAAGGTTGTGCTCCCCGCCGACCGCGTGTCTCAGGGTGCTTTTGAGGCTGCCCTGTCGATTGACGGAACCCAGCTTGAATCCGACGGCCACTACGCAATTTTCGTGAATGTGGTATCGGCTAAGGGCGAGAGCGAGCGCATCTCGGCTACCTACCTGAACCTGACCGGCACCTCGCCGCAGCAGAAGAACAGTTTTGCCGATGCTCCTTCCACCTATTCCCTACACAAGGCTGTGCAGTGGGCCAATGAGAAGAAGCTCCTGGATCCGCGTGAGAAGACCTGGTTCGGCGCGAACGATAACGCAACCCGCAGTGACCTGGCCGTTGCACTGTACCGTCTGGCGGGTTCGCCGAAGGTTAATCTGCCTGCAACCAGCCCCTACCCGGATGTGAAGACCACCGACCCTAACTACTCCGCCTATATTTGGGCTCGTCAGAAGGGCATTACCTACGGTTGGTCCGATGGTAAGTTCCACGCCGAGGCTGGTGTTTCGAACGCTACCGTGGCCGCTTTCCTGTACCGTTACGACGGCAGGAAGCACGTGACCGTCGCTGAGACTCCGTACACGGATGTCGCGGTGGGTTCGGCGTTCTACCGTGAGATTACCTGGGCCAAGCAGCACAAGCTTCAGGTGTTCCCGGGTAGCCAGTACTACCCCTCGGCTCTGATGAGTCGCGGTGAGCTGGCTGGGTTCTTGATGAACTACGCGGGCCGCTAAGGGTTAGCGCAGGAGCTTTCTTCCGGCGAGCGTTTACGGAGGCGTTCTGGTTGCCCTGTGTTTCCTCGCTGTTTTATGTGCAAACCGCTCGGGGATAGAGCAACGATATTCCCCCTTGTCCACAGCCTTTTAGTGGGGTGAATTCGCATTTTGGGTTCTGTGGTTTATGCTTAGGTTTAAGCATATCCGTACGTATATTCTCCTTTTTCCGGCGGGGAATATACGATAGCGTGCTACAAGAAACACACCGACACACCAACCACATCGAGGATTTATGTCCCGCAACGCGAAGCGTTCCGTCACGTCTCATTCTTCAACGAATCACCATCACTCCGCGCAGATTCTTACCCCCGTTGCTTCTGCTGAGACCTCGGTTGAACCGCGGAAAGAGTCCACTTCCCGACGCCGACGCGTCGAGTTGGGTGTGGGTGCGGTAATCCTGGCGGGTGTGCTGTATCTACCTTTCTCTCCCCTTCTCTCGATGGCCGATCCCTCGCAGGCGAATACGCCGGCTGCTGATGCTGCCGCTTCGGTATCGGCTAGCCTTCTTGCGTCTGCGGACAGCAGTCCCTCGCAGAGTGTCTCTTCCCCCGCAACGAAGTTGCACCGCCCGGTAGTAGCTTCTCCCGATTACCAGCCTGTCTTCGAGGATGTTCCGGAGGGCTCAGCCTACTACGATGGCGTGCGCTGGGCCGTACGCGCCAAGGTGATGGATCCCGACTCCGAACCTCTCTTTGGAGCGGACGCCGTGGTAACGCGAGGTGAGTTGATTCGTATCTTCTACCGTCTTGCAGGATCGCCGTCTGTGACTCGTCCGGAGCACTCCCCCTACGAGGATGTGAACGAATCCGACCCGAACTACGACGCCTACCTGTGGGCGCGCGATCAGCAGATTACGAGCGGTTGGAAGGACGGTAAGTTCCACCCGGAGGCGCCCCTGTCAAATGCCTCGACCGTTGCCCTGCTACACCGTGCTGATGGCTCTTCGAAGATTCAGCTGACGGGCACTTCACCGTTTAGCGATGTGACTTCCTTGACCCCTTTCTATCGCCAGATTGTGTGGGCATCTCGCCGCGGTGTGTCGACGGTATCTGAGGGTGAGGCTTTCGCTCCGACGGAGCACACATCAAAGGCACGCGTGGCGATGGTGCTGTATCTGTACTTCCGCACGCTGTAACCGGCGGCTCCCGGGGTCTTAGAGATTAAAATAATGGGAAACATTCAACCTAACATTGAGCGGGTCTGAGATTTCTAGTTGAGGGTTTGATAGGGTGAAGTTATTCCCGAAACCGACGGGGATAACCAACCAACCCATCGCACCCGTGCCCCCTGGACGCGGGGGTGCCTCACTGTTTTCGGTGCGGTATTCCGCAATGTTGCGCGCCGCCTCCAGCGGTACCGCATACCGCGGTGCGAGACACAACAGAACCGATAGGGATAATGATGTCTTCTCTTCCGAACTCTAAGACCCCCTCTTCTTTTGCCCGCGCAGCACAAGGATGCGGTGCGCTGGTTCTTGCCGGTGCCATGGTGCTTCCTATGAGTCCGGCACTAGCTCATAACGTGGTTGCGGATGCCCCCGCCGCCGTTGCTTCCGGCTCCCTGCCGGATGGCCCCACTCCGAATGTCAAGGGTCATCAGAAGGCCGAGGCCTTTGCCCCGCATTGGCGTTACAGCGCCCTCACCGACACGTCCAAGGACCAGAAGCTTCTCTTCACCGGTTGGGACTTTAACGGTGATATTCAGTCCCCCAAGGGCGTGCAGATTCTAATTCGTGAGAAGGGCTCGAACACCCCTGTCCTGGCTATTAGTGACATTGTCGAGTACAACGATCCCGAGTATGCGTTCCAGTACCAGCACGGGTACCTCATCGATAATATTAAGATTCCCGCTCATACCCTGGATCCGGCCAAGCAGTACACCATTGAAGTGTGGGGTAACAATGGCTACGAGGGCGGCGATAAGCTCGTGACTCCCGTCGTGGGTCGTGCTCCTGAGGGTCGCGGCACTCTGCTGGCCTGGCAGGATTTGAATTTCAAGGGCTCGGACGGCGCTCAGGCCGCCAACCTGCCCACGGCTCAGAACAATGAGAAGAAGCCCGAGCCGAAGCCGGATCCCAAGCCGGTGGAGCAGACCACCACTTTTGAGGCATCCGTTCCTAACGGTTACAAGTACGATGGCGTGAATACTTTCCTCGTCACGACCGAGGGCGGTACCGTTCACGTGAAGGGTTCGGGCTACACCAATGAGTGGCGTGCCCAGCACGGCACCGTGGCGCTGTACATTGCCCCCGCAAAATACGCGCCCTCCGGCTACAGGATTCCGACCTCGGATATGCTGCGTTTTGTAGAGGGTAAGGACTTCACCATTGCCGATGACGGCACTTTTGAGGCTGATCTGAAGGTTAAGGCGTACAAGCTTGCCGCCTACTACTTCATTGACGACGACATTTTCCACGACCCGACCGGCGGCACCAAGTACGACGTCCGCTACGAGATTCATGTGGTTGCTGAGCAGAAGGGTCAGAAGCCGCTCACCGCTGAGGAGCTGTGGACCAGCAAGAACGTGGTTCACACTCAGGTGCTGAACACTCTGGGCGAGAAGCCGGAGCCGTTCGCACCGCGCCTGAGTTACAACGCTGTGGGTAACTCCGCACAGGCACAGGTGTTGGACGTTGGCGCTCAGGGGTTCAACGGCAATATCGATTCTGTCAAGGGCGTTCAGTTCGTGGTTCGTGAGAAGGGCTCGAACACCCCGGTTCTGGCCACCAGCGACATTATCGAGTTTAATCACCCCACCCAGGCTTGGGCCTACCGTGACGGCAACCTGAACGGTACCGTGAATCTTCCGGCAAACACCCTGAATGCTTCGAAGAAGTACGTGATTGAGGTCTGGGCTAACGACGGCTACAGCGAGAACGGCGAGCTGCTCGCGCCGGTCGTGGGCAAGTCCACCGAGGGTCGCGGAACCCTGCTCGCATGGCAGGACCTGGATCTGAACGGCACTAACGGCTACAAGGATGCAAACCTGCCCAAGGCTCAGGACAACGACAAGAAGCCTGACCCGGCACCGCAGCCGACCCCCAAGCCCGATCAGAGCCAGCTTCAGCAGGCCACCCGAGGTGAGCTTACGGCCGCCCTGTACGTGCAGGCGGGCACCCCCGAGGTGAAGCTCCCCAAGACCTCCCCGTGGCCGGATGTGAAGACCACCGACCCGAACTTCCCGGCCTACGTATGGGCTCGCCAGAAGGGCATCACTTTCGGCTGGTCGGACGGCAAGTTCCACGCCGAGGCTGGCGTTTCGAACGCAACCGTTGCGGCCTTCACCTACCGCGCGGCGGGTTCGCCTGCGGTAACGGGCACCTCCTCCTACAAGGATGTAACCCCCGGTTCGGCGTTCTACCGTGAGATTCTGTGGGCTCAGCAGAACAAGGTGGTGTTGAACGCCAGCGGCGTTTTCGATGCTCAGCACATGGTGACCCGCGCTGAACTAGCCACCCTGATTGCGGCTTACCAGGCTCGCTAATCTGGATTCGTTGACCGGGATTATCGAAGCAAATCGGATAGGTTAGTCTCTCTCCCCCGTTTGCTCCGGTCAGCCCCGGCCATCGTGAGCCCCATCCCAGGGAGCCCTACTCTAAGAGCCCGGCGGTCAAGAGCCCGGCGGTCAAGAGCCCGGCGGTCAAGAGCCCGGCCCGCGCCCCATCCAAAGTGATGGGGGTGCGGGCCGGGCTTTGGCACACTGTGAGAATCCGCGCGGATTCTTATAAAGTTCCCGTCCTAAAAAGTTCTCGTCCTAAAGCTCCCACGCAGGGGCCTCGGCGGTGCTTGCCGAGCGCGCATCCTGCCCGGGTTGCACGCCGGTGGGAACCGTAAAGTCCCACGGGTCGGTGTTGAGCGCGGACAGCTTCGTTTCAATACTGTAGCCGCGTTCGGCCAGTAGCTTGCGCAGGCGATCTGCGGCCGAACGCAACCACAGCGATTCGCTGGCCGGGTGGGAGCAATCGATCAGCGCGATGTTGCTGCCGTCAACGCGAGCGGTCTCACGGAACTCGCTAGCCGGATGATGGCGCAGGTCGGCGGTAATGTACACCTGCGCGTCGGTGGCGCGCACCGCGTCGAAGAGGGAGTCACCGGCACCGCCGCAGAGGGCAACCCGGCGAATCGGCTGGTCGGCACGGCCCGCGATGCGCAGCCCACCGGCGGTGGGAGGCAGAGCCGTAGCGAGGCGCTCGGCAAGCTCCTTCAGGGTCAGTTCTTCGGGCAGAGTGCCGATGCGGCCGGTGCCCACCGTGTGTTCCTGCCCGTCGAGCACCTGGGTCTGCACCTCGGTGAGCGGTTCGCGGTCAATGAGGCCGATGGCGTCGCAGAGCGCCTCGTTCACGCCTTCAACGGCGGCATCGGCGTTAGTGTGGGCGCCGAGCAGGCCGCATCCGCCCTCGATGAGGGTGTGCAGAACGTTGCCCTTGTAGTCGCTGTCGGGAATGAACTGTGCACCACGCAACAGCAGCGGGTGGTGGGTGATGAGTAGCTGGGCCCCTTCGGCGACGGCTTCTTCAGCGGTGGCGGTGAGGGCGTCTACTGCGAAGAGGACGGTGCTTACTTTAGCGGCGCCACGTCCGGCGACGAGGCCGGAGGCGTCCCACCCTGCGGCAAGCTGGGGCGGGAAGAGCGTGTGGAAGGCGTCGACGACGTCTGCGAGGGTAGGGGTTGCGAGTTTTTCAGTCATGCTTCCATTGTGACAGGTGGCGCGGCAGGGCAGGTGGCGGTTTACGCCAAAGCCTGCGGTAGCGCAGGAATATTGTGCGGCCCTGCGGTGTTCCTTAGGTAGTGTGGTTTTCGAAGTGTTAGTTCGAGGCCCAATATTCGAGGAGGAATCATGACTGATGTTGTTCTTGCCGGCGGCTGTTTCTGGTGTTTGGACGCCGTCTACCGCCAGTTCCGCGGGGTTGAGGCGAGCGTCTGCGGCTACACGGGCGGCGATACTCCCGACCCTGATTATCGTTCGGTATGTTCGGGTGCGACCGGGCATCAGGAGGCGCTGAAGCTCAGCTTTGACCCGCAGGTTATTGACCTGGATACGGTGCTGGATATTTTCTTCACGAGCCATGACCCGACCAGCTGGGATCGTCAGGGTGCGGATACCGGTTCGCAGTACCGTTCGGTGCTTTTCTACGCGGATGAGCAGCAGCGTGAGGCGTTTGAGCATGCGGTGGCGCGTGCTCAGCAGCTGTACTCCTCCCCCATTGTTACGCAGGTTAAGCCCCTGGGTGTGTTCTATGAGGCTGAGGAGTATCACCAGAACTACTACGCATTGAATCCGGCGCAGGGTTATTGTGCGTTTGTGGTGAGCCCCAAGGTGGCTAAGGCTCGCCGCGCGTTCTCGCATCTGCTCCGTTAGATTAATTTTGTGACGGGTGATGGATAGGATGAGCGCGTAGCCCGGGTATGATGTTTGTAGTAGCTCACTCAGCTCTGATGAACTCTACCGAAAGGCTATGATGAACAGCCCTTCCCCTATTTCTTCTGTTGTAACCCGCCGTGCCGCTCTTCTGGCTGCCGGCGCTGGTGCCGCTGTGACCCTGAGCGCCTGTGCTCAGTCCGTGCATCCGTTGTCGAAGTCTTCCGATTCGGCTTCCGAATCCGCTTCGGCAAGTGCTTCCGCTTCTTCCAGTGCCTCGGCTTCTTCCAGCGCTTCTGCTTCGGCCTCTTCAGATAAGTCCTACAAGGGTCCCCTGAAGTTCGACAACTACGAGAAGAACGGCACCTACGTTCCCGCTACCGAGACAGAGAAGGCTAAGAACGTTCCGAAGCCGCTTCCCCCGGCGCATATGAATGATCGGAGTCCGGAGGGAATCTACGAGTTTACGGGCTTCTGGTTGGCTTCTATCAACTACCTGATGCTCACCGGTGATCCTGAGCCGCTGAAGAAGGCTGATTCCGCCGATGTGTACGTTAAGCAGTTTGATGAGTACGTTCAGCTATACCAGGACTACGATGGTTGGACTTACGGTGCCGATACTCTGATGGAGATGAGCATCCTGGAGGATTTGCCCCGTCAGGACTCTAAGAATCCCAACCAGTATACGTGGAAGGCGAACCTCACCTTCAGCCAGGATTTGAAGGCTCACGTAGACGGTAGTGCCCCTCACCAGGTCGCTAAGAGCAAGGGTGGCCGGACGTATATTGGTGTGGAGTATAAGAATGGCGTCTGGGTGATGCTCACCGGCGACGAAAACGACGCTTCCCCGTCGGCTTCTTCGGTATCGGCCTAGTATTCTTTTTCCCCTCCCGCGCGCACTATTGATAGCGTGCGGGAGGGGTTTTATGTTTTCAGGCTAACGTCTTTAAGTACCCGCCCGAGAGTGTATTCGATTCATGACGTGCGGTGAAGGGGCCGTTGGGGAGGGCGGGTATGATTGGAGCGGTGACTCACTCAACTTCCGATAATCCACGAATTTGAAAGGCTACGATGACCGGCCCTTCTTCCGCTTCCGTCACCCGACGCACCGCGCTGTTTATCACCGGAGCCGCGGCTACCGTCGCGCTGAGCGCCTGCGCTCCGAAGGTGCGTCCCCTCGCTGATTCCTCTGCTTCCGCCTCGGGCTCATCTTCTTCGTCTAGCTCGTCCGTTTCTTCGAAGGCCTCCACTTCTGCTTCGGCCTCTTCGGGTATGTCCTATAAGGGTCCCCTGAAGTTCGACAACTACGAGAAGAATGGCACCTACGTTCCCGCTACCGAGACCGAGAAGGCTAAGAACGTTCCGAAGCCGCTTCCCCCAACTCATATGAATGATCGGTCGATCGATGGTATCTATTCGTTCCTCGGTTACTGGATTTCGTCGATTAATTACGTGCTACTCACCGGTGATTCCGAACCGCTGAGCAAGTCCGATCAAGATTACGTGGAGATTTTCAAGCGTTTCTCCGACATGTACGAGGACAAGTCCGGCTGGATGTACGGTTCTGATGCCCCGATGAGTATCTCGCTTTATACCGATGCTCCTACCCAGACGTCTTCGAGTTCAAGTTCTAGGCCGCGGTATCGTTGGAATGGCCGCCTAAATCTTGATCAGAATCTGAAAATTTATGTGGAGGGCAAGGGCTCCGCCTCTGCCTTTACCGCGAAGAGCCATGACATCTACATTGATATGACCTACAAGGACGGCGGTTGGACCGTTATCACCAAAGATACGAGCGACGACGACAGCGGAAGTTCCGGTACTTCCCCCTCCCCTAGTTCTAAGAGCCCGAAGAGCGATAGCGGGAAGAGCGGCGGCCTTAGCGTCTAGCAGAGAGCCCCTAGGCTGAACAGTCGTATGCGGCGAATGCTTCGCACCTAGTGTGTGAGCATTCGCCGCATTTTTGCGCTAGTGGACGGCTTTATATTGGGATGAGTACAAGCCTGCGATATTCTGGTTTTAACTGTTCATGCACGTACATTACTCAGAAAGATTCTTATGTCTACTCTGTACACCCGTCGTACCGCGCTGACTGCGCTGGGTATGGGCGCCGCTACCCTGCTGGCTGCTTGTTCGTCTCACTCCTCTGAGTCGTCGTCCTCGCCGAGTGCGACGACTGCTTCTTCGAACGCAAGCACGACTCCTTCTGCTTCCGCCACCCCTACTCCGGAGGCGACGACCACCGTTGAGGCCGGCCCTAGCCTGAAGGGCGAGGTCGTTCTGGGTGATTACTCCTCGACCGGTACTTTTGAGGCCGGTACGAAGGACCACAAGGCCCAGAACGTTCCGGTTCCTCTGGAGCCCGCGAAGTTGCGTGAGAACAGCGTTGAGGGTCTGCATGCCTTTATTGCTTACTGGCAGGCCACCCTGAACTACCTGTTGCTCACCGGTGAGGGTGCACGCTTCACCAACATTGATCACACGGGTGATTACACCACGGTGGCTGAGCTGTTCCAGAGCATGTACGCTTCTGATAGCGGCTGGGTGGTTGGTTCTGAGCGTCCGTTGGTCTTCTCGCTGACCGCGGATCGTCCCACGAAGGATACCCGCACCGGTTACTACACCTGGGCTACCGAGATGACGGTTGATACCGCTGAGGGTGCTAGCGTGTACAGCAAGACCAACGACCGTACCCAGCCTTTGGCTGATGTGTTCAAGTATCAGGGCAAGCCGGTGACTGGTCAGGTGGTGGCTCACTACCAGGATGGTACTTGGCGTATGGTGCGCCGTACCCCCGGTACCGCTTCGCCTTCGCCGGTTGCGTCGGTGAGCTCCGCTGCTAGTAACGCAGCTTCGGAGTCGCCGACGGCTGAGACTAAGTAGCCTCGTCTTTTGGTTTGGGAAGCCACATGTTTGTCGAGATGTTGCCGTTGGCGGCTGATTGATGAGCATGTGGCTTTTTGCTGTGCTCAGCACTGTACTGGGCATAAACGAAAAAGCTTTGATTTCAAAGAACCAAGGCTTTTTCTAGTGGTGACCCCAACCGGATGTGACACGGTGATGAGGGCGCATAATGCCGAGCGCGCGAGGGATTTCATTATGCGTCCGAATGCCACGACGCCAGGAGCGGCGCCGTGAGGGGCTCACGGCGGCACCGCAAAACAGGAAGACTTCTAACAAACAAAGATATAAACAAAGAAGCTCCCCAGCCTTTCGACTGGAGAGCTTCTTTCCTAATGGTGACCCCAACCGGATTTGAACCGGTGTTGCCGCCGTGAGAGGGCGGAGTACTAGGCCGCTATACGATGGGGCCGTGAGATTTACATCTCTTTCATCAGGTCTCCCTGACAACACATACTACTATACAGAGATTCGACGAAACAGCCAAATTCAAATCCAGTGAAATGGAACACATTATCTAGTACTGGTTTCGGCGGTCACAGAAACCCCCATCAGACACTCCCCCACAACGCAGATGCGCCCCGCACACTCGGTACGGGGCGCATCCGAAAGGATCAGCTAGAACCAATCAAATACTGTTACATGCTAGGACTGGCGGCGACGCAACACCATCAGGGTGGCGCCAGCAATCAGGACGAAGGCGCCCACGGCTACCAGGCTCAGAACGCTCTGCGCACCGGTCTTAGCCAGCGAACCGCTCCGAGTCGAAGACTTCGTGGCCGCAGCATCTGCATGAGCCTTAGAACCCTTCGACTGAGAGTCAGAGGAAGAACCAGAAGCAGGCTGCGACGAAGAGCTCTTCTTCGCCGGGGTCTTCACAGTGGAGCCCTTCTGCTCCTGAGCGACAGAAGCGTTCGAGTCGGCAGTCTTAGACTGAACACTACCCTGATGCTGGGTAGCCGAGGATTCAGCAGGCTGGCCCGGCATGCTCGAGTCATTCGAAGCGGCGCGGTTGTCAGCCTTATCAGCGTCTTCCTGAACATCATTAACAATCAGCGGGCGAGCCGAATCGTAGTCGCGGTTCAACGCGACATCAGGACCAGCGGTCACGGTGCCGAGCAGGTAACCCTGGCCGTACGTCATGGTATTTTCCGGTACACGCAGGGTACCATGGAAGGAATACTTGCCCGTCTGCTCGTTGTATACGAAGGCGCTGGCCGGAATAATCGTAGAGACCTTCTGAATGTTCTGCATCTCGCTGTCGGTCAGCTTGTCATTACCAGGAGCCCACTCGCCGTCCTTAACCAGGAAGAGGCGAATACCCTCAGCCGGGGGCTTATCGAAATCATCACCGGAGACGTGGAAGGTGTAGGGGCGAGTAATATCAACCGTGCCCTCAGCAAAGTTCAGAACAGGACCGATAATCACAGGCAACGCTTCCTTCGGGTAACCCTGGAACGCCACCTTAGAAGGAACAATCGTTGCGGGCGAGGTGAACTCACCATCGGCAAGCTCAACATGGAACTTCATGATGGAGTTCGGCTTCAGAGTCTCACGTGTGGAGGGGATAGTCTTGCCATCGCGACCAACCCTGGCCTTAGACATGTAGTTGTCGGTAGTCGAACCGTCACCGGTCTTCGGGTCGAGAACGTAAGGCACAGAGGCGGTTGCACCCTCAATATCCTGCTTATCCACGGCCACAACGGAGCCATCATCAGCAAGAGTCAGGTCATTAGCCTTGCCGCCGTTCATCTGAACCTCACCAATCACACGATCGGTCTTGGCATCAAAAACAGCAATCTTACCGGTACCGAAATCGGAGACGTACACGAGGTCACGCTCTTCATCATTAACCATGGCCAGCGCCTGGGTACCGAACTTCACGAACTTCTTGAAGGCACCGGTCTTCAGGTCATACACCGAAATACCGGAGTTAACACCCTTCACACCCTGAGACGACACGTAAATCTCGTTCTGAGAGTGGTCAATAGATACGTCGGAGGGGCGAACCTCAACCGAGGAATCCTCTCCACGGGTCTGGATGACCTGCTCAGTCTTCAGGGTCTTAGTGTTAATCACGAAGAGCTTGCCGCTGGTACGCTCGGGCACGTACAGCTTATCGCCATCGATGGCCATGTTCATACCGATGTAGCGGGTACCGCCATCGGGCGCACCCTGCAGCTGAATCTTGGTGACATTGAAGGTATTCATGTCGATGGCTGAGATATAGTAGCGACCGGTCACGAACACCTTGCCAGATGCGTTATCCACGCGGACTTCGCGAGGGTGCTCAATCCAGTTCGGGTCAGTCTGAGCCATGCCGTGGCTGGTCCAAATCTGCTCCATAGTCTCCTGATCAAACACGGAGAGGGAGTTGTCCGTCGTGTTAGTGACCCACACGGTGCCGTTGGCGTCATCAACGGTAATACCGTACGCGGAGACATAGCCGAACTGGCCGTTCGCGTCATATTCGAAGGGAAGGACCGCCACTTCTTCAATCTTCATGGTGTCTGCATCGACACGCGCGATAGTGGAGGCCAAGTCGCTACTGCCACCCACGCCGACCATCCAAATCTTGTGGTGCGCCTGCGAATAGGCCACCTGGTACTGACCGGGCAGGCCCTGGGTAATCTGCGCGCTGGATGCAGAGACATCCACAACACGGCTTTCAGTGCTTTCCGAAGCAAAGGAGGAAGCGGGGTGCGCATTGCTGGACTGGGTTGTGGTCGGTTGGTCAGTGCTCGGCGCCGCAAAGGAAGCCGGGATCATAGCTGCGCCAGAAATGGCGAGCGCGAGGGAGCCAGCAGCGATACCCTTCAGCGCCCTACCCGAAGAAGGAGTGAGATTCAATGTGTGTCCTTGGAGAGATGTAACGGAAGTACTCCCCTGCCTCATCGACGTGCTAACGAGACACTCCGTGAACGTGCGGTGACACGCTCAACAGCAGAGGGAGTAGAAGCGCAAGTAATGCATAAATTTACCTACTCCTTTATCCTCATCGTTTTCCCAGGAAAATACAAGCTACCTCGAGGGTGTGTTCAATGTTTTTGGACGTATTCCGCGAATTTACCTTGAGCATCACGTGAATGTTGAACCTTCTCACGGGAGATTTACATTCCTTAAAAGGTAAAAACCCTGGTCAATCCAAGTATTCACTCCATCTTATATTTACACACCAATGTAAAAATTTACTTCACGTGGTGTATCATGGCTCCCCCCGGCACCACTAATTTTCCGCTCACACAAATACCCCAATGCTACACAAAAAGCGGACCCGTCCCCCGACGCAATCCAACGATTACATCGGGAGCCGAGCCCGCCTCACACAGCGACTTAGCGCGGCTACTCACCGCAACTATTCATCGCTCCCGCACGACAAATAGTCGACGGTTGTTTGCCTTAGGCCTTGCGGCGGCGAACCAGGATAGCCGCACCACCGAGCAGGGCAATCGAACCCACGACCAGCAGGCCAGCCACACCGGTCGCACCGGTGTTAGCCAGGGCGCCCTTCGAAGAACCACTCTCACGGTGAGCCTGCGAAGAGCCGGAGGAATCAGCCTTCACGCCGTCCTTGGAGGGGTTGTCCTTGGAGGGGTTCATCCCATCTCGAGAATCACTCTTACCCTCGGTCTTTGCGTCAGCCTTCATGTCAGCCTTTGCGTCAACCTTTGCGTCAGCCTTCATGTCAGACTTCGCGTCAGGCTTTGCTTCCGACTTCGCGTCGGTCTTCGCATCCGACTTCGCGTCAGGTGCCGGTTCAGACGGCTGCGAGGGCGCAGGAATCGAAGAATTATCCTTCTTCACATCCTCCGACTTCGGCTCCTCAGCCTTCACACCGGTCACCTCAGGGTAACCCGCGAACTGCAGGGCAGTCGGGGTGAGGGTCACCGGAGCTGCGCTCGCGTCGGTGTCCTTCAGGCCAACCTTGAACTTCAGAATCGAGTTAGCCTTCAGCGGCTGCACCGATGCAGGAACATCGTTGCCCTGGCGGTCCTTGGTGGGCAGGGTGGTGTACTCGCTAGCGGTGCTAATCTCGCCGGTGGTGCCGTTGAGCACGTAGGGCAGGGTAACCTTTTCGTCGCGGTCCTTCTTATCGAGAACCAGCACAGAGCCATCCTTGAGCAGGGTCACGTCGTTCGCTGCGGCACCGTTCATCTCGACCTCACCAATCACCTCGTCAGCGCGGCCGTCAAAGACAGCCACCTTACCGGTGCCGAAGTCGGTCACGTACACCAGGTCACTGTCCTCATCGTGCTCGAGTGCGAGCGCCTGGGTGCCGTACTTGACGAACTTCTTGAACGCACCGGTCTGCAAGTCATACACCGAAATACCGGAGTTAACGCCCTTCACACCCTGGGAAGAAACGTAAATCTCATTCAGCGAGTGATCAACAGCCACGTCGGAGGGGCGAACCTCAACGGTAGAGTCCTCGCCCTGAGTCTGGATAGTCTTCTCAACCTTGAAGGTCTTGGTATCCACAACAAAAATCTTGCCGCCGGTACGCTCGGGCACATACAGCTTATCGCCATCGATGGCCATGTTCATACCGATGTAGCGGGTACCACCGTCGGGCGCACCCTCAAGCTGAATC
>OFCO01000323.1_pt1 | contig 14068 bp, 16 predicted proteins | sample 1520821 | NCBI WGS metagenome assembly OFCO01 (sample SAMEA2699031, study PRJEB24076) | metagenome | biome: Human gut stool | place: Spain | collected 2012-09-21
TTTAATTTTTACTGTATATTATTTAATTTATCTGATATAATTAATGTAAGGAGGTAATTATTAATGAAAAAAGTAAAATTTTTAGAATTTATCGTTCTATCTGGATTCTTAATCGGAGCAGTAGTTATTTCTCTAATGAACCAAACAAGTGCTTCTGCAAAAACTGATAATGATTATCAATATAACAATGTTATTTTTGGATTTAAAAATAAAAAAAGTAAGGACATTCCTACTTATAAGATGTCAGAAACTTTTAAAATTGCAGATGTAGAATACACAATTCATTCTAAAGAAGTCGTGCAAAATGTAGGTGGCGAATTTGGTATGAATGCAAAAGGTTCATATCTTATTCTAAACGTAACTGTAAAAAATAACGGTACTAAGGCTATTACAGTATCTGATTCTGACTTTAAGCTAGTTAAAGATAAAACAGAGTATAAAACTGACTCAACAGCAGGAATCTATGCAAATGATGATGCAAATCTTTTCTTTACCAGTGTTAATCCAGAAAATGAAGTGACTGGTAATGTTGTTTTTGATTTGAATCCAGATACAATCTCTGATACTAATTTGAAATTAAAAGTTGATGCTGGATTTGGAAACTCAAATAAAGCATTTGTGACAATCAACGAATAGTAACAAAAAATCAAAAAAACATCGCGCGCGTGCACGATGTTATTTTTGTTCTCATAAATCTTGTTTTTCAAAGGTAATCAAGCCCAAAGCTGTGAATGCTAAGATAAATCCTACTGCCACGATCGCAGTATTTTGAATGATAGTTTTATCTGCAGTCATGGCGTAATTAAAGTTGAGTGACAAGTATTTCAAAATTTCTACTTTAGGGAAGATTGCTGTTGGTACGGTTAAAGCTACCAAACCAAGGGTGTAGGTCACAAAGGTTGTCACGATAGAATGTGTGAGGTAGAGGGCAACCGTGGTCAGACTTACCCAAGCTAGATTACACAAGAGTTGGAGAAGGAAAGTTAAGGCAAAGTTTCTAACAAAGTGATCAGGTACAGTTCCAAGACCGTGGCAAAGAGTACCCAGAACAAAGGCAAGGCCGTAAGACAGGAGGAGTTGTCCTAAAGTAATCGCTACAATGACGGTTGCCTTGCCGAAGAAGAACCCGCTCCGTGAAATACCAGAGGTGAGATTATTCTTGTACAATTTTTGTGCTAAATCAACACCCAAAATGATAGAGACCACAATTAAAGTGAAGAGGACTGTCATGGAGATACTACTAGAGTAATTAATCAGTGATCCGACACCAGTCCACGAAGAGGCGCTTTTAACGGCTTGTTTTGCCCCAGTTTCTACGCCTACATGCCCTGTGCTTCCCAATAGGACACCAGAAATAATGTTTAGGGCTAGGATAATTTCAGAAATCCAAAATCCTTTAGAACGGAAGAGTCGATAGAAATCAGCGTGAATAGTGTGTAACATGGCTCTACCTCCTTTCTGAATCTACTAGTTGTGTGAAGTAGTTTTCTAAGTTTTGACGTTTGTAGTAAATTTCATCGATGTCAACTTCTTGTTTAACCAGCTCTTTGACAATTGTCTTTATAACATGGGATTTGTCAAAAATATGAATTTCATTGTCGCTGTTAACCACTTTGAAGTGTTGATGGAGTTGGTCTTGAAGAATGCGACAAGCCAAGGCTAATTGGTTAGTTTTAAGAACGATATAGTCTTCGCTGAGATGTTCGAATTCGTCCTTAGTGATTTCACGGATGATGTGACCGTGATCAATAATGCCAAAGCGGGTTGAAACTTGATAGAGTTCAGACAAGATATGGCTAGAGATGAGAACTGTCATACCTTGCTCTTCGCTCAATTTTTTAATCATTTGGCGGAATTCTTTGATAGCAACTGGGTCGAGACCATTAATCGGTTCATCTAAAATAAGTAGGTCTGGTTTTGCAATCAGTGCAATAGCGATACCTAGACGTTGCTTCATACCCAGTGAGAAACTACGAAATTTTTTCTTGCCAGTGTGTCCAAGTCCAACTGTATCAAGGATTTCATTAATGACCTTGTCAGGATTTGGAACGTGATGAATCTTACAGTAGTAACGTAGGTTTTGACGTGCATTGAGATGATTAAGGGCAACTGGTGTTTCAATCACAGAACCAACACGTTTCAGTGCGTGAGTCCACTCTGATTTGGAGGTAGAGTGGAAGAGGGAAACACTACCTTGGCTAGGGCGGATGAGTTTAGTGATGACCTTAATCAGTGTTGTCTTACCTGCCCCGTTTCTTCCGATAAGGCCATAGACCTCACCCTTTTCTAAGGTCAGGTTTACATTGTCGAGTGCTAGGTTTTGGCCGTAACGTTTTGTCAGATGTCTGAGCTCAAGTACCTTTTTCATGATAAGCCTCCTTTCGCTTATTTGATACCGCTTTCTTTTCATTTTTATTGTAGTATAAAGTCATTAAATAAACATCAAGAAATTCTCAAATATTTCTTAAATTTTTCAAGAAATCATGAAAATGGTGGTGACTAAATTCTGAGAGTGTTTGCTTTAACCCACGGTTAAGGTAAGTCCTTTTCCTTTGTGCTATAATGATAGTGAATGTTTAATACAGGCCCGAGTATGGCCATTTTCTAGGAGTCTTTTATGACAAACTATTTGATCCGAAGTTTTCTCTGGTTTCGTGAGCGTGGTTTTGTTCAAATTACGCAGAAAACTTTGGTTTCGCTTTTTCCCTTTTTCCTATTTTCAGGGATTATTCGGGTGATTTCACTATCTGTTTTTTCGGAGATGGGTTATATTAACCAACTTTTTTCAGTTTCTGATTGGTTGCCGGCCTTTAAGACTTCCGGTCAGGTACTTATTAATCTTTCTAGTTTTCTCGGTGGATTAGCAGGTCCCTTATCGACTTATTTTGCTGGAAAATACACAGCTGGCCACTATGGTAGAAGTACTGGTACGGCTGGTGTGACTTCCCTTTTGGTCAGTTTGATTATAGGATCGCAAGAGTTACTAATGTCTCCACTTAACGATGGCGATTTGACGCGTATCAATTTACCGGCTTCGATTAATATTATGCTGGCTATCTTCGTGGGCTATCTGGTTGGTCAGATCTTCCGATTTTCAAGAGCCAGTGATGATCAAATTGTGGATAAGGACTATATTTATCAGCCTAAGACAGTTCGTCCCATATTTTTGTCCTTAATTTTGGCAATTGGGCTTAATATTCTATTGGTTATTGGTGAACGGGAAAATATCTTTCAGTCTATTAGACAGTTTACATCGACCATTACCGTCACTGGTAATCATCTTTTCTCAACCTTTATGATGGGACTTTTGAGTACTTTTTCTGCTTGGATTGGGAATAGTCAAGCCTTCGCTCTCAATTCTATAGCTGAAGACAGCTTTGCTTTGGAGAATCTGACTTATGCGGTTTCCCATCATACGACGACAGGGCTTCCCCATCTTTTTACTCTGACAAATCTTTATCACAGTTATGGTTTGGTTGCTGGCGTTGGATCAGTCTTGGCTCTCTTGGTAGCCCTTCTTTTAACCTCAACCAGTTATAAGGACAAGAAAGTCAGTCTTCTTAGTGTTTTCCCTAGTCTCTTTAATAATGGCGCTTCCTTGATGGTGGGTGTACCAGTTTTGCTTAATCTGGTTTATCTTGTTCCCTTTCTGTTAGCTCCAATGGTCAACATGGGAATAGCAACAATTGCTTTGGTGCTTCGTCTTATGCCGGCAGCAGTTTATCCTGTACCAGATGGTACCCCTAGCCTGCTCTATGCTTTCATTGGTACTGGCGGTAGCCTTCGTGCCTTGGCTGTTAGTCTTTTTTGTTTTGCGGTTGATGTCGCTATCTTTATTCCTTTCGTAAGACTTTCTAATAAGGTGCAACACGGTTTAAAAGAGGAAGGAGAAACTAATGAAGCTCAATAAAAAAATGAGGTTGGTCTTTGTTTTGGTTGCTGTCTTTCTCATCGGCTTAGCAGTACCTTCTTATAGCTGGACCAAGAAAAATGTAAAGGAAATTGAGACTTTCTACAACTCGAAATTGTCTCCTATTATCATGATTCCGGGGAGTTCCGCTACGGAAAATCGTTTTGATGGTCTCGTGCGTAAGCTAAATCAAGACCGTCGTGGGACTAAGCATAGCCTCCTCAAGGTCAAGGTTTGGAACAATGGGCGTATTACCTTTGAAGGAAAAATCAAGAAAAATGACAATGAACCTATTATTGTTATTGGATTTGAAAATAACAACGACGGCTACAGCAATATCAAGAAACAAACCAAGATGATGAATCAGGCCTTTGAAGCTCTGCAGAATAAATACAATTTCAATAATTTTAAAGGTTTGGCACATTCAAATGGAGGCTTGATTTATACGGCCTTTATTGAAAATTATCTGGATGACTATGACGTCAAGATTAATTCGCTAATGACCATCGGGACACCTTATAATTTCACTGAAACCAATATCAAAAATAAATCTGTCATGCTGGCGGATTTCATAGCGGCCAAGAAAAATATCCCATCAACCTTACATGTCTATTCGGTAGCAGGGACTATCACCTATGACTCGGACGAGTTGGTTCCTGATGCCAGTGTTTCAGCTGGGAAGTACATCTATCAGAATCAAGCAAAAAGCTATACTGAAATCACTGTTACGGGCGAAGATGCTCAGCACTCGGACTTACCGACCAATGATGAAGTTGTGGAACTTGTCAAACAACATATCGAAGGGCAGGGTGTCCGTAAGAAGCAAAAGACTAAGCTAGAGCCACAGTGAGCCAGTATAGGATGGATTGGTCAGTTCTAGTTATCATTTTTAGAAGTCACTATCAGATAGAGTCTATGATGGCTCTATCTTTTTTAGTCCTAAGATTGATTCAATAAGTTGTTGTAACTTATTGATTTACAACTTTCTTTTTGTTATAATCAAGTAAAATAACAAAGAAGAATGAGAGGTCCCTAATATGCAAATTCCAAGTCGGTTTACTATTGCTGTTCACATTTTAACCTTGATTGCACTGAACAAGAACAATGAAACCAAGTTAACCAGTGACTTTATGGCTGGTAGTGTAGGCGTCAATCCGGTTATTATCCGCAAAACCTTGTCGCAACTTAAGAAAGCAGACTTAATTTCAGTTCAAAGGGGAACAGGTGGGGCCGCATTAGTCAAATCACCGGAGGAGATTAATCTTCTTCAGGTTTATCGTGCGGTGGATAGCATCGGTCCAAGTGGCAAACTCTTTAGTTTTCATGACAATCCTAATCCAGCGTGTCCAGTAGGGCGTAATATCCATGGGATTTTGGATCAGAGCCTAGAAGATGTTCAAGTTGCTATGGAAAAAGAACTGCAAAAGAAAACCCTAGCTGGTATTTTAAAGGATGCCAAGACTCATTGGAAGGAAGCAGGGGCTTGATTTTTAAATATGAGACTCCAAGAAATCGAAAGTTATTTGGTTTCTTTTTTATTCCCAAGATGTAATAATTGACATTACAATAAAACTTAGTATAATAATGTCATAGGAATGATTACAACATAGGAGAAAATCATATGACATACGACTACAATAGCAAGATTTACCTGGCAGAGACGGTACTCAATGTGAAGAACTTAGCACGTCAGACAGCCTTTTATACACAGATTATGGGACTTGATATTTTATCCCAAACGGAAACAGAAGTTGTTTTGGGTGCTGGAAACAAGCCTTTAGTTCACTTAATCCAAACCAATCGTGAAGAAGCGGTCAAGTCAAGTTATGGACTTTACCATATGGCGATTCTGTTGCCATCTCGTGAGGATCTTGCAGATATTTTCAAACATATTGCTGAGCTGGACTATCCATTTGTCGGTGCAGCTGACCACGGTTATAGTGAAGCCCTTTATTTGGAAGACCTGGAAGGCAATGGTATTGAGCTCTATAGAGATAAGCCTGTTGCTGAATGGGATATTCGTGAGGATGGTCGCATCGTTGGTGTAACAGAAGAACTATTAGCTCAAGAAATTTACGAGATGGGGCGCAAGGTTAAGCCTTTTGTGATAACTAAGGATACTCGCATGGGGCATATTCATTTATCGGTCAAAAATAGTCAGCAATCAACAGTTTTCTATCAGGAGGTTTTGGAGCTAGCAGATAAATTCACCATTCCAAGTGCTAGTTGGATTGCTTCAGGTGATTATCATCATCACTTGGCTGTCAATGAATGGGGTGGGAAAAATTTAACCAAACGTGACAAAGACATGCCTGGACTTGCCTACTATGTCCTTGAAGTAGAAGACCGATAAGATTTGATTACCATAGCAGAACGTGCTAAAAATCGTGAAACAGAGGTCAAATGGGTATCTTCTAATGCGTTAATCTTCGAGGATAATGATGGTATTTTTACACGGGTAATAAAAAATATCAATAATTAGTGGTTTTTTGAGTCGTAACTATTGACATTACATTAAGAATCTATATAATGGTTGTTGTAATCGAAGTCGTTAAAAAAAACTTAAAAATTTTAACAACTATCACAAAGAAAGAGGAAATAAGGATGACAAACTTTACAGATTTACAAACAAAACGCCGTTCTATCTACGCATTAGGAAAAGACCTTGAGCTCTCTAATCAAGAATTGATTGATACTATCCAAGAAGCGGTTCTTAACACACCGACAGCCTTTAACTCACAAACATCACGTGTGGTGATCTTGCTGGATGAAGAATCAGATGCTTTCTGGAATGAAATCGCTTATTCAGAGCTTGAAAAAGTAACGCCAGTAGAAGCCTTTGAGGCAACAAAAGAACGTTTGAAAGGTTTTGCCCAAGCTAAGGGAACAATCCTCTTCTATGAAGATCAAGATGTAGTGAAAGGCCTTCAAGAGCAATTCCCACTTTACGCTGAAAACTTCCCAATTTGGTCAGAGCAAGGTCATGGAATCGCCCTTTATGCGACATGGTTGGCTTTGGCTGAGAAGAATATCGGCATGAACGTACAACACTACAATCCACTTGTTGATGCTCAATTGGCTGAAAAATACGACATTCCAGCTAACTGGAAACTCCGTGCCCAAGCACCATTTGGTCAAATCGTTGCACCAGCAGGAGATAAAGACATCCAAACAGAAGGTCGTTTCAAAGTTTTTGGCGACAAATAATCACTTTAATTTAGTCAGTCAGCTTGGCAATGACTGAACAATATCAAAATGATAAGACAAAAAAGTAGCAGGGTTGAGAAATCTTGTTATTTTTTCGATTTTAAGACCAGTTCGTAGATAAATTGTAAAGGAAAGCTAAAACTTGAGATTTGAAACCCTTTTCACTACAATGGAGATACAGAAAAGGAGGCAGAAATGAAGTATATTGATTTTGCTGAAAATGAGCGTTTATCAACCATTGTCCTTGGGATGATGCGGATCAGTCAGATGAGTGAAGATGAGGTGGAGGCCTTGGTGGAGGCAGCCTTATCGATTGGGATCAACACTTTTGATCTGGCGGATATCTATGGCGATGGCCAGTGTGAGCAGCTCCTTGGTAAGGTCCTCAAACGTCGTCCGGATCTTCGGGACCAGATGTGGATCCAGTCCAAGTGTGGGATTCGCAAAGACGGCTTTACCTATTTTGATTTTTCTAAGGACTATATTTTGGATTCCGTCGATGGCATCCTCGAGCGTCTGCAGATCGAGTGCTTAGATAGTCTCCTCCTTCATCGACCAGATGCCCTCATGGAGCCGGAAGAAGTGGCAGCAGCTTTTGATCACTTGGAGCAAGAGGGCAAGGTCCGTCATTTTGGGGTGTCCAATCAAAATCCTATGATGGTAGAATTGCTCAAAACGGCTGTCAAACAACCACTCAAGGTCAACCAGTTGCAGTTGAGTGCCGCCTTTACACCAAGCTTTGAAGCTGGTTTTCATGTCAATATGGAAGTACCAAAAGCAGCCGTGCGAGATAGCAGTGTCTTTGAGTATTGTCGCTTAACCGATACGGTGATTCAAGCCTGGTCTGTCCTCCAGCATGGCTATTTCAAAGGGAACTTTGTCGGCAAGGAAGAGTTTGTAGCTCTCAATCAGGTCCTCAATGACTTGGCGAAGAAATACCAAGTCACTCCGACAGCCATTGCCCTAGCTTGGGTTCTCCGTTATCCAGGTAAGACGCAGGCCGTCATCGGAACGACCAAACCCCAGCATGTCCTTGAAGCGGGGAAAGCAGCAACAGTTACTTTGACGCGCAAGGAATGGTACCAAATCTACTTGGCTGCAGGTAATGATTTGCCTTAGAATCTTGTTAGTAGACCAGACTTCACTTGTATCAGTGGGCTGGTTTTTTTGTTTTATGCTTTACAGATTTTTCTTGACAAGTCTTACTTTTTGAGGTCTTTTTTTTATGCAAACGCTACATAAGAGACCAGATCCACTATCACAAGATTGTGACCAATCACAATCTTGTGATAGTTTACATCTTATTAACATTGTCCCATAATCCTTGCATTCTCTGCTCTGGTAGCGTAAGATAGACCATGTTTTAATTTTAAAGGATTGAAACACGTCCTGAGACCATTCTCACAGGTCTAAAGGACAGAGTGAATTTTTTATGAAAGAGGAGAATCAAAATGTCAGATAAACAAATGAAAACCCTTGGTTGGGTGGCAACCTTTATGTCAGTAATGATGTACGTATCTTACGTGCCACAAATCATGGACAATTTGTCTGGTAATAAAGGAAACTTTATCCAACCTTTGGTAGCTGCAATCAACTGTAGCCTTTGGGTTTACTATGGTCTCTTTAAAAAAGAACGTGACCTTCCCCTTGCTGCTGCGAATGCGCCAGGTATCATCTTTGGATTGATTACAGCATTGACAGCTTTGTTCTAAAATAAAGCGAAATTTCTTTTTATACTATTTTTCTTAACGCAGAAAACGAGAGCAGAACTAGCGACAGTCAGTGATTGTCGTTTGGTTTTACTCTCGTTTTTTGTTTAGTTATTAAGAAGAACTTTGATAGCATCTTCCATTTTTAGAGGGTCTGTTTTGGAAGAAAAGCGTTCGACGACTTGTCCTTCACGGTTAATCAGAAACTTAGCAAAGTTCCATTCAATTCTAGCTCCAAGTGGTCCAGATTTTTCTTTTTTAAGCCACTCAAAAAGTGGCTCAGCTTCCTTACCATTGACCTTGATTTTGGCAAAACGGGGAAAAGTCGTCTGGTAATTGAGGGTGCAAAAGCTATTGATTTCTTCAGCACTACCAGGTGCTTGCCCCATAAACTGATTACAAGGAAAATCAAGAATCTCGAAGCCTTGGTCTTTGTATTTGTCATAAAGTTCCTGCAAGCCCTGATATTGTGGCGTCAAACCACATCCTGTTGCTGTATTGACGATTAAGACGACCTTTCCCTTATATTCCTGGAGAGACACGGGTTGGTCAGCTTGATCTGAAACTGTAAAATCGTATAAGTTAGTCATAATTAGTCTCCTTTGCTTTATTTGAGACTATTATAGCAAAGTTAGTCAGAGAAGTGATTTTTCAGGAAGAATTGAATGTTTATGATGCTTGTGATAGTAATTATTTATCTTGACGTTAAGAATTACTTATAACCAACAGGGATGATACTATATAGTGCTAGATAGCTTGATAATAGATAACTATTGGCTTTAGTGAGGTTTTGATACTTTAATCATAAATTATATTTATGGCAGAGGATAAAATTTCTTTATTTTTCTGATGGGTAAATGTCTGCTAAGATAATGACATTCACAGTTGAAGTCACTAAGAGTTAGATACTTTTAGGTATGTGAGTTGAACTGTCGATATTTGGATATAAAGAAAAGGAGATTTTTATGTCAGAAAAAAGAGAATTAGTTTTGAAAGCATTTCGTGGAGAAAGTGTTGATCGTGTGCCTGTGGGATTTTGGCACCATTTTACCACTGAGGATGAGTGGCTTCACGGTTTTGAAAATCCAGAAATTATTGAGAAGAATAAAGCTGGTCATAAAAAATTTATTGCAGAAGTCAAGCCTGACTTTGTTAAATTGATGAGTGATGGTTTTTTTGCTTATCCTCAGCCATCTTTTAAAGATTTTAAATCAATCAGTGATTTAACATCGATTGAACCGTTGGGCGCTAATCATCCTTGGATTTCTGCGCAAGTTGAACTTGTAAAAAGTCTGATTGCTGATTTTCCTGAAGATATTGTTGCAATTTACAATATCTTTGCGCCAGTAACTTATTTTAAGTGGCTGGTAGGAAATGTTTCAGGTGGTGATGATAATATTGCAGATTACATTTCGGAGGACCGTGATGCTTTGAAGCATGTTTTAGATGTCATTGGACAGGATGTTGCTAGTCTTAGTCAACGAGTGATTAAGGAAGCAGGAGCAGATGGCATTTACCTCAGTGTTCAAAGTATTCAAGATAATCGTGTTACTGCCGATACGTATAAGGATTTTATTGCTCCAAGCGAATTAAGTGTATTGAAAGCTGCTGATGAAGCTGGTGGCCATAACATTCTACATATTTGTGGCTATGAAGGGGCACGAAATGATATCAAGCTCTTTAAAGACTATCCTGCTCAAGTGATTAATTGGGCCGTTGGTCCTGAAGGAATCAGTCTGGCAGAAGGTCGTAATATTTTTGGTGGTCGGACAGTCCTCGGCGGTTTTGAAAATGGGAAAGATGGTCTCTTATACAATGGAAGTAAAGAGGCTATTCAAGAAAAGGTTAAGGAGATTATTGCTGATACAGGAACCCACGGTTTAATCATTGGTGCTGACTGTACGGTTCCAAGTGATATTAACCACGAACGTATTGAATGGGTGCGTGAAGCAACGGTTCTATAAGAAAAGGGAGAGATTGATATGAGTAAAAAGACTTGGATAATTGGTGGAGTGGTTGTTGTAGCATTTATTGGTGCAACAGTTATTGGACGTAGTTTAACGGGAGATAAGAAAGCGAAAACTGATTCAGGAAAGGTGACAACTCTAAAAGTTGCCCATACCCAAAACTATGTCCCTTATGATTTTGTGGACAAAGATGGTAAATCTGATGGCTATGAGGTAGCTGTGTTGAAGGAAATTGATAAAAAGCTTCCACAATATAAGTTTGAATATACAGGAACAAGTGATGATGACCTCTTAATTGGTCTGGAGTCAGGTAAATATGATATTGGTACTAAGGGTGCTTGGTACACAGATGAGCGAGCTAAAAAGTTCATCATACCAAAAGATCCAATTGGAGCAAGTGTTATTGGATTTACAATTCGTAAGGAAGATAAAGATAAATATAAAAATATCTCAGATTTTGCCAAACAAAAGGGAAAATTGGTACCAATCTCACCACAAAATGCACAGTGGAATGTTATCAAGGACTACAACGATAAGCATAAAGATCAACCAATTGAGTTGACATCTGCAGAATCTTTCCAAGTTTCAGATGCCTATGCATGGGTCTTGGAAAATCGTTATGATGCTTATTTTGATATTAAATTGTCTTTTGAAAAAGCTGTGACAGATAAAGATGGTGCTTATCATCAATATGCGGACAAGTTAACTTGGTTCCCATATAAAGGTATTCCGACTTACCCACTCTTCCATCGCGATAGTAAGAATGAAGAGTTTTCAAAAGAATATACGAAGGCAATTAAAGAGTTAAAAGAAGATGGTACGCTTGAAAAATTGTCTAAAAAATATTTTGGCGAAGATGTCTTTTCATACGTTGATAAATAATTAGATTGTGGTGTATAAACAGTAGGCTACTTTGATAAGCTTCTGAGCGAGTTTAGTTAGGAGAAAATATGGTCAATTATGACATTTCAAAAGTGATTGGAGCAATTCCGGAAATCATAAAGGGCTTACCAATGACATTGTTAGTTCTCTTATTAACGACTATACTAGGGTCGTTGTTAGGAGGCTTGGTAGCGTGGGCAAGTCTTTCTAAGGATAAAGCTCTTGAAAATCTGGCTAAGGGTTATGTTTTTATCTTACGTTGTACTCCACCTATTGTATTGTTGTTCTTGGTATTCTATGGAGTTCCTGAATTTCTTAATTGGTGGTTAGGGTTGGACATAAATAACTGGTCTAAGTTAATATTTGTTTTAGTGACCATGGTTCTTCTATTTTCAGCATTAATCTCAGAAGTCTTTAAGGCCGCCTATCAAGCAATCCCCAAAGGACAATTAGAGGCCGGACTAAGTATTGGTCTGACACCAGAGCAGGCTTTCGTGAGAATCGTTGCCCCTCAAGCTTTTAAGGTAGCTTTACCAAATATTACAACAGCTATCCTTAACCTAATGCGTGATGCTGCATTGGCTTATACGATTGGATTTATTGATGTCATGGGAAAGGGAAACCTTTTGATTAGTCGTCATTTAGGAAATTATTCTTTAGAAACATATACGGCAGTGGCCCTTGTTTATTGGGGAATAGCATTAATCTTATCCCTAATTTCTAGAATGACAGAGCAACAATTGAGTATCAAAGCGAGGTAAAAAATGAATACTACTTTTATTATTGATACCTTTATTAAGGCTTTACATGGGGTTCCAGTAACACTTGGAATCATGGTTGTGGCTATTCTATTGAGTTTTCTACCTGCTCTTTTCTTAGCGTTAGGTCAAATTTATCAGGTGAGAGGTGTCAAAACATTTTCAGTTATTTATCTTGCCTTTATTCGCGCAACACCACCCATTTTGTTAATTTTATTTTTTTATAGTTTATTCCCTAGTTTACTAAACCAGTTTTTTAAAGGAATTGGAAGTCATGTAGATGTCTTCAAGGTTAATCCACTTTACTATGCCTTTATTATTTATAGTTTGATGACAACAGGAAGTTTGTCTGAAATCATTCGTTCAGCATTGCTAACGGTTGATAAGGGTCAGCTAGAAGCTGCACAAGCCATAGGTTTAACAACAAGACAAGCCTATCTGAGAATAGTTTTTCCACAAGCGCTTAAAGCTGCTCTGCCAAATTTGTGTAACTTAGTTATTAATATTGTGAAAGGGACTTCACTTGTCTTTGTTATGACAATAAAAGATATAACAGCAATTGCACGAGTTGAAGCAGCATATGGATATCAATATTTTGAATCTTATTTTGTCATCTTTATTTTATATTTAATCATTTGTGGTATTATTCAAGTTCTCTTTAACCTTGGAGAAAGAAAATTGCAATTTACATAGAGGGAGTTACTATGCTAGAAGCTAAACATATTTCAAAAAAATTTGGAAATCGTCAGGTTCTTGTTGATGTTAATCTACAAGTGAAACAGGGAGATGTGGTTGTCATATTGGGACCATCCGGTTCAGGAAAAACCACTTTCTTACGTTGTCTTAACCATTTGGAAAAAGCAGATGGAGGGCAATTAACAATTGCTGGTAAGGATTACTCTTTGGACAAATTGTCGAAAAAGGAGATTTTGGATATCCGAAAGAAAACGGCTTTTGTATTCCAACATTACAATTTATTTGCAAACAAAACTGCTATCGAGAATATACTGGAAGGTTTAGTGATTGCTAGGAAAGTACCCAAAAGTGAAGCTCAAAAAATTGCTGAAGAGGCACTAAAAAAAGTTGGTCTTTTAGAGTTTAAAGATTATTATCCCTCACAACTTTCAGGAGGCCAACAACAACGTATCGGCTTAGCCAGAGCAATTGCAGTTAAACCAGAAGTTATCTTGTTGGATGAACCAACATCTGCACTTGATCCAGAGCTAGTTGGGGATGTTCTTGACGTTATGAAACAACTTGCTAATGAAGGAACAACAATGGTAGTCGTTACTCATGAGATGGGCTTTGCACGAGATGTAGCTAATCATGTTGTCTTTATGGATGGTGGCCATGTCGTCGAAGAGGGAAGCCCAAAGGATATTTTTTACAGACCAAAAGAAAAACGTACCCAACAATTCTTGGCACGTATTCTTTCTGATGCTAGTTACGATTTAGAATATATGATTTGATTCATCATTGATAAGTTATAATTAGAGTATATAATTCTTGTATAAATAAAATAGGCTGAGGTTATTTCTCAGCCTATTTTTAGTTTACTAAATGTAATGTTAGTTTATATGGGCTCCTTGTCAACTGTAGTGGGTTGATGAAAAGTTACAACCTAGAGAGGACCAA
>OFCO01000351.1_pt1 | contig 12148 bp, 7 predicted proteins | sample 1520821 | NCBI WGS metagenome assembly OFCO01 (sample SAMEA2699031, study PRJEB24076) | metagenome | biome: Human gut stool | place: Spain | collected 2012-09-21
AGTAAATATTTCACAAAAAACATTATCAAATCCAATTGGTTTTAACTATCAACATACGGCTGCCTGAATAGAATCAACCGTTTCAATCAAAAAGAAATCGGGCCTCCAATACACACGCTGGTCGCGGTGATCAGGGTTGCCAGCAGAATGGTGATACCGCGGGTGCGGGTCAGGTTAATGCCGAGGGTGCGCGCTTCATCGTCACCGAGCGAGAGGATATTGACGCGCCAACGCATCGCCAGGAGCAGCAGGATGCAGGGTGCCGCGACCAGCGCAAACTGGGTGAGTGCTTCCGCGCGTACGTCCTGCAGGGAGCCCATCTGCCAGAACACAATCTGCGCCAGCTGAGTTTCGGGGTTCGCAATGAACTTCAACGCACCCAGCGCGGCGGTGCCAAAGCCACCTACAATCACGCCGGAAAGCACCAGCATGAGCGTGGAGTGGTTCTTCAACAGACGCGGAATGCTCACGGTCAGTAGCACGGCGGCAAGACCACCGGCCAGGGCAGAACCCTGAATGGCGAGGCTCGTGCCCACACCCAGCAGAATGGCGGAGGCGGCACCCACCGACGCACCCTGCGAAACGCCCAGCAGGTACGGGGAGACCAACGGGTTTCGGAAGATCGCTTGGAAGGTAGCGCCCGCAATGGCGAGGGCGGCACCGATGAGACCCGCGGCGAGCAGACGCGGAATACGTACGGTCAGCAGCATATTTTCGGCGGGTTTGTAGACTTTTAAATCCATGCCGAACCAGTTCTTACCGAGAATGCGGAAGAGCTCGTCCAATTCGAGCGGGTACCTGCCGGTGACCAGGGAGAGGTAGGTGACGCTCAGCAGAATGATGAGGGCGATAAGTATTACAAGCGGGTAGGAGGAAGCGAAGAAGGAGTGACGGTGCTCGTTCTTGGCGGCTGGTGCGCTGGTGGAGGTCACCTCCGTAGTCGTGCTCATGGAGTCCTTCCGTGTGCTCTTGCTGTCCCGTGTTTTGTGTGTATGTACTCTAAACATATGTGAGCCACATCAAAGAGGCAAAGGGTGTGGGTGCGGAGCGCCCGTCATAAGTTGTTATACGCAGTTGCTTATCTTCAGCGATGTGGATGCTTATACGCTGTGATGTATGCAGGGGTGGGGAGCTTCCGTTACGAGGCGTTGATTTAGAGGATTATTGTGCAGAAAATATTTTTGCGTGAGCGTGCATATGACGTGATTGTGGAGCCTTTAGCTTACGCAATCTATCTTTTATGACATTGAGCACTTTTGCGGTGATGGCTTGTTGCCTGTCGTGTCTGGAGCTATTGCGCCAGCAGAAAAGGGTGACCAATCCTGGGGCGCATCGGGCGGCTTTCCCCTAGGATGGATACATGAGTTACGCACCCGAAATTAACCGCATTGTCGCCCCCTTTGAGGTGGTCAGCCCCTTCCAGCCCGCCGGCGACCAGCCGAAGGCTATCGCTGAGCTCACCGAGCGTGTGCAGAACGGTGAGAAGGATATTGTGCTGATGGGTGCTACCGGTACCGGTAAGTCGGCGACCGCAGCCTGGCTGATTGAGGCGGTGCAGCGTCCGACTCTGGTGCTCGTGCAGAATAAGACGCTGGCGGCGCAGCTGGCGAACGAACTGCGTGAGCTGCTACCGAATAATGCGGTGGAGTACTTTGTCTCGTACTACGACTACTACCAGCCTGAGGCGTACGTGCCGCAGACCGATACCTTTATTGAGAAGGACTCCTCCATCAACGAGGAAGTGGAGCGTCTGCGCCACTCGGCGACGAACTCCCTGCTGACCCGCCGTGACGTGGTGGTGGTTGCGACCGTGTCCTGTATTTACGGTTTGGGCACGCCCGAAGAGTACATTGAGCAGATGGTGACTTTGCGTCGCGGTGAGGAGATTGATCGCGACGAGCTGCTACGCCAGTTTGTGGCGATGCAGTACGCGCGTAACGACATGGACTTTCACCGCGGCACGTTCCGTGTGCGCGGTGATACCGTCGAAATCATCCCCATGTACGAGGAGAACGCAATCCGCATTGAGTTCTTCGGTGATGAGATTGAGGCAATTTACACCCTGCACCCGCTGACCGGCGAGGTGATTCGCGAGGAAGAAGAGATGTACGTCTTCCCCGCAAGCCACTACGTTGCCGGTGCTGAGCGTATGGCGAAGGCTATTACCTCCATTGAGGATGAGCTGCGCGAGCGCCTGCAGACCCTCGAATCCCAGAGCAAGCTGCTGGAGGCGCAGCGCCTGCGTATGCGCACTACATACGACCTGGAAATGATGGAGCAGATGGGCTTCTGCAACGGCATCGAGAACTACTCGCGCCACATTGATGGTCGTGCCCCCGGTAGCGCCCCGAACTGTCTGCTGGATTATTTCCCGGATGATTTCTTGCTGATTATTGACGAGTCGCACGTGACGGTTCCGCAGATTGGCGCCATGTACGAGGGTGATATGTCCCGCAAGCGTACCCTGGTGGAGCACGGTTTCCGCCTGCCGTCGGCGATGGATAACCGCCCGCTGAAGTGGGAAGAGTTCCTGGAGCGCATCGGTCAGACGATTTACATGTCGGCAACCCCCGGCAAGTACGAGCTGTCGCAGGCCGATGGTTACGTGGAGCAGATTATCCGCCCCACCGGCCTGGTTGACCCCGAGATTGTGGTCAAGCCGACCAAGGGCCAGATTGATGATCTGCTTGAGGAGATTCGCGTGCGCGTGGAACGTGACGAGCGTGTGCTGGTCACGACCCTCACCAAGCGCATGGCGGAGGATCTGACTGAGTACCTGCTGCAGCACGGCGTGAAGGTGCAGTACCTGCACTCCGACGTGGACACCCTGCGCCGCGTGGAACTCCTGCGTGAGCTACGCTTGGGCACCTTTGACGTGCTGGTCGGTATTAACCTGCTGCGTGAGGGTCTGGACCTGCCCGAAGTGTCCCTGGTTGCGATTCTGGATGCCGATAAGGAAGGCTTCCTGCGCTCGACCACCTCGCTGATTCAGACGATTGGCCGCGCGGCCCGTAACGCCGTCGCTTTTGCGCCAGGCGACGTAGCGGGTAAAAAACGCCGATAAGATGACGGACTCGATGCGCGTGGCGATTGATGAGACGAACCGCCGCCGCGAAATTCAGCAGGCGTACAACCGTGAGCACGGCATTGACCCGCAGCCGCTACGCAAGAAGATTGCCGATATTACGGATGTGCTCGCCCGTGAAGAAGAAGACACCCGCGAGCTTCTGCAACAGCGTAAGAGCGGCAAGAAGGGTGCTCGCACCGTAAAGACGGGCTCTTCGACGGCTTCGAAGATTGCCACGAGCACCCCCGAGTCGGAGGAGCTGCTCGCCCGTGCGGAGGCGCGCGTTCGTGCCGACGGCCTGGCCGCCGCCCCTGCCGAGGACCTGCTGGACCTCATCGAGGAGATGAACGAGCAGATGCGCCTGGCTGCGGAGAACCTGCAGTTTGAGTTGGCGGCGCGTCTGCGTGATGAGCTGGCCGATTTGAAGAAAGAGCTGCGTTTGATGAAGGAGGCGGGGCACGCCTAAACTTGCCTTTTTGGGCGTTGACCTGCGGTTTTTCAGATGAGATAATTCATTACCATTGGTTTTCTTGAGGGTGCAGATACATGCTGTACACTGGCAAAGTGTTTTACGTGTCAAATAAAACCGTGATGCATCCGAATGATAAAGAAACATCTGTGACTACTGTGAATCAATCTCCAGACGCACACGCCACGGGAGCTCGTTCTGTTACCCGCCGCAACCTCACCCGCGGTGCGCTTTGGGCTGTGCCCGCTATCGCCACCTCCACGACAGTGCCCGCATTCGCTGCTTCGGCTGATGATTGCAAGACGGTACACGGCCCGGACTTCACCCAGGTCGGCGGCTGGATGATTACCAACCCCGCCAGCGGTGCCCTGCAGTCGCGCACCAAGAACAAGCCCGTGACTGCGCCGGTCACCGGTCAGGCGTGGTGGTCCATGGAGAGCGCAACCTCCCCGAACCCCGCAACGATCCGCCTCATGTCCGTGTACGAGGCGACTCACGGCCCCGAGGGTGACCTCAACCTGAATTGCGGTGAGTTCGTGATGACCTACAACGTCTCCGCGCTGGAGGCGACGACCGGCACCGTGCATCTGCACCCGTCCATGGACATTTACTTCTTCTCGCCCGAAGGTGAAATCATTGACCGTCAGATCTTCACCACTGACCCGACCGGCAAGGCAACCGTCATGACCCGCAGTGGCAAGACTCAGACCGTTCAGGGCCAGGTCATTCCGTTTGCGTCGAGCGTGAATGATCAGGCGACCGGCATCTCCGCGCGTTTTGCGTTGCGTGGCAATAAGCTCATGGAAGGCATGTACCAGTTCGAAGTGGTTATTACCGTCCCGACGATTCAGGAGAACGGCACGTTGGATACGAACAAGCAGGTGAACGCGATTGCCTTCACCCCGCCGACCTTCAACATGGTCTCCTAAGTTCAACACGGTCTCCTAACTGAATGAAATATAGAGGTAGCCCTCCCCGTAAATAGTTCACGGGGGAGGGCTACTTCTATGTGAGCTTGTTGCGCGGTATTGATCTGTGCGTGCTGGTCTCCAATGCGCCGCTCTACATGTCGCCAAACTAATAGCGGTGCCAGCTAGTAACTGCGCTAACTAGCAAGCGTGTATTCGTTGCCCAGAACGCCGCATCGGACAGGTCAGCCCTGCCGGATGCGGCGTTTGCGTGCCCGCTGCTCTTGGAAAACCCTCCGGGGGCTCCTGGGTGAAAACCCTAACCTGCTGTATAATCGTTCACCGAGCAAGGGAGTATCCCATCAATCGACTCATCGTCAGCACGTTAGCCGAAGGCGCCTAACCGGGGAGTCGAGCCAACCTCCATTCAGGACGGCGGGAGAGACTTGTGGTCCTGTACGCACACCACAAGAAAGGCTCCCCATGGAAGTTACCGGGTTGCAATGGTTGGTTACTATTCTCATCATCGCAGGCCTGCTGGCCTTCGACTTCGTGTTCCACGTCCGTAAGGCGCACGAACCCACCGTCAAGGAAGCCGCCATCTGGTCGGCGATCTACATCAGCATCGCCGTGCTGTTCGGCCTGTATATTTTCGTGACGAACGGCCCCTCCGCCGCCACCGAATTCTACGCGGGTTACATCACCGAAGAAGCGCTCTCGGTCGATAACCTCTTCGTCTTCATGATCATCATGGGCACCTTCCGCGTCGCCCGTGAAAATCAGCAGAAGGTCCTGCTCTTCGGCATCATCTTCGCCATCTTCGCCCGTGGAGCGTTCATCTTCGCTGGCGCCGCCATCATCAACTTCTTCGCCTGGGTGTTCTACATTTTCGGTCTGGTCCTGCTCATGACCGCGGGTAACCTGCTCAAGGACGAACTCACTGAAGGCGACGGCGACGATGAGGCCGATAACATCATGGTTCGCCTCGCCAAGAAGTATCTGAAGACCAGCGACCACTTCGACGGCGACAAGCTCTTCACCCTCGAAAACGGTAAGCGCGTCATGACCCCCATGATGCTCGTCATGGTCGCAATTGCCGGCTCTGACCTGCTCTTCGCGCTTGACTCGATTCCCGCGATTTTCGGCCTCACCCAGTCCGTCTACATCGTGTTCGTGGCGACCGCGTTCTCCCTCATGGGTCTGCGCCAGCTGTACTTCCTGATTGACGGCCTGCTGGACCGCCTCGTCTACCTCTCCTACGGCCTGGCGACCATCCTCGCGTTCATCGGCGTGAAGCTCATCCTGCACGCGATGCACGAGAACAACCTGCCGTTCATCAACCACGGCGAGTCCGTGCACGTGGTTGAGATTACCACCGAGATGTCCCTGCTGGTGATCGTGGGCGTCCTGGTTATTACCGTGCTTGCCTCACTGCTCAGCCCCAAGGGCCGCGCACTGCAGACCATCCAGCGCGTGCAGGCGCTCTCCGAGAAGTACCTGGCACTGCCCGAGGATGCACCCACCGCCGAGCGCGCGGACATCACCGCCCGCTGGCAGCAGGAAACCAAGAAGCTCAACGCCATTCCCGCCAAGTTGCGTGATGAGCTGATCGAGAAGGAAGACGAGTACCACGCCCTCGTGCTGCGTGCCCGCACCGCCCAGGATGCGCATGCCTCCTCGAAGTAGCGCCAAGCGGCCGTAACGCCTGAGCCGCCGAGACGCTCGCGGTTCAGCTCAAGCGCCCACGCGAAAGCCCCTCACACCGGATCAACCGGAGTGAGGGGCTTTCGCTATATTGAAAGTTTTACTGGTTGTGAACCTCAGCCAGCATGTTCTTCAGGTGACCCAGAATGGTCATCGAGTCAGAACCGAAACCGTCGTGGTGGTGGGTCTTCGAAGTCCACACGTGGGTGTTGCCGACCCAGCGGGCGGTCTCCATGGAGTGCTCAAAGTCGACGTACACGTCCGGGTTGTAGGCCGCGGCCACCACGGGCACCTCGTTCTTGTGCAACTGTGCGTGGTCGTACAGGCGACCCCAATCCTTCTTCTCCGCCAGGATGTTTGCAACCTCGGCCAGCGGACGCAGCGAGGGATCCTCCTCGTAGTACCAGGGGAAGATGTCCTCGCCGGTGAAGAGCAGACGGTCCGCATCCGGTGCGAACTCGGGGCGGGAAGCCGCCACGCGAGCAGCAGACCAGTTGGTCGGCGCGGGGGAGGGGGACAGCTCGTAGCCGGGGATGCCGGGCAGAACGCCGTCAGCGGGGCCGTCAGCGTAAATGGTCTCGTGCATCAGGGCGTACAGCGGGTTCGCCTGGAAGGTCACCTCGGCACCCATAGCGGTCAGGAACTGATCGGACAGGTGGTCGTTACCCTCAGCGAAAGCAGTCTCCAGGAAGTAGTGCAGACCGCGCTCGCGCCAGCGGCCACCCAGGAAATGGCCGGCCATCTGGAAGCGGTGATCGGTCAGACGCTCACCGGTGGGCAGGTACTCCTTGTGGGTGCGCAGGTGCTCAGCGATGCGGGTAGCGAGCTCAGCGTCCTCGGGGAACCAGCTGTAGTACTCCTCAACACGTTCCTTCATGCGGTCGAAGGTGTGCTGGTAGACGTTGTCCACGGAGGTACGAATCGGTGCCAGACCAGCAGTAATGCGGCAGTCGCGCAGGGACTGAGGTGCGAACGACAGGTAGGACAGGGTCAGGAAGCCACCGAAGGACTGGCCGATGGTGGACCAGCGCTTATCGGTGCGGTCAGCCAGCAGTACCTCGCGGACAGCCTCCGCGTCCGCAATGATGGAGTCCGCACGGAACAGCTCAGTGTACTCAGCCTGAACCTGTGCGTCACCCACAGCGGTGATGTTGCGAGCAGACAGCGGGGAAGACAGGCCCGTACCGCGCTGATCCAGCAGAATCACGCGGTGGGTCTTGGCCAGCTCAGCAATCCAGCCGCCCACAGAACCGGTCTTCGGTGAACCGAAACCGGGACCGCCCTGCAGGTACACAATATAAGGACGCTTATCAGCCGAAACGGTCAGAGTTTCATTAGTGCTCACAACCTCGCGGGCGAACACGGTGATGGTCTGGTCCGCAAAACGGGAAGAGAGAGCGGCATCCTTGCCCTTGGAGAAAATCAGACCGTGGGTCAGGGGAACCTGGAACCAGTGGTCAGTAATCTCGTAGCCGTCGTGCTTGACGACTGAACCCTTGCGGTACTCAACCTTGGGAAGCGAAGAAACGGTCAACGGTGAACCTTCTTTCAATCAATAGATGCGTGTGGGCAGTTACCTTGTATTCTAGCCCACTACAGGCTATATCGCTGGAGAGCTCGGCAGAAGCTCTAGAACTCACCAACGCTCAGAATCTTCAGCACCGGGTACCCAGCCTCATCGGATGCCGCCAGGTCCACCTCAGCACGAATACCGAAGTCAAAGTTGTCTTCGGGGTCGGCGAAGCTCTGCTGAACCTTCCACACGCCAGGATGCGCGGCGGTGTCCTCATCCATGCTGACCAGGCGAGGCGAGCGCGCGTCGGCGTCCGTGTAGATGTCGTCGTAGGTGTCGAAGTAGTCGTCCATGGCATCCGCCCAGCGGTCGGCGTCCCAGCCGCACCACTCGTCCAGGGCGCCCAGAGCTCGGTCACGCTCGTCAGCGAAGAGCTCCACACGGCGGAAGAGGGCGTTGCGCACCATCACGCGGAAGGCGCGCAGGTTCTTCGTCACGGCGGGAGGCTCTTCCTCCTCGATGGAGGCGTGCTCGGCTGCAATGGTCGCGGTGTCTTCGCCGGCAGCCAGCTTCTCCCACTCGTCCACCAGGGAGGAGTCGGTCTGGCGTACCAGCTCGCCGAGCCACTCGATGATGTCGTCGAGCTCGTCGGTCACGGCAGAATCGGGGATGGTGTGGCGCAGCGCCTTGTACGCGTCAGAGAGGTAGCGCAGAAGCACGCCCTCGGCGCGTTCCAGCGAGTAGTACTGCACAAAATCGTTGAAGCCCATCGCGCGTTCGTACATGTCGCGCACAATCGACTTGGGGCGCGGCTCAAAACGAGCCACCCACGGCGCGGACTGCTTGTAGGTCGTGTACGCCTGATCGATGAGCTCCGCCAGAGGCTGCGGGTAGGTGACCTTGTCCAGCTCGTTCATGCGTTCGGTGTAGTCCACACCGTCCGCCTTCAGCTGTGCCGACAGTTCGTTCTTCGCCTTGCGTTCCTGTGCGTACAGCACCTGGTTCGGCGAATCCAAGGTCGCCTCAATGAGGGAGAGCGCGTCCAGTGCGTAGCTGGGCGATTCGGGGTCGAGCAGTTCCAGCGCGGCGACCGCAAAAGCGGACAGCGGCTGGTTCAGGGCAAAGTTATCCTGCAGGTCCTCGGTCAGGCGCAGGTAGGAGCCGTGCTCGTCCGGGGTGTTGGTTCGCTCAATCACGCCGCCGGTCAGCAGTTCCTTGTAGATGCCGATTGCCTTGCGCAGCAGCTCGCGGCGGCGTGCGGGGCTCTCGTGGTTCTCCTGAATGATGCGGTACGCGGCAATGACCGGGTTCTCCGGGCGGTGCATCAGATTCAGCAGCATCGAATGGGTGATGTCGAAGGAGGAGGTCAGCGGCTCCGGGGCGGCTTCTACCAGCTGGTCGAAGGTCTTCTCGGACCAGCCAACGAACCCTTCCGGAGCCTTCTTACGCTTGGAGGACAGCGACTGGTTAATGCGCTTGGTGTCGTCACCGAACTTCGCCTGAGCCTTAGCCAGCAGGCGAGCGTTCTCAATATCGTGCTCGGGTGCCTGAACCACCACGGTACCGGCGGTATCAAAACCGGCGCGGCCTGCGCGTCCAGCGATCTGGTGGAACTCGCGGGCACGCAGACGGCGGCTGCGGGCACCGTCAAACTTCGACAGCGCCGTAATCAGCACGGTACGGATGGGCACGTTAATGCCCACGCCCAGGGTGTCGGTACCGCAAATCACCTTGAGCAGACCCTCCTGAGCCAGCTGCTCCACGAGGCGGCGGTACTTGGGCAGCATGCCCGCGTGGTGAATACCGATGCCGGCACGCACCAGCTTATTTAGTGCCTTACCGAAGCCCGGACCGAAGCGGAATTTCGCGATGAGCTCGGAGATGCGTTCCTTATCTTCTTTCGAAGCAATAGCCACCGACAGCAGCGCGTTCGCCTGCTCCAGCGCCGCCTTCTGCGAGAAGTGCACAATGTAGACCGGAGTCTGCTTGGTCTGCACGAGCTCCTGCACCGTCTCCTGAACCGGGGTGGTGGAGTAGTAGAAATGCAGCGGAATAGGGCGCTCAGAATGCGCCACCAGGTCACTCTCACGACCGGTCAGCACCGTCATCTCCTCCTGGAAGCGAGTCGTATCGCCCAGGGTTGCACTCATCAGCAGGAACTGCGCCTGCGGAAGCTCCAGCAGGGGAAGCTGCCACGCCCAGCCGCGCTGCGGGTCTGAGTAGAAGTGGAACTCGTCCATGATGACCTGGCAGAGGTCCGCATCCTTACCCTCGCGCAGGGCAATATTGGCGAGAATTTCCGCGGTGCAGCAGATAATGGGCGCCTCCGTATTAATGGCGGAGTCGCCGGTAATCATGCCCACGTTCTCGGCACCAAAAATATTGATCAGGTCAAAGAACTTCTCAGACACCAGCGCCTTAATGGGGGCGGTGTAGTAGGAGCGCTGACCGGTTGCCAGGCCCGTAAAATGCGCGGCAACAGCCACCGTGGACTTACCGGAACCGGTCGGGGTTGCCAGCACCACGTTATGTCCGGCGGCAATGCTCAGAACGGCTTCGTCCTGGGCGGGGTACAGGGTCATGCCGCGGGTCGAAATCCACTCGGTAAACGCCTCATAGATTTCTTCGGCGGTGAGGGGGTTGCCCTTAAAATCGCGTCGATTGTAGTCGCCGGGATTCTCACCCAGCGTGGGAGAAAGAAAATTCAAAATACTCATGAGGATTCCAGTCTATCGGGAATAGCGCGGGCGCGGGGGCGTTATCGTTACGAGGGAACAATTGAGGTTCGCAGGACCTTCGCGGAGTGTTTGCGGGGTGTTCGCTGCATCTTTGCAGGGAGTTCGCGGTTCCTTCGCGGGGCGTTTATAGGGCGTTCGGGAGGCGCGGTGCCGCGCTAACGCGGGAATTCCCCAAATTCGTGTAGTATAGAACAAAGCACTAAAAGTGCAGTGGTGCAAAAACCTGGTGCTCAGGAGGTCGAAAACGTAGGCCTCCATGCCGCTTAGATTGCCGCGCAGATGCAGAATCCGCCGATTGACGCCGGTGCATATTGAGCGGCTGATGCACGCCCCAAAATACGTTGCATAAATGACGACACGCCCATCTAATACACTCATAGTGTTGCGTGCCACATTGATAAAGGAATAGGGTAAGAGAAAGGAGAGACGTTGAATGACTGAATACAACGCTGACAAGGCACAAGAAAACGCTGCGCGCGAAGAAGCTACGCATGAAGAATCCATGCATAACAAAACCACGCAGGAAAAAGCCGCTCAGAAAAAAACTGCGCAGAAAAAAGCTGCACAGGAAGTAACCGGTAGCGAACAACGCAAGGCGGAAGAGGAAGCCCTCAAAAAGCGCCTCGCCCTGCGAGTCACCGCACCCGGACACAAATACCCCTGGCACCGCTGGGCAATCCCCGTCCTCGGAGAAACTCCCGCGGGTATCGGCGCGATCCTGATCCCCGTCATGGTGGGCCAATTCATCAACCAGCACATCGCAGGAAAAGCCCCCGACGCCTGGCCCATGTTCTGGGTGGTGGTCGCATCCATCACCTTCATCGTGATTAACGAGTTCTTCGGCTGGGGTACCTCCATGACCCTCAGCGCAGAACTCGGCCGCGACTGGCGCATCTATATCAACCGACTCATGGGACGCACCCGCACAACCGTTGATGCGGGTGAAGCAGTCACCGTCATGAACAAAGACGTAGGCCGCATCACGGAGGTCTACTTCTCAATGCCGCTATTCGTCAATGCCATGATTATCGCGACCCTCGGTGCCGTGCAGCTCTGGCTCATCAACCCCGTCACCGCGATTGTCACCCTCATCGGTACGCTCATCGTGGTCGGCGTGATTGCCTGGTACTCGTCCTTCCTCGAATCCAAGATTGGCGAATACCGTGAGAAGGATGGCGAAGCCTCCTCACGCGCCTCCGACATCGCCACCGGTCTGCGCACTATTGCCGGCCTCGGTGCCGAAGAACAGATGCGTGAGCGCTACCACCGCGGCACTGACGAAGTCTTCGACAGCTACATGCGCTATGAAAAGACGCACCGCTGGATGTTCCTCATCCGCGCGCTGCTCGGCGGTGCCGTGACCCTGCTCGGCGTCGGCTTCGCCCTCACCGGCCATGTCGAAAATGGCCGCTGGGTCTCCGACACCCCCGCCGCGTCCCTGGTGACCGTCGCCTCCATTATTGCGATGATGGGTGGCCCCATCTGGATTACCCAGGACTTCCTGACGGAATGGCGCTACGCCAAGATTGCGCTCGCCAAGGTCGCCCGACTCGAAGGCCACGCGGGTGTGCGTCAGGGCGTGCTGAAGCGCCCGCGCACCGACGAAGAAATGGCGCAGCTGGCACGCGCCGAACAGACAGTCGAGGCGAGCACCTTCGAGGTGCCCGTACCCGTCGCCCCCACCGGTGCTAGCAACCCGCGCATCGTGTACGTCAACCCGCGCGACTACAACCTCACCGCGCAAGACTA
>OFCO01000352.1_pt1 | contig 12033 bp, 16 predicted proteins | sample 1520821 | NCBI WGS metagenome assembly OFCO01 (sample SAMEA2699031, study PRJEB24076) | metagenome | biome: Human gut stool | place: Spain | collected 2012-09-21
AATATACAGGACTTAAAGATAAGAACGGAAAAGAAATATACGAGGGAGATATAGTAAAAGCTTATGAAAGTAATATTATATGCGAAGTAATATTTTCAGAAGGTGCTATGTTTATGTTGAGGTGGAATGATAAAAAATGGGGAAATAATGAGTATCATCATTATGGAGTAGGAGCTTTTACTTTAGAAGTAATAGGCAATATATACGAGAATCCAGAACTATTAGAAGGTGAAGAATGAATCCACAACAGATAATAAATAAAATGAATCAATGCCTTATGGCAATGCAGAAAGGGAATATAGAGTATAAATCTTTAGGATTAAAGAAAGCTGCTGCAGAAGAAAAGTATAGAGTAGCATTACAAAAAGAAATGGCTAGATTAAAGCTAGAAGGATATAGAGTAACAATAATACCAGATATGGCTAGAGGGAATGAAGAAGTAGCAAGATTAAGACTAGAAAGAGATATAGCAGATGTTAATTATACAGTATGTAGAGATAGCTTAAGATATAACGAAAAGGAATTGGATATACTTAGAAGTCAGTTAGCGTGGTTGAAAGTAGAGTTTAGAAATAGTTAGGAGGTAGTTAAATGAAAGAATTTAATGTTATATCAGAATGTGATATATGTAAAAATAAGTCCATTTTATGTAAAGAAGTTATCATCATAACAAAAGAAGGTAAACAAAAAGTGGAAACATGGTGTGGAGAATGCTCTAAAAAAATAGATGAAGAAATTGCAGAGCAACAAGAAGAACAAATGCAAGAAGTTTATCAAGATATTATTAGGAGTTCTTATTAGCTTCTAATTCAAATAAAGGAGAATAGGAGTAAATCCAACATAGTTATATATTCCTATTCTCATATAATAGTCAATTTCAATAAAGAAGGTGAGTAGATGGATAGGAATTATGTAATTGTGTGTAATAGACATAAGAGTATATATGGAGGTTTATTGTTCTGGGGACAAAAAACAGAAGATAAGGAGAAAAGAAGTTTCGGAGGATATACAGGAGATATCAATAAGTGTGAGAGATATACATTAGAAGAAGCTATGAATAATGGTTATAACTTTCCCTTATACGGAAAGAGCTGCAACCACGATAATTTTCAAAAATATGATGATTTTGTAATTGAGATAAGAAGGTTAGAAAGATTGGGATATAGACCTATTACTATATATGTTAGATAAAGAACTAAGAGAGGTGATTAGGTGACTAATAGTAAGCAAAAAGGAGCTAGGGGAGAAAGAGAATTATCTTCTAAGCTAAAAGAATATGGATATAAAACAAGACGAGGACAACAATATTGTGGTGCTAATGGTGATGCAGATGTAGTTGGATTACCTGGAATACACATTGAATGTAAGAGAGTAGAAAGACTTAATATATATGATGCTATAAGCCAAGCTAAAGCAGATAAGAAAGAGAATGAACTAGGAGCAGTATTTCATAGGAAAGATAGGTCAGAATGGCTTGTAACAATGACATTAGATGAATGGATGAAATTATATAAAGGAGAGATTAGGTAATGGAATATATAAATGATATTAATATACAAGAAGCGGTAATTCATGTTTTAGATTCAAATGGAGAAGGACCTATATTAAATGAATACAAGTTAGAGCTTAATAAGGATACTTATGGATACTTATATAAGCACATAGAAAAGTCATTAAATGATGAAGAATTGAAATATGCAAAATTTAATGAAGAAAGAAATATAGTTAAGGAATTAGCACAAGATTATTTAACTGGAGAAGAAGAATTAATCAATGTATCTAAAAAAGTAGCAACTCAATTATTTATAATTATGAAAAGTAATATAGAAATACCTTCATGTGATTTAATAATGGTTTCTTTAATAACAGATCAAGGACCAATGATAGGAATACTTAAATTAGATTATAAAAAGAGTTTCATACATCACATAGATTTTATTGGAAATAAAGTAGGTGTTGATTTAGTGGCTCACTCGACTGGTTTACCAGCAAGTAGTCAGAAGATAGAGAAGGCCGCATTTATTAAACCTATTAAAGAAAATAGTAAATTTGATTTATTAGTATTAGATAAAAAGAAAAAGAGAACAGATGATGAAGAATATGGAGCTAACTATTGGGTGAATAATTTTTTAGGATGTATGCAAGTTACAAATGATAGAGATGAAACGAGAAGTTTTATAAATCTAAGTGAAAGATGGATAAGAATGAACTATCCAGAAGATGCAGCAGAAGCAGAAAAAGTAAGAAGAGAGATTAGAAAGTATTTAGAAGTAAAGGACACTATAAATATTAATGAGTTTGCTAAAGAAGCGATAAAAGAAGATGGATTTGTAGATAATTTCAAAATGTTTATGGCTGGACATGTTGATGAAGAAATAAAAATAGATAAGGTTTATGCAGAAAAGAAGATAAATAAAATTAAGTTAAAAATAGATAGTGATATAGAGATAAATATAAAGAAAGAGGCATACGATGATATTTCGAGATTTGAAATAACTAAGAATGGTGACGGAAGTATTAATATGACAATTAAAAATGTAATGAATTATATAGAGAAATAAGGGGGAGTTACCTAGTGAAGATTAAACTCGGAGATTATTTAATAGAATCGGACGAAAGACAATATATAGTAAAAGTTAAGAAAATAGTAGAAGAAAGTAGATTAACTAAAAAAGAAAATATAGGGAATGAATACTGGCAACCAATAGCATATTGTACAACATTTGATTCTGCTTTGAAATTCGTGCCACAACAAGCTTTAAGAAGTAATGACGATATATTGGTCATCAAAGAAAAATTAACTCAAATACACGAGTATTCAAAAGAGTATAAGAAGATTGAAGAAGAAATTAAGAAAGTTTATGAGAAAAAGTTAGAAACAGCAATAAGAGATTTTAAAAGAAAGCAAAAAACAGAAGGAGAAACTAAGAATGAATAAATGGGTAGGTATAGGGCGACTTACAAGAGATCCAGAACTTAATTTTGCAGCAGGAACTGGAACAGCAGTATGTAGATTTACTTTAGCAGTAACAAGACCTTTTAAGAAAGATGAAACAGATTTTATAAACTGTATAGCATTTAATAAGAGAGCTGAAGCAATAGCACAATATTTAACTAAAGGTAGACAACTAGCAGTAACAGGAAGTATAAGAACAGGCTCATATGATGCTAAAGATGGAACTAAGAGATATACAACTGATATAGTAGTAGATTCATTTGAATTTATAGGAAGTAGTAAAAATGATAATCAAGGCTCTAATAATAGTTTTAATCAAGATAGTAACTTTGGAAATATGAGTTTTGAAGATGAAATGGTTCCAGTAGATGATGGAGATATGCCTTTTAATTAAGGAGTTGGTACTCTCCATAATCAAAAGTATCTATTATACAAAAGGAGATGGTGAAAGGTGGGTTATTCACGTGGAATAAGATGGAGTAGTGAAAAAATAATAAATGAAATACTTGAAGTAATGAGAGTTTTAGATATAAAAAGAATGCCAAGTAAAAATGAGTGTGATTTAGTAACAGGAAATTATACCTAATCTAATGCAATAAGAAGGAATGGAGGTTATGAATATTTTTCTCAATATTTAAATCTAGAATCAAAAGAATGTGAAAGCAAGCTCGGTTTAAAAGGTGAACTAAAGATAAAAGAAATTTTAGAGAATAAAGGATATAAGGTTGAAAAAATGAGTAATAAACATCCTTATGATCTACTAGTAAATGAGAATATAAAAATAGATGTTAAAACAGCTAGAAAGTATAACAGCGATAAAGGGTGGAGTAGCTATTCATTCAACTTAGAAAAATCCAATCCAACGTGTGATATATATGTCTTTATATGCATAGAAGATGAAAAGTATTTGATTATACCGAGTAAATTTTTAAGACAAACTCAGCTATGCATTACTGATAAAGAAAGTAAGTATGACGTGTTTAAAGATAGATGGGAGTATGTAGAAGTATATAATAAATTCTACAAATGGCTAAAGTGATGGAGCAACTTGGATTTAGTTTTATTAGATTCAAGGAAGAGTGTACAGAACTTAATAGTAAATTTACTTTAGGTTCTGTATGGAACTTCTTATTTGAACATGAGAACAATTACATTATAGAGCTAGATGGTACTTTTTATGGTCCATTAAAAGAGCGGTGTGAAAGGTTATAGGAGGAATATGAATGGATAAAGTAAGAGAAAAAATAAAGGAATATATAACCAAGGGAGTTATAAAGACAGAAGGTATAAGGAAGTTAAAAAGAGAGTTTAAAATAAATGAAAAAGAACTTAGCGTAATGTGGCTAGAGGAAAAAGAAAATATAAAAAGCAAATATTCTAAAAGAAATAGTAGGCAGATATATAAATCTAATAAGGATGAAGTAGTCTTTAAAGCTATAAAAATATTTGGTGAGGATATGCAGAAGATAGTAGCCATGGAAGAACTTGCAGAGTTGCAACAAGCTTTATCTAAAGATATAAGAGGTAAAGAACATAATGTAGAAGAAGAAATTGCAGATGTATATATTATGTTAATGCAATTGGAACTTATGTATGATAAGACAAAAATTGAAGAATGGATAGATAAGAAAATAGATAGATTGGATAAAAGATTGAGAGGGTAGCATATGAAAATAGTAGTTATATGGTTAATAGCAGTACTATTTTATTGGGCATTGATATATGGAGCTACTAAGGGAGATAGAAAGTAATTTGTAATTATTGCGAATTACTGAAAGGAGATTGTTTATGAAATATGATAAAGAATTATATATTGAAAGTGGCATTTATGGATTAGATGAGGACATAAGGAATCATCAAGAGAAAATTGTTAAATGCAGAAAACCTCATAAGTGCGTATCGTGTGAAAGAGATATAAAACAAGGAGAACAAGCATTGTATGAAAGTGGATTTGATGATTGTGGTGCGGTATCAGCTTATACTTGCTTAGAATGTATTGAGGAATGGTTAGAAGAATCTGGACAAGTGGAAGTTGACGAAGAGTAATTTGCAATTCAGAAAAAATATACAGTTGGCAACTATCGCACCCAAAAGTTCTTCCCTTCAAGGCCTTAATTTCCCACTCTTCTAGATCCTTTTTTTGAGTAATATAAGATAAACATATATTAGAATTTTTTTTATTAGGATTGATTGACTTTGTAGGACACTCTCCAAAACAAATAGCACATTCTCCACATTCTTTATATTTCATAAGTTCTTCAAAGTTACCATTATCATCATCATACATCTCTAAATCTGTAATTATCTCTCCCAAAAATACATAAGAACCATATTCTTTAGTAATTAACATATTGTTCTTTCCTATAAAACCTACACCAGCTAAATAAGCTATATATCTTTCAGGTAAGGTATTGCTATCTACAAAGGATATAGCCTTTCCGCCCCTTAATATTATAAATTCACATATTTTATCTAGGTAGTCCTTTAATACCCTGTGATAATCATTACCTCTAGTATATAATGAAAATCCATTATCAAAATGTTCTTGGTCATGAAGATAAGGGAAAGCTATAGAAATTATAGTCTTTCCCTCTTCCATATAATGATTTGGATTTATTCTTTTTTGAATATCTTCCTCTTCAAACTCATTTTGTACATTTAATTTTTTTCTATTTTCATAGAAATCTTCAAGCTCATTAAATTCTCTGCACTTTATAAAACCAATGTTGGTTAATCCTAAACTGTTGCAGTATGACAAAACTTCTTCCTTTAAACTCATTTTTTATATCACCATATCATTAAATATTTTTTTCTTTGCTCCCCTAAAATCACTTATTTCAATAATAGTAGCACTAGTTCTAATAATATTTTTTGCCGGAATCCCTACTGCTGTTGCTCCTTCTGGAACATCTTTAACAACTACAGCATTAGCTCCTATCTTTGCATTATCTCCAACTTTTATAGGTCCTAATACTTTAGCCCCTGCTCCTATTACCACTCCATTACCTATGGTAGGATGCCTTTTTCCTTTATCTTTTCCTGTTCCTCCAAGTGTTACACCATGATAGATTAAAACATCGTCACCAATCTCTGCTGTTTCTCCAATAACAACACCCATTCCGTGATCTATGCATAATCCCTTTCCTATTGTAGCACCTGGATGAATCTCTATTCCAGTAAAGAATCTAGCTATTTGCGATATTAATCTAGCTAAGAAAAACCATTTATGCTTATATAAAAAATGTGATAATCTATGAGCAATCTCTACATGAATACATGGATACAATAATAATACTTCTAATTTGCTTCTTGCTGCTGGATCATTTTCTACAATTCTGCCTAAGTTATAATTTAAAGTTTTGAACATTGCCACAACTCCTTTGCTTCTATTTTCTAGTCATATAAACCCATTGATATATATTTTTCTCCTCCATCTGGAGCAATAGCAAGAATCTTCTTGCCCTTTCCTACCTTCTTAGCTAACTCTAATGCTGCAAACACTGCTGCTCCTGATGATATTCCTATTAATACACCTTCTTGTGCAGCAAATTCCTTTGCAGTTTTAAATGCATCTTCATCTGTCACTTGTACTACTTCATCTATAATTGAACTATCATAGTTTCCTGGAATAAATCCTGCCCCTATACCTTGTATCTTATGTGGTCCTGGATTTCCTCCACTTAAAACTGGAGATTTAGATGGTTCAACTGCAACTACCTTTACTCCACTTATTTTTTCCTTTAAGTTTTTTCCAACACCTGTTACAGTTCCACCTGTTCCAACTCCTGAAATAAAGTAATCTAAATCATTTATATCTTCAAATATTTCTTCTGCTGTTGTAGCATAGTGCTTTTCTGGATTTGCTATATTTTCGAATTGTTGCGGAATAAAGTATCCACCTTGTTTTTCATATTCTAGGGCCTTTTCTATAGCACCCTTCATTCCCTTGCTACCTTCTGTTAATACAAGCTCTGCTCCATATGCCTTGATTAAATCTCTTCTTTCTTTGCTCATTGTTTCAGGCATAATTATTATAACCTTATATCCCTTTAATTTTCCTATCATAGCTAAACCTATTCCAGTATTCCCACTTGTTGGTTCAACTATTGTTACTCCTGGTTTTAATAGTCCTTCTTTTTCAGCTTTTTCAATCATTCCTAAAGCAGCTCTATCCTTAACGCTACCACCTGGATTAAATTTTTCTAGCTTTACATATACCTCTGCACTATTTTCATCCACTAAACTATTCACCTTAAGCACTGGTGTTTTTCCTACTAATTCTAATATTCCATTATAAATCATGTTTAAAAACCTCCCAAAATTTATTGTATTAATAACTTTATTTTGCCTAGGGTGAAAGCTATCCCGGAATGTTTAGCTAAAACTTTCATCCTAATTTTTTATAAATAAAAAAACCCCGACTCTATTAATTATAGAGACGAAGTAAAATTCGCGGTTCCACTCTAATTGGATTATAAAAATCCCACTCTTTTATCAGGTACGTGCACATACCGTATCACTATAACGGGTGAACCCGGATAATCTTACTACTATTTCAGACCTCAACTCCAAAGGGCACTTCACAATTAATATGGATGAAAAGTTCTCAACTACCTTTTCTCTCTGTAAACCTCATAAAAGCTACTTTCCTTCTTCACTGTTTTTAATTCAGAGTATTTTGCTATGCTTTATAATCTTATTATATGCTTTATCCTAAAATTGTCAACAGTTTTTTATTTTTTTCTTTATACAATAAAAAGAGAAATTGCAAAACAATTTCTCTTCTAAACTTATTCATTACTTAGTTGATTTGTTCTTCTTTTTCCATAATGGATAGAATTCTTCATCTATTATATCGTGAATTAATACTATACCAATTAACCTATTATCTTCATCTACAACAGCTGTTGATAATAAATCGTACTTAGCCGCCTTATCTATTACTTCTTCTATAGATTCGGTATGCTTAACTGTGGTAATATTTTCTTCCATAAGTTCTGAAAGCTTTTTCTTACCATCGCTTAATAATAGATCTCTTAATATTACTAATCCTTTAATTTTATCCTCTTCATCAGTTACATAAATATAATACATAACTTCTTCATCAGGTTGCATTTCCTTAAGTATTTCAACTGTTTCTTCTACAGTAACATTTAATCCAAAAGAAATAAATTCTTTTGTCATTATACTACCCACTGTTTCATCTTCATATTTTAAAAGTTCTTGTACTTCTTCTGCATCCTCATGCTCCAAGTTTACTAAAACTTTTTCTTTTTCTTCTTCGTCTAGTTCATCTAATAAATCGGCTATTTCATCATTACCCATATTTTCTAGTAATTCAGCCGTTTTTACTTCTGATAAATCCTTAATTATGCTTCCTTTATATTCGTCTTCAATTTCTTCGAAAGTTTCAGCAGCTAAATCTTCATCTAAGGATTCAAATAATGCTCTTCTTGAACTTTCGTCTAGATCTTCTAATATATCAGCTAAATCAGCTGGATGTAAGGCTGTTAATTTCTTATAAGACTTTGATAACTGCAAATTATTATTAACCATCTCTATAGACTCAACATCATCCCACATTAATATTTTATCTTCATAATCTTTCTTTAGGAACTTATATAACACCTTACCAACACCACTCATGCCCATTCTTCTGAATTTAGCTAACGGTCCTGTTTCTACAGCTACAACTCTATACTCTCCAGCAATTTCAGCCATTCTCATATCATTAACTCTAACAACCTGTTTACCATTAATATCTACTATATTCTTATCTAATAAATTCCTAGATAATAAATAAGTATAAGTTCTAGCTAATATTTCTCTACTACCTACTGTCTTGATAACAATTCTTCCATTATCATCGTAGACACCTATGCTCTTAAACTCATAGTTAAATGTGGAACCATCTTTTTTCACCTTATATCCGATTACTCTTGGATATCCCTCATCAGTAGTTACATAAATATCTTTTAGGGAACCTAAAACATCATTAAATTCATCATAGATATTTTTTCCTAGTATCTGTGAATATAGAAAAACTGATAGTCTTTTCATAACGCTTCCTCCTTATTATCTAGAGGAAGAACATTATAAATTTATAAATAATGTAGAGCTTCCTCTAGTTTTACTCTTATTCAGTTTTGGCAATGACCTATGCTGAGGCCCACCCTCCATTATTTACACCACCTTTTATGTTTAAAAATTCCAAATATAGTTATACTCAAAAATAGCTGACAATAGTTGTCAGCACTTATCCTTCAATATTTATTATATTATATGCCCTCTAAAAGTAAACAACTTTTTCCCATTTGTAAATGAAAAATGTCTATGTTAATATAAGTAGACAAGAATTAGTGGAAACCTCTTGGAATAATTTATCTGAATTGGAGTTTTTAAGATGAAATTAGCTAAAGATTTTTTACCTATTTGTAAAGAAGATTTATTAAAAAGAAATATAGAACAATTAGACTTTATTATAGTTACAGGAGATGCTTATGTAGACCATCCATCTTTTGGTACAGCAATTATTGGACGTACTTTAGAGTCACAAGGATTTAAAGTTGGTGTTATTGCTCAACCAAATTGGAACAATGCAGACGACTTTAAAAAACTTGGTAAGCCTAAGTATGCCTTCCTTGTTAACTCTGGAAATATAGATTCTATGGTTAACCATTATACAGCTGCTAAGAAGAAAAGACATGACGATTTTTACTCTCCTGGTGGTAAAAGTGGATACAGACCAGATAGAGCTGTAATAGTTTATTGTAATAGAGTAAGAGAAGCCTATAAAGATGTACCAATAGTTATTGGAGGTATAGAGGCAAGCTTAAGAAGATTTGCTCATTATGACTACTGGGACAATAAAGTTAGAAGAAGTATTTTAGTTGATTCTAAAGCAGACCTTTTAATATATGGTATGGGTGAAAAAACTATTGTTCAAATAGCTGAAATGTTTAAATATGGTGCTAGTGCAAATAGTTTAACAGGAATTAGAGGGACTTGTTATTTAACAAAGGATATATCAGGATTAGATAAATATATAACTGTTCCTTCTTTTGAGGAAGTATCTTCAGATACAACTGCTTATGGTGATGCCTTTAAAGTTGAATACTATGAACAAGACCCTATTAGAGGAAAAGGAATAATACAAAAACATGGTGATAGATATTTAGTTCAAAATCCACCTCAAGTTCCTTTAACTAATGAGGAAATGAACTTTACATATGATTTACCTTTTATGAGAACCTATCACCCTTCTTATGAAAAACTAGGGGGAATCCCAGCTATACAAGAAGTTAAGTTTTCTATCACAAGTCATAGAGGATGTTATGGTTCATGTTCATTCTGTGCTTTAACTTTCCACCAAGGTAGAATAATCCAAACTAGGGACGGGGATTCAATTGTTGATGAAGCAAAACTTCTTACAACTTTACCTGACTTTAAGGGATATATTCATGATGTTGGTGGACCAACAGCTGACTTTAGACACAGAGCTTGTAATGTTCAAAAAGAGCATGGTGCTTGCAAACATAAACAGTGTATGTTCCCAAAACCATGTAAAAATCTTATTATAGACCACAAAGAATACTTATCTGTTTTAAGAAGAGTTAGATCTATAAAAGGAATTAAAAAAGTATTTGTTCGTTCAGGTTTAAGATATGATTACATGATTCATGATAAAGACGATACATTCTTCAAGGAATTATGTGAACATCATATAAGCGGACAATTGAAGGTTGCTCCTGAGCATGTTACTCCTAGAGTTTTAGCTCAAATGGGTAAACCAACAAGAGAAGTATATGATAGATTTGTTAATAAATACTTTGATATAAATAAGAAGCTAGGTAAGAAGCAATATTTAGTTCCTTACTTAATGTCTTCTCACCCTGGATCAGATTTAAATGCTGCAATTGAGTTAGCTCAATATGTTAAAAGCATGGGATATACACCTGAGCAAGTTCAAGATTTCTACCCTACACCAGGTAGCTTATCTACAACAATATACTATATTGGATATAATCCATTAACAGGAGAAAAGGTATATACTCCAAAAACTCAAGAAGAAAAAAATATGCAAAGAGCTCTAATTCAATTTGGAGTTCCTAAGAACTATGAAATAGTTAAAAAAGCTTTAATTAAAGCTGGTAGAGAAGATTTAATTGGTAGTGGAAAAGATTGCTTAATACCTGCAAATCCACCAAGAAATAATAGTGGAAAAAAAGTAAAATCTAACACTTCTAAAAAAACACAAAATAATACTAGAAGTAATGAAGATGCTCCTAAAAGAAAATCAAATCATAGTAAATCTTCTAGAAAGAAAAGAAATAGGTAATAAATAATTAATAAGGAAGAGAAATTGCTTTGCAATTTCTCTTTAATTCTATAAAAATAAAAAACTTTGCAAAAGCAAAGTTTTAACCGAAATTATTCATTATTTATCACTTTTTAAATGTATTTATTGCAAATCCCATTATCATAAGAAATATTCCATCACCAAAAATGGGATATGGAAATAATCTTAATCCTCCTAAATACAATACATTCTCTAATATCACCACTAATGATGCAATTATTAAATATATCATACCTTTTTTATTGTTATGGGGTTTATCTAAAAAATATACACAATAAATTAAAAGACTCCCAATAATCACTAATGAACCTAAAAATAATGCTGTTTCGTTATATATCTTTATTACATATCCATAAATGGGATTAAAGACAACCTTCCCCTTCATAGTAAACATTGTTGCCCCATATAAAATAACTAATACTAATGCAATAATGTAGTTGATGTTAAAACTCAACTTATCCCATCTTAAATATACATATGCTAAAGCTAAAATCATTAATGGTATTGCAAGATGATTTAAAAATAGCAATGACTTTAACATATATACAAATCTACCATCTTTCATTATGCATAACAAAAATAATCCTATGTATCTTAAGACAAAAAGACTCATTACCACCATCATATATGCTTTTATCTTCTTGGGAGAAACCTTCAAATTCTTTTTCATCAAGAAAATAAGCAAAAAAAGGAGAAGTAAAAAGAAAATATAATAGGC
>OFCO01000355.1_pt1 | contig 11928 bp, 10 predicted proteins | sample 1520821 | NCBI WGS metagenome assembly OFCO01 (sample SAMEA2699031, study PRJEB24076) | metagenome | biome: Human gut stool | place: Spain | collected 2012-09-21
GTAATTGAAGTTTGTTAAAAACTTCAATTATTTTTTTATCTAAGTTTGTTATATTATTAACAAAAATAACAATGAAAAAGTATTTATTTTCAGACAATTCGACAGACTCATGCCACTATTTAATGTATAATATTGGGTAGTTTGTAAAATTAAAAAAGATTAAGAAAAATAAGAGTGTAAATAAGGAGGATATGAGGGGATGGAATTAAAAAACGTGCTTCTTGAAAAAGAAGAGCATTTAGCTATTGTTACTATTAATAGACCAAAAGCTTTAAATGCATTAAATTCAGAAACATTAAAGGATCTTGACACAGTTCTTGAGGATTTAGAAAATGATAGCAATATTTATGCTGTTATATTAACTGGGGCAGGAGAAAAGTCTTTCGTTGCAGGTGCTGATATAGCAGAAATGAGAGATTTAAATGAAGAACAAGGTAAAGAATTTGGAATGCTTGGAAATAAGGTATTCAGAAGATTAGAAAAGTTAGACAAGCCTGTAATTGCAGCAATATCAGGATTTGCTCTTGGTGGTGGTTGTGAATTATCAATGGCATGTGATATAAGAATAGCTTCAGAAAGAGCAAGATTTGCTCAGCCAGAATCAGGTTTAGGAATAACTCCTGGATTTGGTGGTACTCAAAGACTACCAAGAATAGTTGGGTTAGGAAAAGCAAAAGAAATGATTTATACAGGAGCTATGGTTAAGGCAGATGAGGCTTTAAGAATAGGACTTGTAAATAAGGTAGTTCCTCTAGAAAATCTTATGGATGAAGCTAGAGCTATGGCTAATGCAATAATTGTTAATGCGCCAGTAGCTGTTAAGTTATGTAAGGATGCTATTGATAGAGGTATGCAAGTAGATATAGATAGAGCAATTGAAATAGAGGCAGAAGACTTTGGAAAATGCTTCAGCACAGAAGATCAAACAGAAGGAATGACTGCATTCTTAGAAAAGAGAGCAGAAAAGAACTTCCAAAACAAATAAATTGTTTTTTTAAATATAAGGAGGGTCAAATCAAATGGATTTCGAATTAACTAGAGAACAACAATTAGTACAACAAATGGTTAGAGAATTCGCAGTAAATGAAGTAAAACCAATAGCTGCAGAAATTGATGAAACAGAAAGATTCCCTATGGAAAATGTTCAAAAAATGGCTAAGCTAGGAATGATGGGTATTCCATTTTCTAAAGAAGTAGGGGGAGCAGGCGGAGATGTTCTTTCATACATAATCGCTGTAGAAGAGTTATCAAAGGTATGTGCAACAACAGGAGTTATCCTTTCAGCTCATACATCACTATGTGCTTCAGTTATCAATGAACACGGTACTCCAGCACAAAAAGAAAAGTATTTAGCAGATTTATGCTCTGGTAAGAAGATTGGTGCTTTCGGTTTAACTGAACCAGGTGCTGGTACAGATGCAGCAGGACAACAAACTACTGCAGTTTTAGATGGAGATCACTATGTATTAAATGGTTCAAAAATATTCATAACAAATGGTGGAGTTGCTGAAACTTTCATAATTTTTGCTATGACAGATAAGAGCCAAGGTACAAGAGGAATATCTGCATTTATAGTAGAAAAAGACTTCCCAGGATTCTCAATAGGTAAGTTAGAAAACAAGATGGGTATTAGAGCATCATCTACTACTGAATTAATAATGGAAGATTGTATAGTACCAAAGGAAAACTTAATTGGTAAAGAAGGTAAGGGATTTGGTGTAGCAATGAAGACTCTAGATGGAGGAAGAATTGGTATAGCTGCCCAAGCTTTAGGTATTGCTGAAGGCGCTTTTGAAGAAGCAATAGCTTACATGAAAGAAAGAAAACAATTTGGTAAGCCACTTTATACTAAGCAAGGTTTACAATGGTACATGGCAGAAATGGATGTAAAGATAGAAGCTGCTAAGCAATTAGTATATAAGGCTGCTATGAGAAAACAAAACGGACAACCTTATTCAATAGATGCTGCTAGAGCTAAGTTATTTGCAGCAGAAGTAGCTATGGATGTTACTACTAAGGTAGTTCAAATCTTTGGTGGATATGGTTACACTAAGGAATATCCAGTAGAAAGAATGATGAGAGATGCTAAGATAACTGAAATCTATGAAGGAACTTCAGAAGTTCAAAAGATGGTTATTTCAGGTAGTTTATTCAGATAGGAGGAAGTTATAAAATGAATATAGTAGTTTGTGTAAAACAAGTTCCAGATACAACAGTTGTTAAGATAGACCCTAAGACTGGTACATTAATAAGAGATGGTGTTCCATCAATTATTAATCCAGAAGACAAGCATGCATTAGAAGCAGCATTACAATTAAAAGAAGCTCATGGTGGAAAGGTTACAGTTGTTTCAATGGGGCTTCCAATGGCTAAGGCTGCATTAAGAGAAGCTTTATGCATGGGAGCTGATGAAGCTATTCTTTTAACAGATAGAGCACTAGGAGGAGCTGATACATTAGCAACTTCAAAATCTCTAGCTGGGGTAATTAAGAAATTAGATTACGATATAGTATTTGCAGGAAGACAAGCTATCGATGGAGATACAGCACAAGTTGGTCCAGAAATAGCTGAACACTTAAATATTCCTCAAGTAACATATGTTCAAGATGTAAAAGTTGAAGGTGACTCTTTAATAGTTAACAGAGCACTAGAAGATGGACATCAAATAGTAGAAGTTAAGACTCCATGTCTATTAACTGCAATCGAAACATTAAATGAACCAAGATACATGAATGTTGGAAATATTTTTGCAACTAATGACAATGATATCAAGGTTATGAGTGCAGAGGATATAGATGTAGATAAGTCAGAATTAGGTCTTAAAGGTTCTCCAACAAAGGTTAAGAAGTCAATGACTAAGGAAGTTAAGGGAGCAGGAGAGCTAGTTAAAGAAGGCCCTAAAGAAGCTGCAGCTTATGTTTTAGGAAAATTAAAAGAAAAACACTACATCTAAGATAATAGGAGGGTAATTTATTATGAATATAGCAGATTACAAAGGCGTTTGGGTCTTTGCTGAACAAAGAGAAGGACAATTACAAAAAGTATCTTTAGAATTACTTGGTGAAGGTAGAAGAGTAGCAGATAAATTGGGAGTAAAGTTAACTGCTTTATTACTAGGACACAATGTAGAAGGATTAGCAAAAACTTTAGGTGAACATGGTGCAGATGAAGTTTTAGTTGCTGATGATAAGAATTTAGAGCATTATACAACTGATGCTTATACAAAGGTTATTTGTGATTTAGCAAATGAAAGAAAGCCAGGAATATTATTTGTAGGAGCTACTTTCATTGGTAGAGATTTAGGACCAAGAATAGCTGCAAGATTAACAACAGGATTAACTGCAGACTGTACTTCAATAGATGTTGAAGTTGAAAATGGAGATCTTTTAGCTACAAGACCAGCATTTGGTGGTAACTTAATGGCTACTATAGCATGTCCAGATCATAGACCACAAATGGCTACAGTAAGACCAGGAGTATTTGCAAAGGTAAATACTGATGCTTCAAACTGTAAGATTGAAAAAGTAGAAGTTAAATTAGCAGATAGCGATATTAGAACTAAGGTTCTTGAAATAATCAAGGAAAAGAAAGATATTGTTGATATATCTGAAGCAAACATTATAGTATCTGGTGGTAGAGGTGTAGGATGTAAAGAAAACTTTGCTTTACTACAAGAATTAGCAGATGCTTTAGGTGGAGTTGTTGCAGGTTCAAGAGCAGCAGTAGAAAAGGGATGGGTTGAAAATGCTTACCAAGTTGGGCAAACTGGTAAGACAGTTAAGCCAACAATCTATATAGCTTGTGGTATTTCAGGAGCTATCCAACACGTAGCTGGTATGCAAGATTCAGAATTAATTATTGCTATCAATAAAGATGAAACTGCTCCAATAATGCAAGTTGCTGATTATGGTATAGTTGGAGATGTTAAGAAGGTAATACCTGAATTAATAGCTCAAGCTAAAGAAATGAAGGCAGCTGAATAATATAAAAATATTGAGTTTTTAGGAGGAATAAAAATGAAAAAGGTTTTCGTACTTGGTGCTGGAACAATGGGTGCTGGAATAGTTCAAGCATTCGCACAAAATGGATTTGAAGTTATAGTAAGAGATATTAAAGATGAATTCGTTGAAAGAGGAATAGCTGGAATAAATAAGAGCTTAAGCAGATTAGTTGCTAAAGAAAAGATGACAGAAGAAGTTAAGGAAGAAATACTTTCTAGAATTTCTGGAACAACTGATATGAGTTTAGCTGCTGATTGTGATTTAGTAGTAGAAGCTGCTATAGAAAATATGAAGATTAAGAAGGAAATATTTGCAGAATTAGATTCAATCTGTAAGCCGGAAACAATCTTAGCTTCAAATACATCTTCTTTATCAATAACAGAAGTTGCTAATGCTACAAAGAGAGAAGATAAAGTTATAGGAATGCACTTCTTTAACCCAGCTCCAGTAATGAAACTTGTTGAAATTATAAGAGGAGCTAAAACTTCTCAAGAAACTTTCGATGCAGTTAAAGAAATGTCTGAAGCTATAAAGAAGGTACCAGTAGAAGTTGCTGAAGCACCAGGATTTGTAGTTAACAGAATTCTTATTCCAATGATTAATGAAGCAGTTGGAATTTATGCTGATGGAGTAGCATCTGTAGAAGATATAGATACTGCTATGAAATTAGGAGCTAATCACCCAATGGGACCTTTAGCATTAGGAGATCTTATAGGATTAGACGTATGTCTTGCTATAATGGATGTTCTTTATAATGAAACTGGAGATTCTAAGTACAGAGCTCATACTTTATTAAAGAAGTATGTTAGAGCTGGATGGTTAGGAAGAAAAATGAAAAGGCATTAGAGTACATCATAGACAAATACTCTGCTATTGTAAACGGAGTTGTAAGAAAGGTATTACTTCCTTTAGAAAACAATGGGTTAATAGAAGAATGTATATCAGATATTTTCTTTAGTGTTTGGAACAATATAGATAAGTTTAGTGGAGAAAATGAAAAATTTAAGAATTGGATAGCAGGAATTAGTAAGTACAAGGCCATTGATTATTATAGAAAGTATAGTAATGAAAAGTATAAGACAAGTGATATAGATAAACATACTTTAAAAGATAACAAGTCTATAGAGGAAGATATAATTATAGGAATTGAAACTAGAAGGGTATTAGATTTAATAAATCTTCTTAAGGAACCAGATAAAAGTATATTTGTTATGAAGTTTTTATTTGGATATAGTTCTAGAAAAATATCAGAAAAGTTAGGTATAGGGGAAGGGACTATAAACACTAAAGTGAGTAGGGCAAGGAAGAAGCTTAGAGCTAAGTATAATACTACTTTAGAGGAGGTAGAAAATTATGAGTAATGATAAGGATATATATGAAGTGTTAAATGATATAGAATTTGATATAACCTCAGAAATGGAAATACCTATGGATGATATTCAAAAGAAAAGGCTTAAGAAGCAGCTAAAGAATAGGGTAAGAAGCACAAGAAGGTCAAAGAGATTAAAGATTGCTTTAGTAGCTAGTTTGGCAGTTGTATTTATGTTGGTTTCACCAATGGGAAGGGGTGTAGTAGCTAAGATAAAGGAAGCTTTGTTCTTTAATCCAGGATTAGGACTAGTTAGTACAAGTGAGGAAGTATACGTATTAAAGGAGCCTATAGTAACTAATATTGATGGAAAAGAAGCCTTGATAAAGAGTGTAATGAGCAAAGAAAATGAAGTAAGTATAGGGATTTGGATAGAATGTGGTTTTAATAATTCAAAAATAGAAGAAGAAAAGTATATAAACTCTTTAAAAGATAAGTTTAGTATAAGGCTTCCTAATGGAGAGTTAGTAAAAACAGATGTGTATTCAATAGGAAGTGATGGAATAAGGAGTTCCTTTAATCAAAGCTATAAAACTGAAGGGATAGTTAAAGAGTTTACTTTGGTAAGTGATAATAAAGATATTATTAGTATTTCATTAGTAGAAGGAGATAAGTTATATAAATATAGTGATGTTGGAGGAAATAGTAAAGATAGTGGCATTATGATTGGAGGTAATAAGTATATTTTTGAAGGAGACACTTATGTATCTCTATGGAATAAGGAAAATATTAATATTCAATCCAATATTTTTTATCCTAAAGATTACTTTTCAATTTCAGATGATAAAGGTAAAACTTATAATGTAAATTCTTCTACCTACTCAGGACAAGGAAATGAGTTTGTAATAGATGGAGAAGTAAGATCAAATTTAAATATTAATATAAATAGGGTAGAGGTAGACTATAACTTAGTAAACATGCCAAAGATAAAAGTTAAGATTCCTGAAAAGGGAGAAACAATAGAGATAAATAAAGAGATTTATTTAGAAGATATAGATGAAAAGATTTTATTAAAGTCCATAAAAGGAACAGAAAAATCAGTAGAACTATATTTTGATGTAAAGAAATTTAAAAAGGAAGATTCACAGATAGTCTTATTAAATGCAAGTTTCCGTAACCATGGTTGTATTGGTTCAGAGGATGGTTCTCCTATAATTATGAGTTTTGATTATGAAGACTTAAAACTATCAGAAAGAATAACTAGAAGGTTAGATTTCCAGCTTAGTGGAGTAGATTTATATAAGGCTGGAGATTGGAACTTTACAATAAGATAGTTTTTTAGTAACAAAAAGAGATAGAATAATCTATCTCTTTTATTATTTAGGAAATCATAACCTGTTAGTCATGCTTTTTATATGTATTTAAATAATCAGTTCCCCATATTTCCATAGATTTAATAATAGGTTTTAAAGAAGCGCCAAGAGGACTTAAACTGTATTCAACTCTTGGTGGCACTTCAGGATAAGCTATCCTAATTACAATTCCATCATTAACCATAGATTTTAAATTTTGAGTTAATACTTTTTGACTAATTTGAGGTAAACTTTTCTGAAAGTCACTATATCTCTTCGTACCAGTTAATAAATCCCTTAATAATAATATTTTCCACTTGTTACCTATTAATCCTACAGTTGTAGCAACAGGACAAGTGGGTAAATCATTTTTTGAAATCATAATTTTATCTCCTACGTTTAAAAGTTTAATTCTTACCAAAAAGTGCGTATCGGACAAAAAGGTGCCTACTTCCAAAGGTAAGATTTTACTATTATTATAAAGGAGTATTAAAGACTATACAAACAAAAGGAGAATTAACATGTTAAAAAAAGATGGAGAATTATTGCTTGAAGAGTTTGCAATGGAGGCTTATCCAAAGAGTATTATAAAAGTTTCTGAAGGAATTTATCATGTTATTGGATATGGGCATAGTAATTCTATAGTAATTGAAGGTAAAAGTTCATTAATTCTTGTGGATACTTTGGATTCTAGTTATAGAGCAAAAGCAATGAAAGAGGATATAGAGAAGATAACTAAAAAACCAGTAAAGACTATAATTTATACTCATGGTCATCCAGATCATAGGGGGGGAGCTGGAGCTTTTAAAGATACTGTTGAGGAAATTATAGCTTTTGCACCAAAGCGAGCTGTTTTAAAATATATGGACAAGATATCAGATGTATTAAACAGACGTACAGCAAGGCAGTTTGGATATGAATTAACAGATGAAGAGGTTATAACTCAAGGTATTGGAATAAGAGAAGGTCATGCTATTAATGAAGGAAAATATGATTTTCTTCAGCCAACAACTATATATACTGAAGATGTGGTTGAGCGTGTTATTGATGAAGTGTCACTTAAGTTAGTATCAGCAGTAGGAGAAACTGATGACCAGTTATTTGTATGGCTAGAAGATAGTAAAGTATTATGTTGTGGAGATAATTACTATGGGTGCTTTCCTAATTTATATGCTATAAGAGGAGGTCAATATCGTGATATTGCTACATGGGTGGATAGTTTAAAGAATATCTTATCATATCCTGCAGAAGTTTTATTACCAGGGCATACAAAACCAATTTTCGGATATAAAAATATCCAAGATATTTTAGGAAATTTTACAGGAGCAATTGAATACATACTTCTTCAGACTTTAGATTGTATGAATAAAGGTATGAGTGAAGATGAAGTTGTGACAAATGTTAATCTTCCTGAGGAATATAAAGGTAAAACTTATTTAGGAGAATTCTATGGAACAGTAGATTGGGCGGTACGTTCAATTTATGGAGGATATGTTGGGTGGTTTGATGGAAATCCTACTAACCTTAATCCACTATCAATGGATGTATATTCAAGAAAAATGGTAGAATTTATTGGAGGAGAAGAAAAGATTATAAATGAAATAAAAAATGCTTTAAATAAAGAAGAATATCAATGGGCAATTCAGCTTTGTGATTTAGTTATAGATAAAAATAGTGAGGCTAAGAGGCTAAAGGCAGAAGGTCTTATGGGATTGTCAAAGTTAATAACAAGTGCAAATGGAAGACATTATTATATAGCTTGTGCTAAAGAACTTATGTAGTTTTAAAGATAAAAGGTTATTGCAAATTGCAACAACCTTTTATTATGTTTGCTATTTTAATTCTTTTCCATTGGTTTTAATAACATTTTGATACCAGTAGAAGCTATCCTTTTTAATTCTTTTCATACTTAAAGTATCATCATCAGTTCTATCTACATAGACAAGCCCGTAACGTTTTCTAAATCCTTGAGCAGAACTTAATAAGTCCATAAATGACCATGGACAATATCCAAGCATTTCAACACCATCTTCAATAGCTAAAGCGCAAGCATTGATATGGTTTCTTAGGTAATCTATACGGTATTCATCATGAACTTTTCCATTTTCTAAAATGTCAGGAGTTCCTAATCCGTTTTCAGTGATTATAAGTGGGAGACGATATCTTTGCCAGTATTCATTTAAAGCTACACGTAATCCAGAAGGATCTATTGCAGCACCATATTCTGTTGCTTTAAGCTGTGGATTCATAGACATTTTAAATAATCCATACATGTTAAAATCTACAGTACCTTCTCTAAGGCCAAAAGGATGTTCAGCATCTACAGGTAGTGCTTCAGCACAATTTGTTCGATAATAGTTTACTGCTATAAAATCCATCTTAGCCTTCTTTAAGATTTCTTTATCACTTTCCTCCATATTAGGCATAATGTTTCTTTCTCTTAAATAGTTCATGTAGTATCCTGGATACTCACCAAATTGGTGCATATCAAGCATATAGTAAACCTTAAAGTTATCATTCATTCTTGCAGCATAAATATCTTCAGGTTTACAAGTAAGAGGATATGTTACAGAAGATGAAACAGCAGCCCCAATCTTACTTCCAGGAATCATTTCATGACAAGCATTAACAGCTAGAGCATGTGCTAAACACATATTGTAATCCATTTGAGCACGCATTTTATCAATCTTTAAAGGATCTGTTTCATCATAAATATTGATTCTTTCTTCAACTCTAACAATAAGGTTTTGTTCATTATGAGGTTGCCAAAACTTAACCCTATCTCCAAACTCTTTAAAGCATACTTTAGCATAGTGTTCAAAGGCAAATACAGTTTCTCTGCTTTCCCAACCATTATATTTTTCAACTAAAGCAAAGGGTAAATCAAAGTGATATAAAGTTACAAAAGGTTCAATTTTGTTTGCTACTAGTTTATCTATAACCTTATTGTAAAAGTCTATTCCTTTTTGATTAATTTCACCTTCACCATCTGGAATTATTCTAGCCCATGAAATAGAAAATCTATAAGTTTTCATTCCAAGTTCCTTCATTAAATCAATATCTTTTTCAAAGTTATGATAGAAGTCTGAAGCTACCTTTGTATCAGCTTGAAAGTGAGATTTTTTAAATGAGTTGTAGTCGGCTACAGTCATTTTCTTTCCGTCTTCATCCCATGCACCTTCTATTTGAAATGCAGAAGAGGATGCACCCCATAAGAAATTCTTTGGAAATATTGAATTCATATATAAGTCCTCCTAAGTTGTTTTATTCTTTAATATCATCAAATCCTACGATATAGGTAAGTATAGCAGAACCAAGGAATGCTATAGCACATCCACCTAAGTAACTTAAGAATGCAATAGTACCAGCTTCAGCATATACAGGAATTGTTAATATGCCTTGGTTAGCAAATGCATTACCATAAGCACCACCAAGTCCCATAATTCCACCACCTACAGATCCACAGATAACTGCAAGAATCATTGGCTTTTTAAGCCTAAGGTTAGTACCATAAATAGCAGGTTCAGTTATACCAAATAAAGCAGTAATACTAGCAGACATTGCTATAGTTTTTAAATTCTTATTCTTAGTTTTAAAGAATACTCCTAAAGCAGCACCAGCTTGTGAAAAATTTGCAGCACCTGCAAAGGCTAAAAGATTTTGTCTTCCAGTTGTAGCAACATCATTTATTCCGATAGGTAATAAAGCTCTGTGAGCACCAAATATAACAAGAACACACCATAAACCACCAATGAATGCACCACATAATACTGGGCTTAATCCATAAATGTATTTATAAGAAAAGTTAATAGCATTGCCTAAATATATTCCTATTGGTCCAAATATAAATAATGTAGCTGGTAACATAATTAGTAAAGAAAGTGTTGGAACCATTATGATTCTAATAACTTCTGGAATGTATTTTTCTAAAAGTTTTTGAACATATGAAAGTACCCATACAGCAATAATAATTGGAATTACTGAGGATGTATAGGTAGCTTTTGTAACAGGTAGTCCAAGAAAACTAACTGCAGCATCACCTGTCATAAGTGCTGCAAAAGCAGGGTAGCACAAAGTAGCCCCTATAACCATTGATATAATTTCGTTAACTTTAAATACCTTAGCAGCAGTGTATCCTAAGATGATTGGCATAAAGAAGAATATAGCATCAGATAAAGCATTTAAAATTATATTTAATCCATTATTAGTACCAACATAAACATAGTTATCATACCCAGTTATTACGTTTATAGAATTATTAGAGAATCCATTTAAAGTAGATGTATTTATATGATGAATTTCATTAGTTTTATGATTAATAACATTAACTCCTTTTGAATTAGTACCAACCCATAAATATCCGTATTTATCTTCATAAATACCATGAATTACATTTTCACTTAAGGTGTTACTCCCTAACCTATCATCCTTCTTATATGTATCCATTTTAATATTTGGATCAAATACACTTATACCAGCGTATGTTCCTACCCATATTAGACCACCTCTATCTTGATATACTGTAAAGGTATCATCATTTATAATACTTCTTTCATTGGAATTAGTATTACTGTAAGTAGTAAAATCATTACTTTCTTCCGAATATTTAGCTAGTCCTTCTCCTGTGCATATCCATAGATTATCATCTTTGTCTCTTAGAAAGTTTCTAACATAATTATTGGGAATAGAACGTATATCATCTGGATTATGTCTGTATTCTTTTATTTCTTTTTTAACTGTATCTATTACTTTTAATCCATCATTATATGTACCAATCCATACAAGACCATCATTATCACAATGTATTCTTCTTACGCTTTTTGAAGTAGCTTCCCTATATTTATCATCATATATAAAATCATTCACTCTCTTACCAGTAGAAGTAAGCTTGTCTAATCCTTTTTCTGTTCCTGCCCATATATAGCCTTCTCTATCTTCCATAATGGATAGAACAACCTTATTCTTTAAATTCTCCTCAACATCTGTAAAAGGCTCAAATTTATCTTCTTCCTCATTGTATATATCTATCCCATTGTATGTTGAAATTAATAACCTACCATCCTTTGTAATCACCATATCGTTAACACTGTTACTAGATAAGTTACCAATATCCTCACCATGTAGATATTGAGTTATAGTATCATTTTCTACATCAATTTTATTAAGTCCCCCATAGGTTGCTACCCATATGTATCCATATTTATCTTCTAATAACTTAGCTACAGAGTTATTACTTAATCCTTTTGATGACTTTTTCTCTTTTCTA
>OFCO01000365.1_pt1 | contig 11442 bp, 6 predicted proteins | sample 1520821 | NCBI WGS metagenome assembly OFCO01 (sample SAMEA2699031, study PRJEB24076) | metagenome | biome: Human gut stool | place: Spain | collected 2012-09-21
TGCAGGGCACCTCGTGTTCACCAAAAACTACCCATCCAAATCTGCGAACTCGGCACCTCCACCAACGGCATGTATGGCCACCTCGCCACCGTCGAAGTTCAGCAACCCAAAACCTGGAAGACGCTGCTGCGGAAGAAACCCGAAGAACGCCACCCGCACGTCTACAACTCCTCCCAACAGGTTGTTCTCGAAGCCGAGCGGGACCCCATCGGTAGCCTTACCAAATACTTCCACATCGAAGCGGACCTGCAAACCCTCAAAGATGTGCAGCGCCTCTCCGACGATATCGCGCGCCTCGAAACCGCCGTCGACAACGTGCGACGCCGCGAAGAAGACATACTCGCACACATCAACCCGCCCCAGTTCATCACCAAGCACTACGCCGACGAGTTCTGGAACAAACTCAACGTCTACCACGTGGGGATGACCGTGCCGTACCCCGTCTACCGCTTCGAATACACCTCACTCAACGGCAAAGAAAACCGCACCGTCACCGTCACCCTCGACACCCCAACCCTCGACGCGCTCTCCGAAACCCTCGAACGCAAAATTCGCTGGGCATGGCCCGAAGGCGGCGAACGCACCCTCATGACCGCCCAGCTACGCCAACGCATCAAAGAACGCGACAACTACACCTGCCAAAACCCCGGATGCGGCAACTCCATCATGCGTGAAAGAATCCTCATCCTAGAGGTTGTCCACAAGGTCCCGCTGTCCGAAGGCGGCAATAACGAGCCTGAGAACCTGCAGACCCTCTGCTGGCGTTGTGTGCGTATGCGAGCCCTGCGCGTATAGGCCCAATTAGCGATAATCATTGAAATTTACGTTAAAGCTGAGGTTAAGGGTATTCTTTTGAGCGCCGCAAACACATCACCCCACCTGAATAAAGGGCATACCATGTCTACTTCCATGACCCGCCGCAAGCTCGTCGCTGGCGCAGCCTGGGCGGCACCGGTCGTCGCAGCCTCCGCAACCATCCCCTCCTACGCAGCATCCGTGGCCGCCACGAACGACTGCATCCTGGCTGCCAGCCCGGCGTACAACATCTCCGGCACCGAGGAAGGCGCCAAAACCGTGCAAAGCTTCGCCGTGCCCAACAACGTCCACAAGCTCCGCTTCGAGCTGGTCGGCGGCGCAGGCGGCACCAACAACCGCATGACCCCGGCGGGCTCCGGCGCGAAGGTCAGCGGCATCATCCCCGTAACCCCCGGCTCCACCGTGCAGATTATCGCCGCGGCAGGTGGTATCGGTGACGGCTCCCTCACCCCCACCGCCGGCGGTGAAGGCTACGGCAACGGCGGCTCCGTACCCGCCTACAGCATCCCCGCCAACGTCACCGCGCAGGTCGACGCCAAGTACTCCAACCCGGCGAACTCCAAGAGCCAGGTCTACGCCGCATCAGGCGGCGGCTCCTCCGCACTGCTCATTGACGGCGTCGTCGTAGCTGTGGCAGGCGGCGGTGGCGGCGCGGGCATGACCACCTCCGGCGTGTCCTACGCAGACCCCTGGTACTCCAACCTCAACGGCCAGATTGACGCCGGCGTGGCGGCCCTCGGCTCGGATGCCTCCCCGCAGTTCGATGCGGCGGGTAGCGCCTCTGCGGCGGCAGGCTCCAACGGCACCTCCGGCTACGAAGTCTACAACGCTGAACGCACCAAGGTGCTGACCTACAACTCCGGTTTCGGCGGCGCAGCGGGCGTTGGCGGTGCAGGCGGCGCGGCGGGCACCCTGCCGACAAGCGGCCCCATCATCGGCTTTGAAACCACCAACAACCAGGTGCTGTTCAGCCAGTTCGTCCCCGGTAACGCGGGTACGAGCGGCTTCGCGGGCAACGGCGGCGACGGTGCGGGCGCATACTCCTACCAGCTGGATGAGAACCCCGCCAGCGTGCATGAGAAGGGCACCTACGAGGACCGCAGCTGGGACCTGGACATCTACAACGACGAGGGCGCGTACGCACAGAACTTCAACGGCTACCAGTCCGTGGTGTCCGGTGGCGGCGGCGCAGGCTACGGCGGCGGCGGTTCCGGCGCGGCACAGTCCGTCTCCTCGATTGTGCTGACCCAGAAGTGGCTGAACAGCCCGACCGGTGTGCGTCAGGGCATCGGCTACACGATGCAGGGTGGCGCCGGCGGTGCGGGCGGCTCGTACATTGCACCGTCGGTGAGCGAGGGTGCGATTGTTTCGGCTGAGAACGCGCCGCAGTGGATGCATGACCGCGGTAACGGTTCGGTGACGGTGACTTTCTGCGAGGCTGCGGCCTAAACGCTTCTCCCGCTGAGGCGCTTGAGGGCGGTGCGCCGCTTGTTTCCTCAAGTGACTTGGAATGCTTGAGGGGCGGTGTTCCTCCTCGTTCCTACAGGGAACCCGCCCTCGCTTCGCTTCGGGCACCCTGATGTCACTACGGAGGACACCGGCCCCTCGGCACGCTCTTGCCAATTCGCGGGTGGAGGCGGCTATGCCTTCCGGAAGCGACATCAGGGTGCCGCCCCGGGCGCTCTCCGCAGCGAAGCGAGGAAGAGCGGAGCGTCCGGGTGCGGCGGGTGCCCCGGCAGGAGCGGAGGAAGTGCATAGCTTGCCGACCCACCGGGTGAAGAAAACCATAGAGATAGAAGAGTCCCCCACACGAGGTAATCGTGTGGGGGCTCTTTGTCGTTCACAGCGCACGCTGAGCCGGGAACCTAGCGCGGAAAGGCGGTGTCGTCCGTAGCGACATCAGGGTGCCCGAGCTCTGCGAGGGCGGGTGCCCCTGCAGGAGTGAGGACGAACACCGCCATCCGCACAACCCGTACTCTCGCAAGCTAGCGCTTGATAGCGTCCAGTGCCTCACGCTGAGCCTTCGCAATGCGCTTCTCAGAGACCGTGTAGGCGGTGCCGAGCTCCTGGGCGAAGAAGCTGACGCGTAGCTCCTCGATCATCCAGTTCACGCGGCGAAGCGCATCCGGAACGATGGTGCCGGCCGGTAGCGATTTGACCGCGTTATCGTAGGAGTCTTCCAAATCCTGCACGGTGAGCATGAGCTGGTTGTCGCGGTGCAGGTTCGGACCGAGCTTCGTCAGGCGCACCTGGGCTGCCTTCAGATAGCGCGGGATGTGAACCAGCTGGTCGTAGCCGGTTTGTGCCACGAACCCGGGGTAGACCAGGTTCTCCATCTGCCCCTTCACGTCGGAGACGGCGTGCATGGTCGTCAGCGAGGTTGCCTTCTTGATGGCCTTCTTCAGTGCGGTGGCTTCGGAGAGGATTTCGGCGACGAGCTTGGTGACGTCGAAGACTGTCTCGATGAGTTCGGCGCGTACGTGCTCGTAGAGCTCGCTGTATTCGGTTTGCGTGAAGATGGGCGTGTGCGGCACCAGGTGGTCGAGCGCCGCGACGGTGCAGTCGCGGATGAGTTCGTCGATGGAGCCGTGCGGGTTCTGAGTGAAGACGATTTTCTCCTTGTGGGAGAGGTGTTCGCTTACGTAGCGCACGGGCGAGGGCACCTGCAGCTGGAGCAGGCGGATGATGCCGCGGCGCTGTGCGTGCAGTTGCTCGGCTTCGGTGGGGAAGATGCGCAGGCCCACGCTGGAGCCTTCGTCCACAAGGGCGGGGTAGCCGTTGACTGCCTGGGTTGCGATGACGCGCTGTACTTTGCGGGGAATGGCTCCGTCGGGGAACATATCGGCGGGGAATTCGGTGAGGTTGGTGGCCTCGCGTACTCCGCCGGATGCACCCGCATTGGCCTGGGCGCCGGGGTTCTTCGCGCCCTTCTTAGCGCCGGGGCGAGCGGAGTCACCCGAGTTGCCAGTGCCGCTCTGGGCGAGCGCAACCATCTTCGCCATGGCGTCGTCGGATGCGCCGAGCGAGTCGGCGAGGGCGCTGCGAATCTCCTTGTGGAGTTGCTGCTGTAGGGCTCGCAGGTCCTTGCCTTCGCCCAGAATCTTGTTGCGGGCGTTGCGCACCTGGAAGCTCATCTTCAGGTGCTCGGGCACGGCGTCCCAGTTAAAGGCTTCGGGTTCGACGACCACGCCGCGCAGGCGGCGTAGCACGAGCGCGAGGGAGGGGAGCAGCTCGTCGGTTGCGGGGGAGTAGTCCTCTTCCAGGGCGGCGCAGGCGGCGCGTGCCACGTCGGGTGCGGGCACGAAGTTGCGTCGAATCGCCTTGGGTAGCGACTTGATGAGCGCGGTCACGAGTTCGTGGCGCAGGCCGGGAATCTGCCAGCGGAACGGCTCGGGACTCAGCTGGTTGAGGAAGAGAATCGGCACCTGCACGGCTACGCCGTCGCGCTTGGCGGCGTCGGTGCGGGCGCCTCCGATGCCGGCGGTGGGGGCGTATTCGTAGCGCAGGTCGAGGGTCAGTTCGCCGCTGTCAGTGCGCTGCACCCACTGGCGCGGGAACTGCGAGTCGTCGTAGTCGGAGGCTTCCTCGTTGATGAGTTTCTCGGGGTTGAAGTCCAGGTAGTTGTCGTCTTCGAGGCGTGCCTGCTTCCACCACTTGTCGAAGGCGCGCACATCCGTCACGTGGGCGGGGACGCGTGTGTCGTAGAAGGCGAAGAGCACGGAGTCGTCCACGCGCAGGTCGCGGCGGCGTAGGCGTGCCTCAAGCTCTTCGACCTCGGCGAGGGCGCGCTGGTTGCGCAGGTAGAACTTGTGCTGGGTGTGCCATTGGCCTTCGACGAGGGCGGACTGGATGAAGATTTCGCGGGCCGCGGCGGCGTCCACGCGGGCGTACTGCACGGGGCGGTCGGCGTAGATGGTCAGGCCGAAGAGCGTGCCCTTGGCGTAGGCGACGGCCGCGCCGGAGCTGAGGGACCAGTGCGGTTCGGAGTATTGCACGCTGATGAGGTGCTTGCCGATTTCTTCAATCCACTGCGGGTCGATGGCGGCGTTGGTGCGCGCCCACAGGCGGGAGGTTTCGACGAGTTCGGCGGAAAGCACCCAGTCGGGGCCTTTTTTGAATAGGCCGGAGCCGGGGAAGATGGCGAATTTGGTGCCGCGTGCGCCGAGGTATTCGCGGGGGCCGCGAGTACGTCCCTTGGAGTCCTTTTCGCGTTCTTCCTTGACGCCCACGTGCGAGAGCAGGCCGGAGAGCAGGCTCTTGTGGATGTCGATTTCGTGGGCGGAGGCGTTGATATCGCGGCCGCCGCTGGCGTGAATGTTGGCGGTGCGTCCCATTTCGCGCAGCTGAGCAAAGAGGTCCTGCCATTCGCGGATGCGCAGGTAGTTGATGTATTCGCGGTGGCACATCTTGCGCAGCTGCGAGGAGGACAGCGCCGCCTGCTGCTCGTTGATGTAGTCCCAGAGCAGCAGGAAGGAGGAGAAGTCGGAGGTGTCGTCGACGAAGCGGGCGTGCATTGCGTCGGCTTCGGCGCGCACGTCGGCGGGGCGTTCGCGCGGGTCTTGGATGGTCAGGGCTGCGGCGAGCACCATCATTTCCTTGGCGCATCCGCGGCGGCCGCCTTCGATAATCATGCGGGCCAGGCGCGGGTCCACGGGGAAGGCCGCCATGGCTCGGCCGATGGCGGTGAGGGTTGCGCTGTTACCGCGGCCCTTGCGGGGGCGGCGGGGGCGTTCGGTGAGCGCGCCGAGTTCGCGTAGCAGGTTCACGCCGTCGTTGATGGCGCGGGATGCGGGCGGCTGCACGAACGGGAAGCGGGAGATGTCGCCGGGTTCGCGGACCACGCCGATGGCGATCATCTGCAGGATGACGGCTGCGAGGTTGGTGCGCAGAATTTCGGGGTCGGTGAATTCGGGGCGCGAGGTGAAGTCTTCCTCGGAGTAGAGGCGGATCGCGATACCGTCGCTGACGCGGCCGCATCGACCGGAACGCTGGTTGGCGCTTGCCTGCGAGATGCGTTCAATGGGCAGGCGCTGCACCTTGGTGCGTGCCGAGTAACGCGAGATGCGCGCGGTACCGGTGTCGATGACGTACTTGATACCGGGCACGGTCCGTGAGGTTTCGGCAACGTTCGTGGCGAGCACGATACGCGGGCGGGACCCGGGGGAGAACACGCGGTGCTGCTCGGCGAGCGAGAGGCGCGCGTACAGGGGTAGCACTTCGTAGTTTAGTCGCGGGGACTTGAGAGCCATCGCCTCGATGGCGTCCTTGGCGTCGCGGATTTCGCGCTCGCCCGAGAAGAAGATGAGGATGTCGCCGGGTGCTTCCTTGGAGAGCTCCTTGATGGCGTCGAGGATTGCGTCGGTGGGGTCGCGGTCTTCGTCCACTTCCTCGTCGTCCAGGTAGGCGTCTTCTTCGCCTTTGAGGGGGCGGTAGCGGATTTCGACGGGATAGGTGCGGCCGGAGACCTCGATGATGGGCGGCGCGTCGTCGGGCAGGATTGCTTCGGCGATTTCGCGTTCTTCGTCGCTGAGGTTTTCGTCGATGATTCCCCGACCGGGCACGTAGCTGGGGGAGAAGTGGCGGGCGAAGCGCTCAGGGTCGATGGTCGCAGAGGTGATGATGACCTTCAGATCCGGGCGCTGCGGCAGGATGCGCTTGAGATAGCCGAGGATGAAGTCGATGTTCAGGCTGCGTTCGTGCGCCTCGTCAATGATGAGGGTGGAGTAGCGGCGCAGCAGCTTGTCGTTCTGGATTTCGGCGAGCAGAATACCGTCGGTCATGAGCTTGATGGCGCTGTGTTCGCCGACTTCGGAGGTGAATCGCACCTGGTAGCCGACGGTTTCGCCAATCTTCTGGCCGAGCTCTTCGGCGATGCGTTCGGCGACGGAGCGCGCGGCGAGGCGGCGCGGCTGGGTGTGGCCGATGAGGCCCTTCTCGCCCAGGCCCAGCTCGAGGCACATCTTGGGAATCTGGGTGGTTTTACCGGAGCCGGTTTCACCCGCGATGATGACGACCTGGTTGTCACGAATCGCGTTCATAATGTCTTCGCGGCGTTCGCTGACGGGCAGCTCTTCGGGGTAGGTGATGACCTCGGGAATGAACGGCTCGTAGCGGTGTGGTGCGGTGCGGTTCTGCTTGCCGCCCTGCTGGTTACGCTTGTTGCCGCCTCCGCGTCGGTTGGATCGAGAGGCGCCGCGGTCGGTGTTATTTTTCTGCGCGCCGTTCTTTACGGCGTTCTTGTTGCCGGTTTTCTCGGCGTTCTTGCTGGCGGGCTTTTCAACGCTTTTTTTGGTGCTCTTTTCGGAGGCGCGCACCTTGGCCGCGTGGATGGCGGCGGCCATGCTCGCCATGGTGGGGGCGGTTCGGGGGGCCCCGGTTTGAGGCGCGCGGGAGGTCTTATCTGCGTGATGGGTTTTCTGCTCAGACATATCCTATTCAGTGTACTCGCCCCCTTTCGTAGCGGGGAACGGGAGTATGCACCGGGCGAATATTGCGTCATATTTGGGGGATTTGCCGGCGTCGAAACGGAAGTCACATCATCTTGATGCCCATAAGGCTGATATTAAAGTACTTTAAAGTCCATCAATATTCATGAAAAAATCAATAAATTGATCATTGGTATTTCAAGTATGACGGATACGAAATAAACATCTCCCTCGACTTCCTTTCGATACTTTCGTTCAGGTGTTACAGTGGTGTATAACACAGGAATGAAGGAGCGACTATGCCAACCTCTAAGACGTACAGCCCCTCACACACTGCAGTGTTGGGCTGCTGCGAGGACATACGCCACGAAGAAATTCACCACCGCTGCGAAGAGCTATTCCAAGCCCTCGTTCACGCGAGTCTTCGCACGCACTTTGAACGCCTGAGCTCCTCAGAAACCCTGTACCTCGTGACTGGTGATGGGGAAAGGGTGCAGATTTCCCCCGAAATGTACGGCCCCATCACCTCGGTGGCTCGCGCCTTTGCCGACCGTAAAGAGGTGTGCGTGGTCCGTCAGGATCGCCTCATGACCACCCAGGAGGCCGCCGACTACCTGGGGGTATCACGGCCGACCATTGTGCGGCTCCTCGAACGCGGTGAGATTCCCTTCGAACGTATCAATACGCACCGCCGCGTGGCGTTCGACGATGTGGAGCGCTACCGCCTCGAACACGAGTACGTCAGCCGCCGTAGCCGATAAGCTGAGTGTTCAACGGACTGAGCCATGCGGTGGTTCACGGTCTACGAATCAACCGGCGGCCCCACGGCAGGTATTGAACCGCCTACACGGTAGCCTCTAGGAATGACAGCATCCGCTGAACGATTTCGGGAGTAAAACAGCGTGGATCCCCGTGCTCAGCGCCCGGAACCAGCACCATATCGGTGGGTGTCTGCCGCGTGCGCAGGGCCTGATACACCCGCGCCGATTGCTGGTACGGAACGCACGAGTCGGCAATGCCGTGCACCAGCATGATGGGTGCGCTTTTCTCGCTTGTCGTGTGTTCCTTGCTTTGTTTGTCGGTGCAGGTTTTGCCGGTGGGGCCACTAGCGTGCACTCCACGCGCAAGGTCCAAAGGATGCGCCCGCTCCCAATTCTGCGCGGCGCGCTCCCGGCCAATACCGGGCACGTGCTCTACCCACTCGTGCTCCTCAGATAGGGGGTAGTCGCAACCCAGCAGGCGCCACTCGGCGCCGTCATCTTCGGGATGGTCCAGTGCGTAGCCGGCGAGGGGACGGTCGGTGAAGATAGTGCGCAGGTCGCTAACCCCGTAGAAGGGGACAGCCGCGGCAACCATTGAGTTTACTGCCGGGTAGCTACTGGAGTCGCGCCCCTCGTAGTACTCGTGCAGTTCGGGGTCCCCGCCCGCGTAGCCGGCTGTGTCGGGGCCGGTCAGGGCGGCCATCATGCTCAGGTGCCCACCGGCGCTTCCACCGGCAATTGCGATGCGCTCGGGGTCTATGCCGAACTCAGCGGCGCGGGCGCGGAAGAAGCGCACCGCCTCCTTCACATCGTGCAGGTCGCCCGGGAAAATCGCTTGGTGCGAATAGCGGTAGTTGATGGATGCGACCGCCCAGCCGTGCTCCTGCAGGGTGCGGCGCATGAGGGTCTGCCGGTTCGTGCGCGGTCCCTCGGGGGTCATGATGTCAACTTCGCGCAGGCCTTGATTCGTGCCGAAGCGCCAGGCACCGCCGTGCACCCAGATGAGCAGGGGAGCGGGCTCAACGCTACTGGACTCATTGCTACTGGACTCATTGCTATCGGAACCCTCAGTAGCGCCGAACTTTTCAGCAATACCGGACTTCTTATCAACATTAGAATTCTCAGCTCAGCGCGCGGGGTAAAAGTCGTAGGCGAAGGCCTCCCTCGTGACGGGCGTTTCGTCCCCGTAGCCCGGCAGGGATAGACCGTCGAAAAACCCCTCGGGGCGGTAAAAACCGGAGCGATACTCGTCGCTCATAACGCTCTGCGCAGCCTCAGAATTTAGCATGAATCAGCCCGTTCTTTAAGATCTCGGTCTCATAGATTTTGTTCTCTGTAAGTCCTTTAGGGAACCAGTACAATCTTGCCGCACGTGTGGCCGGAAGCCATAAGCTCCTGAGCTGCGGCTGCCTCGGTGAGGGGGAAAATCTTCTCCACATGCACCTTCAACAGACCCAGAGACATGAGCCGGGCAATCTCCTGCATCTGAACGCGGTCCGGGTGCGCGGTCAGCCACTGCGCCTCGAACCCGCGCTCGCGGGCCACCTCCAGCGGGTCGGGATTCGTCAGCGTCACGATGCGCCCGCCCGGAACCAGCACCTCCAGCGAATCGAGGAAAGTCTGCTTGCCGGTGGAATTGAGCACCACATCCATGGTCTGACCCAGTACGGTGCGGAAATCCTCGGTGCGGTAATCAATCGGCTGGGCGCCCAACGAGCGCACAAACTCGTGGTTCGCGGCGGAAGCAGTAGCAAAAACCTGAGCGCCAGCATGAGCCGCCAACTGAATGGCGAGGTGACCGACGCCTCCGGCACCGGCGTGAATAAGCACGCGCTCACCTTCCTTCAGACGCGCCACCTCGAAGAGTGACTGGTATGCGGTCAGCGCGGCGAGCGGTGCACCGCCCAACTGGGCGCACGGAACGTCGGAGGGAACTTTAGCCAGCTGGTAGGCGGGGGCGAGGACGTACTCGGCGTACGCGCCGCCGGGGTACGGGAAGGTCACCATTCCGAAAACGCCGTCGCCGACGGAGAAGCCCGTGTAGTCGCCGGCGGTGGCGACCACGGTGCCGGCTACATCCCAACCGGGCACGAAGGGCCTATAGGAGGGGTCGGCCAGCTGCGCGGCGGGGCCCAGGCCCTTGCGGGTGGTCACGTCGATGGGGTTCACGCCCGCGGCGACGGTCTTGATGAGAACGTGACCGCGCACCGGGGAGGGGATGGGGACGGTCGCCTCGTGCAGAACGCTTTCGTCGCCCCATTCGGTGAGCTGGATCTGGCGCATGGTGGTCACGGTTTACCTCCGCTGGTGTGGTGTTGTCGTGCTTATTTGAACGGTGTGCGTGTTGTCTATTCTCTCAACTGTGAGGTCCCGGGACAATAAGGGAGCGGAAGCGTCCAGCCTCTGATGTTTCTGCCCGAGACATAACCTGAGAAATAAAAAGGAGCCGACACCCGCTGTGCGAGTATCGGCTCCCGTGTTCCCTCTCGAATAAGAACATCGTGCCCCTGAAAGGATTCGAACCTTCGACCCCCAGTACCGGAAACTGGTGCTCTAATCCGCTGAGCTACAGAGGCAACCTCACCATGGTATCAGATATGCGCCGAATAAACGGTCAGCCCCGACCCAATGCTTGCTAGAATAGGTTCTTATGACTCCTGAAGAACTCTCCGAAGCCATTGCGCTTGCCCTTGAAGAAACCATTTCCTCCGGCCAGCTGACCCTCGTGGAGGGCGCTGAACTGCCCGCCGTCCGAGTGGAGCGCCCCAAGTCCCGTGACCACGGCGACTGGGCCACCAACGTCGCTCTGCAGCTCGCCAAGAAGGTGGGCAAGAACCCGCGCGAGGCAGCAGCTCTTCTGGCAGAGAAGATCGGCGCCATCGCCGGCGTGGCCTCCGTGGATATCGCGGGCCCCGGCTTCCTGAACATCACTCTGGACGCCGCAGCTGCTGGTGAGCTTGCCGCCACCATCGTTGAGGCTGGCGAAGCATACGGCCGCAGCGACAAGTTCGCCGGCAAGACCATTAACCTTGAGTTCGTCTCCGCGAACCCGACCGGCCCCATCCACCTGGGCGGCACCCGCTGGGCCGCCGTGGGTGACGCGCTCGCCCGAGTACTGGAGGCTGAGGGCGCCAAGGTCGTGCGCGAGTACTACTTCAACGACCACGGCACCCAGATTGACCGCTTCGTGCGTTCCCTGATTGCCGCCGCCCGCGGTGAGGAGACCCCCGAGGACGGCTACGCTGGCGCGTACATCGTCGATATTAAGGATCAGATTCTGGCTCAGCGCCCCGACGCGCTCGAGGCCGAGAACCCCGAAGAGATTTTCCGCGAAATCGGTACCCACCTGATGTTCGACCAGATCAAGGAGTCCCTGGAGGCCTTCGGTACCCACTTCGACGTGTTCTTCCATGAGAACTCCGTGTTCGAGGGCGGCAAGG
>OFCO01000369.1_pt1 | contig 11180 bp, 10 predicted proteins | sample 1520821 | NCBI WGS metagenome assembly OFCO01 (sample SAMEA2699031, study PRJEB24076) | metagenome | biome: Human gut stool | place: Spain | collected 2012-09-21
ATTCATCATTAAATGACATGACTCCGGCTGAATTCATCCGAAGTCTCCGGAAAGACGAAGATCTCTGATTTAGCACTGCGCTGAATTTGGGCCAGAGTCACTAGGCAGCGGCATTCATTTTACTGCGAATGCCGTAATCTAGTTTAAAATGTTGGAGCAGCCTTCCCAAAATATTGTTTCCAGTACTCTTTCCAGTTTGGGTGTAAAGAAAATTGTGGGCTTCTTCCATTTTCATGAAATTCTAACCATGGGAGGTCTAATATATTATTCTTTCTAAGTTCTCTCGACATATTATTATTGGCAATCTTCGGTCTGTTAATGTCAATAACGATGTGTTCGTTTATTATTTTAGTTAATTCTACAGCATAGCTTTTCTCAAAACCTCTGGCTTTCCTTAACACTAAAGCCACCATGATTATTGGGATGTATATTGTTCCTGCTATTTTCAATGAACCAATGTTTTTAGGTATTGAGTTTATTATTTTATTATCAATGTGCCTCTCCACATTTTTATGTTTTCCACCCTTGACAGGAAGTTGAAGATGATCAGTGGATGTTACCAAATTCAATCGTAATTGATTAGTGCTTTCGAATTCTAAAATCGAATTTTTGACTGATCTATAGTCAGATTTAGGAATCTCTATATATTTTAACTCATCATTCTCATCTGAGTCTATTATTAAACCCAAAGGAGCTGAACTAGATGACATAAGTTCTACATAACAGCCGTAGTCGAGGGTGTAGAGAGTATATTTTTTTCCTATAGTGTTTCGAGCAGAGACCCCTTGCTTTAAAACATGAATTACTCTCATATCATAAAGATAGTCAATTAATGGGTGATGGTTTTCATTGCTTATTAAGAACCCTCTGGTCTTTCTATGACCAATAACTTCATTTATGATTTTATCAAGTAAGACAACAGCGTCAGGTTTACTATTGAGGGCCGTATGCTTGTTTACTTGAAACCATTTTTGTGCCGATTTACGTACGTGCACAATTGATATTTTGTTTTCTAAGGCCGATTGTGCAGCAAGTGAAATGATATTTATAGCATCACGTGGTACACCTTCAACAGCTCGAACATATTCATCAAATGCTGATGGTTGAGTAAACACATCATTAATAAATAGATTGGCTTCTGTATCACATATTGAGTTTTTATCTATTGCCTGTGCATGCTTATGAAGTAGGTTTTTGAAAAAAGCTTTTGCTGCATCACGATCGTTATCAAAAACCATGTACTCATCTAAATTAATAACGGATGAAGCATCGGACCCAAGTTCGATACCAACACGAACACCAGTATCTTGATCAATTATTAGAAAATTACATCTATGTGCAATAGCAGCAATTTTCACTGTAATGCCAGATACTGGGTATAATATCCTGCGAAGAAGCTCTGCAAGATAGGGTTGAAGATCCATTGGAACTTCTGACCATTCATCAATTAATATCCACAATTCCCTTTTGGGGAGCTTTGAAACGATATTACTCAGTAGTTTAGTTATTTCTCCAAAATGAATTCTTAGTGTTTTCTTCCCGGAAATTTTTGATTTCTCACTATTATCCGATGAAGTTTTATCTGAAAATGAGAAATTGGTAGATATGCTTTTATTAGTTAAGCAAGCGCCTAGTGAGGAATTGATGGATCTATGGTTTGCCGAACTAATTTCTTCCTCTGTAGTACCTTCAATACTTAATGAGGTTGATTTCTCAATGAAATCATTTAGTAATTGTGTTATTTCAGTGGTGTTTTCAATATCTTTTTCAAAAATGTAGTCTAGGATTACTTCATGTATACTACATAATGTATCAGAAAGTAATCTGGTCGCTCTTTCACCGAATGATATATTAGGGTCAGAGAAAATTCCTCCAGTAGAACCTATCAACCTCATATCAATAGCGGCACAAATGATACCCTCTTGTTGAATGTTATTACAAAGAACGGCTAAAAAATGTGTTTTCCCGGTACCTCTTCTACCAAACATTATTTGATTATCATGGCTTGATAATAAAGTATAAGTGGGGCCAACATCAACAAATGACTTGAGCAGGTGGTCTGGCTGTAGTTTCTCGGCTCTCTTTGCTAGCCTCATCATAATTGAGTTTATGTTTTGCATAGTCATCCATAGAAGAATGTTATTTGAATACATCAAAAAAACATTGTTTTCATTAAATGGTACCGCAATGCTATGGAATTTAAAAGAAATTATTATATGGTCTCACCATTGCTAATCTTAACACCAGTGACTGTAAGTTTTCGCTTCTAGATCATGACTATAATTATGAAAAGTGTTCTATCTAGCGCAAGTAACGGGTTTTGAGTATAGTTATCTGTTGATGAAACATTTCTGCTAAATTGAACGCTTTCTAAGATGAGCGTTGATCTTTAGTTCTATATAAAAAAGCACAAGAAAATACATAATTTTCATGTGCTTAACTTACCTTGCGCAATGTGACCTGCTCGCCATAGATTAACACACTACAATGTTAGTCATGTGTTCATAAGCAACGTGAAGACATCACCATGAAAAAGCGTTTTTCTGACGAACAGTTCATCAGTATTCTCCGCTAGGCCGAGGCTTGCAGTTCTGCCCGTGAGCTTTGACGCAAGCATACTATTTCTGACGCAACCATTTATACATGGCATAAGAAGTGTGGTGGCATGGAAGTCTTTTAAGTAAAAAGCCTTAAGTCACTTGAAGAAGCGAATGCCAGTCTCAAAAAGTTGCTCGTAGAAGTCATGATGGATAAGAAAACATTACAGGTGGCGTTGAGCCGAAAGTACTGACGAGAGACCACTAGCGGGAAGCTGTTGTAGTGATGTGTAAAGCAACGGGCCTGTCGCCACGTCGAGCCTGCAGGCTGGTTGGTTTCTTTCTGTCGACTTGTCGCTATGAAGCGCAGCGTCAGGAGGTTGACGCGTAGTCATCCGGTCGCATTACTCATCTAGCGCTTTAGCGCCGGCGTTTTGGTTACGGCCGTATGTGGCAAATATGTCGACGAGAAGGTTAGCGTGTTAATCACAAACGCGTGTATCGTCTTTATCATCTCTCCGGCCTAGGTGTTAAGCGCAGACGACGTCAAATGATTGACAACAGCATGTCTTCATTGCTCGTCTTGCTGCTCCTAACCTAACGCGGTCGATAAATTTCGACATGGATGCATTGGCTTCCGGACGTAGAACCAAGAGCCTAATCTGCGTCGATGATTTCATAAAGGAATGCCTGATAGTCACTGCTATCTCAACTATATAAGGTATTAAGGGCACCTGTATTGTGGAGCGTATCACGGTATTTCATGGCTCTCCAGCAACGATCACAACAGAGGAGGGACCAGAATTTACCTGCCGGTCGCTGGACTAGTGGGCCTTTGAACTTAGCGTTGAGCTTCGACTTATTCAGTCGGGCAAGCCGACACCGATGGGTTTATCAAAAGCTTAAACGGTCGTTTTCGAGATGAGTGTCGGAATGAGCACTGGTTCAGCAATATTGTTCATGCCAGAAAAATTATTAACGACTGGAGGCAGGATTATAACGAGTGCCGGCCTCATTCTTAACTGAATTATCTGATGCCAACGGAGTTTGCAGCGGGCGTGGAAAATGGAAAAAATGAAGATAAATAAATCAGCATGACTTACTGACTATTGTGTTTAATTCTGGGGAGTAGGTCAGTGGGACTCAACAGAGTATCGAAGCCATTACAGCCGTCCTGTGGCTGGAAATAGAATTATTGGCCAATAAGATAAAGCTACGGCCCGCCGTGATTTTTTTGTCAATGTGGTCGATATGTGGACACTTTTGAAATAAATCCTTTTATTTCAATTTATTAAATCCAAAAAAAAGCCCCGTCGGGGGCGACGGGGAAAAACTCATTGATTATGGAATGATCTGTTCTCTGGTCAGTTCGAGAACAGGGGCTACTCTACGGGGGAAAAGTGCAGGCAAGATGGAGAAACGATGGAGATTCAGGCTAAAATCCCCGGGAATTGCAGAAAGGGAGAAAAGATGAAAAAGTTACTGGCTATTTTGCCCCTGGCGCTGGCCGGCTGTACCCAGCCGCAGCCCACTGCGCCGACGAAAACCATCGGCATGCCCAACCCCGCGGCGGTATACTGTCAGCAATCCGGCGGCACCCGGGTGCCGGTGCAAACGCCGCAGGGCGTCAGCACCCAGTGCAAACTACCCAGCGGCGAAACTCTCGACGAGTGGGCGCTGTGGCGCCGGGATCATCCGGCTAAATCGTAACCGGCAGGGCCGCCAGCCAGGCGGCCAGCACCCGGGCATGATTCTGCTCGGTGTTCTTCGCAGCGTACAGCAGCGTCAGCGGCTGGCGTTGCGCCAGCGCCGCCAGCCGCAGGCCCGTTTCGCGATGGGCGTCGAGCTCCTGACGATAGCGCTGGCTGAAGTGGGCGAAATCGATCGCCTCGCCGTGAAAGGCTTTGCGCAGCTCAGCGGAAGGCGTTAACTCCTTACACCACTCATCACAGGCCAGCGCCTCTTTTTTAATCCCCCGCGGCCAGAGACGGTCGACCAGCACCCGATAGCCGTCGCTGCTTTCCTGCGGGTCATACACCCGTTTACACTGAATCATCATCCTGCTCCTTCTGTGCCATCCAGGCGAGCAACTGCGGGATTTGCCCGTCGGAAAATACCGTGATGCCGTGGGCGCGGAGTAGGTCGGCGGCCACGCCGGCGCCCGCTTTGCGCCGTCCGCGAAAGGAACCGTCATAGACAAACTGGCTGCCGCAGGTAGGGCTGCCGTCGGTGAGTAACGCTGCCTGACAGCCCGCTTCCCGGGCGGCGCTGAGCGCCAGCCAGGCGGCCAGCTGATAATGTTCGGTGACGTCGCGGCCGTCGCTTTCCACGATCCGCGCCCGTCCGGCAAGCACATCGCCGCCCGTGCCGCCGAGGATCTCCGCCGGCAGTCGGGGCGTAGGCAGACCGGCCGCCAGCTCCGGGCAGTGGATCACCAGCCGCCCCGCCTGCTGCCAGCGGGACAGCGTCGCCGCCAGCTGTGCCTTCTCACTACCGTTATACCGCACCTGGAATCCCATCAGGCAGGCGCTGACCAAAAGCTTATTTTTCATTCTCTCTCCCTTACGCGCTTTTTCCAGTATACCTCACCCGTCGGCCACGGCGGTGGGGTGAAAATAAGGATTGTGTTCCACAGGCGGGATCGCTATTCTGACGTGCCTTGTGCTGTCCGTCTCGTCCAGACATAAGGAACCTGCTATGAAAACTCCTTTACGCCTCGCCCTTGTCGGCGATTATCACCCCGATATTGTTGCCCATCAGGCCATTCCCCTGGCGATAGACGATGCCGCCGCCGTGCTGGAGCAGCCGGTGAAATATGACTGGCTCGCCACCCCGTCGATCGCCTCCGGCGAGGCGCTGGCGGAGTACGATGCCATCTGGGTCGTTCCCGGCAGCCCGTATCGTCACCCGGAAGGCGCGTTTACCGCGATCCGCTATGCCCGGGAAAACAGCATTCCTTTCCTCGGCACCTGCGGCGGCTTTCAGCACGCGGTGATTGAATACGCCCGCAACGTGCTCGGCTGGCAGGACGCCGGACATGCGGAAACCGACAGCGAAGGGCGGATGGTGATCGCTCCCCTCAGCTGCTCGCTGGTGGAGACCTCTGCCGTCGTCGAGCTGCGGGCGAATACGCTGATTGCCCGCGCCTATGGCCGGGAGAGCATTGAAGAAGGCTACCACTGCCGGTACGGCGTGAGCAGCGCGTTTGCGGCGGAGCTGGAGCAGGGCGATCTGCGCGTCACCGGCTGGGATGAAGAGGGTGAGATCCGCGCCGTCGAGCTGGTGACGCACCCGTTTTTTGTCGCCACCTTGTTCCAGCATGAGCGTCACGCGCTGGACGGGCGTCCCGCGCCGCTGGTGCAGGCGTTTCTCCGCGCCGCGGCACAATAATTCCACCGGCAGCGGGCGCTGCCGGTCATCTTCAGGGGTGAATTTCCCGGTCACGTCCGGCGAGCGCGCCGCAGACCGCCATCACCAGCGAAATCAGTGCCACCGCCAGCAGCGGAATATGCCAGTCGCCATTAGCATCATGGATCCTGCCCATCAGCGGCGGCCCGCAGGCGGCCAGCAGATAGCCGACGCTCTGCGCCATCCCTGACAGCGCCGCGGCCTGATGCGCCGAGCTGGCGCGCAGGCCGATAAACGTCAGGCCGAGGATCATAGTGGCTCCGGAGCCAAAGCCGAACAGCAGCGTCCAGCCGATCGCCAGCTCAGGCAACAGCCACAGCCCGGCGGCGCTGATGGCGCACATCAGGGCGACCAGCACCGCGATCCCGCGCTGGTCGCGCAGCCGATGCAGGATCAGCGGTATCGCCAGGCCGGGCGCGGCGGTCGCCAGCTGCAGCAGGCCATGCAGCGAGCCGGCCTGCGCTTCGCTATAGCCCATACTCTGCAGAATCGACGGCAGCCAGCCGATAATCACGTAATAGACCAGCGAGTTGATGCCGAGGAACAGCGTCACCTGCCAGGCCAGCGCCGACCGCCAGATCCCCCGGTTATGCATAGCGCCTGAGCCGGTCAATGGCGTCTCCGCCCGGCGCCGGGACTGCGGCAGCCAGCTGAGGAGCGCCAGTAGCGGGAAGACCATCAGCAGCAGCAGCGCCCCGCGCCAGCCGAATCCGGCCATCGCCACGGGGACCACCAGCGCCGAACCAAGCGCCGCCGCGCCGCCCATCGTCAGGGAATAGGCGCCGGTCATCCGCGCGACATGCTGCGAGAAATCCCGTTTAATCAGCCCGGGCAGCAGCACGTTACCCAGCGCAATGCCGCAGCCGATTACCGCCGTGCCGATAAACAGCAGCGCAGCGGAGGGCAGGGAGCGCAGGGTAATGCCGGCGCAGATCAGCAGCATCGCCAGCAGCAGGCTGCGTTCCATGCCGAACCGGCGGGCAACCCCTGCCGCCAGCGGCGAGACAAGGCCAAAGGCCAGCAGCGGCAGGGTAGTGAGCAGCCCGGTCTGCGCGGTGGTCAGGCCATAGTCGCTACGAATCGCGTCCAGCAGCGGCGCCGCGCCGGTAAAGACCACGCGCAGGGTGGTGGCGATGAGCAGGATACCGGCAATCAGCAGCGCGGGGCGGCGGCCGGTAGAGGAGATCACAGAAGACATATCATTCTCAAGGTAACTAACGAGGGGGGTTACGATAGCGGCTTTGTCCCTCGTTTAAATCAAGCTAAAATGACAGATTATCGCTAATATCGGACAATATGATGATTGGACTGGGGCTGGATGGCTATGAACCGGACAGTGGCCACGAATCGGCCATTGCCTTTCGTATCCGGGTGGTGGAGGCGGAGCAGTATATTCCGGCGCATTCCCACCGTAAGGGGCAGCTGATCCTTGCCCTGCACGGCGCCTTGACCTGCGAGGTGGAGAACGCAATGTGGATGGTGCCGCCGCAGTATGCGGTGTGGGTTCCGGGGCAGCTGTCCCACAGTAACCGCGCTACCCCCGGCGCCCAGGTATGCTTCCTGTTCATCGAGCCGGGCGCCGCGCCGATGCCGGATCGCTGCTGTACGCTAAAGATTTCCCCGCTGGTGCGAGAGCTGATCCTTACTCTGGCGGAGCGCGGCGGAGAGTCGCTGGCCGCCCCCGCCACGGCCCGGATGGTGCAGGTTCTGTTTGATGAGCTGCCCCGCCAGCCGCAGGAGCACCTGCAGCTGCCGGTATCAAACCACCCGAAAATTCGTCAAATGGTGACGATGATGGCTGAGGATCCGGCGCGCTGGCAGACCCTGAGCCAGTGGGCGGCGGTGTTTGCGATGAGCGAGCGGAATCTGGCCCGCCTGGTAGTGCGCGAAACGGGGCTGAGCTTTCGCCGCTGGCGCCATCAGCTGCAGCTGATCCTCGCGCTGCAGCTGCTGATCCGCGGGCAGACGGTGCAGCAGACGGCTCAGGCGCTGGGCTACGATTCCACCACCGCCTTCATCACCATGTTTAAAAAAGGGCTCGGGCAGACACCGGGCCGCTATCACGGTAGCCTGGCTACGACTTCCCAATAAACAATGAGATGATCCCGGCGGCAATCAGCGGCCCGACCGGGACGCCGCGAAACAGGGCGACGCCGAGTACTGTACCGACCAGCAGCCCGGCCACCAGATGCGGCTGGGAGCCCATCAGGGAGACGCCGCGCCCGCCGAGCCACGAAACAAACACCCCGACCGCAATCGCCAGCAGCGATTTCCAGTTCATAAAGGAGTGGATCAGCGTCGAGGGCGGCAGCGTGCCGCTGGCGATAGGCGCCATCACGCCGATGGTCAGAATAATGATCCCGACGGTCAGTCCCTGTTTCTCAACCCAGGGAAAGAAGGCGTTCAGCGGCGTGACGCGCACGATAATCAGCACGAGGATGGAGATCGCCACGGTGGTGTTATGACTGATAAAGCCGAGCGCCGCCAGACCCAGCAGGATCAACAGGGTGGTATCAAACATGTACAGAGGTCCTTGCCAAAATAAGAATGCCAAAAATATCCCGCTTACTCTACGCATCGTGGCGTGAATAAACAGGATTTTTACGCCATGCGGCGGAAATCTGGGCGGATGCCCGGTTAGCTAAGACGGCGAAAGGTCGCGATCTCTGGTCGGGCGATATGTAAATAGTCTTCGGTGTCGAGAATGATCGACCGGTCCAGGCGCCCGGCGTTAAAGGCGATTTGTGGAAAGCGTTCAAACAGCAGCGGGTCCGCCACCAGCCGCAGCGCCGGATGGAAACTGAAGGGGGGAATGGCGCCGAACACGCAGGCGGTGAGGGCCTCCACCTCCGCCGGGCTGGCCAGCGAGGCTTTGCTGCCGCCGATATGCCGGGCCAGGCTGGCGAGGTCGGCCTGCCGATCGGCGGCGAGGATCGCCAGCACATGCTGGTTGACGCCGTTTCCTTTCACTTTACAGACTAACGCTTTCGCGCCCTGGCCAAGCGCGGTGCCGCGGATTGCCGAGACGGCTTCGCACTGACCGACCGCCTCGTGCGCCATCACCCGGTAGCGGGCCCGGTGCTCGTCGAGCAGCGCGCACAGCCGCTGGTGGATATTACCTTCTACTGCTTCAAGCATAGCGTCCTCCTGACATCATAAAGCAGCCAGCTTAGCGCTGTTGCGCCGGCCTGCCAACGGTGGGCCGGGAAATTCACCATTCGCTCATTATTACTTCACAGTGCTGTGGTGCAATCCCGCAGGCGCAGATGAGTTTTGTAAATAAAAAAAAGAATGATTTTCATTTTCAATCGAACTTTTTTTATTTCGCTCAGTCTCTATCGGACGACACAGAATATTAATAATTGCCGTAATGAGGTTAGGATGATGCACGATGCAACCATGCAGGGTTCCCCACGCAAGAAATTTAATAAAATAAGAGAGCTCAACAGACGGCGGAATTACTTTACTAAGAAAGTACGTAATGCCCTGCGGGTGGGGGGGGCGAAAGCGCTCTGGGATCGCCGACGCCGTCAGCCGGTAGATTTGTCGTCTGCGAAAACCGTCCTGTTGATGCGCAATGAGGGGGCGGTCGGCGATGTAGTGGTGGATTCCGCGCTGGTGAAATGCCTGCATCAGTCAGGCTATATCGTTGATTTTTTGCTGACGACCTCTAACAGCCAGGTGATGCGCTATAACCCGCGGATCCGCCATATTTATGAAGCTGACCCGGTCACGTCCGCCGATTTTTTGCGTAAATTTAATCATAACGTTCCTCGCGACGTTATTAATGAACTGGCTAATAATAAGTACGATATTATTATTGACCCTTCGCTGTTCGATATTCCCGTGCATCGCCTGCGGCTTTTCCGACAAATAAAAGCCAAATCAGTGCTCGGGTTTAATAAATGGCCATCGATTAAGCACTACTCCCACTCTTTTGATTTTGACTGCCAGCGCTGGCACGTGACGAAAACGTTCGAGCTGATCGCCGATTATCTCCAACTGGACACCCGCGGGCTGGACGCTTACGACCTGGTGGTGCCCGGGCCGATTATGCAGGAGGTGGCGCAGTATCTGGCGTCGCTAAGCGGAAAAGCGGTGGTGATTAATATTTTTGCCGGCCATGCCGACCGCAGTCTCTCGCAGACGCAGCTGGCGGAACTGCTCGACAAACTGCTGGCCCGCCACCCGGGGAGCGCGGTTATTCTGCTCGATCACCGGCGCGAGATCCGCATCCCGCTGCCGCCGGAGGTGGTGATTAACCCATTTAACACGTTACACCATGCGATGGCGCTGATCGCCCAGGCGGAGCTGATTATCTCCCCGGACACCTCGGTGGTGCACATGGCGGCGGCGTGGAACAAACCGCTGATCGCGGTCTATAAGGACGTTCTGCTTAATAACCGGCTGTGGGCCCCGGGCTATGACAACGCCAGGCAGATCATTGTTAAATGCGGGAAGGTCCATCAGCATCGCGGGCTAGTGGATAGAATTATAGCGGCGCTACCGGAGACGCTGTGAGGCGATGAGGGGAGACAGGTAGGGCTCACCTGCTGGCCGTATGCAAGAGCCAGCAGGTGAGCGAAGGTTGCATTGCCAGTCTGCAACCGCCGCTATTGTACTGTTGCCCGCGGCTCTGCCACATCCGGGAAAGCTCTTAAAGAGGTGGTCGCCGCGACTGACGGGCGGGATCACTCTTCAGTGAGCCACATATCCGCCTCTTCAAACATCTCCTGCACCGTGCGGCTGATCAGCTCTTTTTCATGCTTGCTGGCGTCGGTGTTGATCGCCGGCAGCGTCATCATCGGCTTCACCCGCACTTCCGCCTCCGGGAAAATGCGCTGCATGCGTTTGGTCAGCTCGTTAAGAATGGCCTCTCTGGCGCCCGGCAGCCCGGCAAAATTGCGCTTGTCATAAATCAGTTCCACAAACATCTTCTGTCCTCTGTATGCTGATCGCGGGCGATAGTTTTACTGTATTAATGTACAGTGTCAAGCGAATGCCGCGGCGCTGCGCATCTACCACCTCGCGCGGCGGGCGGGCTGCGCGCAAAAGCAGCAAACGGTTCGCTGGCGCTGAAGAAGACCCCTATTGACATCAAGGAGTTATTTCAGTGCTGGCGATTGATAGCTGGAGCCGATATTGACCGGTAAAACTGGCAAAACTACTGTATATATATTCAGTGTGCGCCGGGAGACCGGTAGAGATCAAGGGGTGAAAGTCCCCGACCATTGA
>OFCO01000376.1_pt1 | contig 11034 bp, 9 predicted proteins | sample 1520821 | NCBI WGS metagenome assembly OFCO01 (sample SAMEA2699031, study PRJEB24076) | metagenome | biome: Human gut stool | place: Spain | collected 2012-09-21
GCCGGTGAAGAGGGTTTCACCGGCAATCAGCTGATTCTGGTTGTTCAGATACAGCACCCGGAACTCTTCACGCTCCAGTCCCGCCATGTTCAGAAGCAGCCATTCCCGTGCCGCACGGGTGGAGGTGAAGGCCACGCCGGGTTCATGAAGATGGCGGTCCAGAGTTTTCAGGGCCCGCTGAATGAGGCTGCGCTCGCCGGGCGTTATCTCTCCGGGCAGAAAGGAAAGCTGCTGCATTGTCCCTGCCTCCATTCAGTCGATGATGCGCATAATGGCGCTGCATTCCGGATGCTGCAGGGCATAATCCCGCAGCCGGTAATAATGAACCGTCATGGCATAATTCTCTGTACGACAGGCGTGATGGCTGTACGCCATCAGACAGGCGGCAATGCCGGCGGCTTCCGGGCTCATTTCAGCGCGGTTACCGTTCATGACGTTAAACAGCACCCATGTTTCGTCATCCGGTTCGGGTGCCATAAATGCGCCACCGTTGTTCAGGGTGTACAGATTCCAGATACCACCGCAGTAGTCTTCACACAGACGGTCCATCCAGCCGAAGACACGGGGCTCCAGGGTCACCCACTGTGGAATGAGGCCAAAATGCTGCGGCCAGAAGCTGATGCGCTGTTCATCAGGGACGAGGGTGGCAACCAGTTGTTGCAGGTCAGTCTCCGGTGCACAGGCCGAAGAGGTGGTGTTCTGAGACAATGTTTTCATGTATGAAATCCTTGTAATGTGAATAAATGAGAGGGAGTAAAGGTCGGGAGCTGGCAACATCACGTTCATCACTGACCGTGATGACTCGGTAATATCAGGGATGAATGATATTCGGCTGAAATTCCGGACAGCCGTACGCGTAACCGTTCCGGTCACAGACGGATGGCCAGATGCCATTGCCTGTATACTCAGTCTGCACAGACTGATTTCTCCGGGACGGTAAAGCAGACGGGTACACCAGGCGCACAGGTCATCATCAGAAATGGAACGACACCCCGGCAGCGCCTCCGGGGCGTCGGGTGATTCTGGTGCCTGAATCACGCCTTCAGGGACATGCTGCATCAGCGCAGGCTCTCCAGCAGCGTTTCTGCCATTACCCACAATGCGCGGTTGAGCTTAATATCGGTGTCGATGTTGTGAATGGCACGGGTGTGGATACGTTTTCCTTTTGCACTGCGGCCGGAAATTCCGCCTTTCAGCATATTCTCCTGGATGGTCTGATATGCGCTCCACAGGTCTTTACCGTAATCCTCCCGGCGTCGTGGTGTCAGAATGTCAGCGGTGGTGACTGGCTGATGTTCGTCACCATAACGGTAAGTCAGTGCCGCCTGTGCCAGCGCCTGGCGTGTCGGTGGCGGCAGGACCAGCGACTGCATGGCATCACGCTTTTCCTCAATCCGGTCAAACACGCCCACCACCTCGTAAGCCCCTTCGATAACTTTCTCCACTACATTTCCCCGGTGTGGAACACGCACTTCCCCCAGAGACTGACCACAGACGCATCCGTTCTGGCAGACGAACCTGAAGTAACCCGGCAGCATCTGGTAGCTGGAGGTACCGTCATGGGAGTTCAGCAGAATGATTTCAGGGACATGTTCTCCGTTTATCTCTCCGGCCCGCCGCAGACGCAGCATGTGTTTTGTGTATCCCCGGCGGCCCGGGTCGCGCACACGGGTCTGGCAGGCGAAGAATGGCTGAAAGCCTTCCCGCTGCAGGCTTTCCAGTACGGTGATGGTGGGAATGTACGCATATCGTTTACTGCGGGAAGTATGCCGGTCTTCACCGAAAATACTGGGAACATAGTGCATCAGTTCTTCGTGTGTCAGCGGACGGTCACGGCGTATCTGGTTCGTATAACCAAAACGACTGGCTAGTCGCATAATTTGCTCCTTATCGGTGGTTAAGATTTACTGGTGTAATAAATGAAAAAGCCACGTCTCCCGGAGAAGACGCGGCCTGACAGATGAAATGAATGACGTTTATTGTCTGAGAAGCCCTTAACTGGCGAGCTGAGTATTAAGCTGTGTTCCGGCATCACCAGCGCAACTGACCTTCAGCATTACGGATAACCAGCCGGGAATATGTTCCCTGGTCATCTTCAGTAAACACATTGCGGTAAGCTGTTTTGACGGCAACAGCCTGTTCGCGTGAGAAAGGGCCTTCGGGCAATAAACGTGATGTACAACCCGGCATATCTGTTGCTCCCTGAAAGTAAAAAGCCCCGGTCATGATGACCGGGGCCTGAAGGAGAGTGACCTGATTATCAGAAAGTCACATTCAGCGTGGCCTGACCGTTATAACCTTCAGCGCTGCTGCCGCTGACGCTGTGGGCATAACCGCCCTGAACGCCCAGGGTGATATTTTCCCGGACACGGGCTTCCAGTCCGGCCTGCAGGTCCAGTGACGTGCCATTCCGGGACGGTGAGAACGTCATGTTACTGCCGGCGGCGGCTGTACCCATGCTCATGTCACCCCGGGAGCTGAAGGTGCGGATAACAGAAGGCTGTACCCACCAGTTCACCGGCAGTTCACGCACACGGTGTTTTGCACTGTCGCGCAGGGTGTCACGGGATGAGGTGCCTTCACCAAAGCTCATATCGTTGTGGCTGCCCAGACGGAAACCGGCACGCACATGTTGTGCACTGCCATGCCCAAACTTCACATAACCGGCGTTATCCTGGCCGTCATCCAGGGAAAGTCCCTGCCAGGTATACTGCAGTTGTGGCTCCAGCATCAGGTTGTCAGTGATACTGAAGGGCAGACCGGTTTCCAGTGAGCCCAGCCAGCCCCAGCCCCGGGCGCGGAAGTCGTTATTGTCCGATGACGCTTTCATGCTGTGGCGGGTTCCCTGTGCCACAATGTCAGCCCACAGGCCGGAGGACGTGTGTGTCAGATTCAGGTATCCGCCCAGGCTGCCGGCATCATCCCGGACCGTGCCGGCGCGGGAACCGTCATCATCCTTAACATCAACGGAAGAATGGCCTGCGGCACCATACACCCCTGTCGTCAGAGACATACCGGCAACCTCTGTTCTGAGCAGGTCACCCTCCAGACGGACGAAGCCATAGCTGCCGCTGCTTTCCGGCGTGGCTCCACGGGCAATACCGCCGTTGTTATCGTGACCGAGATGACCGCCCTGAATGCTGAGACGGACGCTGTTATTTTCACCGTTTACACCGGTCTGATGGCTGCGGGAGCCTGCCAGAATCCGGTCATAGTCCATTGCCTGTGTCAGCATGGATGTATACAGGGGGACTTCAGCACGATAAGCATTTTCACTGCGCAGGTACCAGTCTTCATCGCTGTCACGGTTCAGGGTGTAGTTAAAGGCGCCGGCCTGAAGCGGGCGACTCAGGGCAAACGCACCTTCTTCTGTGGTAGCGCCATTCTGTGCATCCACAACCCGGATACCCTGTCCGGTGGTTGCCACCCCGAGGTTACTGTTTCCGACATTTGTAAACGCAAGCCAGGTTTTGCCGGTTGCCTGACCACCATTAATCACCAGCTGGTCAGAGGCATTGCTGCCATCAAGGCGAACACGCATATTGATAGTGCCACCCTGACCGGTGAGGTTACTGGTTGTCAGTTTATGGAACGTTACCGGGGCGTTGCCTTTTGCAACAGCACGGCTCAGTACGGCATCCGGTGTTGTCTGATTGTCAAAGTAAATCTCCCCTGCGTTAACAATATCGCCGGTACTGACCACATCACCATTCAGTACCATGCTGGCGCCTTTACTGAGCTGTGTTCTGCCACTCAGACTTCCCCCGGCAGCCAGCATCAGTGTTCCACGATGTCCGACAGTGGTGTTGCTGGCCTGTCCCCCGGCATTAACCGTAAAGCTGCCGCCATTTTCCAGCAGCAGGCCGCTGGCCTGACCGGATATGCCATCAATACTGAACTTACCGCTGGCATTGGTCCCCTCAACAGTGGCACCACTGTCTGCAATCAGGGCACCACCGGATGTCATGGTGACACCTGTTGCCTTACCACCGGCAGACACTGCCAGGGTTCCGCCGTCATCCACCCGTGTTTTCTGCGCTGAATGGCCTTCCAGTACATCCAGGCGACCGCCGGACTCCAGAACAACGCCGTCAGCCTTACCGTTTTCCACCGTGAAATTGCCCAGACGGTTGCTGCCAAGAACCGTTGCCGCAGTACTGGTGACCAGTGCTCCACCCTGTTTCAGGGTGACATTCGTGGCTGTACCACCGGCGTTCACCTGCAGTTTGCCTTTCTGGTTAACGGTGGTGAAATCCGCCAGACCACCTTCCTTGACAATCTGCCAGCCGTCACTGTTTACAACCGTGTCAGAGGCTGTGCCTCCGTTGTGCACATACTGGTAACCGCCATTCAGTGTGGTATCCAGCGCATGCCCGTGTACCGTCTGGTCGCCGCCGGCATAAACCACAGTGGTATTTGCTGTTCCTTCAACAGCCACAATCTGACGACCATTTTTATTGATGGTGGTACGTGCGGCATTTCCGCGAACAAACTGCCCGGTATCACCATTTTCTGCATCCGGCCCCCCTTCCGCGCCGGTATTCACAACCGTGTCGGTTGCCACTGCGCCGGATTTGACGGCCTGCCAGCCCTTCTCATTAATGACGGTACCCGTTGCAATCCCGCCTTCATGTACCCACTGCTCACCGCCGTTCAGAGTGGTATTCACTGCCTGCCCCTGAAGGCTCTGTCCGCCTCCGGCACTGATAACCGTGTCTGAAACGCTTCCTCCGGCATTCACTCTCTGAAGACCACCACCGGTGACAGTAGTGTTGTTGGCGATACCGCCATTTTGTATCCATTGTCCGCCGGTATTGGCCTCGTTATCCGGCCCATACTCCAGACCGGTACTGATGGTCATTCCGTTGGCCGTACCGAAGACAATCTGGTTGTCATGATTTTCCAGTGTTCCACCGTTCACGGTTTCTCCCGCCTGGACAACCGTGTCAGCAGCCAGTGCCGGGAGTGACGTGACAGCAGCAAGAGACAGAGCAACTGCCACACCGGTGCGTTTTCCCCGTGAGCGCGCCAGTTCGGAAGCCACCACCAGGGTGCCCGTAATGTGATTCCATACCAGCCTGTAGCTGGTGTTCAGATGTCGTTTCATCAGCTTTTCCTTACAGAGGGTGAATAAAAAAGCCGGTACCCACAAATGTGGATACCGGCAGGTACAAAACAGCATGGTCAGATAAAGTGGTTTTTCCCGGACATAAATGCTTCCCCTCTCTCATCCGCCAGAGAAGTATCAGTCCGTTGTGTGCAATTCCGTTCTGCATGATGAAGAGATTCAGCTGCATTTTCGCAGACCATTAACCACTATAAACGATCGATAGTAACGATCGATACCTGTTTTATCGATCGTTTTATTCTATTAACAGCAAGGCAGTCACGCAAGAGAAAGAGGTGGGTCTGAGGTGTTTGTGTCATGTTTTCAGTTGGTTAACGCAATGTAATCAGGCATTTCCCCTGGCAGAGTGTTCAGAAGAAAATCCAGTTCCATACAGCGCGGGCAACAGAGACCACCGAGTCACGGACGGCACGCAGAACCGCGCGTGCAACAGAGGCAATACAGACGCTCTCCGCAGTGTCAAATATCCGGTCCACCGCACCGGTAAACTGTTCACGGGCCTGAGACCGGACAGATTCCGTGCGCAGCTCGTCCTGCAGGCGGGTCATCAGGGGACTGGCGGCATGGTCGGGAAGCGCTGTCATGAGCGCACTGACCAGCGTATCCAGTTCCCAGCCGGTGCAGGCCGATACGGCCACAACCGGATGTACGGGCCGGAACAGCCGGAATACCGCATCTGTTTTCTCACGAATGTTCTGTGCCTGTGCGGGAGAAGGCTGAATGCCGGCCATATCCCATTCATGGCAGGGCTCCGTTTTGTCGGCCTGCGTCACCACAAACAGCACCTGCTGATGTCCCCGGTGCAGGATGTGTCGCCAGAAATACTCATCCACAGACAGGGCACGGTCATCGGCTTTAATCAGCCACAGTACCAGGTCAAGTTCAGGCAGAATGTCACGGTACAGGGCTTCATACTCTGCATCCCTGTCCCGGCTCTCGCCCACCCCGGGCAGGTCAGTGATAATCATGCTGTGACCGTGGCCACTCAGACGGAAGCGCCGCACTTCCCGGGTGCCGGCGTGAACATCACTGACCGGGGTGACCTCCCCCTGAAACAGTGCATTACAGAGTGAGGATTTACCGGCCCCGCTTTTACCCATAATGCCAATCACGGGTTCGTGACTGGTGAGTTTGCGCAGATGTTCCAGGATGTGACGGGAAAGTGAGTAAGGCAGGGAGGAGAGCGGTTTTTCAATTGCCTCAATGGCATCAGACGGATTCATACATGTATTCCCGGTGAAAAAAGACAAAACCCCCGCACACCGGAAAGGTGGCGGGGGACTCACGGAGATAATATATGTCTGAAATTATCTGGAATGTCGGTACCTTTTATACTCTTCAACAATCAGGTCATGCAGCATTTCGCCGGTACTGAGTCTTCTGACCCTCGATAATTCTTTGAGCTGCGCCCTGGTTTCTGCGTCAAGAAAAAACTGTACATTGACTTTATCTTCCTGCATTTTTTTGTACTTGCGCTGCGCCTTGGCCTTATTGAAACTGTTTCTGAAATTTTTTATATCGTCAGGTGAGGTGAGTGGACAGGTAACCCATATGTCAAATGAAAGGTGAATTGCGTGGTAAATATCAGCAGAACCAGGAAAACTGGCCAGTTTTTCCAGTGCAATATTTTTTCCCTTCAAATAATTCCATGTCCATATGCATTCATGTTCGTTCTCCGGGAGGAGGTAACTGAAAGGACTCTTTGATTTAAATGCCCGCATCCATCTGTCTTTGGTCTGGATTATCCACTCATCCCGCAAATTCTTATCAGAAAGAATATCGAGAACTCTGAGTATTTGTCTGAACTGTGTCGATGAGTCCGACGGGAAGGCATTCCCTTCCAGATACTCTTCTTTAAGATACAGTTTATTCTTTTGAAGCAAGTCTGCGCTTATTTTTGCCCTGTTATTCTGGATAAACTGCATCAACAGATACCAGGAAAATAAGCATGCGCGTTCACTGCCCGCGATCCAGGATATTTTTTCCAGGGGGACCAGGAAGGCCAGGGCCTTCAGACGCATACCAGAAATTATTTGTTCAAGTTCAAAATCTGAAAGTGTGATGTTCAGATTTTCTCTGTTTTTTTTTATGTAAGCGATAAAACGTTCCGGGGGATCATAAACATTAAGGGGCAGTACGGAGATATTACGCTCTCCAAGATAATAAGAGTAATACGCATTTGTTCTTTCATTCATAACCTTATCCGACAAAATTTTCTGAACCATCCTCTTTCTCCGGTTGCTTAAAAATTAAACATAATAAGGTGATAATAACATGATAAAAAGAAGTTTATAATAGTATATTAAGGTGGTCAATAAAAAGGCAATCTGCGCGCTGTACAGTCATTCTGACAGGAAATGCAGGAGGAAGGGAAGGTAACCGGCTTCGTTATGCTGACAGGAATACCTGTTATCATGGAAGTGCACTCATGTGGCCGACGTAGCTTAAGAGGATGGAAGAGTGGAGACTGCAGACAGGGGGTATTGAAAGGTAAACATGTTTCGCCCGCCAGCTGCACCGGGGGCCAGCATCACTTTTTTTACGTTGTAACCCGGTATGCATTCCGGCTTTGATGATTACAGTCAGAGGGCAGCAGACTGACGTTATTTAACCGGACAGAAAAATTATGGACACTGAAATATCGTCTGTTAATACCTCGTTTGTCGGTGTGGTATTCCCTGTATTACCGGCGTCACCGATAAAGAGAGTTATAAACGCCAGAAAGGTACCTCCTTTATGCCGGGGAACACTTACGGAAAATGAAGTCTGAAAAGGAGCACAATGAAAAGAGGCGTGTCCCGTAAATATAACGAATCATCGCAGGATATGCATTATCAGGTGATACCAGAGGGCATTAAACTGTCGCCACGGATAAGAATATACAACATTTCTGATAACAAAACATCATAACGTGTTTCAGATATGTTCCGGCATCAGTCTGACGGATATTATTTCCCGGGAAAACAAACCTGCTACTGTGACGGTTAACTGTATCTGCATAAATTATTTATGATGAAAGAACAGTATTACGGATTCAAATATCATCCTGTTTGCATTCAGGCGGACATTCCCGGATGCCGGAAAGAATATCCTGCAGGCTGAGTGAGTCTCTTCCACAGTGCCGGGATCGCTGTCGCCACGTACATATTGTCACCAGGATGGGTATGTACCGCAGCATGCCATTTCTGGTGAATAACCGCACCTGCACATTCAGTCTGCTGAGAACCTGGCGTGCATCGGGCTGTAAAGAACATCCCTGTCCGTGGCTCCTCTGGTGGTGTTGCCTGCTCAGCAATGACAGGATGCCCTTAAGACGCCCGTCATGGCTCAGTATGATGACGACGAACACGCTCTGCAGGTGAGCATGCGGGGCCGGGAGCATCATCATTTCCGTATTTTGTCACACCTTCCGGAAGCAACCGGCATCAGTTGCGGTTATCGTCAACCGTTGTGCGGTATGCCAGGAGCACGTACTGATCCATCAGATCCGTCAGTGCTGCGCTCTGCCTCTGACGGTTGATGATCCATTCCTCCAGCTCTTTTTCTGATTTCCGTTTCAGGTTCTCTTTCCAGTCTTCAAGGCTGTTTCCGGTCATTAAATCAAGCCAGCAAAGCCAGACCAGTTTGAGGCGCAACTCCGTGCCACCAAACTGACGGAAGAGGCTAATCAGTTTATTTGCCAGAGAACGCTGCCTCAGACGTTCACATTCAGACAGGAGAATGCCTTCCAGCATCGGATGATGAACCAGCAGATGTTCACTGGTGCATAAATTCACTATCAGATCATCATCCAGGGGCGGCGTGGCCCGTTTGTCAGGGCCATAAATCAGCCGGTGCAGGCTCTGGGGTACGATGGCAATCTCCGGTTTTTCACCATTGAATGACACCCACCCGGGCGTCAGATTATGGAAGTAGTAGATATTCGGATGACACACGCCCCAGGATACGGCGTGCCGGGTGAAGCCGGTCAGCCATTTCTGGTAGCTTTCGTGGAGCAGTTCGTAACGGGTCTGATACTGTTGTTTCATTTTCATATTCCTCACGGGGGATATAACAGGCAGCAGAATGCCGCCGGCAGGCCGGGGATTACGTCTGCTGCGGGTGAACGGATAACGGTCAGAAATTACGGGCGGGGCTGTGCAATACGCGCCTGTAGCCAGGCTTCCACTTCACTTTTCAGCCAGCGGGAGCTGCGGCCCAGCTTGATGGGAGCCGGAAAGGCCCCATCCCTGATGAGCCTGTAAAACCACTTATCTGTCAGGCCGTTCAGTTGAGTGATAAATGCCATGTCGACCATCTGGTCATCCATCAGTGAAACTGGGGTGGTCATGAGAATGTTCCTCCGGATGTTGTTAATCTCAACCGGCGTTGGTGATGAAAACAACGCACCACCTTCACCGGCATAACAACCGGGGAGAAACGTAAAAAATAATCGGGAATGTGACCGTCAGGAGATAAACGGGGGGATTGCGGTGGCTGAGCCGTACCGGTATGTCGGGTGGTTGTTGCGAAACGATGCTTCCGCACGCGCACGCGATAAAGGAGGGAGGACTTTCGTGAGACAAGGGGAAAACTAGCGTTCTGATAATTGCAGAGTTGTTTTTGAAGGCGGTTGTGGTATATCAGCCTGTGACCTGTGGGCAGGCGACAGTTATCACTGGTGGGATAAGACTGTCTGATTGGTATTATAAATATATAAGAGAGATCAAACACATGAGATCAAATACATGAGTTCATATATGTGAAATAAACACTGTGAGTGCGATCAGTGGGCATGAGAACGCAGTAGCAGCAGATTGCGTTGTACCCACAGGGCTATCTCTGATAGCTGGCGTATAACCTGCGTATATAAAACGTACCTGCAACACACGTGAACAGAGTGCATTAAGCATCCGTCTGAGCGGTAAACGTATCCGACCTGGTGAGTGACAGTCTGAGAGACCGGTTAAGTGGTGGCACGGGAGTAATGAGTTTGGGGAGGGTACCAGAATGCCAGGCTGGTGCGGTATGCTGACAGCATCCTGTTAACCGCAGCATAAAGTAATGAGAGGCTAATGGAAGTTAAAACCACAGCAGTTCCGTCGTTGTTCATCCCGGGAGACGCTGGAAAAAGTGATTTCCCACACGCGTTATAAACTTACCCCTGCGGAGCTGGAAGCCTTTAACTCTGCCGTTGACAACCGGCTGGCAGAACTGACAATGAACAAACTTTACGATCGCGTGCCGGCTTCCGTCTGGAAATATGTCACCTGAATCTTGAATCCGCGCTACGATGACTCCGGTGTTATCTGTGCACCGGAAGATCGGGAACATTAAGCAGTATAACGGCAACAAAGAATTCGAAATCAAAAGGGAATGGTGTACAGAGGGGTAGGCGTTCAGGCATTACCGGCCTGTATCTTCTGAAGGGGACTCGTATTTGTCGGGGCTGAGTATTCCGCTCGATTCGATCACGGATTGGCGGAATACCTGACTGTGATTGATTCAGGTACCATTTTGCAGGGAGCCGGTGCGTTACTGTCTGGCACAACAAACGCAGCGGGTCGCTCTGCCCCGCCGATTCCTGATAATCCCTCCCCTGTAACCTACTGCAACAGTACAAATACACTGACGCCTGAAACGGTAACCAGAATCAGCACCAGCAGTAACGTCAGTAAACAGAGCAGACGATCGGTCTTCCGGTAATAACCGAAGGGGTCGACAGCGCCACAATACGGGCAACAAACTGTATTATGAGTAATTGCGTTACCACAGTCCCTGCACTTCTTTTTGCGTATCACGATAGCTCCCTCGCCACGCCTTATCCGTAACCGGTTTTTTACATTAAAAAAAACAACGCCGGGAATTCAATCGTCAGTCCGGAGACGACCGTTCGGGTTATCACAGAGTGCCTGAGACAGTGTCCT
>OFCO01000379.1_pt1 | contig 10990 bp, 10 predicted proteins | sample 1520821 | NCBI WGS metagenome assembly OFCO01 (sample SAMEA2699031, study PRJEB24076) | metagenome | biome: Human gut stool | place: Spain | collected 2012-09-21
TAAGGCAAGGGACTTTGACTCCCTCATGCGTTGGTTCGAATCCAGCTACCCCAGTCAAAGGTATCGGGTGCTTCGGCACCGCCTATGTCAACAATTGTCTTTGCGGGTACCTTGAAAAATATATTGTTATCAAGAGTCAGAATTGGCTGTCTCTTGTTGGAGGATCTTTTTAGAATGAACGAATTTGAAGAATTGCTAAATAGTGTTAGCGAAGTTAACACAGGTGACGTTGTAACAGCTGAAGTTATCTCAGTAGATAATGATCAAGCAAATGTTGTTATCGAAGGAACTGGTATCGAAGGTGTTTTGACACGTCGTGAATTGACAAACGACCGTGACGCAAACGTTGCAGACCTTGTTAAAGTTGGTGAAACACTTGAAGTGCTTGTTCTTCGTCAAGTTGTTGGTAAAGATACTGATACTGTAACTTACCTTGTATCTAAAAAACGCTTGGAAGCTCGCAAAGCTTGGGATAAACTTGTTGGTCGTGAAGAAGAAGTTGTTACTGTTAAAGGAACACGCGCTGTTAAAGGTGGACTTTCAGTTGAATTTGAAGGTCTTCGTGGATTTATTCCAGCTTCAATGATCGATACTCGTTTTGTTCGTAACACTGAACAATTTGTAGGTCAAGAATTTGATGCTAAAATCAAAGAAGTTGATCCAGCTGAAAACCGTTTCATCCTTTCACGTCGTGAAGTTGTTGAAGCAGAAGCTGCAGAAGCTCGTAAAGAAGTCTTCTCTAAACTTGAAGTTGGTTCAATCGTAACTGGTAAAGTTGCTCGTTTGACAAGCTTCGGTGCTTTCATCGACCTTGGTGGTGTTGATGGACTTGTTCACGTGACTGAATTGTCTCACGAACGTAACGTTTCACCTAAATCAGTTGTTTCTGTTGGTGACGAAGTTGATGTTAAAGTTCTTGCTATTGACGAAGAAGCAGGTCGTGTATCACTTTCACTTAAAGCAACAACACCTGGACCATGGGATGGTGTTGAACAAAAACTTGCTGCTGGTGATGTTATCGAAGGTAAAGTTAAACGCTTGACTGACTTCGGTGCTTTCGTTGAAGTATTGCCAGGTATTGATGGTCTTGTTCACATCTCTCAAATTTCACACAAACGTGTTGAAAATCCAAAAGATGTTCTTTCAGTAGGTCAAGACGTTACTGTTAAAGTTCTCGAAGTAAACGCTGATGCAGAACGTGTATCACTTTCTATCAAAGCTCTTGAAGAACGCCCAGCTAATGCTGAAGGTGAAAACAACGAAAAACGTCAATCACGTCCACGTCGTCCTAAACGTCAAGAAAAACGTGACTACGAACTTCCAGAAACTCAATCTGGATTCTCAATGGCGGATCTTTTCGGAGATATCGAATTGTAATATAGAAAAGAGACATGGAAACATGTCTTTTTTTATATTTTAGAGTATGCTATAATAGTATACTGTTAGCACCCTTAGTGTAATGGATATCACGTAAGATTCCGGTTCTTGAGATAGGGGTTCGATTCCCTTAGGGTGCAAAAAGACAAGAGCGTTGAGAGATTTATTCTTTCAACGTTTTTTAATCTGAGTCATATTTAGGTGCCATAAGATTTTTAGACTTTGAGCTGATGATGTTTACAGTAGGTAATATTTTGCTATTTATTAAAAATTTTGCTATAATATTCAATATCTCATATTGGGGTCGTTACGGATTCGACAGGCATTATGAGGCATATTCTGCGACTCGTGTGGCGACGTAAACGCTCAGTTAAATATAACTGCAAAAAATACAAATTCTTACGCTGTAGCAGCCTAAACACCTGCTCGCGTGACTTCTAGCAGATTGCTTATGTTTGCTTAGAGGTTTTATTGATTTATAAGCTACGTTTGACCATTGCCTAGCTGGTCGAAAAGAGATTTATAGGCTCGCATATAGAAGGCTTGAGTTATGTGTCGCCTATCTGTTAAATGAAAGACATAACCTATGGTTGTAGACGAATATGTTGGCAGGTGTTTGGACGTGGGTTCGACTCCCACCGGCTCCATAAATACTTGAGGCGTCAGCCTTTTATTTGTGTATAGGAATTTATTATGAAAAAACTTTTGTCTTTGGCCGTTTTAGGTCTTTCGCTTTTTACCTTAGCTGCTTGTGGACATTCTTCGTCTAAGACTGAGACGAAGGGGTCAGTGGATAATGAAGCTTCAAAAATTCTAACTGTTAAACATGGTAATGTTCGTCAGAACTTTGATAAAATTACCATGGCAAATGCCTCTCAGGAATTTTCAGGGGGATCAAATCTTGATACTTTGAAAGGTTTGTTTGGAGAACCCTCATCAACTAGCCAAGAGCAGGCAGGAGATGCTAAACTGGATGTCTACAATTGGCAGTTTGATAATGTCGTTGTTACGGCTAAACTTTTCAATAATAGTACTGTTGTTAAGTCACTCTCAAACTTTTCTTTTGTCCGTGATCCTAAAATCACCTTGAAAATGTATGAAAACCTTAAAAATGGAACGAGCTATGATGATGCCGTTAAAACACTTGGTACACCAGATGTTTATTCTATTGCAGTATCTTCTGATGCTACAATGACACAGGCTCTTTGGTCATCAAATCTTGTCGCTAAAAAGGGTGAAACAGGTAGTCTTACTCTTAACTTCAAGAATGGTGCCTTGGAAAACAAATCTCAAGCAAATTTGATTAACAAGTAATAATAGGAAATGATGCCTTTCTAAATCAATGAAGGCATTTTTTTGTTATAATAAAAAGAGTGACTAAAACGATGGAGATGCAATGACCCGAAAAAGGATTTTTTTGTCGGAATTACTGTATTAATTCTGCTATTTTTATTACCTCTCTTACATAACATTTTCCCTTTAATCAGGTTTTTGGTCAATGCTAAGCATGACCAAGTCCTCTTAAGAGAAGTTTTTAAGCAGGCAAATGTCCAGAATGCTCTTATCCTTATGGATCTTATGATTTTATCATCAGCTATTCCTGGAGTTTCAAGTTCATTTTTTTGTATTTTCGTTGGTCTGCTTTATGGTCCCTTCTTGCCCATTCCTATGAATATCCTTGGGAATACTTTTGGAAATTTAACTAGTTTTGAAATCCTAAGAAGACTCGAAAAGCCCGAGAGGTCTAAACGTATGGAGAAACTCCTAACCTATATTAAAAACTTTAATCATCGTTTTCTTGGCATTTCTCTGGCTTTCTCTATTCCCTTTATCCCATCGGCTTTGGTCAATTATGCGTGTATTCAGATGAAGTTACCAAGCAAGACCAGAGTTTTAGCGACTCTTATAGGAGTTGCTCCGATTTCGATTGTTCATGCCGTCAGTGGGGATTTGTTGCTAAATAGTCGCCCAATTCGAATACCATTAGTGGCAATACTTGCCCTTTTGTTGTTTATCTCACTCGTAATTTACGTTATCCATTTTAGGAAGGAAAAAAATGAGCTTCATTCAAGTAACTAAGGAAGAATTTAACACATATGCTCAACAGGTTTCAGAGCGTTCTTTTATGCAAACAGAGGAAATGGCTAAGCTTCTTGAAAAACGTGGATTTAGCATTAGCTATGTCGCTTGGAAAGAAGGCAATCAGCTAGAAATCTCAGCAATTGTTTATAGTATGCCTATGACTGGTGGGCTTCGTATGGAAGTGAATTGTGGACCTATTCACTCCAATACGACTCATCTGAGCGACTTTTACCAAGGATTGAAGGACTACGCTAAAGCAAATGGTGCGCTTGAGCTGTTAATCAAACCTTATGATACTTATCAAACCTTTGATAGTAATGGGGAGCCAACTGGTGATGAGCAAAAGCAGCTGATTAGCCAATTGACTAACTTAGGTTATAGCTTTGATGGTTTGCAAACAGGTTATCCTGGTGGTGAGCCTGACTGGCATTATGTGAAGGATTTATCAGGGATTACAGAAAAAGATTTGATTAAGTCTTTCAGCAAAAAAGGGAAACCATTAGTTAAAAAAGCTAAAACCTTTGGTATCAAGCTGAAAAAACTGAAGCGTGACGAGTTATCCATTTTTAAAGAAATCACTTCAGCGACTTCTGATCGTCGAGAATATAGTGATAAATCGCTGGATTACTACCAAGATTTTTATGATGCCTTTGGTGATAATGCTGATTTTATGGTTGCTACTTTGAATTTCCAAGATTACCTTGAACATTTAGAGAAGGATCAGGCTAAATTGGGAGCTAGAATTGTCAAATTGCAAGCTGATTTGGAAACTAATCCTAAGTCTGAGAAAAAGCAAAACCAATTGCGAGAGCTATCAAGTCAGTTTGAAACTTTTGATGTTCGCAAGGGAGAAGCAACAGCCTTTATTGACAAGTACGGTCAGGAAGACATTGTTCTAGCCGGAAGTCTCTTTGTTTACACCCCTCAAGAAGCAGTCTATCTTTTTAGTGGTTCTTATCCTGAATTTAATAAGTTTTATGCTCCAGCACTCTTGCAAGAGTATGTGATGACACAGGCTATTAAACGTGGTATCAGTTTCTATAACTTCCTTGGTATCATGGGCATTTTTGATGGTTCAGATGGGGTTTTGCGTTTTAAACAAAACTTTAATGGTTATATCGTTCGTAAAATGGGAACTTTCCGTTATTATCCACAACCGTTTAAATATAAGGCCATTCAAGGAATTAAGAAACTGCTTGGACGTTCTTAAGATGTAGAGGGCTTCTATTGTAGTCCTCTTTCATTATAATTCTGTTTTTGGAATTACGACATATATAAGAGAGTTTAGAGGAAGAAGGAGGTAGGTTGATGAAACTTGCATTATTAGGGACAGGAATGATTGTTACAGAGGTTTTGCCTGTTTTGGCAACTATTGAGGGAATTGAGCTGGAGGCTATAATGTCGACACCACGATCACTTGATAAGGCTGAAGCTTTAGCTAAGCAATATGGTCTAACTCAGGCGACAAGTGATTATGAAGCAATCTTGTCCAATCCAGATGTTGATACCATTTATGTTGGAACACCTAATCATACCCACTATGACTATGCCAAACAAGCACTTCTAGCTGGCAAGCATGTCATCTGTGAGAAACCTTTTACCCTGCATTTGGAAGAGTTTGAAGAGCTGACTAAGCTTGCCCAAGAAAAAAAGCTTCTCTTGATAGAAGCTATAACCAATCAATATCTAGCTAATTTCACAGCGATTAAGAATTCTCTAGCAGAAATCGGTGATATCAAGATTGTGAATATCAATTATTCTCAATATTCATCACGCTACGATGCCTTTAAACGTGGTGAGATTGCTCCTGCCTTTAACCCTGAAATGGGTGGGGGAGCGCTTAGAGATCTGAATATCTACAATATCCATCTTTTGGTCGGACTTTTTGGAAAGCCTAATCGTGTGGAATACCTACCTAATGTGGAGAGAGGAGTGGATACGTCAGGAATTCTAGTTTTGGACTATGGTAACTTTAAGGCTGTTGCCATTGGAGCTAAAGACTGTAGTGCTGACATTCGTTCAACCATTCAAGGAGATAAGGGAGCTATCACCATTTTGGGTGCTACCAACACTCTTCCTGAAATTGGTCTTACTCTTAATGGTCAAAAAGAGATTGTGACTAATCTTAATAGTCCGCATCATCGTATGTACGATGAATTTGTAGCATTTGAGAAAATGGTAGCTACCAATGATATTGACAGTGTTGCCAAGCAGTTGGAGCATAGTCGTCAGGTTATGCAAGTCTTGGATCAGGCCTCTAAAGTTTTGTAAGATACTAAAAAACAAGCAGTGGCATTAGCCATTGCTTGTTTTGGATTTATACAGTTGTTGGGAATGAAATCTCAATCAATTTTTCGGTGTGTACTGTTTGGAGTTTGTCCATCAAAACGATGTCTTTGTCAATTTTGCGTTTGAGGAAGAATTCACGGATGATTTCTAATTCGTTATCCTTAACAGCACGGTGTTTATTTGAAATCAATAGTTCGTAATGTTTAGGTGCTTGTGTAAAGACAACATCTGTATTTCCAGCAGAATAGGTTTCTACGAGGAAGGCATCTGTATTATCAAGTTGGTTTTGTACAAGTTCTTGGTGTGTTTGCGTCGTGTTAATAAGTTTCATAGTTACCTCCTAGGATTTGGCAGTTCTTGTATGGCTAGCTTTCCATTGTTCGATTCCCCACTTATGGCTGCCGCGTTTAAGCTTGGAAATCGCTTCATCAATTGGGAACCATACCAGCTTGTTGAAATCTTCTAGGGGGTTACCAATTTCTGAAAAATCTACAACTTCATAAATGTAGGCTGGATTGTAAAAGTAAGTGTCACGGTGGCTTGAATAGAAGTATTCATCAGCCTGTCCATAGTACTGTCCTAAAGTGGCTGTATACCCAAGTTCTTCAATTAACTCGCGTTTTAAAGCACTAAAATGATCCTCGCCTGCTTCGATTTCTCCACCTGGGAGAAACCAAGCCCCGTTAGGAGCCTGAACTAAAATAATCTTCGTCTTGTCTTGGTTAGGAATCACAGCATAAACACCGTAACGTGTCTGATAATGAGCTCCCTCAACCTTATCACCAAATGTTGGATTCATAAGTTGCTCCTTAGGTTTATTTGCCTATATTATACTAAAAAAATCCTCATTTTCCTATTGATTTAGGCAGAATTACAGAGAATTTTGAAAATGGAAAATTGAAAAGTGTGAAAAAAGGAATAAGACAGAAGAAATTTTAAATGACGTTTCTTCTGTCTTACTCCCCTTAGGGTCAAACAAGCCTTGAAGCCTGTTTGAGATAGTAGATATGGAAAATGTTACCCCATACCTTGAGTTTTTCTGATTTGAAAATTATAGCACCTTGTCCTACTTCTAGACGATTTAGTCAGATTCTTTGGTCGTTTCAGTTTCTTGTGCAGTTTTTTCAACTTTTTTAGCAGATTTAATAGTGATATGACCCTTGGATGTCATGACTGCCTTGAGATCTTTTTCATTTGGATTTTCAAGGTAGAAGTCGGTAATGGCATCCTCAATATAATCTTGGATGGTACGGCGAAGTGGTCGAGCACCCATCTTAGGGTCGTAACCAAGGTCAACCAATTTTTCTTTGACTTTTTCAGTCACACTAAAGTGGATACCGTTATTGGCCAAGCGCTGGTTGACGCTATCAAGCATGAGGTCCACAATAGTTAGGAGGTTTTCCTTACTGAGGGCAGAAAATTCAACAATACCGTCAAAACGGTTCATAAATTCAGGACTAAAGAAGTCTCCGAGTTGGTTCAACACAGAGTTAGTGCGATTCTCACGAGCAGCTCCAAAACCAACACTAGCTTCAACTTTACCAGTACCGGCATTTGATGTCATGATAATAATGGTATCTTTGAAGCTTACAGTGCGACCTTGTCCATCAGTCAAACGACCATCATCAAGAACTTGAAGGAACATGTGAAGCACGTCTGGGTGAGCTTTTTCAACCTCATCAAGAAGAATCAGTGAATAAGGATTACGGCGGACTTTTTCAGTTAACTGACCAGCTTCGTCATAACCTACGTATCCTGGAGGGGCACCGACCAACTTAGCAACAGCGTGTTTCTCCATGTATTCGGACATGTCGAATCGAATCATACTATCTGCTGATCCAAAGAGTTCAATGGCCAATTGTTTAGAGAGCTCAGTTTTACCGACCCCAGTAGGACCTACGAAGAGGAAACTACCAATTGGGCGATTTGGTGCGCCAAGACCAACACGATTACGACGGATAGCTTTGGCAATCTTATCAACAGCGGCATCTTGTCCAATAACATGTGACTTAAGGTCATCAGCAAGGCTAAGAAGTTGTGATTGTTCTTTTTCTTTAAGGTCACCGACAGGAATGTTTGTTTTTTGTTCCACAATGGCTTCGATATGTTTTTCAGTGATGACAGGCATATCTTGGTCACTGATGGTTTGTTTTTGCATTTCCTTGTATTTGGCAATTTGATCACGGAAATAAGCAGCCTTTTCAAAGTCTTCGTCACGAGTGGCTTGAGCTTTGAGATTTTCCGCTTCAATCAAACGTTTATCAATATCTTTAGGATCAACAAAGTTAAGGGTCAAGTTCATCTTAGAACCAGCTTCATCAAGAAGGTCAATGGCCTTGTCTGGCAAGAAGCGGTCTTGAATGTATCGATTGGACAATTCTGCAGCTGCCCTGATAGCTTCGTCCGTATATTTGACATGGTGGTAGTCTTGGTATTTAGGTTGAATACCATGCAAAATTGTAATGGTTTCTTCAACGGTTGGTTCATCAACCTTAACCGGTTGCATACGGCGTTCGAGGGCAGCATCCTTTTCGATAATGCGATATTCGTTAAGGGTTGTTGCTCCGACAAGTTGAAGCTCTCCACGAGCAAGAGCAGGTTTTAGGATGTTTCCAGCGTCCATATTGCCATCACCAGCATTACCAGCTCCTACAATTTCATGGATTTCATCGATAAAGAGGATAACATCCTGACGTTGACGAATTTCTTCCATGAGTTTTTGCATGCGTTCTTCGAATTGACCACGGATACCAGTACCTTGGACTAGGCTGACGACATCAAGACGGATAACTTGTTTGCCTTGGAGTTTTTGAGGTACACTACCATCAACGATTTTTTGAGCGAGACCTTCAACAACGGCTGTTTTACCAACACCAGGTTCACCAATAAGAACAGGGTTGTTCTTGGTACGTCGGTTAAGAATTTCTATAACACGAATGATTTCTTCATCACGACCAATGACAGGGTCGATATCTCCACGACGGGCAATGTCTGTGATATTAATTCCAAATTCCTCAAGTAAACCTTGTGGTTGTTGAGGCGCCTGTTGGCGAGGTCCTCCTGGACGTCCTGGACCCTGTGTATTGCCACCGTTTCCTCGGTTTCCACCTTCCTGTGTTGGTGGTGTATTTGGAAGGTCTCCGTTTGAAGAACGGAAGTTGTTTAGGTCGCTGAAGAAATCATCAAAGAAGTTGGAACCCCCTGTTTGATTGAATTGATTGAGTGGGTTCTCAGGGTCAGATTTCATGATTTTATAACAATTTTGACAGAGGTCAACTTGTTGCTGATTACCATTTACGTTGGTATACAAATGGATACTAGCTTCATTTAGGTTACAGTTTTGGCAGAGCATATCAGTACCTCTTTCTATCTGGATTTGAAAGGACTCTTTTTTTGAAGACAACTTGGTCAAAAAAGGTCAAATCTATGTCTCCATTATAGCATGCAGCAGTAATATTGCAAGCAAAAAGCATTAGGGCTTGGCACTCTGTATAATCGAGTGCTAATTTTGAATTAAAATACAAAAATACTTGCATATTATACAAAAATAGACTATAATACCTTTTATATTATTCAGAATGAAAGTGAGAGCCCTATGACATTAGCAACATCCTTTTTGAAAGAAATTGACTTCACTAAACAGGAACTGGAAGAATTAATTGCGCTATCTCTTAAATTTAAAGAGTTGAAGAAAAATAGAATTCCTCATAAGTATCTAGAAGGGTTAAATATTGCCCTACTTTTCGAAAAGACATCAACAAGAACACGTTCAGCCTTTACTGTAGCTGGTCAGGATTTAGGGATGAATGTGACCTACCTTGGTGCAGGTGATATTCAGCTTGGTAAGAAGGAATCTGTAATTGATACAGCTAAGGTGCTTGGATCAATGTTTGACGGGATTGAGTACCGTGGTTTTAAACAAGAGGATGTTGAAGACTTGGCTAAATACTCTGGTGTTCCGGTCTGGAATGGTTTGACAGATACTTGGCATCCGACTCAGATGATTGCGGATTTCATGACCTTGAAGGAGCACTTTGGTAGTCTAGAGGGCTTGACCATTGCTTATATTGGAGATGGTCGTAATAATATGGCAAATTCACTTTTGGTGACATCGGCTATCTTGGGCGTTAATGTTAAGATTATCGCTCCAGAGGGTTTACAGCCTGAGGATGATATTGTCGCCCTAGCTCATAAACATAATAATGGTGCTGATTTAACCATTACAGATGATAGTTCAGAAGTTAAGGGAGTGGATATGCTCTACACCGATGTCTGGGTTTCTATGGGAGAAGAAGTGGACTTTAAATCTCGTATTGATTTGCTTCTACCTTATCAGATAAATGCAGACTTACTTGCCAAAACGGAAAATCCAGATGTCATCGTTATGCATTGCCTACCAGCCTTCCATGACCTTAATACTCAAATTGGACAGGAAATGTATGACAAATATGGTTTGGCAGAGTTAGAAATTACAGATGAGGTCTTCCAAAAATACAGTGACATCATCTTCCAAGAAGCTGAGAACCGTATGCATTCTATCAAGGCCATCATGTACAATTCCTTGAAAAATATTTAAAATTCCCCCATTTTTTCCGTAAGTGTGATAAAATAAGTAAGAAATACACAATTAATAGGAGAAATAACATGGAATCACATTTGGTGAGAATCATTAACCGTCTTGAAATGATGGCGGCTGATGGTGGTAATTTAAAACGTAATTTTGAACGTGAAGGAGTGGTTGTTGCCGAAGTATCATTCAGCAATGATCCAGAAAATGGTCCAGTTTTCACATTGCGTGACGTTGAAGCTCGTGAATCTTATTCATTTGATAGCATTGACTTGATTGCAATGGAAATCTACGACTTGCTTTACTAATCAATAACTTGAAACCGACTCTTTTTAGACTAGGGGTTTCAAAATCGTTAATGGGAGTGAGAAAGAGCATGTAAAATTGTTCTTACTCACTCTTTTTTTGATTTTTATGTCTTTAAGCTACTTTTTATACTGAAATATCGCATTTATAAGAAAATACTTTATTATTATGCATCCTTCTGATATAATAATGAGGAATATTAATAAGGAGTATCTTGATGAACTTTTCATTTTTGCCACAGTTCTGGTCTTACTTTAACTATGGTGTCTTAGTAACAATTATGATTTCAGTCTGCGTGGTCTTCTTTGGGACCATTCTTGGGGTTTTGGTATCCCTGATTAAGCGTTCTGGAATCAAGCCATTAGAGTG
>OFCO01000382.1_pt1 | contig 10947 bp, 3 predicted proteins | sample 1520821 | NCBI WGS metagenome assembly OFCO01 (sample SAMEA2699031, study PRJEB24076) | metagenome | biome: Human gut stool | place: Spain | collected 2012-09-21
ATTATTATTGTAATAAAAGAAAAACCAACTATAATCCAAAGATACCTTTCATCAATCCTATTTAAAATTTTATATATAAGCCACAAAAGAGCAATAAAACCTATTGCTCCTATTATTTCAACGTATATATTTAATTCTCTAAATAGGGATCCATTATTAAATATGGCTGTCCATACTAAAAAAAACATAGTTATTATAAATACTATAGTGAAAGTTTTCAATAAATTTTGCTTTATATTTTTTATCATATTCTGGACCATCCTTTTATACCAGAGCTTTTATTGAACTGATTATACCAAATTAATTTTCTTTAATATTGCTTCTGCTCTTTCTTTTGTATTACCAGTTATAACATCATACTTAACATTTTCTGATTGTAAGAAATTAAGTATTGCATTATCTACTGCAGATGCCATTTCTTCATCCTGCCATCTTACTCCATCCTTTGTGTAACCAAATTCTCTTGGAACAAAGAATATATAATCATACTTAGGTAAATCTCTTAAAGCAAGAACATATAAATCCTTTAAGATTTCAATTTCTTTCTTGCTTCTTTCCTTATCACCAAGCATAAATCTTCCATATATATATGGTACAAAAGTTGCATAGTCTGTAATTGCATAATCAAATTGTTCTAGCTCTTGTTCTAACTGTAGCTGACCTAAGTATATTCCATATTGTTCAGCTATATTCTCAATCATACCTTTATCTCTTAAATAATCGGTGCTATATTCTGAAGCTGCACCTACATTAATATCTCTAATTTTTAAATCTACATATAATTGTTGCATCAAAGTAGTCTTTCCACATCTAGGTCCACCTAGTATTGCTATTCTTACAGGCATATCAAACCCTCCATTACATTTTTGAAAAACATAGTCTATTTTATCAAAAATCATTCCAAAAAACAACAAATAAAAATTGGTTATCTTTATACTACTTTAAGCAATAATTTTTTATGGCTTCTGCTACTGAAGAAACAACATAATCTGCTTCCTTCTTTATTCCATCCTCTACATTCTCAAAAGTAAAAGAATGTCCTGATTCTTTAAACATTGGTATATCATTATAAGAATCCCCTATAGCATATGTATCCTTAGTATCTATGTTTTCTCTTTCCTTTACATAGTTTACTCCTTCTCCTTTAGAGCACCCTTTAGGAACCACATCAATAAAGCAAGTATTTCTATATGCAACTACTTCATCTGAATATTTTTCATTAATTAGCCTACATATTTTCTCAACTTCCTCTATATCTGACTCTGGATAATAAAGCGAAATTAAAGACAAATTTTTGTCCTTTATATTTTCTAAATTTTCATATTCTAAACCGTTCCAATCTATATCTTCTTTATATCTTCCATGAACTACATAAGAAGTATATCCTGTTTCCACAGATATTACAGAATCATCACTTTTTACATCAGTTATAATGCTATTTACTGTATTATAAGATATTTCTTTATGATGAACTACCTTACCATCCTTGTCTATTATTAATCCACCATTTAAGAGAATTAAATAATCTACTTTCACTCCATACTTTTCTTTTAAAAAAGTGCAACTATTATAAGCTCTACCTGTTGCAACTGCTAAAAGCTCTCCTGAAGCATTTAGTCTCTTAATTCCTTCAAGATTTTCATCTGTTATATTATTATATTCAACTAAAGTTCCATCTAAATCAGTTACAAATAGCTTCATCATTTGTTCCCCCATTAATTAATTCATTGAACTTTCTATATACTTAGTTACAGCCTTAATATATAATCCATAACCTTTATCATTAGGTAAGCCACCGTTACCTACAAGTTGATTTATTGCTACACCAGAGTTTGCAAACTCATTGCTTACATCAATTGCATTAAGATTATTATTTTTTGCAATATTTTGTATAGCAACTCTATATGCATTATCTGCAACTAATGTACTTGGTAATATAGGTAAAATTGTACCATCTGGATTTTTCTCTTTTACCTTATTTACTATTCCCTTATAGTTAGCATTAAAAGTATTAATGTTAGTTAGTTTATTATTGTCATTTTGTCCAAAACAAATAATGACTAAATCGTAATTACTTATATCATTATTTGTAGCAACTTCATAACCTACTCCTGATGTTGCCCCAGCTCTTGCAAGGGAAACTAGTTCTACCTTGCTACCATATGTATTAGTCATCCAATTTGAGATTTCTTTATCCCACATACCAGCTGTAGTATTTCTTCCTTGACTAAGGGCCAATCCATCACCTAATACAAGCATTCTTACATCAGACTTATTTTTCAATTTGCTATAAAGCCCCTTATTTTCTTCTTTTGGTGCTTCTTGCTCTTCTTTTTTTTCTTCATCTGAAGGCTTTTCTTCTTCCTTCTTATCGTCTTTACTAGTATTGTTATCTTTTGACGCAACCCATTCTGAAGTTACACTCTCACTATCTTTTTGCATTTTCTTTTCTTTAAGAACCCCAAGAGTTAAAACCCCTATTAGGACAATAAATAATACAATAATAATTCCTAACCCTTTTTTACTATTATTCATCAAAATTCACCACCTAACCAATTATATTTTACACATTTTTCTATACCCTGTAAACAATGAAAGAAAAGAGAAGCCACCGAAGCAGCTCCTCCTTACTCTATTACGTTATTACTTAAACTCAACTTCTATTTTTAAAGTGCCTGCCTCTTTAGGAATTATATCCACTTCCTTGCCATCTATTCTTATCTTATTTTCTTTACCTCTTATAACCTTAATATCATAATGTTCTTTTTCATTATTAATCTTAATGTTATATTCAGTCCAATCTGCTGGCACGCAAGGTTCTACTTTATATCCTTTTCCTTCTACATGTTTTAGGCCTAAAATATCTTCAATACCTACTTTATACATCCATCCTGAAGCTCCAGTATACCAACTCCAGCCTCCTCTTCCACCATGAGGTTCTTTAATGTACACATCAGCTGCCATAACATATGGTTCAACCTTATATGTTCTACATTCAAGTTCAGTTTTTGAATGGTTAATAGGATTAATCATGTTGTAATACTTCCAAGCCTTATCTCCCAATCCTAGTTTAGTTAAGGCTAAGATTACCCATACCGCTGCATGAGTATATTGCCCTCCATTTTCTCTAACACCTGCAACATAACCTTTTATATATCCAGGCTCTAATGATGATTTTTCAAATGGTGGTGCTAATAGCAGAATCATTCCCTTATCTTCTCTAACTAGGTTCCTATCTACAGCCTCCATTGCTTCAACGGCTCTTTCATTTTTACCAGCACCTGATATTAATGACCAACTTTCTGCTAAGGAATCTATTTGACATTCTTCATTATCTCTTGAGCCAAGTGGAGTACCATCATCAAAGTATGCTCTTCTGTACCATCCACCATCCCAAGCATTCTTTTCAATATTTTCTCTAATAAACTCCTTCATTTCAGAATATCTATTTAGACTTTCCTCGTCCTTCATATATTTACATATATCTTGGAAGTCATTTAATATATCACAAAGGAACCATCCAAGCCATACACTTTCACCTTTTCCCTTATTACCAACAGTGCTCATTCCATCATTCCAGTCACCACTACCCATTAAAGGTATATTATGTTCTCCAAATTTCAAACCTTTTTCTATAGCTCTAATACAATGTTCATAAATAGTACCTTCAGTAGGAGAATTATTTACAATTGTATATCTTTCATCTTCTCCCTCTCTTAGTGGTTCATCTTCAAGATAAGGGGCTTTTTCATTTAATATGCTATAATCCCCTGTTCTTTTTATGTATTGAGCTGTAGCATATGGCATCCATAATAAATCATCAGAAAACCTTGTTCTTATTCCACTATTTACAACGGGATGCCACCAATGTTGTACATCTCCCTCTAGGTATTGTCTTGATGCATTCCTTATTATTTGAGCCTTAGCTATATTAGAATCAACAATTCCTAAATTCATAGAGTCTTGAAGTTGATCTCTAAAACCATAGGCTCCTCCTGATTGGTAGAAAGCAGTTCTGCTTAAATATCTACAACTATAAGTTTGATATAGCAACCAACCATTAATCAAGTAATCCATAGACTTATCTTTTGTCTCTACTTGTATATTTCCTAGGAAATTTGACCAATATTGTTTTACTTCATCTAAGGCTTTGTGACATTCTTCAATATTCTTATATTTATCTATTAATTTTGATATATTCTCCTTACTTTCATCTTGACCAAATAGTATAATTATCTCCTTTTTCTCCTTTGGAGCTAATTTAATCTTAGTTTCAGTTGCTAAACAAGGATCATATATACTTCCTGTCTTATTAGATAAGTTTTTATAATTTAAAGCATTAGGAGAAGACATATCCTCACCTACTCCAAGGAATTCTTTTCTATCACCTGTAAAAGATAAAGTTTCTCCACCTAAAATAGTTAAGTACGCTCTCATATTTCCAAAGTATTGACTATATGGATTTTGACCACAAATATAATTTTCTTCTAGCTCTGTAGAAATATATTTTGCACTTCCATAATTAAATACCCCTAATACTAATTGAGCATAATAGTATATTGATACTTCTCTTTCCTTATCTAATAGATTCTCTAAAGTAATCTTTTGTATTTTTAACTTTTCTCCCTTAGGACAGAAAATCTGCATTTCACCTTTTATATTGTAGGCTGTATGAGTAAATGTAGAGTATCCAAAAGAGTGCTTAATGATATACTCTCCACCATCTCTAACTGGTTTAGGGGTTATAGAAAAATACACTCCACTGTTATTGTCTCTAATATAAAGTGCTTCTCCTGGGGGATCTATTACCCAGTCATTACTCCAAGGAGTTATTTTATTCTCTCTACTATTTCCACACCATGTATATCCTGAACCCACTTCCGATATATGGAATCCAAAGTCTTCGTTTGAAACTACATTTATCCATGGAGCAGGAGTGTTGTTATAGTTATTTAACCTTATAACATAACTCTTATCTTCTGGATCAAAGCCTCCATATCCATTCCAAAAATCTAATTTTTTACTTAAATCATCATTTCTAGAATCTCTATTTTCAGGTAGTTCTTCTATATTCCTAAGAATTTTCTCACCATAATCTACTTTTTCTTCTTTATTTATTTGTACATTTATCTTACTCTTTTCAACCAATTCCTTATGTCTTAGGAATTCAACCTCTTCACTTGTATCCACTTCTTTAATTTGAGTTATTATAGAGCCCTTTTCACTATCTACATATAAGGCTGATATTCCTATAATGAAGTCTTTTATATCTTCACCCATAGTTGATTTATTATGAAGGAATATTCCACCTGGTTTATTAAGAATATCTCCTTCTTTAGATAGGTTTATTGCACTTATAATACTTTTTTGCATTGGTTGCTCATAAGATGCCTCTTCATCATTATAAATTAGAAGATCTACTTTTAATCCTTTTATCTTCCAATAATAATGCATCTTTATCATCCCTCTAACCAAATCCATATCCTCTTCACCCTTAACTACTGCCATAGCTATAGGTAAATCACCCGATATTCCATAAGCCCATAAGTCCTGTTGATGTTTACTAATGTTTTTTATGTATTCTTCTCTATCTCTTCTACCACTGTGAAGGAATAGTATATAGGAAGCTAAACTTTGATAAACATTTGCTTGTGAGGACTTTATTCCTAAAGCTTTTAATTCAAGTTGAATAGCTTTATTATATGAATTAAATACCTTCTCTAATTTACTAACTTCTCCATACTCTTCTGCAAGGGCCAAAGCTTCTTCTTTATCATTTGTTGTTCCAGTTATATAATAAACTTCCTTAACATCCCCTGGTTCAAGCCTTAATCTAACTCTCATACTCATAATAGGATCAAGGACTATTCCTACTGTATTTAATAAGGCTGAATCATTATCCATTGCACTAGGATTTCTTAAATCTCTATTTCTACCTATAAAATTAACCCTTGATGTTTCATAGGTAATTGCACCTTCCATCTCTGATGATGTAATAGCTTTGTGGAATATATAAGGTACAGTACCATTCTTAACTCTAGCCCTTCTATTTCCTAAAAGACATTTTCCTTCATCATTAAACTCTGTTCCTATAAATAAATTTGAGAAACTTGGATGAACAGCATCTCCCTCAAAAGATTGAAGGGTTACCTCCATATAGCTTGTAACTTCAAGACTTCTTCCTTTGTCTCCTGTATTTTTCAAAGTGATTTTTCTTACTTCAACATCATCCTCAGGAGATACAACCACCTCCATAGTAGTTTTAATAGAACCATCTTTTCTACTATATATTCCTTTATCTAAAGTAAATTCTACATTGTAGTCTTCCCCACCATATTTACATGGTTCATAGGTTGCACTCCAATAATCATTAGAATTTAAATTTTTAATATAGAAGAACATACCACTACTATCTGAAGTATTGTCACCCTTCCATCTATAAACTGTCATTCCATCCTTTTTACCATATCCACTACCTGATAGGGTTAACATAGTAGAGTAACTTCCATTTGATAAAAGTAATACCTCTGGATTTTCTCTCTTTATTCCCTCATATATTCTAGGTACAAAGTTTTCTCTTTCTAGTATTTCCTTCTTTATAGTTAAATCTTGTTCATGTTCAAAAGTAATATTCTCTGGAATCTTTTCCTTTAGTAATAATTCTGTTGCCTTAACCTCTGGAATTCTATGAAATCTCTCTTGAAATACGTTATTATTTAAAATATTATCTAGACCCATCAAAGACATACCTAAATGATGCACCATATAACATCTAACATCTTTACTATCATTACTATCTTCTCCACTATCCATTTTACTCACTCTGTTAGGAGTATAATCTATAGCTTCAATAAAACCATATCTACCATAAGCGCCCTTTTTCTCTAATTCTCTAAGATTACTTATTCCCCTATCTTTAGAGTAAGGTAAACTCATTAAGGTTGAGTATGGAGAAATAACTAGCTCATCTTCTAACCCTCTTTTAAGTCCTATTCCAGGTACACCAAAAGCCTTATATTGATAATTATCTGCTACATCAAATTGATAATATGCTGACTCTGAAATTCCCCAAGGTATTTCTTTTGTCTTTGTGAAATTTTTCTGTGCCTTTATTACTGAATCATATGTCATTTGTAGTAGGGTATTAGGATAGCTTTTCATTATTAATGCTGGCATGAAATACTCAAACATAGTTCCACTCCATGAAACTAAGCTCTTTCCACCAAAAGCATTAGTCATAGCCCTACTTAAATTAAACCAATGTGAACTAGGAACCTCGCCTCTTGCTATAGTAACAAATGAAGTAGCCCTTGATTCTGATGCCAACAAGTCATAGTAGGAATTTCCCAATGAATTTTCCTCTAAGTTATATCCAATAGCAAATAATCCTCTTTCATTGTTGTATAAAAACTTAAAGTTCATATCATTCATCATATTATTAATATCTAACATGATGTTATTCATTCTTTCTTTAAGCACCTTTAAACTATTTACCTTATCCTCTATAGCCTCCTTAAACTCATCTCCAGATGATCCTAAAATCTCATCTAAATGATTTAGAAAACTTTCTATAGATGGTGCTTTCCTTATTGACTTATTATCTAATAGCTTTTCTACTCCATCTAAAAAGTATTGATAATATGATATTTTTAACTTTATTTCTTTTTTTGTTTTTCCTATCCAATATATTTTTTCATTATCTTCTTCATTCTCTATATCAATTTCTTCTAATTCCAATAGAAGTTTCTCCAAGGTTGGAATATAATCTTTTACTTCCATCTTATTTAATGACTCTTTATTAATTAAACCCTCTAACCCAATTATTTTAAGAGAATCCCTTAATGCCAATATTTCTTGAATTCTTATTAAAGGATTATTTTTATATTCCTCTAAAGTTGTATTAATAATCCACAAATATCCTAATAGATTCCCACTATCTACTGTGGAAACATATCTTGGCCATAGTGGTTCACAACTTTGGGTATCATACCAGTTAAGAAAGTGTCCTTCATATTTTTCTAGTTTTTTCATTCCATCCAAAATTAGCTCTATCCTATCAATAACTTCTCCTAAAGTTATATAACCTAGGTCATAGGCTACAATATTACTAATTAAACCCATCCCAATATTAGTAGGAGAAGTTCTATTGGCCACACCTTTATATGGTTGTTCTTGATAGTTATCTGGTGCAAGAAAATTATTTTCTTCATTAACAAAATCCTGATAATATGCCCATATTCTTCTTGTATTATCTCTTAAGTATTCTTTATCCTCATATTTAAGCTTAAACACTTCCTCTTTGACAGGAAGACTTATGTAGTAAGCTATGTATGGACTCACTATCCATAAAACAGCTAGAGGTAAATTTATTATACTTATTAAAAATCTTTCATCTATGGCTAAAACAGCTACTAATATTCCACAAAAAATAGAGAACCACATTCTCTTTGAGTAAGAACTTAATGAATTATTAGTTGTTCTTTCTGCCTCTTCTGCTGTTTGCCATTGTAATCTATGTTTTTTAGATATTGTCATTCTATAAATAGTTCTTATGATAGCATCTACCATAAGATAAGCTTGATATGGTATAAAACTAATTATTAAGAGTATTTGTTGCATACTTTTAAATGTACCCCTAATCATATTCTTAGGAGTAACAACAAAGTCTGTTACTGTAAATACTAATGGTACTATGGCTCCTAAAAAGCATAAAAATGTTATCTGATTACTTCCATTTAAAAATGTAAGATTTAATATTATAGATAAAAGTAACACTGGAGCTAATAAACTTCTTCTTAAGTTATCGAATATCTTCCACTTAGATAATACTGATATCTTTTCAGAAAATAACCACTTAAAAATTTGCCAATCTCCCCTTACCCATCTATGTATTCTCTTACAGCTTGATTCGTAACTAGATGGATAATTATCAATAAATTCTACATCTGTAACCAAAGCACACCTTGCATAAGCGCCCTCTAACAAATCATGACTTAATACAGTATTATCTGGAATTTCTCCTTCAAGAACTTCTTTAAAGGCATCTATATCTATTATTCCTTTACCTGTAAAGCTGCCTTCTCCAAATAAATCTTCATATGTATCTGAATAAGCAATTGAATATCCATCGATTCCTCCTTCTCCAGCAAAAATTCTAGAGAAATCAGACTTATCTTTACTTTCTAAAGATATACTTATCTTTGGTTGCATAATCCCATATCCATGTTTTACAAAATTATTTTTAACACATGCCCTATTAAGAATATGACTCATGGCTCCAACTAATTTAATAGCTGAATCTCTTGGCATAAAAGTATCTGCATCTAATGTAATTATGTATTTTATGTCCTTTAAAGTTCCTATATAACTACTCATTACACTGAAGGTATGGTTTTCTTCCCCTCTAAGGAGGTTCATGAACTCCATAAGTTTGCCTCTTTTTCTTTCCTTACCCATATACACCCCTTCTTTTGGGTTATATATCTTTTTTCTGCTTAAAAAGAAAAAGTGCTTTTCGCCACTAAAATACTTATTGTTCATTCTTAATACTTCTTTAAATCCAGCTTCTATTATTTCTTCTTCATCTGAACTTTTTTCAACCTTACTATCTTTAAAATCTCCTAACAAAGCAAAGTATAAATTTTTATCCTTATTACCTAGGTAAGATACTTCAAGCTGTTTCATTAATTCTTCAGTTCTCTTTGCATTAGGTAATATAGCTGGTATTACTATAATTGTCTTCTTATTATCCGGAATTCCTTCTGATAAATCTAGCTTAGGAACATGCCTTATTGGCTTTAACTTGCTAACAGACCAATTAATAAGGGCTACAACTATCTCATTAGCTGGAACTATCATAAGTAAAGCAGCTACAATCAGTTGTCCTGTAGAAAAACGTGCTCCTAGAACGTAACTAAATGCTAAAATTGCTGAAACAATCATTAAGGTACATACTATGTTTATAGTAATGTATAGCCCTTCTGAAAACTTATTATTAACTTTAACATGTAGGTTCAACTCATTTGATAGATCTTTAACTCCATCATCTATAAGATAATATCCAACATGGGTTCTATAAGCTCTCTTTCCCTCCTCTTTAGCTCTAGTAGCAAGATAAAGTGCTTTTTCCGTTAATGTTATTTCATCTACCTGAAACTTTCTAGCTAACTTTTCTATACTATGTCTATAATAGTCCTTAGACTTAAAGTCCATTTTTTCATATGTTCCATAGGGGTCTGTTTGCAACTTTTTTTCTACTATTGATGTAGAATCAAAGAAATTCTTCCAACTTATACCCTCTATACTTCTTAATGCACTTATATATGTACTTATATTTTGCTCAATTGTTCCTTCTATAAAATACTTTTTTACTGATTCCTTATCACTAGAACCCCTAGACTTTTGTTCGATTAAATCATATACGCTTTTCTCTTCTATAGAATTATCTCTTAATACTTTTAATAACTCATCTTTAAGCAAGCCATCTATATTTTCATAATGTTCATTAATATAGGCTAATACATTTTCTAAATCATTTTTATTTATAGAATCTATAATCTGGTAAGCAAGGTCCTTTCCTAATTTTTTCTCATTTTGAACATTTGTAAGCATATCAGTCACATCTGCTAATTCCAAAATAATAGCTATTCGTAGCATTATTGGAAACGCCCACAATTCACCCATAGTAAACTTCTCATCCTTACTTTGTATAAAACTTATTGCTTTATCTTCTGTAACTATTCCTTTATACTTTTTAATAAATTCTTTAGCATAAAAATATATTCTTTGAATGCTATTATCTGAATTTTCATCTGAATAGGGTAAATTATAAAAATAATCATGGGGCATATTTTCTTTTATTGACTTATACTCTTTTTCTATTAGATATATATTATCTAATAGCCATTCGCCAGAACTTAAGACCTCTTCCCCCTGCTTTGACAAAGA
>OFCO01000384.1_pt1 | contig 10873 bp, 14 predicted proteins | sample 1520821 | NCBI WGS metagenome assembly OFCO01 (sample SAMEA2699031, study PRJEB24076) | metagenome | biome: Human gut stool | place: Spain | collected 2012-09-21
TGTCTCTCAATCTTCCGGCCTGCATAAAGTCCCCCTATACCCCGTAAATACGGTATGGCTGCAGTAGAGCTTCTACGGCGAAAGGCACCGCTGTTGTAATGTTTCCGATGTTCACAGCCTCTCGGTTTGCATACCAGTGACCAATCAGCAGTAGCATTGCCGCCTTAACATCATCATTCAATAGAATCGGGTCCGGGTCGTCTGCATAGCCAGGTGAGCTTTGGTTTTCATAGAGCGTTCGCCTTGTCCATGTCTGGACGTAACGCGCCGCCGCACCTGTGTAAATCTCCAGCAGAGCATCATCACCCGTAAAGTCGGTATCAATGCGGCAATGCTGTTTCACCACATTTTGATCAAGCATTTGTTTGCCCCGAAAAAAGCGGCCCGAAGGCCGCAATAGTTATCAGCTACCCGCGCCGGTGCTGAATGAACCGTACACGAACGCCTCAGGGCGTTTCACAGCCAGCGCCAGACGTTCTTCGCAGCGAATGGAGATCATGTTTTTCTCGAAGTCGTCGGCGTTTTCGGTGGAGATAACCACGTTGGCATCTTCACGATCGAACAGTTGAGCTGCGGCATTGAATGCGCCTGTCAGGAATTTGCCCTGGAAAGCTGCTGCCTCAGTTGCTACCACCGGAAGCCCCCAAAGCGTAGGGCCAGTCAGAGATGCCGGGTTAGCCAGGATATAGCGGCCCAGACTGTCTTTCGTGAGCTCAATTTTCGCCCAGTCGATGAAGTGCAGAACGTGGCCAGATGCAGGGAAACGAGCCAGTTGAGCCTGAAGCATTGCCAGGCGCAGATCATCAATCCCGTTCTGGCTCTCAACAGAAAATGCCGGGTCGAATGCTGAGGCCTGAGGAACGATGCCGTGCAGGTGCACACCAGTTCCGTCGCCGAACAAGATTTCCTGTTCCTCAACATATTTCAGGCCGTAACGCATCTCAGCGTCAACCGTAGACTGGAGTTGAGCGAAATCGTCAAGGATCTGCTTGGATGCCTTAAACATGTGCGCGATGGTTGTCACCGGCGTGATTTTAGTTGCGAATTCAATATCGCTGTAAGGTTTGGCAGTCCCCTCTGCAACGACTTTCGCTGCATTGGTAAAGCCCGTTTGCTGCACCCAGAAAATAGCCGGTGAAGATGTGCGGCCAGGCGCAATCAGATCACGAATGAAGAGACGCTGTTTTGGTGCAGTGTCGATGCCAGGCAGTCGCTGTGGTTCAACCACGCCATCAGCAACGTCAGTGGACAAAAGCGCTGCATTAACTGGAATACTTACTCGTTTGCCACCTTCAATGCTCGCTGCGAAAGTTTTCAGCGCTTCGGAGTTGATCACGACTTTACCGACTGTCTCAGCTACTTTCGCAGCATTTGCCAGCGGCATCTGAGCGACATGCTGCTCAAGCTCCCCCATTGCTGCTTTCAGCGTTTTTTCGGCGTCGCGCAGTGCGTTAAACTCAGAAGCCATTTTATCTACGGCTGCCTTTGTTTCTTCAGACAGCTTGCCTGACTTCTGTGCTTCTTTGAGTGCGTCTTCAGCCTTAGCATTAAATTTGCCCGTTGCTTCTTCAATGCTGGCCGTGACTTTTTTCAGAATTTCGTTTACTTCAGACATAAAGGGTCCTTATTTGACTAGCGCCGCCAGGGCGTTTTCAAGTGAATTGAGGGTTTCAGGTTTGATATCTTCGGCAGCGCCCGGCGTACCGTCGTTGGTGGTGACAGCGCCAGGCATGCCACCGGATAAGGCTTTAATGAGTTTTCTGCGCTCAGAGCGCGGGGTGTTGGTTTTAGCCAGCAGCGCATCAAGTTTTCGAAGCGCGGCCGCGGGTGATTCATCGCCATCACTGACCGCATCAGCAGAAAGCAGGCTGTCTGCCAGTCCCTTCGCCACAGCGTCACTGCCACCGATATAACTCTCGGCGTCCATCAGTTTCTGAACGGCTGCCATATCAAGGCCGGAACGCGCCGCGTAGATGTCTGCCATAGCGGTATCGAACGGCTCAAGAGACTGTGCCAGTTCCGCGAAGTCATGGCGGTTACCCATCGCGTAGACCCAGCAGTTGTGGATCATCAGGAAGGCACCACGACCGATCTGAATATCATCCCCGGCCATCGCAATGACTGAGGCGGCGCTGGCGGCAATACCGAGCACCTTCACCGTCACACGGCCTTCGTATTCTCGCAAAAGGTTGTAGATTGCCAGGCCTTCGAACATGTCCCCGCCAGGGGAGTTAATATTGACCGTGACGTCGGCGCCATTCATCGCCCGAAGCGCACCGGCGATACGTTTGGCTGTTACGCCTTCACCCCAGTAGTCCTGCCCGATCACATCAAAAACAGAAATACTGTTGTCGTCGGTGGCCGCAGCTTTTATCCCGCCATCCCAGCGTTCCATGGCGGAGGGTAAAGTTTCACAGGTGACCCGCGCGCAGGGGCGACCCGCCGGTGCTGCCGGAAGTTGTTTTTTGCTCATCAGGAAAGTGCTCCTAAGCGGCCTGTTTCAGCGGAGATTGTTCAAAGGAAATGTCAGGGAATATGTGGTTATGCAGTTCTCTCAGAGCCAGAGCCTGAACAGCAGGATTGCTGCTTTCGAGATTTTTCAGTTGCGTCAGGTTGAGCTGAACGGTGTAAATATCACCCCCTTCAATCGGTGGCATATTCTCAAGACGGCGCACGTCATTGCGGGACATCCACCCATTCTGGAGCGCGCTGGTATAGTACGCAGCACGGCCCGCGCTGTCGGCGCGCAGCAGTCCTTCTACAGAGAACTCCGCGAACACCTCATCATCGCCGTCCAGCAGGCACCGTCCTATTTCCTGCTCTATATTCACCAGCAGTGGGCGCAGGGTGTGCGTCAGGAACTGGAGGTTCATGCCCTCCAGACTGGATGCCCAGCTACTTTGCTTCGTGGTGTGACCGACCATGAAAGGCGGAACGCGAAACCAGCGACAGATTTCCTCAATACTGAAAGAGCGGCTTTCCAGCATCTGGGCGTCATCGGGATTCATGGTGACGCCCTGGTACTTCAATCCACCTTCAAGCACCATGATTTTCCCGGCGTTTTTTGAACCCGTAAATGCAGCCATGTAGCTGCGAAGTCTTTCACGTTGTTCGTCAGACAGCGCATTCTCAGCGGAGAGAAAACCTGAACTCTGAAGCCCCTGTTCAAATATCTTCGCAGCAGACTCCTCAACCGCCATTGCAGAACCGATCACATCGCGGCCTGTTTTCATTGGCATCATGCCGCAAACACCGTCAAGACCGAACCCGCGAATGTGCATGATGTTTTTGACGGGAATGACGCGCTCGTTACCGTTTTCAGTGTATTTGTATTCCAGCGCCCCGGTCACGAGACGTTTAACCACCATGTTCTGTGGCAGCAAAGGCACCAGCGAAACCAGGCGGTTTGCGATGAATTTCTTCTCAATGAAGGCGTTCCCGCGCAGGCAAATACTGGCGACCACCATCAACATAAAGCGTGATGGTGTCATTTCTGAATTGGGTCGGCGGCACAGTATCGAATAGGCCGGATGATCGGTTGCCGCTTTACGCGAACCGTCAGGCTGTCGAACGTATATTTTCAGCGGAAGGGTTGAAATAGACTCGCTTAACAGTCTTACGCATGCCCACACAGCCGATAGCTGGATGGCTTTATCGGCCGTTACCACCTTTCCGCTGCTGCTGGTACCAAACCATTCCTCCCAGAACGTGCCGGTAGTCAGGCTGATAGGCACACCAAGCCAGTTAAGCAGAGCACTTTTAACCCTGCCTGGCTGTTTGTTTTTTTTCATCAGAAACCTACCATGATGGGATTATTGAAGAATCCGGAGAGATCCTGCTGGTCGTTGCCACCGTTAACCAGAACGCGGCTCATTGCTGTGAACAATGCCGCCGGGCCATCAATCTTGGCCTCTGGTGTGGACTTGTTCGGGAAAATGTTCTCGTTCCGGTCAGGTTTGACGGTTACGTTGGACATCATCCAGTTCATCACCGGATGGTTGCTGTGATGGAAGCGGCCTCCGTATACCAGCGCCTCGACCTCTTTCATCGCCTCGGAGAAATTGCGGACCGTCTGCGGCACTTCCACCAGCGGTAAACCTTCCTCTGCCAGCGCGAGGCTGAACTGCGTGGCACTCCACGGATCGAAGCCAATTTCTTTCAGGCTCTCACCAGCAACCCACTGTTGCAGTTCTTCCTTAATCTGAGCGTGGTCAATAACATCACCATCCGTCAGGATCAGTTTGTCAATTAGAGCCCAGTTTTTATAGTGTTCGGCCATCTGACGTGAGCATTTGTCGAGACGACCTTCGGGCAACCAGAATTTAAAATCAGCGTGAACATGCCCATCTGGGGACCGCCATACTTTCACAGCAGCGCAGATATCAATTTTGTTTGAAAGGTCAACACCAACCCATAATGGATAGGTTTTAAGTTCGTGCTGCGGGGCGATAAACTCGCACTTTTCCCACTTCATCATGTCCATCCAGGCCGACTCAGCTGTAACCCAGATATTCATGTGCTTGGTGAAAAAGTTAATCCTGGCTGAAACCTGCTCTTTCGCCTTTTTAGCCAGGCGGCGTAGGTCATCCCAGCGCTTACAGATACCCAGCCCCGGATTCGCCTTCTGCCAGACCGTTTCATCAAAGGGATCATCGCCTTCGTCTAGGGTGTAGATGATGGCAAAGAAAGTATCGTCTTTCACTGCACCTTCCACATCGCTGTTGAAACCACGCAGCACCTTGATTGCGTAATCACGCAATTCGTAGCAAATGCCTTCTTTATTGAACCCGGCAGTGGTGATACCGAAAAGCAGCGATTGCAGTCGTGCGCCGGTGGCGGTCTCCAGAACGTCCCAGACGTCACGGGTTTTGTGAGCATGCAGCTCGTCGACGATGGCGCAATGGATGTTCAGGCCGTCGAGGTTGTTCGCATCTGATGATAAAGGCTCGAATTTGGAGGCGGTTTGCTCCTGGTAGATAGCGAGCTTGTTGAATTCGAAGATCCGCCCAAGAGTGGCTTTCGCCTTCTTGACCATATTTTTCGCGTCTTCAAAAACAATTCGCGCCTGGTCACGAGTGGTTGCAGCGGAATAAACCTCCGCCCCGCCCTCGCCGTCTGCGCCAGCCATATAAAGCCCCACGCCAGAGCAAAGCGTTGATTTGGCATTTTTACGGGCCACCTCAACATCTGCTGTACGAAAACGCCGAACCATCACCGGCCGACCGCTGCCGTCATTACGCAGGACGGTTTCCCCCGTCTCTTCGTTCACCAGCGGGATAACAAAACCAAAAATATTAATCAGGATGAAAACATGCCAGTCCATCAGCTCAATAGGCTGCCCTGCCAGTGCGCCTTTTACGTGAGGTACAAAATTATAGAAATTCAGAATGTGCTGCGCGCGCGGTTCACTGAAGAAAATACCGCGCTCTTCGCCGTGTGCCAGATCGTCAAGAAAACGCTGACAGGCAAGGCGCACATACTCACAGGCAATAATTTCCCCCACCACCACCCTCTCGGCGTAGCGGATGCCTTCTGCAACCTTCGCCATTAATCCCTCGCTTTCATAAACTCGGCCAGCGGGTCAACCGCATCAGGACCTTTTGCATTCACTTTCGTGCGGCTGGCTGGCGTCATGCCGAACTCACCAAGCATGGCGCGCAGACGTTTCCAGGCATCAGCTTTCATGATGGCTGCGGGGTGAGCCTTGATCAGCACATCCCCGTTCTGCGTTTCGGTCCGGTAGGTGTAGCCCTCAACTTCAAGCGTGTCGCAGTGATGCCGGTATTCGGTATAAGCCTCAACCAGCAGCTCAAGGGCTCTGGCGTCCAGCTGAGACATCACACCGATAGCATCAAGCTCGTCGGCCATCCGTTTAAACCAGTATTTCCCCTGCTTGTCGAAATGCTTCGGCGTTGGGGGTACCCCTGAAGGGGGTTTTGGTTCGTTCTCATTGATCGGGCGTTTAGATGGGTTACCCCTCACCAAACGTAGATGGGTCGGGGTTTTCGGTGGTCCAGACATAATCGAAAACTCCTATTAATCATCGAATGGGGGACCCCATAAAAAAGTTTTCTAACCTGCGGCGATGTGAAAAGAGGTTAGGCGGCGGTCCTTTGACGCGTCGTTCCTGAACTTTCAACCCGCCCTCCCCCTCGGCTGACTCAAATGAGAATCTATGTCATTTGAGTCTCTCGACCGCTGTCTTCGCCCTGTGGCAGGGCTTGCAGAGGCTTTCGAGGTTGGACAGGTCATCGGTGCCCCCATTTGCTTTGGCGGTGATGTGGTCCACCGTCTCAGCGGGTGTATACCTTCCATTTCGCAGGCATTCCTGACAAAGGTGTTTATCTCTGTCGAGAACGATTGGGCGCAGCCTGTCCCACTTGCTGCCATAACCTCGCTGATGCCTGCTCTGTCCTCGCTGATGCTGCTGCCAGCCTTCGTTAAGGTGCTTGGGACAATAGCCTGAGCGGTCTGTGGTTGTGCCAGGACAGCCACGCTTGCGGCATGCCCTCGGTATTAACGCTGGCATCAGGCTAACCTCCACGCCCGGCGGCGCTCTGTGCGTGGCGCTGAGTCTGGGTGACGATCAACCGGTTCGCCGTCAGCATGGTCCACCAGCGAGTAACACGGATAGACCACTGAATCGCCCCAGGCATCACCCACAGCGTAATCGGCGGGCTTGCCGTTATCCCATCGGGATAGCACACGGCTGATGCGATGAGGCGGTACGCTGTAGCACACACCATGAATCAGGCGAGGAAACGAAATGAATTCATATCGAGCTTTATCAGCAATGATTAGCCGTTCGGCTATTTGCATCTGGTACTGAGGAGGCCGACCAGTTCCGAGGTAAAAACTCAGAAGATCATCTGGGCAGCGCGCTAACCAGTCGGTTACCTTTTCGATGAATCCGGGTACCGGTATCGCGTCGTCTTCCAGAACCACTACCCGGCAGGTTTGTTCTGCTGCCCACTCAAGCGCGCGGCGATGATTCCAGTTCGCACCGTGGTTACCGTCATCAATCAGCAGATGAGCATCCAGCAGCGCAGCAAGACGTTGTGCATGTCCTGTGCGAGAGTGATGGCCGACCACCACAAACTTAATCTCTTCAGCCACCAGCGAATCTCCAATAAAAAAGCCGCACGATGGCGGCTACTGTCTGAATATCAGGGTGTTGCTTCGTTTTAACCCTGGTTAAGGTAAGCATTCAGCCCGTCAGTGGTGGGACACTGGCGCACTCTGTCGCGGGGGGATGGCTGATTACCTCCGAAAAGGAAAATACCCATGGGTTCCATGTCAGAACTGGAAAAAGCAGTTGCAGATTTACAACGTGAATTAAAGATTGAAAAAGCCACCAATAAACTGGTTTTTTCTTTGATTATTGAAGCTGTTAACAAGCTGTCACCAAAACAGAATGTTGGGGACGTTCTGATGGATGTACTGAAGGAGGTTACACCGCCTGAAATTTCATCTGCCCCAGATGCTCACGAAGCGATTAAGAGAGTTGAGAAAATAATTCAGAAGAAGCAACCGCGTTCGTAACTTCCTGAATTAAATCGTCAGCGGCTCGGTGCTGAGCCGCATTCACAATCTGATCGATTACAGTTTTCGCGTGAGTTTCAGCGCGCTGCTTGTAACCTTCAAGAGTAAAGTCTGCCGTAATGTCTTCACGATAAGGTACAGTCAGCATTATTTTCTTATCGATTTGTACTTTGACGTCTCCGCCAATAGCCTCAACCGTTTTACAGTCCAGTCCCTCTGCTGAAGAGTAACCATTAATTTTTAAGCTAAACGATTTTTCAGTCGGGAACTCAACCTCATACGAAATCATAAGAACTCCTGTTATTTATGGCGCCACCAGGCATTTTCTTTGCCGATGCCATCAGTTTTAAAAACTGTATGGATGCGCGGGCCGGTGACAATGCGATCGCCAAAAGACTTAGCGACAATGCCAAAAGCGATCATGTCCCCCACCGCGGCGCCAGCCTGTTCTTTCTTCCAGAAACGATAGCTCTCGATCCGGTAGTAAAGACGGATGATGCCGTGAACAAACGCCATCACATCAGCGCGGGTACCACCCAGCAGCCCAGCGTTTAGCATCACATCGTTGCGATGCTCTTCAATGAACTCCTGATAGATACGCTCAGGATGATTCTGTTTCGCCCAGGAGTCAGCGTAGGTCTTCGGTTCAGAACCGACATACACCTTCCCGGGTTCCATTTCTTCCCACGGCGCGCGAAGCATTTCGACATCGGTACCATCAGTACACCAGACGAACCGGTATTCAGGGTGATCTCGCAGGTGCTGCCAGATGTGCAACCAGCGACGAAAGTAGACATTCATCTTCACGTCAGGAACGCGACATAGCTCAACATCTTCCGGGGCCGTCAGTAATTCATCCACCAGCGCTATACGACCACACTGGCGAAGCGAGGCCGCCCATTTGCTCAGCATGTCAGGCGAGGCCGACATTTTCGTGCCGCGCTGCGGGTCAGGCTGACTGGTAAGCAGCGTTGTGATAACCACGTCGCGCTGCTGGCGGTATTCAACGTAACCAGTAAACCCGGCATCACGCCGTTCGTTATGGATCTTCACGTTACGTTCCACCAGCGCCTGTCGGTCGGGACGCGGTACCGAACGCTCTACGGCTTCATGCTCATCGAGAGAATGGATCAGCTTTTCTGAACCGACCACATCACCGTAAGCCCATGTCGTCAGGCCAGCATTATGGATGCGTAGGGCGAGGTCGCTGTGTTCGTACATGCCGCGACCGTAAACCGGATCGAAACCGCCAACCTTCTCGATAGCGCTACGGTGGTAATACAGCATCACGCCGCGCTGCCCGGTGTAAGCGATGTGCTTATCATCCCGGTACAGGACCGCCATATCCTTCAGCTTATTCGTTCCTGCCAGATCGAGAAACTGGTAAGCCAGGTGCGGCTCTGGCGATTGGATGTAAGGGAGGTGCCAGTTATCAGCAATAGGCCAGGCGTCATCATCCCATAAAAACAGATGCTCACCCCCGGCATCCATCAGGGCTGACAGGCTAGCGTTCTTCGAAGCAACAATGCCAAGGGATGTTTCATGTCGAAGCAGCTGAACGCCGTCGGGCACTACCGCTGCTGGTTTTGAACCATCATCAATAACAACCACTAGCGCACTGGCTGGCAGATGCTTCATATGCTTTTCGAGTGCACGTTTGAGAATGTCCGCGCGCTGGTGTGTGGAAATGGCAATTCCGATCCGAGATGAAACCGAACCGGCAGGAATATACTGGATGCTGTCTATAGTGACATTCATCTCAACTCCGTGAATTTAACAATATTGTAAAAACTCCGGAAAGGATCTCCAGGTGTGGATAGGGTAAAATTCAAATGAGTGAGAAAGATTTTTTCATCACTTAGGCTTATGCACAGCTCAATCACAGAGGTTAATGCTTATGACGAAAGCAACATTTACAGGCTGTCAGTTCATCAATAATGGAATAGGTATTGTTGCTTCTGGTGATGTACAACTTGAGGCGCACGACACTTTGTTTCAGGGAAACGGTAAGGCAGTGCTAATCGACTCAGGTATACCAGAAGAATTAGCGCCCCTGTTTAAAGAAGGCGTAGATATCAATAAAGTTCGCCAACTAATAGAAGAGACTCGTCATACTCCAGAACCACAGCCAGAAAAGATTGCCCAAAAACTTTGGAAATCCGGCTTAAGTTCTTGGATAGCTAACGGCGCCAACACGGTAACAGTAGCCACCGCTATCATCGAGTTTGTTAAGTTTCTTGCACGATAATTAACGCTCCCCCTCGGTTTGATCTGAACTTTATTATCTTTCCGAGGGGATGTTTTTAATGAATATTACAATTTTTCTGCCACGCTTTGTTATGCGCCAGGATGTCTTTCTTCGTCTGGCGGTCCATAACGTCAATGTCGTGATCAGTCAGGTAGATTGGCTTTACCCAGTCACAGGCGGTATCAACCACCACCGGGACGCTTCCACGTGTCACGCAGCTCGCTATCAACGTCGTCATCAGGCATGTGGTTAACAGTCTGCTGTACATTGCTGGCCTCTTTCGTTGCTTCTACCCGGCGTTCGGCTACTGCTTGAGTGGCGGCGGCCTTCTCTTCAGTGCGCTGCTGGTCTGCTTTCGCTTCCGCTTTGCTGGTGCCGCGTATATGGCCCAGGCCAAAAGCGCCGGCGATAGCGGAAATTACCAGTGCAGCCAGCCCGATTATCGTTTCAATACCCACATTCACCTCACACCAGAACAGATTTCGCCAGGTTAAACAGCGAGCGGCGTTTATCCAGCCCGTTTCTGCCGCCATTGATAAGAAGCGTCACGCGCTCAACATCGCCGGAATGAAGCAGGCAACCGCGGGAGGCATAGAACCATGCGGCTGAGCGCGCGGCGTATTCATCCTGTTCAAGCAGCTCCGGATGGCTAACAAGGTCAAGTTTGAGAGCATGGCCACAACTGCGGTAATTGCTGAGCCCGGTGATTTGCTTCAGGCCGCGACCGCGATATTTCCAGCCATCACCAGCAATCTGGTTGCCCAGGTTCTTTTTGCCCCACTCACCGCCGTAAACCAGATTGGCTATCGCTTTCTGATTTGCCGGTTGCGTTGCCGTTCTGCCAAGTGCGGCGGCCTGCTGTGGAGTGATGCGGTGGCTGCCGAACGTAGGTACCAGATTTTCCGCCGCATAGTTCAGGTTTTCCACCAGCCGGGTAAACCCACCGGACTCATGTCCCATCTGTGCAATAAACATGGCCTGGTCAAGCGGTGCGGTAATGCCGTAATCCATCATTACCTTGTCAATGTGCGGAAACCAGCGCGCGGCCAGACCGGCGCTAATACCTGCCGCCTTTTGAAATTG
>OFCO01000387.1_pt1 | contig 10724 bp, 8 predicted proteins | sample 1520821 | NCBI WGS metagenome assembly OFCO01 (sample SAMEA2699031, study PRJEB24076) | metagenome | biome: Human gut stool | place: Spain | collected 2012-09-21
CAGGTTCTCTCTAGATGTTAGCTTTTCGTCACCCACTACAGTTGACAAAGAGCCTCTATTACTTATTCGCAAAAGATGTCATAAAATGAAAAAAAGCATCTAGATTTCTCTAGATGCGTCCCCCATTCGAATTGAAACTTGCTCCCTGCTGCATGGAAACATAGGTTTATAGGTGTATTGCTTACCTTAGGTCACAAGTGCCGCTCAATCCATTTGAACTCTTTTCAATCTTTCAATTTCTAGAGGTAAATCCCCCAATCTACCCTGAAATTAGAAGCTGAAAACAGTCTCTATCCCACACGACCATTGAAAATAGCCAATGTAGCACAGACAGATGCTCTCACAAACATCTGGTCAAATTCCGCCACTGGAACATCATCCTAATATGCTTATCACCCTTTTGTTCCTAACTCTCATCAAGGACTTAATCCCTTTAGTCAATAACAAGATAAAACAATTTTTAGACTTGGATGCTTACCATCCAAAATCCTTATTTACTAACATTGAACCACCATTTCCCTAGGTGCAGTTCAATACCAACAAACGCAAAACCGTGTTGGTCCAAAATGGTCTCTAGCTTCAAAGTATCCCGAGATTGATAGTCAGTCAATCTAATAAAGCTTTCCCTCAAGCTCTGTATAGCAGGCAGTCATCCTGCTTTCAAGATACTAATCTCTAGATGAGTACTGGCTAAAATAACCACTCTCAAAACATACTACCTATCTTAGGCTTAGTCCACCTTCTGATAAGTATATGCAGTTGCCGCTTTATTTTCTCTCCCTCTTCGTTTCCGAAGAGTAGCCTCTACCGATTCTGCTGTTTTTGAATCTGTCGTTTGTCTCTACACGGATTAAAAATACCGCTAGCTCCCGCTACGATGATGCTGATGTTTTAAATAGATTAATCTAATTTGTTTGCTGTTCAAATCTTCTCTTTTTAAATCATCACAATGAAACATTGGAATTTGATAACTCAGAATTTTGAATTCTAAGATAGTCCTTTTTGACTAGGGAGTCACCCTGTCAAAAAACAAACTCTTCCTAACAGTATCTATTATACTGTATTATAATTTTTTGTCAATTAATTTATTTCATATTTTTTGAAAATATTTTTTAAACACCTAATTCAAAGAGAAGAAAACACCCAAAACCACTACAACAAAAGCATTTACGGGGGTTGTTGAAAAATTAGAAAACTTTTGTTTCTTGCACCTTTTTTTATCTGTTTGGATGATATTTAGTAATTATCAGAAAATTTCATATTTTTTATAACCAATCTCTCTAATCATTTCTTGCATAAAAAAACTAGGAAAATCATCTTCCTAGTTTTCTATAATTTATCTTAGTGTTTACGTTTATAAGTTGAGATACCAAACAAGGCCAAAGCTGATGTCACCATAGCTGCACCTGCTGCTGCAGAAGCTGCTGTTGATTTTTCACCAGTAGATGGAAGAGCTGGAGCTTCTTCTTTTACAGGAACTGATGTTGGTGTTACAGATTTAACAGATTTTGGTTCTGTTGGAGTTGTTGGTACTTGTGGTTTTGGTTTCTCAGTTGTTTTTTCAACAGATACAAAGTTCTTGTGGTAAGTAACTGATACTGAAACTGTATTTGGAAGAACTGGTTTATTTGGTTCTTCTGGCAATTCAGGAACAACTACAGTTGAGTTTGTTGCGAACCAGTAAGCTGTTGGAACGTTGAGGTTATTTCCGCTTACGATAAAGTCCATTGGTTGACCCTTGAAGATTGTTGCAGCTGCACCATAGTAAGCATTCTTCGTACGAGGTGTTCCATCTGGATTGATAGCATCCCAACCTTCATCAGTCACTTCACCAGTTGTTGGATCTACTGTTGGGTCACTGTTAAAGCGAGCACCATTAGCCACAAATTCGTTATCATTGCTTGCATAAGCATAGCCATCTTCATGCAAAGTGATAGATGAACCAGGGATTTGAACGTATTCGTTTCCATTCAAACCAACTTTTTCGATGTGGTTTCCAAGTTCAGTGTTCCAGTGGTTAAGTGATGAGATACTCAAAACTGATCCATTCTTAGACAAGTCAAGTGGTGTCACTGATGACTCAGAATCAAAGAAGTTCAAGTTCATCTTAACATGAAGTTTTTTGTTAGTGTCGTCAGTTTGTGAACCAATGAAAAGGGTCTTAGTTGGATCGTGGTACAACTTAACAATAGCTGAACCATCTGTACTTGGTGCTTCTACCAAAGTGTATGTTGCAACGATTTTCTTAACTGGAGTACCATTGTATGACGTTCCGTTAAGATTGTTGTATGTGACAGTCAATGTTTGACCTGTAGCCATCTTCAACCATACATCTTCAGTATATTCACCGTCAGCATTAATAGTATATTGTGAACCATTAGCAGCACTGAAATCGCTTGGAAGGTAGCGAGATGTGTTGAACTGTTGAAGAATTTCATCTACTGAATGACCTGATTGGATGTTTTTATCCAAGTAGTCAACAGAACCAGCTGAATTTTCAACAGTCATTGCGGCATTAGCCTCTGTTTGATAAATCAAACCAGTCGCATTTTCTGCCAATCCTTTTGTCAAAAGACGAGCTGTTGTTCCACCAGTATATGCTTTGTATGATTTTTCCCAAGCAGCATAAGCAAGAACGTCTTGGTAGTATTTATCCAATTGTGTCTTGTAATCTGCAAGTTTTTGTTTATAGTCAGAAACAGCCGTTGTCAAAGCTTTTGTTTGCACTTTGTTGTCATTGTTAGCTGCTTCAACACTAGCATGTTTAACACCAGCTTCTTCAGTTGCTGTGAATCCTCCTGTAGCGACAACATTTGCTTGAGCAGATGTAAGCGCCGCATCAGCTTCTTCACGTGTTAATTTATTTTCAGAAACGACTGTAGTTGAAGCTGTTTGTGCATCTTTAGCTGCTTGTTCTTGAACAGCCTTAACATCAGCAGAATCTTTTGATGCAGCTGCAGTAGTTTTTGCAGCTTCAACTGCATTATCAAAGTCAGGGTTTGAGACTTCAGCAATAGCTTTAGTTGTTGTTTTTACAGTAGTATCTGTTTCAGTTGTTGTTGTTTCTTCTGTTCCAGGTACAGTTGTAACAACTGCTGTATCTCCTGTTGTCTTAACAAGATTAGCACTTGATTCTGCAGTCGCATTTGAGACTGTGGCATCAGTATCTGTAGCTACTGTGGCATCTTTAGCTTCATCTGCGGCTGCTACGCTAGTAGCAGCAAGTCCTGCAAGCAATACACTTGAATATAATGTTGTTTTAAATGGGTTGACTTTCATTTATACTTTCTCCTTTTCGGTTAATGCTTTATTAACCAGTTTTACTTAACCGTTTAATATACTATCGTGATTTTTAAATTTTAGCAATAGATTTATGAAAAAAAACTTATGTATTTGCTACAAGCTTTTAAAATATGACACATTTTTGTTATATTTAAATCATTTCTTTACAATTATCCTAGATATGTATAAGAAGAAAGTGCCATTTCTTCATTTATTTTTTACAGTTGTCAAACCCTCTTCAGAGATAACGATTAGAGTCAAAACGCATCCCTAGAGACTCAACCTCATCTAAAGCTCTTATTCTTCTTGATAAAAGAACAGAAAAACTACCTTTAAGGCCTTGACTTTAATAGCTTTTCGTCGTATGCTTGAAAAAAATGTTAAGAAAGTTGGGGAATTTTTTCAATGACAAAGAAAGAAGTTAGGACACTGCTCCTTTTAGGGATCAGCATTATTTTTGCGAACCTCGCACTTCGTTTGATGCTCAGGCCCCTGCCTGAAAATTTAGCCTATCTTATTAAAACGCTTGTTCTTGGATGCGGATGTTACTTCCTAGTACATAGGCGACTAGGTTTAAAAATCAAATCCACTCAAAAGATAGGTCTGGCTGAAACCTTACGTGTTTGTTGGTTGATTATTTTAGCTGACTTTATCTATATTTCAGGGGGAGCTTTGGGTATTAGTAAGGCACCTCATATGATTGGTACTGCCTTGATTGTCGCCTTAGGAGCCGGTTTTTTTGAAGAATATGTTTTTCGTGGACTCTTCCTTAAACTCGCCTTCCAAGATGGTATTAGGTCTTCAAAACAAATTTTGGGGGCCGTTCTCTTATCAGCCTTATTTTTTGGATTGGCTCATCTAGGAAATCTCACCCACCAACCTTTGGATGCTACCCTGTTTCAAGTTTACTATGCCTCTGCTATCGGCATATTCTTTGCTGCTATTTACCTACGCACAGGTAGCCTCTGGTGGACTATCATTCTGCACTTTTTGGTTGACTTTACCAGTGTCCTGATGTCACAATCAACGCAGGCTGCTCCGGCTACAAGTATCTGGCATTTCATTCTCTGGTTACCACTCATTGCCATCGGACTCTTCCTCATTCGACCTAAAAAAGTGGACGCCATTAGACGTCTTAGTAACTGACACTTTATACAGCATTTCAAAAGTTAGACAAAAAACTAACTTTTGGAGTGCTTTTCTTTTATCGAAATCCCTTCTTCCAACTCTCTCAATCCTCACTCTTCCTAAAAGACCTGGCTTCATAAAAATTTCATATCAGGTCTTCATCGATTCCTATCAGAATTTTGCTGATATTAGACTTCTCATTTTGTTATAATATAGGTCACAATCATGTTTTTAAAAAGGGGATGCTTATGAATTTTCAACAATGCCGCTATGTTCAGACTATAGCTGAAACAGGGTCTTTTAGTAAGGCTGCTAAGAAACTCTTTTTGACGCAACCCAATCTTTCAGCATCCATTCGTGATTTAGAGGAAGAACTGGGAGTTCTACTCTTTGAGCGCTCTAATACAGGAGCCAAACTGACTGATGATGGCCATGATTTTCTCAAATACGCCAAACGTATCCTTGGAGAGCTAGATCTACTAGAAGGACGCTATCGCAAGTCCTTCAAGACATCGTTCACTATTGCCAGTCACCACTATGATTTTCTATCCCTTCCCATGGCTCATATTGCCAAACGCTTTCGTAGTGATTATCAAGAATTTCAACTGATTGAAACAACAACCAGAAAGATTCTCAAAAGTGTGGAGAGTTTCGAAAGTGACTTGGGGATTATTTACCTTGATGAAGACAATGCCCACATCCTAGAGCGTAGTTTCAAACACATGGATTTGGCATTTACTCCGCTTGGGGAGTTTGAGACTAAGATTTTTTTGGGGCGTCAACATCCCTTGGCCAAGAAAAAATCCCTAAATCTCAAGGATTTAGAGGGCTATCCACAGGTCCGTTTTCGTCAGGAAAGTTCTGGTATTCACTTTGATGAGGACCCTCTGGAGGTTCTACCTGACCAACAGGTTATCTACAGCAATGACCGAGGAAGTGTCATGAATTTGCTCTGTGCCTCTGATAGTTATGCTTCTGGCCTTGGTATTGTCAACAGTTTTATCAAAGACCAGATTGTCCTAATCCCACTTAAGGACAGTCCCAAGCACACTTTGGGAATTGTGACCAATAATAAACAGAAAAAATCTGCAATTATCCAAGCATTTATCGAAGAAATTCAAGATAGCTTACTACCCCACCACTAAGGAGATGAAAATGGAATTTCAAACACTTAACAATGGCATCAAAATCCCCGTACTCGGTTTTGGCGTCTGGCAAATTTTCGACCAAAAGGAATGTCAAAAAGCCGTAGAATATGCTCTTTCTGTCGGCTATCGTCTGATTGATACAGCCAGTCTTTACCGTAATGAGAAGGCTGTGGGACGTGCCATTAAGACTTCTGGCATCCCTCGTGAAGATATTTTCCTAACCAGCAAGGCCTGGATTAGCCAGCTCGGCTACGAAGATACCAAACTAGCCTTAAAAGAGACCCTCCGCAAACTAGATACTGACTATCTTGATTTATATTTGATTCATCAACCTTTTGGCGACTTACATGGTGCCTGGCGTGCTATGATTGAGCTTAAGCATGAAGGACTTATTAGAGCCATCGGGGTTTCTAACTTCTCAACAGGACGTTTGGCGGACTTTGCCTTGCAAACTCCTGTTGTTCCAGCAGTCAATCAAATCGAGTTGCATCCCTATAAACAACACAAACTTATCCAGAAAGCTGATAAGGAATTTGGTACCCTAACACAAGCCTGGGCTCCTTTTCACAGAGGAGAGGATGGTATTTTTCAAGACCAAACTCTGACTGCTATCGCTGAAAAACATGGTAAGACAGTTGCTCAGGTCATTCTCAGATGGCAAACCCAACAAGGCATTCTGACCATTCCTAAAAGTACCCATATCGAACGGATGAAGGAAAACTTTGATAGTTTTGACTTTCACCTAGACCAAGCAGACCTTGATGCTATCAGTAAACTGGACCGATACCCAGACGCCTATGGTCCTGATGAAAGTGTGGAACGCATTAAGCATTTATTGAAATATAGTGTATAAGAAAACGAGTTCGACTGAACTCGTTTTAATGTTAAAAATGTCTTATTTAGATTGCCCTTAGGTAAGTAGGAGCACCCTTTAAAATTCAAAATAGGGAATGGAATAGAAGCCTTATTATTCAAAAGCGCTTCGTCATACTACTTCCTCTTAAGGAAATCGCAAAAAACTAAATTGTTTTACCCAATCACACTTCCGTTTGGAACAGATGGATCTACTGTCAAGACAGTGAGTTTGCCGTCATGTTCAGCAGAAAGAATCATACCTTGGCTGACATATTTTTTCATCATCTTACGTGGTTTGAGGTTAGCCACGATTTGGAGTTTCTTGCCGACCAATTCTTGTTCATTTGGATAGAATTTAGCGATACCTGAGAGGATTTGGCGGTCTTCACCATCGCCAGCGTCAAGACGGAAGCGAAGCAATTTGTCTGAACCTTCGACTTTTTCTACTTCTTTAACTTCAGCGACACGGATTTCAACCTTGTCAAAGTCGTCAAATTTGATTTGGTCTTTTTCAGACTTAAGTTCGACCTCTTCTGGGTTCCATTCCTTCTCCTGAGGTTTGCCTGCGTTCATTTGAGATTGGATGTAGGCAATTTCTTCGTCCATGTCAAGACGTGGGAAGATTGGAGTTCCTTTTGAAACGACTGTGACATTTTCTGGGAAACCTGAAAGTTCTAGATTTTCAAGGTCAAACTTCCCTGACAATCCGAGCTGTTCCATGATGGCATTTGAAGTGGTCATCATGAATGGTTGGATGAGGTGGGCTACCACACGAAGACTAGCTGCCAAGTGAGCCATCACTGCTGCCAATTGTCCCTTGTCACCATCCTCTTTGGCAAGTACCCAAGGAGCTGTTTCATCAATATACTTATTGGTACGTGAAATGATATTCCAAACGGCATCTAGAGCGCGTGGGAAGTCCACAGCACTCATTTGTTTGTGGAACTCTTCGATATTTTCAGCCACAACCTTAGCCAAATCAGCATCAAAGTCTGTAACGTTCTCAACATAGGCAGGCACTTGACCACCGAAATACTTGTTAATCATGGCAACTGTACGGTTGAGGAGGTTCCCAAGGTCATTAGCCAACTCGTAGTTGATACGGGCCACATAGTCTTCTGGTGTGAAGGTACCATCTGAACCGACTGGTAAACTACGCATGAGGTAGTAACGAAGTGGATCAAGACCAAAACGCTCTACCAACATTTCTGGATAAATCACGTTTCCTTTAGACTTAGACATCTTACCGTCTTTCATGACAAACCAACCGTGGGCAATCAAACGTTCTGGCAATTTAATGTCCAACATCATGAGGAGGATTGGCCAGTAGATGGAGTGGAAGCGAAGGATGTCTTTTCCGACCATGTGGAAGACAGTTCCGTTCCAGAACTTGTCAAAGTTGCCATGCTCATCCTGACCATAACCAAGAGCAGTCACATAGTTGAGAAGAGCATCCATCCAGACGTAGACCACGTGTTTAGGATTGGATGGAACTTTAACCCCCCAAGTGAAGGTTGTGCGTGACACGGCTAAGTCTTCCAAACCTGGCTCGATGAAGTTTTTAAGCATTTCATTAAGGCGACCATCCGGAGTGATGAAATCAGGATGCGATTTGAAAAATTCTACCAAGCGGTCTTGGTATTTACTGAGACGAAGGAAGTAAGATTCTTCAGATACCCATTCTACTTGGTGTCCTGATGGAGCAATACCTCCCGTTACATTTCCATCTTCGTCACGGAAAACTTCCGACAGCTGACTTTCTGTAAAGAATTCTTCGTCTGAAACTGAGTACCAACCAGAGTATTCACCCAAGTAAATATCATCTTGAGCAAGTAAGCGCTCAAAAACTTGCGCCACTACTTTTTCATGGTAATCATCAGTTGTACGGATGAATTTGTCATATGAGATATCAAGTAATTTCCAGAGTTCTTTGACTCCAACTACCATACCATCCACATAGGCTTGTGGTGTGATTCCTGCTTCTTCAGCTTTTTGTTGAATCTTTTGGCCATGCTCATCAAGCCCAGTAAGGTAGAAGACATCGTAGTTCATCATACGTTTGTAACGTGCCAAGACGTCACAGGCAATGGTTGTATAGGCAGAACCAATATGCAATTTACCAGATGGGTAGTAGATAGGTGTTGTGATGTAGAATGTTTTTGTCATTTTAATTTCCTTTCATGTGTTAACAAATGGGCTAACACTGATGATATAACATCTTATTATAGCACGTTTTGGACACTAAAAAAACCAGACTAGCTGGTTTTAAAGCATATTCATTCAGAAAAATCTGACAGTTACTTGTTACCTCTCTTATAACGCTTAACTGCCTTTTGGTAGTTGGCATCTAATTGCTTAGCATCCTTGCCTGAAAGACGCTTATAGCTCCGCTTTTCGATGGCCTTTCCTTTTTTGTCAAATATGATTACCGTCAACTGATTACCTTTAGCCTCATAACTGATTTTTCCCTCACTTCGTCGCTTATAAAGATCAATCAGCTTTTTCTCCATTTGATCGATGTCCTTTTGGCTGACAAGTGCACTGGCCTTATAGTATTTTTGAACAATGCTATGAACTTCCTTTTGGTAGTCTTTAGGAGTCACTAAGGGCTTAAAAGTCCTAGACCAAGCACTAACCTTATAGTTTTTTCCCGTTTCGAAGTCAATAGGAGACACATTGTCAAATGACCCATAACTACTCTCAAAGGTATAGTAAGTGTACTCTTTAGCTTCTTGGTCTTCAACACGCATAAAATCCTTTAGCTTTGTTCCTTCATAACCAGGTTTACCGTCCATCCAGGTCTTGGTCGTACTGTTATAATACTTAGCCGTTTGCAATTGGTAAAGACCATCAGCTATTTTCCCTGTGTGATGCCTCCAAAACACATAGCCTCCACCCATTAGACCTAAAATTATTAGGATTCCGGCAATGCCTTTGACTAAAAAACGATGTCCTCTAAATTTTGAACCTACATTAGCTGATTTTTTGTACATATTTTTCTTTTTCCTCTTCATTGTCCACTGTTTAATGATTAACTGAAAACAACTATCTTTTATTGTAGCAAAAATTATGGAAATATTTCTGTGATTATTTTCATAAAAGAAAAAACCAGACGAGCTGGTTTTTGATCTTTTCACATTTAACTAGGAATGAAAGAGTTTTTTATCGGCTCTAACATCACGCTCATATTCGTAATCTAGTTTTTTCTCTTCTTCTTTTGTTAGGCGTTTAAAGACTTTTTCTTCTGAAAGTTTGCCTTTTTTATCATAGATAAGGACAATAATTTTATCGCCATTGACCTTATAGTGAACCGTCTCTTTAAGAGATTTTTTATAATCCTTAATGTAGACTTTTTTACTATCGTCGATATCAGATTTAGTGGTATATTCGTCCACTTTATAACGATTATCTACAGCTTTCTCAACGACTTTTGTATAGTCAGCCAAAGACATTGTTGGCGTGAGCGTTCTAGACCAGTTATCAAGACGGAAAGCTTTTTCGGTATCATAATCCGTAAAGTCAACCAAGTTAACCGCACCAGCCAAGGTGTAGTTATAAAATTTCAACTGATTGCCTTTAACTTTAACAAAATCACCGTCTTTTAACTTACTTTTCTCATAGGATTCCATACCATCAATCATCTTTTTCTTGTCCTTATCATAATAGCGATAAGTCTCTATTTGATAAGTTCCCTCTGAGATCTTACCTCCCTGTAGGTGGATATAGGCATAGCCACCAAAAGAAAGGGCAAGTAGTACAACTGCTCCAATAACAGAAGCAATAATAATTTTAACCTTCTTAGACAAGCCTTTTTTAGGTGTCATAACTGGTGTCCCTTGTCCAGTCACTGGCCCACTCACCTGAACTTGTGGCTGGCTGTTCTCTGCCACAGGCTCTGAAGCTACAAATTCACCGTTAGCTTTAGCCTGTTGAATTTCTTCCTCGCTTGGTTTGCGATTATTGATTGTTTCAAAATAATCTAACCATTCTGTTTCGTTCATAAAAGTCCCCTTTTTTCATTGATACTCCTATTTTACCAGAAAAATGCCAAAAATCCATTTGACTATTTTCATAAAAAGAAAAGCAGTATCCGACTTTATGCCTGATACTACTTTACTAGACTTATGAATATTAAATTCTATCAACGCTCTTTTTACTGCTACTGCTAGAGCTTGATTTTGAATCGCTACCATAGTCATCACTATAGCCGTAACCATAGTCACTTCCATAGTCACTTCCATAATCACTACCGTAACCATAACCATAATAGTCCTTAAAGTCATCGTATTGATTGCTATAAGACTTCAGCTC
>OFCO01000389.1_pt1 | contig 10638 bp, 6 predicted proteins | sample 1520821 | NCBI WGS metagenome assembly OFCO01 (sample SAMEA2699031, study PRJEB24076) | metagenome | biome: Human gut stool | place: Spain | collected 2012-09-21
ATTATCACTATTTTATTTGCATGCAGTATAAGTTGCTAGACTGAATCTTCAGCATTTATGAATTATCTTTGTCATTTTGGAGAGATAAAAATAAAGAATATTTAATGATATTAAAAAATGTTGCTCTAGAATTTCTAAAAAAAATCTGACCATTCATGATGAAAAAGTTACCGTTTACGAGGATTACCGGAAATTCCCTTGTTTTACAAAAAAGATTAAGTTAACATTAATTTCATAAGAAACACCAAGCGGTTTTTATGAAACTAAAAACGACTCGAGTTTACTGCATGCAAATAAAATAGTGATAATTTGAAACGCCGAGGTGATAAAGATTTTGTAGAAGGATAGAGATAGATGTCAAAGAAAGTATCATCAACTAAATTATTATCAGGTTTGTTTGTAGCTGGTGGTGTCTTGGGAATTAGTCAAGTAGCCAAGGCAGATAACGTTGTCAGTTCCGAAGCAACCAACCCCGTCATTACTAGCAAGGCAGATAACTTGGTCGTGGTACCAACTGAGGTAGTTGCTCCAGTTGCAACAACAGAAATAGGTCCATCGTCTGCAGCTGTTACGACAGATACGGCAACAACTGCGACTGCTACCACAGTATTTTCCCAAGCGGTACTAACAGAGAGCGCTAGCTCAGAAACTCTTGTAGCTAGTGAAGCGCTAGCTCCTGAGTCAGCTGCTGTGGAAACCATCACATCATCATCTGATTATGTTACGGAAGCAGGACGTCATTCAACAGCCCAAGTAACACCAGTTACTGGAGTGACAGAACAAAACTTGAATGGCGATGCTTACTTGACAGATCCAGAAACAACAAAAGCAGCCTATAGTAAGGCTGATGGTGATGTTAACTACTCTGTTGTTGTATCTAACCCAACCGCAGAAACTCAAACTTTGACTGTCAACTTGACCCTTCAACAGGCTTCAGAAATCATCGGTCAAGATAATGTTGATGTGACACTGGCAGCGGGGGCTTCGGTTAAGGTTTCAAATTTGACTGTTGCGTCAGAATGGTTGACAAACAACACAGGTTACTTGGTGACAATCAGTGTCAACGACAAATTGGGTAAAGCCTTGACAAGTAAACGTGTTGGCTTATCTGTTGAAAATGATTGGACAGTCTTCCCACGTTACGGTATTGTAGCAGGTTCACCGACTGATCAAAACAGTATCCTTGTCAAAAATCTTAAGGCCTACCGTAAAGAGCTTGAGCTTATGAAGTCTATGAATATTAACTCATATTTCTTCTACGATGCTTATAGTGAAGCTACCAATCCTTTCCCAAAGGGTGTTGATAGCTTTGTTCAAAAATGGAATACCTGGAGTCACACCCAGGTTGACACTAAGGCCGTTAAAGAATTGGTGAATCAAGTACATAAGTCTGGCGCTGTTGCCATGCTCTATAACATGATTTCAGCAGATTCAAATCCAAAGAATCCAGCCCTTCCGCTCGCTGCTTTGGTTTATAATTTTTATGACAGCTTTGGTAAGAAGGGTGAGCCGATGACTTATACTATCGGTGACAACCCAACTCAAGTTTACTATGATCCAGCTAATCCTGATTGGCAAAAATACATTGCAGGTGTCATGAAATCAGCTATGGACCGTATGGGATTTGATGGTTGGCAAGGTGATACAATTGGTGACAACCGTGTGACAGATTATGAGCACCGTCACAGCACAGACGAAGTTGACTCACACATGATGTCTGATTCATATGCATCATTTATTAATGCCATGAAAGATCTTATTGGTGAGAACTATTACATCACAATCAATGATGTCAATGGCGGTAATGATGATAAATTAGCCAAGGCACATCAAGACGTTGTTTATAATGAGCTTTGGACAAACGGTGGTTCAGTGCTTCCAGGACGTATGCAAGTTGCCTATGGGGATTTGAAAGCACGCATTGATATGGTCCGCAATAAAACTGGTAAATCACTTATCGTCGGTGCCTACATGGAAGAACCAGGTATTGACTATACTGTTCCTGGCGGAAAAGCAACTAACGGTGCTGGTAAAGATGCCTTGGCTGGTAAGCCATTGCAGACCGATGCGACTCTTCTCGTAGATGCGACAGTAGCTGCAGCTGGTGGTTACCACATGTCCATTGCAGCCCTTGCCAATGCTAATGCAGCCCTAAACGTCCTTCAAAGTGCTTATTACCCAACTCAATACCTGAGTGTGGCTAAGGATGCTATTCGTAAGCTTTACAATTACCAACAGTTTATCACTGCTTATGAAAACCTTCTTCGTGGCGAGGGTGTGACTAACAGCACTCAGGCTGTATCTACCAAGAATGCTGCTGGTGAAATCCTTTCTAAAGATGCGCTAGGTGTGACAGGAAATCAAGTTTGGACATTTGCTAAATCAGGAAAAGGTTTCTCAACTGTTCAAATGATTAACATGATGGGCATCAATGCGGGCTGGCATAATGAAGAGGGTTATGCGGATAATAAAACACCGGACGCTCAAGAAAATCTCACAGTTCGTCTTAGTCTAGCAGGTAAAACAGCCCAAGAAGCAGCTAAAATTGCTGATCAAGTCTATGTGACGTCACCAGATGATTGGGCAACTTCAAGCATGAAGAAGGCACAAGCAAGCCTTGAAACAGATGAAAATGGTCAACCAGTACTTGTCATTTCAGTTCCTAAACTAACGCTTTGGAACATGCTCTATATCAAGGAAGACACAAGAGCAACACCGGTAGAACCAGTTATCTTGAAACCAGTTACTAACCAAGCTGGTAAGAAAGCAGACAATACCGTAACATCTGAAGCAAGCTCAGAAACAGCTCATTCAGAAAACACATCAGTAACTAAAGATTCAGAAGTTTCTACAGATGTGAAACCGATTGTTGAACATGTTCAACCAGATGAAACAATGCAACCAGCACCATCAGTTGATACACTCATAAAATCAGCAGCTATCCCAATATCTATGGAATCAGAAGCACCATTTGATGAGAAAGATGGAGACCTGGTATCTAACTCTGGTCAAGGAGCGCCAGAATCAGCTTCAGTAAATACACTAGCTTCGGAGGCCCTAAGCTTAGCGACTTCAGAAGCATCATCAGACATTTTAGAAAGTGCAACGGTATCATCAGCAACTTCAGTCAACACAAGGGCTTCAGCATCTTCAATATCTGAATCAGAGCCTGCAAGCAGTGCCATGGTCTCAGAGTCGGCCATTGCAACGACAACAGCCATGTCTGAATCACATGTAGTGGCTGAACCAGTCCTTTCATTGACAGAATCAGAAAGTCAAGTGAGTCCTTCAGAGGTGGCTTCGGCGACTTCTGAAACAGTAGGCACATCAGAAGAGGTCATCCTTGGTGGACTATCAGAAAATATCAATAGTTGGAATAGATTCCCTGATTCTCCACGTGTATCAGAATCCTTGCCAAGTACTTCAGAAACAATCACAGAAGCAGCGTCGCTCTTTAGCAATTATGCAAGATATTCAGAAACAGCAAGCTCAGAAGTTCATTCTATGGTAGCAGCATCTTCAGAAGCTTCTATTGAAAAATTAGCAGTATCTATTTTAAAGGATACTGAGGGTGGTTTATATGATGCAAGGACAATTAGAAATATTGTTGAGACGATTGATAGCATCACGACAAATGTTCGTTACACTTATGGGACCCTTCAAGAAGTTGCTAACACAGCCTCATCAGATAACACCTACAGTGGTAGTCAAAATCTTAATATTGCCAATAAAACCACAACACAAAAAGGTGATAAAGGAACGACAGAAGGTCTCAAAGAGACAATTGTCAAAACAGCAAAATCTCATAAGTGGGGGGAACATGCTGTGGCTATCCTTACAGCCATTGTTTTAGCAGGTGCAGCCGCACTGGCAGCTCTTCGTAATTTCTTGATGTCAAAAAAAGATAACAAATAATAGGTAAAACTCTTTGTATGAACAAGGAGTTTTCTTTGGGTAGACTGCTATTTTTCTGAAAATTGTGATACAATAGAAATAGTTTGAATATTGTGTCAAAGGAGAGCCAATGATTACTGCAAATGATATCGTAAAGGCTAACGAAGTCTTAAAAAACGTAGTGGAACGTACACCACTAGATTTTGATCGCTATTTGTCTGAAAAATACGGAGCAACCATCTATATTAAAAAAGAAAACATGCAAAAGGTGCGCTCTTTCAAATTGCGTGGAGCCTACTATGCCATCCATCAGTTAAGCGATGAGGATAAGGCACGTGGTGTGGTTTGTGCATCAGCCGGCAACCATGCTCAAGGGGTTGCTTACACTTGTAACGAGATGAAGATTCCGGCAACCATCTTTATGCCAGTAACAACGCCTCACCAAAAAATTGGTCAAGTCCGTTTCTTTGGTGGTAAGTTTGTGACTATCAAATTGGTGGGAGATACCTTTGATGCTTCTGCCCAAGCAGCACAGGAATATACCAAGTCTGAAGGCATGACTTTCATTGCTCCATTCGACGATTATAATGTCCAAGCGGGTCAAGGAACAGTTGCTTATGAAATTTATGAGCAGGCTCAAGAGGAGGGGGTTTCCTTTGATAGTATCTTGGTTCCAGTAGGTGGTGGTGGTCTCATCTCTGGTGTTTCTACTTATATCAAAGATGTGGCACCATCTATGGAGGTTATCGGTGTTGAAGCTAGTGGCGCTCGTAGCATGAGAGCAGCTTTTGACCGTGGCTATCCTGTAAAACTCGAAGAAATCGATAAATTTGCGGATGGGATTGCTGTCCAAAAGGTGGGAACCAAAACTTACGAAGTGGCTCGTAAACATGTGGATCGCCTCTTGGGTGTTGATGAAGGGCTGATTTCAGAAACCTTAATTGATATGTACTCTAAAGTTGGTACCATTGCAGAACCTGCAGGTGCAGCCTCTGTAGCGGCCCTTGAAGTGATTAAAGATGAGATTAAGGGAAAAACCATTGTTTGTATCATTTCAGGTGGTAACAATGACATCAACCGTATGCCAGAGATGGAAGAACGTGCCCTTATTTATAATGGCATCAAGCACTATTTTGTGGTTAATTTCCCACAACGTCCAGGTGCCCTTCGTGAATTTGTAAATGATATCTTGGGACCAAATGACGACATCACTCGTTTTGAGTACATCAAACGTGCCAATAAAGGCAAAGGTCCAGTTCTTATTGGCGTGGCTCTTAGTGATAAGAATGATTATGACGGCTTGCTTGAACGTCTTTCGGACTTTGACCCAAGTTACATTAATCTTCACGGTAATGAAACACTTTACAATATGCTTGTCTGAGGACAAGTTCATCTAAGGAGAAAAGAACCGACGAAAGTTGGTTTTTTTGTTATTATTAAAAATTATAAGAGAACATTAAAAACGGTTTTAACAAAATAAGTCTGTTAAGCCTTATAATTTCATTATTTATACACTTTAAGAGTCCGAATTTATTTGCAAATATAAATATTAGATTAGAAAGAAAGAACGCGATTATTTTCTGAAAATATATTATAACTAGTAAAAGTGTTGTAATACCAATATTTTTACCTTTTAAGAAAGCCTGAAAAAGCTATTAAAATTTTTAAAAAAATATCCAAAAAAGTCTTGACAAATTTTCGGGGGGGGGGGGATAATTAGTGAGGCATTTTAATTAATGGGGTGTGTTTAAAAGTCAAAAGGAGTTTATGATGAATTCTAAGAAAATCATTTCATCAGTTTCCTTGGCGACAGCTGTCCTTGCGACAGGTATCATTAGCCAAGAAGCACATGCTGATAGTGTTGATACTACTACGACAACAGCCAGTCAGGCACAGCCCCAGTTAGTTACCGCAGAACAAGTTGCATCCGCAAAAGCAACATTTGAAAATAATCAAGAAGCTCAAGCACAAGCTCAGTCAGTGGCTGACAGTAAAAAGCAGGCTTTAGATACTGCTAAAGCAAATACCACAATAGCACAAGATGCTGTTGCCAAAGCAGAAACGGCCGCAGCCTCAGCGACAGATACTAATATTCAGGTGGCTAAAGAGGCTATCCCAACAGCTGAAACTAAGGTACAGTCTGCTAAAGAAGCTGTTGAAACTGCGAAAACGGATGTTACCACAAAAGAGGCTAGTCAGTCGCAAGCACAAGAAGCCGTTAATAAAGCACAAGGTAATGTGAACCAAGCTCAGGAAGCGGTTGATGAAGCGACACAAATTCAGTCTGAAAAACAAGCAGTAGTTGATAAAAGTGCTAAGGAAGTTGAAGTAGCTAAACAAGGTGTCACCAATGCACAGGCTACACTGGCTGAGAAGACTAGTAAAGTATCACAAGCTAAACAGAGCGTTGAAACAGCTAAACAAAATGATGCAAAACTTGATGCTGATATAAAAGCTGCAGATATCAATGCTGAAAAAGCATACCAAGCCACTCAAGTTGCTAAAAGTGATGTTGATGCCGCAAAAGCAAAAGCTGATGAAACAGCACAAGTGCTTAAAGATGCGAATCGCCCAACGCATATTGTAATGACGGATGAATTTAAGCAAAATCTTAAAGATTATTTCTTTAATCCCAATTATGATTATTCACATCTGCAAGAAGCTAAAGCTGCAATGGAAAAAGCAATTCAATCAGAAAATGCATCTCGCAAATTGAATCAAGCCTATTTAGACACTTTTGAACCTGATACAACGGGTGTAAAATATGATGTTGCAAATCTTCCACTTGAGTTGCAAACAGAATTGAGTCAATATTTTGCATATTTAGTTAATGATTTTCGTCAACAACTTGGCCAACCAAAAGCTGTTGTAAACACAGATACTATTAAATTTGCAACGTTAGTAGCTGAAAAATATGACAAGAATCACGACCCATTTAGCGGGCATGACAACAAAGCTGTCAATGATGCTGCAAAAGAAATGGGCTACTGGTATGACAAAACCTATGATACGAATCCATATGAAAATCTGGCTGGTGGAATTATCGACTCATCATATAAGACAGATGATTATGGACATAGCTTGTATAAAGTTGGTGACAAAGTTGAAGCAACGAAATCAGAGTTGTATAAATTAATTGCCGACAACGTTAGTGACTTCATTTATGAAGGCGAACAAAATGGTCATTATGGTCATGCTGATTCATTAGCAAAAGAACCTTCAATTGGGATTGCAATCACAGTAACTCATACAGATGAAGGTTTTGGTGAAATTCCAATGACTGAAACTCACGAACTATATACGCCAGAACATGATATAGTTGACTTCAGTAAAAAGGTACTAGATTCAAGCAAGAACGTACCTGATTTGGTAATTCCAGATAAGCAAGCAGCTGAAGTTGCCGACCGAGCAGCACAAGCAGCCTTGGTAACAGCCACAGCACAAGCACAAGCAGCCCAAACACATTTTGAACAAGCAAAAGCTGCCTATGATGCCTTGGTAGCAGCACCACGTCAAACGGCTGATGCAGAAGCTAAATTAGCAACAGCAAAAGCTGAATTAGCAAATGCCCAAACGGCGCTTGAAACAGCTGAAAATACACTAGCAACAGTGACAGCATCACATGCAGATAAAGTAGCTGCATTAGACATGGCAAAAACAGCCCGTGATGAAGCTGTAAATGTCTTGACAGCTGCACAAAATAAATTAGATGTAGCTAATCAAGAATTAGCACAACGTAAAACAGCTACAACATTAGCAAAAGAGAAACTAGCTGAACTTGAACAAGCTGTGAAAGATGCTGAGCAAGCAGTAATAGATGCAAAAGCTACTTATGAGCAACTTGTGAAAGCTAAAGCTAATCTTGAAACTGCTCGACAAGCTTACGCCAAAGTAGTGGCAGCACAAGATGCTGCTCAAGTTGCCTATGACAAAGCAGTTGTAGCATTAACAAATGCGAAAGCTCAAACGGCATTGAGTGGCACCAAGTATACTAACTTAAAAGCTGCCTATGATGCTCGTATTGCTTATGAAGCGGCTCAACGAAAGGCAAAAGAAGAAGCGCTACGCCGACAAGCTGAGCGTGATGCTAAAGCTAAGCAAGTAAGACAGGATGTGAATGGTACCCAGTCTAATCGTGTGAACTCAAGTACATATGTTGGAGTTCATACGACATCATTTGCTGCTGCTCAAGTAGCAACAGCAGAGGTGACGCAAGCAGTCGTAAACCGTCGTGGAACGACTGACTATCAAGCGCCACTCCCACAAACTGGTGAAACTGATACAGCAGTTTATCTTTTAGCAGGACTAGGCGTCCTTGGACTTGCTGGTGTGACCGCTCGTAAACGTCGTGGATAAAGATGACTTTACACCATATTTATTGAATAGGGATAATGTAAAATGAAAAATATGAAAAAAATGTTATTAGGTGTTTCTCTTTTAGCTATGAGTCTTGTTTTGGTAGCCTGTAGTTCAGGCCCTAAAGGGACCTATAAGGGAAAAACTATGGGAGTTGAAGTGACACTTAAGTCTGATGGTAAAAAAGCAACCATGACCTCAGAGGCAAACTTTTTAGGAATGAGTTCTTCTCAAGATGAAGAACTTACCATAGATAAGAAGAATAAGACTATGAAATCAGATAAAGGAATCACCTATGACTATACCTTGGACGGTGATAAATTAACTTTGACTGCTAAAGGTTTGAAAGCTGAATTAACTAAAGAAAAATAATAAAAGTGGAACTATCTAGATTGTGCTAGGTAGTTCCTTTTGAAAGGGTATTATGAAAAAGAAACTATTAAGTCTTGTATTGTTGTCTAGTCTGTTGCCACTTGTCGCCTGCCAGAAGCTACCGACATCACAATCGAAAATAAAAAATTCGACTTCAACAACTTCTCAAGTTAAAGAATCACAAAATGAGGCTCCTTCAACCTCAAGTAGTTCTAGTAAAAAAGAAGATAACGAAAAACTCTATGCATCTGTTCTAGACATTTATCGTCCGATTATTATGAATAAAAGTGTATCTTCTGTTCCTAGTGGTCTCGCCACTGATGAAGCTTATGCAACTAATATTATTTTTGATGCGGTCAATGCAGGTGAAACTATTCAATATAGTTTTGCTGATATTAATAAGGATGGTAAGGATGAACTTCTAATTGGATCTCCTGAAAAAGTACACGTTATTTATTATCTTAATAATACGGATCAGCCTGTGTTTGCTATTAGTGCTGGGACTTCTGCCAAGGGTGGTTATTTGACTGATATGAAGATTTACAGTGATGGTACCATCTACTGTCAACAATTCCAGAGAATGAGACCTGAAGCTAAGGCAGAAACTTATGAAATTAAGAATGGAGCTTTCAATCAGACACAGTCTGTTGACTTTAGTATGGCAGATACAAAAGATGGCACAAGTCTAGTTGGTCTTAGTGGTGCTAGTTTATTTGAACTAGGTCAAGAGTCATGGAAAGATTTTAGTGATTCCAATGACAGTCAGACTACTACAAATGAAGCTAAGAATGACTCTAGTAGTAAAGAAAGTAGTTCAAGCAAGTCTGATGCTAAACAGTCTGTCATGGATATTAATGCTATTCAAAAAGGTGATTTCTCTAGTATTGCTGGGACTTGGAAAAATAGTAGAGGTGACACCTTGACCTTTGATAATAACGGTTTAGTTAGTGATAAAGAGAAGGTAGCGACTGAATATGCGAAATTTACAGATGGCTACCTCACTGCAAGTACTGGTCCAAAATCAGGCGTAGGACCTGGTGGCGAAGCGATGGCATTTCTTCCTAAAGGTGCATCCTTAACAAATGCTGTTACTTCATCGAATGACAACGTAGATGACCAATCAGACAAAAATAAGGACCGTATCTGGGCCGGTCAATCGCTAATTGGAACAACTGATGATAGTTATTTTTATTATAAAGTAAACTAATCTTGTTAATGTATGTTAGAGGTTAAAATATGAAGCAATTTGGTAAGTGGCTGTTGGTTGGTGTAGTGACTATTATAGCTTTGAAATATACTTATGGTCTTCTTTACAATGTTTTTCAACCATTTAGTGATTTTTTGATTACACATTTATCTTTTCCTGACTGGTTAGCAAATTTCCTAGGCGGAACCTTTCATACTAGTGTCTATGTACTTGCTGTTTGGTGGTTTTCTGGCATCCTTGGTCTGGTTCCTCGTCTTGGTCAGTTCATTGAAAAGTATGGTTGGGTAGTTTTTATTCTTTCGTGGTTAGGTATTAGTGCAACTATAATTATTGCCCTCTTAGTTCTGGCAGCTATAGCTATTTGTTATTTATTCTCAGAAACAATGAATGAGCCAAGCGAAAGTAACACGATATCGGGTGGTGGTATGAATACCTCTGTTCAGAATAATATTCGCCGTCAAGATGACAGAAACAAGGCTTTGGATGAACGTGACCGTATTGAAAGAGGTTTAATGCATCAAAAACGTTGTGAAGAACGTGCGGGAAATCAAGCAAATGCACGATATTATCAGGATGCAATTGATGCTAATCGGAGGAATTCTCCTCGTTGAGTGGGAACGTCTTTCGGACTTTGACCCAAGTTACATCAACCTTCACGGTAATGAAACACTTTACAATATGCTTGTCTGAGGACAGGTTTACCTAATGAAAAAAGAATCGACGAAAGTCGGTTTTTTCTATTTGTAAATAGAAAAGGCTCCTTGTCAACTGTAGTGGGTTGATGAAAAGTTACAACCTAGAGAGGACCA